>Ga0207904_1000085_pt1 | contig 69375 bp, 75 predicted proteins | sample MalvirmetaMSP118_FD_184232 | JGI IMG/M metagenome (GOLD analysis project Ga0207904, IMG submission 184232) | Marine viral communities from the Deep Pacific Ocean - MSP-118 (SPAdes) | ecosystem: Environmental > Aquatic > Marine > Oceanic | place: Pacific Ocean | collected 2011-05-30 | reverse complement strand
AATATCAACACCAACGCGGATAATATTCATTTGGGATTCTCCTCATATTCACAATGCCTACCTGTTCACTCACTATTTTGGCACGTGGATGCCGGAGTGGTAAGGAGGAGTCCATCCCATTGCTTACGTCGCTATGTGTACACCTTAATATATAGCCATAGGCAGTAGAGATTATTATGGTTCTAACGTTGGGGTATTTAGAAGTCTGGCGCCATCGATAACAACCATAATACTGTCAGCTCAATCTAAATCAGGGTGGTATTAGAAGATCTAAAGTAGGCGCATTTAGATAGTTTGTTTCTTGAGTCCTTAAAGTGAATGCAGTCATTACTCTTTTCCTGAATTGTTGCAGCCCTTAAACAGGAAGCCATATTAAATTGCTTGCGGAATATTCGAGGGTCGGTATTGCCTTGAACGCTGGCCAGTTCCTTGAGAGTGAGGAATCAAACTTCAGGTTTTATCAGGTTCTTACATGGCAAAGGCCCGCCCTATCAGCCTTGTTTGCGTACGATCTGTCTTTATAGCGGCAGCGCTATTTCAAAGGATTTTCAAATATGCCCAAATATTTGTGTGAACCACAAAATTTTGAAGGAACTGGCTACAAAAAAGGCGTTAAACAATGCTCGTATATGTGCTATCCCATTATTGCCGGTCAAGTTATGCGTAATGCTGGTAAGCGAGTTATCGGCCCTGGTGAAGATATGGCCCGAGGTGACGTCTGCTTTGGCGTGGATTATCACGAACAATGGACTAACGCGCTGGGCGGCACCTGGGTCAACATGCCAGACTCACTTGAGCACTTTGTAGTCGAGACCGGATCACTGGGTGCTTGGTGGAAATATCCAAGTGAATTGCTTTCTGCAATCGAGAGGGAATTTGGTGAATAGACATAAAAAGATTCTAATACCCATTTTCACAATGCTTGTACTTTACGTTGTAGGGTTTTTCTTTCTGACGCCAGTCATGCTCAGTGCTAATTACACTAATAAAGGCACTTTCCAGAAAGTTCACGAGTTTCTTTACCACCGCCCCATATCGACTCTTAAACAAGATAATTGGCTGAGGCAGCGCTGGGGCGATTTGCAACACTATTGGTGCGAAAAGGACGCTGAATGCGAAGTAGTAGATTAAAGTATTTCTGTAATGTTATTCCTGGCTGATTCGCTCAATATGCGCGTACGGGATGGCTGCATTCACATTCTCAAAAGCGCTGCTAATGGCATCGATTGCACTAGCGGCCTCGCGGTCAAAGGTTAAGCCGATCATACCGGTCTTTCCTGTGCTTGGGCTGGAATCATTACACCCGGCTTCAAACAGCGCATCAAAGTGCGCCGATGGATCTTCATCCTGGTGAAGCCTGAACACCAATTCAAAATGATAGGTTGTCATAGAAAGATTCCAGTTTGTAGAATGGCCGTTTAGACCATACCAAGCCGGTCTAATGTGTCCGGGTACTTTTCCACCAGCTTGATTAGTACAGCTGCCTGGGCATTTGGTTTAGCCCTGCCCTGCTCCCAGTTTTCCAAAGTGCGCTTGTTAATACGTAAGTAGCGAGCGAAAACCGCTTGAGATAAATTAAGGCGCTCTCTCAGGGCTACCAGCTCAACGCTAGTAACCTCCGCCTTTTCTGGCAGTTCTACCGCATGTTGCTTCAGGGTCACTTTGCCGTTCTGCTCATCTTTGAGTGCCTGAAAGCCCTCACTCAATTCAGAAAATAAATTACGCTTCATATCAATGCACCTCACGGCTTAGTAACACTTCTAGCATTGCTGCCAAAGCCAGACTCTCTTGCTTGGTCAAATCGACAATCTCACCTTTACTGTATAGGGTGAACAACCAAAACTGACGGCCACCTTGCCACCAGTAATAAATTACCCGGACGCCGCCCCGCTTACCCTTGCCTCTGCGCTGATCTTTGAACCGCACTTTGCGCAGGCCACCGGTTCCCTTGATTACGTCACCCGCTTGAGGGTTGGCCAATAGTTCTTGCTGAAACTGCCTAAAAGCAGCATCGTCCATGTAGTTCGTTCGATAACGCTCAAACGGGGGCAACTCAACAAAAACGGCTTTCATGTTAACCTATACGTTACTTGCGCACGAACACAAACTATACGCTACCTGCGTATGCCTCTCAAGTAAGTTAAAAAAATTGAAAATAATTAGCCGAAGGCCAGAATCATTTCTGCCGGATTGAAAAAGGAGCCCAACGGCGAACATTTGGGGGTACTTATGGGGTACATTTATAAATACGAATCTAACTAAACATTAAGTATCAGATAGTTATAAACACTTTTCAGTCGACCTCAACCAACCAAATTCAGTTTCGAGATAGCCCTATCTCACGTCAGTATCTCCCCACCCAATCCAACAAACCATACTGCATCAGAGTCTTTTGCTGAACGCCCCCGTCCGGAACCATCCCCGGCCACTTAGCCCAGGCACCGGCCACTCCCCGTTCGAAGGGCAGTTCAATATCAGCCGGAAACACCAATTTCCACCAGACCTGAGGTCGAGTGCCCGGGCTGTTGACTACCCAGGCTGCCATCACTTCTTCGCCGTTATTTTGCCAGAGAGAATCGACGTGTTGCCGATAGTGTTTCAATAAAAATCGTTGTCGCAGCGGAGTGCCTGCAGGCATGGAGTCCAACAGCAGCTGAAACTCTGCGTGAAAAAGATCCGGAGCAGTTAGTATTTGCACAATTACACCATTTACCGAGATCGGCCCTGTGGGTAAAGAAGCAACTTCTCCTGTTAAGGCAAGCTCATTAATCCGGATCCGTCAATTACATACTGCCGTAATTCGGTCCCCCACCGGCTTCCGGAGCGATCCAGGTAATATTTTGATAAGGGTCCTTTATGTCGCACGTTTTGCAATGCACACAGTTCTGGCTATTAATTTTAAATATTGGCTCACCGGCCTCCACCGCAATTTCGTACACGCCCGCCGGGCAATAGCGCTGCGCCGGCTCAGCGAATTCCGGAAGATTCACGTTGATGGGTAATTCAGCGTCCTGCAGGCGCAAATGACAAGGCTGGTCTTCCGCATGATTCACCTTCGATAAATAAACCGAAGTTAATTTATCGAAGGTTATTTTTCCGTCCGGTTTTGGATAGGCTATTGGAGCAACCTTGTCCACGTGCAACAAACATTCATGATCGGGCTTCGGATCCTGCAGGGTGATGGGTAGTCGGCCCCTCAAAATTCCATAATCAATAAAACTGAATACAGAACCCAACAGCATTCCAAACCGATGCATCGCAGGTGCGACGTTACGGGCTTGTTTAAGCTCACGAAAGACCCACGACTTTCGGATATTGTCATCGAACTGGTCAAAGCAAAGGCCACCCCTCTGATCGCTTAACAATTCATCCATTACCGTTTCCGCCGCAACCATTCCACTCTTCATGGCGGTGTGGTTGCCCTTTATTTTAGGGTAATTCATAAACCCAGCGTCACACCCGATAATCAGGCCACCCGGAAAGGACAGTTTGGGTAACGCCTGGTAGCCCCCCTTGTTAATCGCCCGTGCGCCGTAAGATAGGCGCTCCCCGCCTTCCAACAGCCAACGAATTTTCGGATGCAACTTCCAGCGCTGCAATTCATCGAATGGACTCAAGTAGGGATTCTCGTAATTCAGGTCGGTGATCAACCCGAGCGATATTTGATTGTTCTCAAAATGATACAGAAAGGCTCCGCCACCGGTATTCGTTTGCGATAGCGGCCAACCAAAACTATGCATCACCGTTCCTGGATGGTGCTTTTCCGGATCGATTCGCCAAAGCTCTTTAATACCTAGGGCATAATGTTGCGTGCCGCTATTTCGGTCCAGTCCATAACGCTGTATGAGCTGCTTACCCACATGCCCGCGACAGCCTTCGGCAAACAAAGTGTACTTGGCCAGGATTTCGATACCCGGCTGAAAGCCGGGCTTGGCCTCCCCGCTTTTATTTACCCCCATATCACCCGTAACGATACCGGTAACACGCCCGTGATCATCGAACAACGCCTCACTTGCGGCAAACCCTGGGTAAATTTCAACCCCCAGTTGCTCCGCCTGCGCCGCCAACCAACGCACAAATACACTCAGGCTGATTACATAATTTCCGTGATTATCTATGACGCGCTGCGCCAGAAGACCTGGAAACCGGAATCCCCGTTTGTCCGACGTCAGATAATAAATTTCATCCCTGCAGACCGGAACATTGAGTGGTGCCCCCATTGCCTGCCAGTCCGGAAACAACTCATTCAGCGCCGTTGGCTGCAACAAGGCTCCGGAAAGGGAATGCGCGCCAACCTCTGCTCCTTTCTCCACAACACACACCGAAATATCAGTGTCACGCTGCAATGCAATCTGTTTAATCCGGCATGCCGCAGACAAACCCGCAGGTCCGGCACCGACGATGACAACATCGTATTGTAACTGGTCGCGCCCCATTCCATTCTCCCTCAATATATTAACTGAAGATTTTCACACTCAATATAGAGGTAGGACGAACGACAGGAATCACCCTCAGGGGTGAATTAGGGGTGGGCGATAACGCACAAAAAAGGAGCTAGGGTTTGATTTTGAGTAGTGCTTGAGTCCGATTCTCTACCCCCATCTTTCCGTATAGGTTACGAATATGAACTTTCAGGGTGTTGAGCGACACATTCAGCTCCCTGGCAATTTCTTTGTTAGAAAGTCCCTTAGCAATCTGCTCCAACACCATTCTTTCACGCCGCGTCAGTGGTTCAATCGCGGCTTCACCAGTCTCAATTTCTCTCGGACTCGGTGCCTCAACTTCTGTTGACGCACTTTTTATCTTTACCCTGAATTCGGGTGGCAGCTGCTGTAACCAAAAATGTCGTTTCTGGGAACGCTCGTTGTTATCCTGCAATAAAAATTCACTGGAGAGGAGGTGACCGGCCTCTTTCCACAAATGAAATTCCAGGCAAACCTCTACTGCATCATCGTAATAACCGTTGGCCTCCAACCAACCGATAGCGACATTTAATGTTGTCTTCAATTGAAATTCTGTCTGCATTTTTACTCTTTGCAATAAAAACTGACGGAACAAATCGTGATAACGAAACCAGGCTCGGTGATTATCTAATGGCACAAGGAATAAGTTACTCTGCTCCAACTCGGCGATCAGTTTAAAACACTCTTTTTTTCCGGTGAGTTCGTTACTCAATGCGGCGCAAAAACGTTTTGGTAACGCGCTCAGCAGCAAGAATTTTTGCAGCTCTTCTGACTGCACGCTAAACACCTCTTCAAAAAGGTAATCAGCGATATGACGATCCAGGTGCGAGTCTTCCAACAAACGGATTGCATCCGACCGCGCCTGACGTAACGACAGGGCAACCAACTGCAAACCTGCAACCCAGCCTTCTGCTTTTTTACAAAAGCTCAAAGGGACCTGATCATCCCCCTGCCAATGGGCGACCCGTTGAAAAAAATCCAATGCTTCTGTTTCAGAAAATCGCATATCGACTGCATTGAGTTGCAGCAATTGCCCGCTGGCCCGCCGCCGCGGCAGATTGAGTTCGGGCAAGTCGCGGCAGGTCACAATGACACGTATTGAAGCAGGCAAGTGATCCAGAAACACATTCAACCACCTGTACACTCGGGCATTTCTAATAAAATGGAAATCATCCAGTACCAATGTCAAAGCGCCCTCTGCCCTATTCATAGCCGCCAATTCGTCCAGGTCATTGAGAAAGGACACAACGCATTCATGATAGAGGCTGTCGCTTACCAAAGAATCGTCAGGTTGGTTGGCATTGGGCTCAAGCAGCTTCAATGCATGGGCACCCACTTGCGGCTGAACTTGCTGAACCGATGTGATGGTATAACGCCAAAACACATCCATCGCGCTGTGCTCGGCACCTAAAGTCAACCAGGCAAACTGATGAGGGTTGAAGTGAAGCCACTGACTAATCAGCGTCGTTTTGCCGTAACCGGCAGGAGCAGATGCAACAATAAGAGAGCCACCTGACGTGGCGGAAAGAACGTCCAGAAGGCGCTGACGTACAACAGTACTGTCCCGTAGAGGAGGAATATAAAATCGGGTTCTTAGTAGCATGAATTAATTCGGATCGCGCCAGCCTATGGGAGCCGGATTCGGGTCAGGCTTTAAATTTGCGGCTGGGGCTGTCGCGCAACCTCAACCGCATTTCTGAGCGACGCAGGAAAAAGCCGGCTACGCTTCCTGCACGTTACTCTCTTCCGCGCCCTCATTCTCGTCAATCACCGCCAACTCGTCTTCCCTGGGGAATTTAAGCTTGGCCCAACTTTGAGCATAGATAACCCACATCAATTGCAAGCGAGCTATCTTCATTTCTTCCGTGTTGCCACTGACTTTTTCTGCCCGCAGCTGTTTGATCTTTTGCTCCAAAGTCAAACGATGTTCATTCAGCTTTTGCCGGATCTCTTCCCCGCCTAAGCCGGTCAAAGTTAGAAACGGAATTCTGAAATCTTCCGGAAACTCCGACATAGGAGACTTATTCCATTCCAGAATAGCCTGCCATGGATATTGTGTGTAGCGTCCCTGGTGGCCACACATCTCATCTAAACAACGCACTACGTACCGAAGCTTTCCCTTCTCCGAATCCGCGCTACGTTCTTTTAGCAAACGAGCTTCACAACCGCAGGTACAGAAGTTAATCTCCGGCTTTAGCTCGTAAATCGGGTTTTCGTTAATATCATTCATATTGTCTATGCGAGTTGATTTCAAATTATGTTTTTCTTCACAGGCCATGCTCAAAAAAGCTATAAACTGTGTAGATCTGCGAGAGCCCCAAAAAGTGGGGGTATACAAAAATAAGCACCATCTATCACTTTAATGGTATTTTTCACTATTTTGAAGTGAAAGCTACAATCTACACCACAATTTACCTAAATATATTTTGGAAACAATTAATATGCGGTATTGGTTATTCAAATCAGAACCTGACACTTTTGGCATCGATGACTTAAAAGCACGCGGCAAAAAAGGCGAACCCTGGGATGGCGTCAGAAATTATCAGGCACGCAACATGCTGCGAGACGACATTAAAAAGGGCGATTTAATTTTTTTCTACCATTCGAACACCAAAGTGCCCGGCATTGTCGGCATTGCAGAAGTCATCAAAAACGCGTTTCCCGACCCAACACAGTTTGATCCGGAAGCAAAGTATTACGATCCCAAAGCCAGTGAAGACAAGCCTCGCTGGTTTTGCCCGCAGGTACGCTTCAAATCAAAATTCAAAGACACTATTAGCCTGGAACAATTGAAAGCCATACCTGCACTGGAAGATATGGCACTGGTTCGTAAAGGTAATCGACTGTCTGTCATGCCCGTCACCGAACAACAGTGGAATTTTATTCTGGGTTTAGCTAACTGATGTAGACATTTGTTTGAAATACACCTTATCCGTCACCAAATCTGTGACGGAGTCGACACGGTCAACAAAAGTTTTTCCCACTAGATGATCGTACTCGTGCAGGAAAATTCTTGCGGGAAATCCGTCCAGCCGAATTTCCTGCAACTTACCCGTGTTATCGGCGTAACGCACACTGACAGAATCGGAACGGGTCACTTTTCCTCGTATACCCGGCACACTCAAGCAGCCTTCCCATAGCGTGACTTTATGGTCAGAGTAATTAAACGGTACCGGGTTGAACATAACCATCGGCTTCATGTGCGGCGCATCCGGGTAACGGGCATTGGGCTTGGATGCAATAATCATGATCTGTTGTCCCACGCCGATTTGGGGAGCCGCTATACCTACGCCACCACGCTCTTGCATTCTACTTTCCATTGCCTGCACCACTTCCAAGGCTTCCTGCAATCGAGTCAGATCAACCGGCAGCGCTAGCACTCTCAAACGCGGATCGCCAAGTTCGACAATATCGTATAGCGTGGAATCGGACATCAGGATAGAAACTGGCTTTTAGGTAACTTGCTGAGCAAACTTAACGGGTTGAACGCGGGCAAATAAACTTTACGCGCACTGCGCTGAAGCCGGTCCAGAGCATTCATTAAGTCCTTGCCTGACTTGGGCGGCGCCAGTTGCAATACTCCCAGAGTATAAATCGCTTCTTTCGCAACACCCAACACGGAAGACGAAACTGCGAAATCCTTAAACAGCATGAAAGTATCCAGATCGCCAAAGGTGACCACCTGCGGCTTTTCTGAAGGCTTGAATTCTCGCAGACGTTTACCAGACAAAAAGCGTTCGACATTGTGCGCATTGGAAGTAATCGTTTACATCAGCCCATTGATCCGGCGTATCGGTTAGATAGGATCGTTGTAAAAACCCGTTGGGAGAGGCCCCACCAGACCAAATGGTAATATCACTTTCAATTGCCCCTCCGTTCATTAAACAGATGCCTTCGGGGTCGACGGATTCAACGCTTTCACCCACATGATATTGCACACGAAAACCAGACGTGTGGCTGCGAATCTTGCTGTCGAGATGCCCCGGACAATTGGGTAGCAAAGCATCTGCGGACTCCACGATATTAAACTCGAATTGCGGCCGGTGACGATAAGTCCGCATCACTTCGCCGAACGCTTCCACGCCTTCAATGCCACCGCCCACCACAGTGACCCGGGTAGTTCGGTGAGACAACGACGCCCGGTGCAGGCGGCGAGCGATCACCTGACATTGCTCAACACTTTTCATGGGCAGGGCAAACTGATCAGCCCCTTCGATTCCAAATGTATTATTCACACTGCCAGTGGCAACAATGCACACATCGAACGGCACCCGAGAACCGTCATCCAGGTGCACGAAAGAGGACGTCATCTCTATCGCCCGGTTCAGCAAAAAACGATGCCCCAAGCGACGCACCAGCAGGTTCCGATTGAGTCGTAGCTCATCTCCTTTTTTTGCACCGGAGATAATTTCATGAATGTTAGGTAGCCACTCGATATGCGGGGAAGGATCAATAAGGGTAACGTCGAACTTGCCGGATTTGAGCTGCTGGGCCGCATTCAACCCGGCAAACCCCCCTCCCACTATGACGATCTTTTGTTTGTTCTGCCTGCCAAACATATTGGAACTCCAATTAAACCGTCCGATGAAACGAGCTTTACAATACGAAGTGTATACAGCTAACAGTGCATTCTATCCCAGGGACCTAACGTTCGAAAGCAATACGCGCGCCACGGACCGATTGATTCACTTTACCGGCTTCAAATGCCACTTCACCATTCACCAGGGTAGCCACGATAGATGATTTGAATATGTAACCACCAAACGGCGACCAGCCGCATTTGGAATACAACTTCTGGTCATCCACTACGGTCGGTGCATTCAGATCCACCAGAGTAAGATCGGCCCAATAGCCCTCGCGGATATAGCCGCGATTTTCGATCTGAAACAACTGAGCAACGTTATGGCTGGTCTTCTGGACTATGGTCTCGAGACTGAATTGACCGCGATGGTAATGCTCGAGCATGGACACAACCGCATGCTGTACCAAGGGCAAGCCGGCCGGTGCCTTGAAATAGGTGCCTTGCTTCTCGTCCCAGGTATGTGGGGCATGATCGGTCGCAACCACATCAATCAGATCGGAATTGATAGCATCCAGTATGGCCTGGCGATCAGACGCTTTCTTCACCGCCGGATTGCATTTGATCAGGCTGCCTTTGGCTTCATAATCTTCTTCACTGAAAAAAAGGTGATGCACACAGGCCTCGGCAGTAATGCGTTTCTCCGCCAACGGGCCTGCCCGGAACAAGGCCATTTCTTTTTCGGTCGTCAAATGCAATACATGCAAACGGGTATCGAAACGCTTAGCCAATTCCACGGCGAAGCTTGAGGATTTATAACAAGCCTCCTGCGATCGTATCAACGGATGACAGGACATGGGGATATCTTCACCATATTGCTCTCTGTATTGATCCTCATTGGCCTTAATCATCGGGGTATCTTCGCAATGGGTCACTACGATGGTCGGCGCATACTGGAAAATACCTTCTAGAATTTCCGGTTTATCCACCAGCATATTTCCGGTAGAGGCACCCATAAATACTTTGATACCGCAAGCCGCTTTCGGATCAAGGGATTTGATGTTTTCCAGGTTGTCATTACTGGCCCCCAGATAGAAAGCAAAGTTGGCCAAAGATTTTTGCGCGGCACGCTGATACTTATCTTCCAGCGCCTCGCGATTAATGGTCAGCGGGTTCACGTTCGGCATTTCGAAATAACTGGTAATCCCACCGGCGACAGCGGCGGCGGATTCGGTGGCTATCTCGCCTTTATGGGTCAAGCCGGGCTCACGAAAATGGACCTGATCGTCTATCATTCCCGGCAGAAGATGCTTGCCGGTGGCATCTATCACCCGATCCGCGGGCTGGGAGGATAAATCGGCCCCCAGTTTAGCGATGCGCCCGTCGTCGATATAGACGTCCAGTTCGCGGAGTGTGCCTTCGTTGACTACAAGAGCGTTGGTAATTAACAAGCTGGTCATGTGCTCATCCTATACTGAGGTGCGCGGGAAGCGTATTATAACCGATTCAACTCTGTACTGAACCCAAGGCCCTGTTTTCATGTCTGCACTGTTTGTAAATCATCTCACGGTTCTCGATTTTTCCTACGTTCACCCGGTACGGGGTATCCTCGGCGAAAGCTGGATTGCGGATCTGGAGCTGCATGGCGAGCTGGACCAGCAGGGTATGGTGTTCGATTTCGGCGATGTAAAAAAACAGGTGCGCGATGCTCTGGAATCCCTGTTCGACCACAAGCTTGTGGTACCGGCTGAACTGCCGGCGCTCAGTAAAAGCGAACAAAACGGCATCACTGATTTAAACTGGGAGGACAGCGAAGGACGCCAATATCGGCACCGTTCTCCCGCCGAAGCGGTGCTGTTGTTGCAACAGGCCCATGTTTCGCCGGAAGCGCTGACGCCGCTATTGGAGCAAGCGGCAATGGCCGCAGTACCTGCCAATGTAAAGCAAATTAGGGTGCGCCTGCGCACCGAAGAAATCAGCGGAGCCTTCTACCATTACAGTCATGGGTTAAAAAAACACCTGGGCAACTGCCAACGCATCGCGCACGGCCACCGCTCGCGCATCAAAGTGAAGCGCAATGGAAAGCGGGACCCGTTGCTTGAAAAAGCCTGGGCACTAAAATGGAAGGACATCTATATCGGCACAAAAGAAGACCTCACAGAACCCTTTTCCGACAAGGGCGTGGAATACTGCACATTCGCCTACCAGGCCCAACAAGGTGATTTTGAATTAACCCTGCCCAAATCAAAGGTTTACCTGATCGATACCGATACCACAGTCGAATACCTGGCAGAGCACATTGCCGGTCGCCTGAATCAGGACAATCCAGATTGTGAAATCGAGGTGAAAGCCTTTGAAGGCGTGATGAAAGGCGCGATTGCAGTGAAACCTGCTCTTAAATAAGGCTGCATTCTTCTATACAATGTCCGGTCCACGAAACGGGATGGAAACGACAGGAAGAAACCAGAACCATGTCCATTGAAATAACACTGCCTGATGGTAGCGTGCGCCGCTACGACAACCCGATCACCGGCCTCGATGTCGCCGGTGACATCGGCCCCGGCTTGGCTAAAGCCAGCCTTGCCATGTACCTCAACGACCAGTTGGTCGACCTGTCCACCACCCTGACAGAATCCAGCCGTATCGCTTTTCTGACCCGTGACAAGGATGCCGCACTAGAGTTGCTGCGCCACGACGCCGCCCACGTGATGGCACAGGCAGTGAAAGAACTGTATCCGGAAACACAGGTCACCATTGGCCCCGCCATCGAGAACGGTTTTTATTACGATTTCCATCGTGAGGAATCCTTCACTCCGGAAGACCTGCATAAAATTGAATCCCGGATGGCCGAATTGGTAGAACAGAACATACCCATTCAACGCGAGGTCTGGCACCGAGATGAAGCCATCGCCTTTTTTGAGAAAGAAGGTGAAACCTTCAAGGCCGAATTGATCCGCGACTTGCCGCAGGATGAGGTGATTTCATTGTACCGACAAGGTGATTTTATCGATCTGTGCCTTGGCCCCCACCTGCCTTCCACCGGCAAACTGGGTAAAGCGTTTAAGATCATGAAGCTGGCCGGCGCCTACTGGCGTGGTGACGCCACCAACCCCCAATTGCAGCGGATATACGGCACTTGCTGGCGCGATCCGAAAGAACTCAAAAAATACCTGCACATGCTGGAGGAAGCGGAAAAGCGCGACCACCGTAAACTGGGTAAAGAAATGGGCTTGTTCCATCAGCAGGAAGAAGCCGTTGGCAGCATGTTCTGGCACCCGAAAGGCTGGCGTGCCCGCCGCGCACTGGAAAACTACATTCGCGGTAAGATGGAACGGAATGGCTACCAGGAAATCGCCACTCCGCAAATTATGGATCGGAAACTATGGGAACAGTCTGGTCATTGGGATAAATACGGTGAGGACATGTTTACCTTCTGCACTCATGACCACAAGGACATGGCCATCAAGCCCATGAATTGCCCCGGCCACGTGCAAATATTCAAGCAAGGGTTAAAAAGTTACCGCGACCTGCCGATCCGTTTCGGAGAATTCACCACGCTGTTCCGTAACGAAGCCCACGGTGCGCTGCACGGATTAATGAGAGCGCGCTCGTTCAGCCAGGACGATGCCCATATTTTCTGCACCGAAGAACAGATTAATCCCGAGACAGCCGCTTTCATTACCATGCTGAGGGAAGTATACAAAGACTTCGGCTTCGACGATATCCGCATCAAATTCTCCACCCGCCCGGAAAATCGCGCGGGCAGTGATGAAACCTGGGATAAGGCCGAGTCTGCGTTGCAAAGCGCGGTTGACAGCCTGGGCCTGGAATGCGAACTCAACCCTGGTGAAGGTGCTTTCTACGGTCCAAAGCTGGAGTTCGTGTTAAAGGATGCTATTGGCCGGGATTGGCAATGCGGCACCCTGCAGGTGGATTTTGTTTTACCTGAACGACTCGATGCCGAATACGTCGGGGAAGACGGCGCAAGACATCGCCCGGTTATGTTGCATCGCGCGGTATTGGGATCCCTAGAGCGCTTTCTGGGCATAGTGATTGAATCCAGTGCCGGACACCTACCGTTGTGGATGGCCCCGGTGCCAGTGGTGATTGCCACTATCACCGATGATGCACGTGACTGGGCTTTGAGCGTGGCAGACAAACTGAAAACCGCCGGAGTGTATTGCGAACTGGATTTGCGCAATGAAAAAATTGGCTACAAAGTCCGTGAACACAGTAAAGCTAAAGTACCGCAGATTTGGGTGGTCGGTAAAAATGAAGCCGAAGCGCACCAGGTTGCGGTGCGCCAGCTGGGCAGCAAGAACAACGATGTACTGGATTTGGACGATGCCTTGCAGAAGCTGATTGACGCTACCCTGCCGCCGGTTTAACGAGGAACAAAGCAAGGTTCCAGACCAGCATCACGTTATTTAACATTCTCTTTAAGAAGACCATGACCATACATTTATACAATACACTGTCGCAGAAAAAAGAACGCTTCACTCCGATCGACCCGAATCAGGTCACGATGTATGTGTGTGGTCCCACGGTCTACAACTACGTGCATATCGGAAATTCCCGCCCAGTGGTGATTTTTGATCTATTGTTCCGCTTATTGAAACGGCATTACCCGGCAGTGAAATACGCGCGCAACATTACCGACGTGGATGATAAAATCAATAATGCAGCGCGCGAGAACGGTATATCGATTCGGGATTTCAGTGATCAGTACACACAAGCGTTCCACCAGGATATGGGCCGGCTCAACACCCTACCCCCTAGCCTGGAGCCGCGAGCAACCGATAACATCGACGCCATGATCGAACAGATTCAGGCATTGATGGATAACGGCCATGCTTATTCAGCGCAAGGGCATGTACTGTTTCAAGTGAGCACCGATGCGCACTATGGCGCGTTATCTCACCGCAAGCTGGATGACATGATCGCCGGTGCCAGCGAGCGCGTAGAGGAAGCCTCTTATAAGCGTGAGCCCGCCGACTTTGTGCTTTGGAAACCGTCCACTGACGACATGCCAGGATGGGAAAGCCCATGGGGTCGCGGCCGTCCGGGGTGGCATATTGAATGTTCTGCTATGATCAACAAACACTTGGCCAAGACCATCGACATTCACGGCGGTGGTCAGGATCTTATATTTCCCCACCACGAGAACGAGATCGCTCAGGGCACCTGTTGCCACCGCGAGGAAGAACAATTTGTTCGCTATTGGATGCATAACGGCTATTTGAATATCGGCGGCGAGAAGATGTCGAAATCACTGGGCAACTTTTTCACCGTGCGCGAGCTACTGGAGCTGTGGCCCGGTGAAGTCATTCGTTACGCATTGTTCACCGCCCACTATCGTAAGCCATTGGACTGGACAGAGGATTTGCTGTCCAGCGCCAAATCCAGTCTCGATCGTTTGTATGGTGCATTACGGGATACGCCGACAGACGTTGACCTGACTTTACAGCACCCCCGCCTGGATGAACTTGAGCACCATCTGCAGGACGATCTGGCGACGCCACAAATGCTGGCGGTGTTACACGCCCTGGCCGGTGACATCAACAAAGCCGATGCTGATGAGAAAGCAACCCTACAGCACGTACTGCGCGTTGCGGGGTACCGGGTCGGCTTGCTGGACCAAGATGCCGAAGCCTGGTTTAAGTGGCAATCGGCCAGCCAGACGAGCGGCTTAACCGATGCAGAAATTGATTCGTTGATCGAAGAACGTATCGCCGCCAAGACAGCTAAAAATTATGCCCGAGCAGATGAGATCAGAGCATTACTAAGTGAGCAGCGAATTACCCTGGAAGACTCTAAAGAAGGAACCCGTTGGACCAGACAGTAGTCGGTCCAACGCCGGATTGCCTACACACCCGCCACCTCATGAATGACGTTGATCGCTGTGCAGCCAGAAACATGGGGACTGTGGTGTAACGGATGGTTCGCCCGACTGGTGGACAAACGTTTATAGAAATAATCCGGATCGACTTTAGCCTTTTCCAGCAGTGCCTGAGCCTGGGCTTCAACCAATTTTCTCGCCTTGAACAATTGCATCTGCACCCGGCTTTGCACGTTCACCGCACCGTCGCCACTGGTCTCGATAGGCAGGAATATCGCATCCGGGTAGCGTTCGGTAATAATCGATTGCACACCATCCGATACCCCACTGGACGGCATGCACCCGAATGGTTTAACACTGATGGTCATGTCGGATTTTTTATCTTTGACGTTTAAAATGAGTTTTCCGACCTCCATGTGCCCTTCGCCGCCCCGCAGATTATTGTCGTAATAATCGTGGGCGACCTTCGCGATCTTATCCATATCCGAAAGCTTATAACCCTTCAGCCCCATAAACCGTGCTACCGTTTTAAACATCATCGGCAAGACTTTTTCACCCAATTTAATCATTGCCAGACGTTTACGGACGCTGACGCCTTCCAGCGCAAATTTACTGCCTCCGTCACCCCCTTTGTCGACCCCCCTCAAACCGGAGCGATCCAGCGTGTCGTAACGCGCCTGCCATAATAAATACTGTACCCAGGCCGTGACCGGTTGCACTTCTACTTCTGCGCCTTCCTGCTCCAGAAAACGTTGCAGATGGTAGTTCCCGTCCCCCTCCGTCGTCATCGCCCAAAACTCACCGATAATAGACACCTTCGGTTTTACCTTGGAGCGATCCACTTTAATTGCACTGAATTCCGCTTTTGCTTTACGCAAGGATTTTACAAACCCACTATTGCTGCGCAGTGCTTCCGATATGAAATTCTTACTGTTTTGCAGCGCACGATCCGTTGCGCCTGGCTCGACTTCATAGGGGCGAATCCGGTATGCCAAGGCATTAATCACGTCGCCTGCCACAATCCCTTTACCCATATTCAGCACAAAACTAAGGCCCAAGTCCAAACCCTGGTCGCCTCCGGCAGCTTGCTTTATACCTTTTGTCTGCTCAAACATGATTACACGAAAACCATCGAAACCGGCATCCCGCAACGCCTTGCGATATTCAGTTACATAAGTGCCGAAACGGCAGGGCCCGCAAGAGCCGATCGTGGCGAACAAATATTTTTCTATAATTTCTTCTTTGGGTATGCCGCTGTTCCGCAATCCGATCAGATATTTAACCAGGTTGCCCACAGTAAAATAGGTCGGATTGCATTGCCCGCGGTTGCCGTACTCTCGGCCCACCTGCAGTGCCTTGTTATCGGGAATATCCAGGGCGATGACATTATAACCAGCGCCGGTAAAAGCCGACTGAATAAAAAAGTCGTGTGCCGCAGTTAACCCGGCAAACAAAATGGTGGTCGAGGCACGCTGCGCAGCGGTAAATTCATTGGGAACAGGGTCGTGCCAATGTTCTATTTGGTCTGCAACAATCCCAGGGGTAGAGGAAGGTAAAGCGGATGGCGGATTGAATAGGGCAACGGAACTATTTGCGTCTACCAATTGGATCCGATTGTTTGTAGCGTTTTTTTGTGTGGCCGTTTCCATAACACACTCCTTACTGGTTAATCCACCATCATCACATCGATACGATTTCTAGCCGGTTCAAATTCTGGCGTGAAGGTTTTTACTTTTTGTTTTAGCTGGATGGCTGGGGTAGCAGGCTGAGTTGTTCCCAATGCCGCCTTATCCGCCAGCGCTTCCTGTCTCATCATTAGCGTATGCGCATACGTTTTTACGCGAATTTTAATTGAGCCCGACGGCCGATTCGCGTCGATATCATGCAATGCCGAATAAGGCGTATTAGAAGCACCAATAATACTGTCGATCATGCCATAGGTCGGGGCATCGTGGCCGCATTTAAAGCTCGACAAATCCAGCACCGCCACATTTGGATGACGGGCGGCGAACTTTGCTGCCCAGACCTTCTGCACACTGTTAACAGAGTAGTTTTCCGGCCACACATCATTAATTTCAAGCGGGGAGTTAATACGCCCCGACTCCAGGTCCTGCCGGAAGAAGCGATGCAGGTACGTTTTGTCTTTAGGGATTGAGCGCATACTGATAATGGGATAACCCAACGCCTGGAATTCCTCTAACACCCCATGATTTAAACCCAAATCGTTGTGATAGGGCCGACCCAACATCAAAATCGCCATACGATTTTCCTGTTCCACCTGGTCAAGTATATCGCGACATTTTTCCTGCAAGAACTCATCGAATTTATCCAGTGCTATAAAGCCCTGATCTACAGCAAAATCACTCTCATCCTCAGTAATACCCAGAATATCTGCAAACTGCTCATACATGCGTTTCTTCAGCAGCAACGGTTCCATCAGGCTCAGAGCCGGATTCACATACTCAATATTGCGCTCAGCAAAAAAGTCGGTTTCTTTGGTAAATGCGGATTTAATGACTGCCGGGGTTCCGGCCACAATCGGACAGCAAGCAGTGTCCATGACATTTTCAACAAATGTCGGTATGTGGGTTAGTGCCGGAAAGAAAATATAGTTAAGCGGCTTTTTCGCGTGGTGCACAAACAACAGATTGTGCACGTGAGCCTGAACGACTTTCGATGGATAACAAGGATCAACCGCGCCGTACTTGCCACCCGATTGAAATAGCTCTTCGGTCGTTTCATCGGAAAATACGATGTTTCTGGGGCTCAGACCTAAGGCTTCAAAATAGGTTCGCCACAGTGGCCCAGTGCTGTACAAGTTTAATGCGCGCGGTATCCCGATACGGATTGACTTGCGCCGTTCCGCCGCTGCCGCATCGGATCTTTCAAAGCCGCGCACAATTCTTTTGTGTTTTATTTTACCGAACAAGCTTTTTTTGACTTCGATATCCTGACGCGGTGAACCGGCATCGGGCAAATCTCCCGCTTTATAAAACGGGTTAAAGCAAAGCTTGCTTTCCGTTTCAACCAGGTTGGGGTAGCGGGTCATGCGCGTTTTACGCTCTTTATTCAGCTTTCGCAGCGCGTCATAATCTTCTACTGTGCCCTTCTCACAGGAAAAGCCGGAGATATAACGCGCCGACTGCCCACTGTCGGACTGCGTATCAATAAAGGTACGAGAACAATCGTTTGCACAAAAGTGACAGCGGGTGGTTTCGTCATTGGTCGAGGTATATTTGAGGTTGATCGCATTATCCAACCCCACAAAAGAGGTATACCCTTTTCGCGTCACTACTCGCAACGCTTCATAAGCGGCGCCGATTGCTCCGGCTTCACCGGTATGCGGGTGCACATGCACTTCGGCATCGGGCACACGTTCTTTAATATAATCGACCTGTGATTTGACCGCTGCCAGATTGTTTTGGGTGCCGCCCTGCAAAACAAAGACCCTGCCGAGCTCGGCCATACGCGGTATCTGCACTACGTATTGCCAGACGTTTTTTGGCAATACTAATGCCAAGCCCGCCAGCAATTCGTTGGCGGAGTAGCCTTCTTTTTGAAAATTCACGCGATCCGAATCCAGAAACACCGCGCAGCCGTAACTGAAATTTGGGGATAGATCCGCCTCAAAAGCACGATCAGCGTATTCCGTTACCGGTATACCGAACTGATCCGCCATAGCTTGTAACAGCATACCGTTCCCGGCGCTGCACGAATTCGAAAGGCGGAAATTTTTGATATCCCCTTTGTGCAAAAACAGCACTTTTATGTCCTGCCCGCCGATATCACAAATCACATCCGCATCCGGAAAAAAGTGGGTAGCGCTTTTCATGTGAGCGACAGTTTCAACTATATTACTGTCCGCTGCCAGCGCGGTTTCCAGCACATCGCCCGCGTATCCGGTCACCCCGAACCCACAAATATCCAGACTGGCAGACTGCTCGGACGCCCACGTCTTTAATTGCGCGAACATATCCTGCATATCTGAAATGGGATTGCCTTTAGAGAGGCGATAGACTTTTTTAAGAATTTCGCCCTGCTCATCAATCAAAACCAACTTACTGGATGTCGAGCCACCATCCAGCCCAATCACGCCGCGGATCACCTGATTACTGCTGATGGTTGCCGCTTTGAATTTAGGCGCTGCATACAGGTCAACAAAGAACGATTTCTCGTTCGGATTTGCCACCAGTCCCGGACCGGCAGAATTTCCCAGCTGCGCTTTACGGCCATGGTTAATAAATTCTTTCAAGCCTTCCAGTCCAGCGTATTGACCGACATTCGCTTGTTCATGGGAGCCATATAAAACAGCACCGAACGCCGCATAAAGCTCAGCGTTGTCCGGTACAAAAATCATCTCTTCAATCGGTACATCTTTTGCGTATTGGTAGCCCCGCTCGTCCCAGGTCTGCGGGATTCTGTAGCGCCAACACTCTTGCAGAAACGGCAGATAGGTATTCGGCCCACCCAACAACAGCACCCGTGTGCGCAACGTATTACCGCGTGTAAGTACAGAGATATTCTGTTGGACAATCGCGTCGGCCAGAGAGCATAGGATTTCTTCTTTAGGAATACCGCTTTTCACCAGGTTTACGATATCGGTTTCCGCAAACACACCGCATTTAGCCGCTACGTGATGCAAATGCTCCGTGTCGAAGTGCAAATTCGCCACTTCTTCCAGCGGCATTCCCACTTTTATAAAACATTTGTCTATGGTCGCGCCGGTTCCCGAGGCACATTTATCGTTCATAGACGTAATGGCCTGCTTTTCACCGGTTTCGGGATTTTCTTTAAAAATGATAATTTTTGCATCCTGCCCGCCCAGCTCGATCACGCTGCCGACTTCGGGATGGTAATATTCCACCGCCATTGTCACCGCGTTGACCTCCTGCACAAAGCGCCCGCCAATATGCGGAGCAATCGGGGACGAGCCCGAGCCGGTGGCAAAAATGCGAAATGCGTTATTGGAAGGAGGGAATTCAGACTCGATGTCCTGCATCATTTCGAGTACTTTTTCGGCCTGCTTGGTTTCGTGCCGTCGATACTGATGCCACAAGATCTGCTTGGTTTCTGCGTCCACCACTACGGCTTTTACCGTGGTGGAACCCACATCAACTCCGATGATTAGGGATCGTAAATCCGTCGTTGAATCGAGGTTTGGCAAATCCGTTCTCCAGGTCAGTTCTTATTTTTCTTGCGCGACCACTACCCAAAAGTCCGCAACCTGCGTCCAGCATCACTCTGTGCCGTTGAGTCTCGCACAGGCTTCCGTGCGATGTAAACAGCCGTCCAAGCGGGATGGCACCTACACCACTAAAGCGGCGTTCCGGCTCGCCTTTATGACCACACTAGCAACGAAGTGTCACCCGCAACACCAAAATTCCATAAAAAAAGCCGCACCCAGAAGGGGTACGGCTTTTAATATTAAACTTGTTTCGATGTCGCCAGGCCAGATTGGCAAATCTGACCCGCACCTTGTAGATCAAGGTTTGGGCAAATAACCGCCTTTTATGCCTTTGCTAACAATGGCCACGGCATTGTGAGCATGCAGACTCTCAAGATGATTCACTCTCAACCAGAAATCCTGATAGGACTCGTGCTCGTTTAGTACGGTTTGTATACGGCGGGCCGCATCTTCACAAAACATCAGATTCTGACCATTTAGCAAAGCAAACTCTTGCTCATCTTCACGCTTAACTGCGGTCTGGACCGGTGTTTTAAGAGCGTCTTCAACCACATCAATCAACTCTTCCAGTGGAAAATCATCGGTATCCTCTGATAGCTGGACTTTGATTTCGGCAACACTGCGTTGGCTATGAGGGGTTGCAACAATGCCCTGCTCGGTGCCAAGCCACCCATGCACTTCTTCAGCAGATATCGGGTCATGACCGGCAAAATCCTTGCGGAATTGCTGTTGGATCAATTGCCGGGCCAAAGCTGCAGAACAAGGACAAGTAGAGGAATAAGGGATTTCCACATGCAGCTCGAACTGGAAGCCCTCAGGTGATTCGCTCGCTACAATACGGGCGGGGTACGCCTTCCAACCACTGAACTCGCTTTTGAGCGCCGGTCGACGAGCCAGAAACTCAAAGCGGAAATCCACAAACGCCTGGTCACTCAGGCCTTCATGGGATTCCAGAAAACGCCGCAGAATATCGCGCAAACCACGGGCAGTCATAGTTTGACTGCAAACTTCATCCAGCAGCAGATAAAGCCGCGACATGTGGATGCCTTTCGCCTCTGGGTTAATCAGGTTTACATACGCCTGAGCTTTCGCAACGGCGTGTGCCACGGCCCCGTTACGCGTAGGAATAGCGAGTGGGACATCGATTTCGCTCATGCCGACCCAATCCAGCGCTACGGATGCTTTGGCCTGAGATGCGACGGCGATGTCAGGCATTGATCTGCTGCCCATTGCTGATATATCCAAATATTTCATAAAGTCAGAGGACTCCTCCAGGCAAAACCCTGAAACTCTTCCGGTGATTCCGGTCACGGTTTCGAATACCTGGACAATTAATCCATAGGGTCAGGCTCTTTACAAGCGCTGAAAATGACGCCGGATTTTATAACAAACTGAGCCAAGACTGAAATTTAGTTGACTAAGCACCTAATGCATTAAGCTCATTGGGGGATAATACCCATATTTATCAGCTTGTTAATAGATTTTAATCTACCACGGGCGCAACGAGTTGATAGTTTTCCTGCCCGTGGGCCGATAGACATTTTTGATCACATACATGCGAAAAGTGCCACCCAAAGCGCGAATCATTTGCAAACCGGAAAAACATATCAGAACCTATCCCGTCATTCGAAGCCAAACCAAACAATATCTCTAACAAGAACGGAGCACGCAGTATGGCCCGCGCACCCCATGAATCACCAGCCCCTCAGGTGGTTATCCGAACGGTTGCCGCGACCCATGGCAAAGAGTGGGTATTAGCCGCCTGGTTGTTATTCAAACAAGCGCCCTGGCCAGTACTCGGCAGCTGGGTCGTAGTAATGGTGCTGACTGTTACTGCGAGTGCAGCGCTGCCGATTATTGGAACCGTGTGCACACCGGCTCTCTTCGCCGGATTTGCCAGCGCGGTTGACCGATTGCGAAATGGCGGGCGCATTGATATCGCGGATCTGCTGCAAGGGCTGCAACACCGAGGTATTCCATTGCTCATATTGGGGGTATTGCTTATTTTGACTACCGGAGTGATTGCCCTATTGATAGCTGCCATCGCAGCGGTGATGCTCAGCGCCATGAATCAAGGACATATGACTTTGATTCTGGCCGCAACAATGGTATGCGTTCTAATCGGTTTAGCGCTGGCATTCGTGGTTGTGTTTGCTATGACCTGGGCGCCCTGTTTGGTTTATTTTAATCATCAAAGTCCGACAGAGGCCTTAAAAAGCGCCATCCTGGGCATGCTCAAAAATATGAAAGCATGCTTTATATATAGCCTTTTGGTCTTACTTTTATACCTCGGGGTTTTATTGACTGCCGGTATCGGGATCTTACTGGTGGGTCCTTTACTCATGGTCGCAATGTATACCAGCTACAGGGATGTTTTTGTGGACTATAAAGATTAGCTAAATGCCTTATTTAACAGGCCAGGATTGCCGGCAAAAATACAGAATAACAACAAAATAAAAACCCCTTTGCAGCAAACACCCCCTACCATAGACGACAATCAAATTTCGTCTTGAGACTATGTCCCGGCTATTCGTTTTATTACTACTTATACTGTCTGCATTCCCGTGTTACAGCGAAGATTTGTTCACCAAAGCAGCAACAGCGAACGGCATCAGCCCCGCCCTCTTGCGCTCCATTGCAGAAATGGAATCGCAAGTTAATCCGTGGGCGGTCAACTTGAACCGAGAAGGGTTTATCCCTTCCACCAAAGCGGATGCCATTGACCTGGTGCAGCAGGCCCGTAACAAGCCCTGGCTTTTACGGGTGGACTACAAAGAAGAATCGCATCGGTTATTTTTTACCAGCAGCAAAGACGCCACAGCCGCTTTGTCCGATATCCGCTCCGGAGCAAACCTTCTTGGGATCGAAGCACCACACCAATGGGAAATCCGCCTGCTTGACACCCGCAGCGTTGATATCGGTCTAATGCAGATAAATTGGAAATTCCACGGACGCCATTTTGATTCACTGGATGAGTTATTTGAGCCCAGGGCCAATATAAACTATGCCGCGCGCTATCTGGGCAGTTTAATCAAACGCCATGGAGACGTAGAAAACGCGGTAGCGCACTACCATAGCAATACTGAAAAATTTCAGGATATCTACCTTAAGGGATTTCTGCCAATTTATCAGCGCCAGCTACTATCGATCAATACCGCGGTAACCGCTGTACCTTAACCAATCAATTTGAGTAAACTTGCTCCATTCTGTGCCCTGCCGCTGTCTATAACGGTAACGTAGCTGGATACATTCAAAAGGAGAAAAGCATGTCTATCGGTTTCATCGTCACCTTGGTTGCGATCGCTATTATCGTTATCTATTTCATCACCATTTACAACAAGCTGGTAGCACTGAAAAACCGCTTCAAGAACGCCTTTTCCCAGATCGATGTGCAACTGCAAAGGCGTTATGACCTGATCCCCAACCTGGTGGAAACCGCCAAAAAATATATGTCCCACGAGCGGGAAACCCTCACCGCCGTTATAGAAGCCCGCAATCAGGCGCTGGCCGCATCGAAAGCCGCTGCCAGCCATCCTGATGACGGCTCTGCCATGCGAAACCTATCCGGAGCCGAATCCCTGCTCGGGGGCGCGTTGGGCAAATTATTTGCCCTATCAGAAAGCTACCCGGACCTGAAAGCCAATACCACCATGACCCAGCTAATGGAAGAACTGTCCTCCACTGAAAATCGTATCGCCTTTGCCCGCCAGGCGTTTAATGATTCGGTTATGGAATACAACACGTACCGGGAACAATTTCCCAACAGCCTTGTAGCCGGGGGACGATTCCAGCCCGCTGAACTTCTGGAAATTGAGGATCCGGCGGCGAAAAAAAGTGTAAAAGTCGATTTTGGCTAAGTGACTATTGCCCGCCAGACAGGCAGGTAATCTCACACCCTGAAACCCAATCTTTGTACTGGTAGAATTCCATGAGTTTTTTTGAGAACCAGGATCGGGCCAGAAAAAAAACAGGATTACTTGTTTTTTACTTCTGCACCGCAGTGCTGCTGATTATTGCAGCAGTCAATATTGCTATCTATTTCATCTTATTTTTGGCTAATCAGCAAAAATTTTCCTTTGGCTATTGGCTAACCACAGGCACATGCTGGTGGATTGCATTGGCCACCCTGATCATCATCGCTGGAGGTAGCCTGGTACGCATGGCCCAATTGGGCAAGGGCGGCGTATCGGTTGCACTCATGGCCGGTGGCACACCTCTGAACCCCGACACCAGCGATCACCAGGAACGAACCCTGATCAACGTTATAGAAGAAATGGCGATCGCCTCAGGCAGCCATGTTCCCCGCGTTTTCATAATGCGTGAAGAAGAAGGCATCAATGCTTTTGTGGCAGGCACTCAAGCCAATAACACCGTGTTAGCGATTACACAAGGAGCACTCGATAAGCTCACCCGGGATGAATTGCAAGGCGTCATAGGCCATGAGTTTTCACACATTCTGAACGGTGACATGAGCCTGAACGTGCGCTTATTGGGTATTCTGGGCGGCATTCTGATGATCGGACAAATCGGAGAGTTCTTGATGCGGGGAAACCGCAGTCAAATTGTCCTGCATGGATCAAGTAGACGCATAGGCAATAAGTTGATGCCCCTTGCCCTGGTGTTAATCGTAGTGGGCTATATTGGATTATTTTTTGGTCGACTGATCAAAGCGGCTATATCCCGCCAGCGCGAATTCCTTGCCGACGCTTCGTCAGTCCAGTTCACCCGTAGCCCAGAAGGTATCGCCAGTGCGTTGTACGCCATCCAATACCATGCCGGCCAAGGCTTTCTGATGAATCGTCATGCAGAAGATATGAGCCACATGTGCTTCGGGGATAGCGTCAAAGTGAGAATGAGCAGAATTTTGGCTACCCACCCGCCCATTGAAGATCGCATCCGGTCCATCGACCCGGGGCTGCTGCCGCGCCTGAAAGCGCGCTTTAAAAAACGCAGTGAATCGGGCCATTTGAAAGCGGGTCGTGCAAGGGGATATTCCCAATCCCCCCTACAACCGGAGGCCGATAATCAGTTCCAGCCGGACAACATCACGGCCCTTGTAAACGCGAACACCTCCTCCCTGTCACCTGAAGCAATCGCAGCATCAATGAAAGACTCGGTTGGCCATCCGACACCGGATCATCACTATTACGCTCACTCTCTTCACCAAGGATTCCACCAAGGCCTTAGAGAAACCGCACACAACCCGAAATTGGCCCCGGTTATTCTGTATGGCCTGCTACTCACGGAAACCAAGCTCACTTCGACCGCCCCTCCCGTGATAAAAATTCTGGAGCAAGACGACCACTGGACTCGACTGGGAGAACATACGCAAGCGTTTCAGGCGATCGTCAATGAACTCCCGGTTGAATACCGCCTTCCACTGCTGGAAATAGCAATTAATACCCTAAAAACCTCGCCGCCGGAAATACGAAAGCAGGTTATTGAGACCTGTTTCCTTCTGATCAAGGCGGACCAACGGATCACGCTGTCAGAGTTTGTTTTCACTTATCTGGTAAAACAGGGCCTAAGTGAAATAAGACGGCCGCCCCGGAATATTTATTCACTGACTAAAGCAGAAGATGCACTGGGGACGCTGTTCAATGCCCTGGTAAAAAGCAGCGGGGAAAGCGCTGAACGTCAAAAACAAAACCTTACCGCCATCATGGGTAATTTCAGTGAACAGGATGCCAGTCATTTCCTGAATACGACACCCAGCGCAATGGGATTGAACACGGCGCTGGAACGCCTAAACCGATTAACGCCACTGCTTAAAGAACCGGTAGTGAATGCCTGCGTGGACTGCATACTGCACGATAAAAAAGCCGTCATAAAAGAAATTGAGCTGTTAAGGGCTGTTTGTGCGGCCTTGGACTGCCCGATGCCCCCAGTGCTGGAACATCACTAATTTTCAGTGATCTTAAACGGCAGATATTCAGTGGCATTTTCCTGATATTGCTGCATATGCTGCTGTTCCGACTCAAGGTATTGCGCAATTGCGTGCCGGAATCCGCTATGACTAATGTAATGCCACGAGGTAGTCGTAACGGGCTCAAAGCCCCGGATCAATTTGTGCTCGCCCTGCGTGCCCGGGTCAAAACGGGATAACCCGCGCTCGATACAGAACTCAATCCCTTGGTAAAAACAGGCCTCGAAGTGTAAGCAGTCTATATTCTCGATAGCTCCCCAATGGCGCCCATACAATACCTTGGCATCGAAAAAGCAAAGAGAACCACCAATGAACCGCCCTTCCTTATAGGCTTGCACCATCAATACATTATTCGCCAGTGTTCTGCCAATTCGCTGAAAAAAAGCCAAGTTCAAATGCGGTTCCATGCCCCGCTGATGATAGGTATTACAATAGAATTGAAAATAGTCTAACCAATCTTGCTCATTCAACTCCGTTCCCGTAACACGGCAAAGCGTCACACCCTGCTCCATTACTTTCTGCCGTTCCCGGCGCAGACTCTTTCGCTTACGGGATTTCAGCGTGGCGAGGAAATCATCAAAATGGTTGTAGCCCCGGTTGTTCCAATGAAACTGCGTATCTCGGCGAGACAACAACAGACCGTCCGGGTTAGCCGGTGGCGCCTGCTCCGAAAACAGCAAATGCCAGCTGGAATCAGCACCTGATTTGATCTGCGTCCGGATAACGTCAAAGACTTGCTTCCACAGTTCCGATTGGTCGTAACCCTCTGCGGCCCACCAACGGGGCCCTGAACTGGGTGTAAACGGTATGGAAGTCACCAGTTTGGGATAATAACGCAACCCGTTCCGATGATAAGCATCAGCCCAGTTCTGATCGAACACAAATTCACCCCAAGAGTGGGATTTACGATACAGCGGCAGATAGAACACTGGGGCACCCACGTCTTCCAACCACAGATGGCAAGGCTGCCAGCCGGTTGCGGCGGCAACGCAACCGGTCTCCTCCAGGGCGCTCAAAAATGCCTCATTCAAAAATGGGTTGGCGTTAGCGGACGGGAGCTGCTGTATTAATGACAAAGGTAAATCCGAAAAACGAGCTGATTGTTTAACCACCATATCTGTACTCACCCACACCAAAACGATGATCAATAACTGAACTTTTAATGCCAATCGCAAGAAACGTGTTGATATTTTCCCTGAAAATGGTATTCATTTAAGTAGAAATAGAATAAACCACAATAATAAAGCAATAAGCACGGGGAATGCTAAGGATGACCAACTTGTATAGGCAAACTAAAGGACGTAGGTATGAGCTTATTTCAGGACAAGTCGGATTACTTTCTAAAAGGTGACGACCAGTTAGACGTCTTCCACCTTCGCCCTCATGGCTGCGACGTTATGTTCAGCCATTATGAAGCCGACACCCAAAATCTCTCTGTCAGTAATTCCACTCAGTGCAAATGCCTGGTTATTCAAGGCAGCGTCTCTCTCAACCTCAATCAGAACCAGCAGGATTTCACCACCGGAGAATGGTTCGAAATTCCGGCCAACACGCTGCACGACGTCCATTATCTGACGGATTGCTCGATAATAGAATTCTGGTTTGAGGCCAAGCACTAAACCCGGTTTGATACCGGCACCCGGCTTACGCTATGCTGGCTCCGCTATAGGAGCCCCGTATGAACAAACCGTTTTCACAAGCATGCGAAAATAATAAAGCCCCCATTCTTTCCGTACTTCAGCACCACCTAAAGGCTGCGTCCAGCCTGTTGGAAGTTGGCAGCGGTACCGGGCAACACGCGGCCTATATGGCAACTCACCTCCCCTACATACAATGGCAACCCTCAGACGTTGATTCGAACTTAAGCGGAATCAGGCAATGGTGTGACGAATCGAACTGCGCTAATTTACTTCAACCGGTACCTTTCGATGTCAATATTTTGCCGCACCCGAATCAGCACCACCATCTTTTCTCAGCCAACACACTACATATAATGAGTTGGGATGAAGTACAGTCCTTGTTTAAACTCATCCCGCATCTAATCTACCCTGAAGGTTTTGCTTTTTTCTACGGACCTTTCAAATATGATGGTCAATTTACTTCGCCCAGCAATGCCGATTTTGATCTGTGGTTAAAACAACGGGGACCTCATCAGGGTATACGCGATTTTGAAGCAGTCCGGGAACTTGCAGAGCGGTCCGGATTAAGCCTGATCGACGATGTCGCTATGCCGGCTAATAACCAGCTATTGGTGTGGCGTCGGGAGCGATGAACCAGGAATCAGAATAACAGTATACTTAGCACGCAAGATGCCGCTATGCTACGAAGTCTTGCTATCGTTAAAAATGAAAGGCTATATAAAAATATGACAGAAACGGAGAATAAAGAAACCCAGCCTGCACTTCGCTTTAAAGAACTGCAGCTTGATTCTTCTTTACAGCAGGGCATTGACGATCAGGGATTCGAATTCGCCACCCCTATTCAGGCACTCTCACTACCTCACAGCTTGCAAGGTAAAGATGTTATCGGCAAAGCGCAGACCGGCACCGGCAAAACCGCGGCTTTTCTGATCACCGTCATTGACCGCCTGTTAAAAGAGCCCGAACAAGAAGAACGCTACAACGGTGAGCCCCGCGCGCTGATTTTGGCCCCCACACGGGAGCTGGCCATGCAGATTGAGAAAGATGCCGCCACCCTTATCAAGCACACGCCCGTGACCTTGATGAGCATCGTTGGCGGTATGGATTACCAGAAACAACAACGTAAACTGCAAAATGAAATTGTCGATATTGTTGTCGGCACCCCCGGCCGCCTGATTGATTTTGTGAAAAACCGGGATTTGTTTTTAAGCGAAGTCGAGATACTCGTTATTGACGAAGCGGATCGCATGCTGGATATGGGTTTTATACCCGATGTGAAACGATTAATTCGGGAAACTCCCTTCAAAGAATACCGTCAGACATTACTGTTCAGTGCCACGTTCACCGAAGACATCATGAACCTTTCTTCCAGCTGGACCATTAACCCTGAACAACTGGAAGTCGCTTCAGAAACCGTTGCTGCTGACACGGTAGATCAAAAGGTTTATATCGTAACGACCGAAGAAAAATTTGTGTTGTTATACAACCTGATATCCCAAAATGAACTGGAACGAGTCATGATCTTTGCAAACCGACGTGACGAAACCCGGGATTTAACGCACAAACTAAGGGACTACGGTATTAAGTGCGCAACGTTATCCGGAGATGTTCCCCAGCATAAACGGATCAAGGTTCTGGAAGGGTTCCGGGAGGGCAAAATCCGTGTCTTGGTGGCAACGGATGTCGCTGGCCGGGGCATTCATATTGATGACATCTCTCATGTCGTGAATTACAGCTTGCCGGAAGACCCCGAAGATTATGTGCATCGAATCGGGCGTACCGGGCGAGCAGGTAAAAACGGAGTCAGCATAAGCTTTGCTTGCGAGGAAGATGCATTCCAGTTGCCCGCCATTGAAAAGCTATTGGGTGATAAGCTGGAATGTGTGCAGCCAGAAGAGGATTTGCTAAAGGATATTCCTGCACCCCAAATAGACAGCTCACGGCAAAATGAGCGCAGCTCACACGAGCACAAGCCACAGCGCAAACGACGCAGCCGACGACCCAGGCAGTCAAACAGCGCTAATTAAGTGGAACGGAAACAAAATACCAAGCTGCATGGCACGGTCTTTTATAAGATCCGCGCCATGCTTGGCTAGCAAGCTTGCTCGATCAAGCAGGCTGGAAAGGGTCTCCCCATTCCTGTGCCAATGCCTCTCGTAATGCGCTGACCCGATCGCTACCAATCCGCGAAGACAGCGACGTTTCAATCTCACGCAGAGCAGAAACGGCTGTACCACCCACACTCTCGCCTTTCTCGGTATAAACAACCACTTTTGCACGACGATCACTGGGATCCGGTTGCAATGTCAGATAGCCCAATTCAACCATTTCGTTAATGGTCTGGTGAATAGCCTGACGCGTAACTCCAACCCTGGCGGCAATCTCGGATGGACGAGTCACGCCCTCACCGATATTAACGAACACCAGCGATTGGGCTCGAGTAATAGCAGGCCAACCCTGTTGCTTTAGGGCGTTTTGCAGCCCTTCGTCTGCCCAATAAAAAGCTCGCATAAAAAGCTGAGCCAAATTTGTATCTACGGAGCTTCGTCCAAGTTCAGACATACTTCAAACCCTTATCAAATTAACCTAATCATTCACAGCCGACTGCGTTAGCATCGTTGCAATCAATACATCTTTCTCCAACCAAACCTGATTTACCCATTCCTGAAGCCGCGCCCGAAATACAGGATCACCTTCGTAATCGCCCTGCGCGAAATCTTCCGGAATCGGTCGTTCCTTCACCTGTACCGATATACGACGAATTCGGCCACATAACAAATCCCAAAACCCTATGGTCTTATCGTGATAAACGATCGTCACGTCCAGCATTGAACGCAACTGCCCCCCCATTGCAGATAACACAAACGCTATTCCTCCCGATTTAGGTTTTAATAGGTATCGGTACGGTGATTGTTGTGCGTCGTGCTTTTCTTGCGTAAAGCGTGTCCCCTCCAGAAAATTCATAACAGAAACCGGTACTTCTTTAAACTTCTCGCACGCTTTCCGCGTGGTTTCCATATCTTTACCCTTCATTTCAGGGTGCTTTGCTAAATACTCTTTGGTGTATCTCTTCATAAATGGGAAGTCTAACGCCCACCATGCCAATCCCAATAGAGGCACCCAGATCAACTGCTGTTTCAGAAAAAACTTCAGCATCGGAATCCTGCGATTGAAGATGCTCTGTAAAATTAATATATCGCTCCAGCTTTGGTGGTTACAACTCACCAGATACCATCCGTGATACTGCAAGTTGTCATCGCCCCGAATATCAATTTCAATCTTCTGAACTAAGGCCAAAACTGAGCGATTGATCGACATCCAGGTTTCGGCAATCTGGATTAGCACCACAACGGTCCAACGCTGCCACACCGGAACCGGGATCAGGAATTTCAGGATGGTGAACATAAACAAAGGCGTCACACACACCACGGTATTCAACGCTATGAGCGTAAATGCCAACACACCCTTAAAGGGAGCGGGCAAAAAAGACAACATATTAGAGTATTCTCCCCGGACTCAAGGTCATTCCCGAACATAAAACGACCCAAAACGTCGCCCCCTTAGTAAAGAGGCCGCACATTATGCCACAATTGTCCGAAAACTAAACGGTGAATTTAGGTGAAATTTGAGCTAATACGCTCCCCGCATGACCACATCTGGACAAGCTATTAACACCCATGGGAATCCGCGATCCCGGCCCGCTTCAACCTAATTCACTTATCAAATGTATAACAAAGACTTAGCCTTGTGTTGGCTGCTCGGCTTTGGGAAACTGATCTATGGGTCGCGTAATTGTAGTTGGCCACTTTGTATTCTGATCAGGCCAGCACATGCCAATTTCTGCACAAATAAAGCGTTCAACCTATAACAGCGACCAAAGTTCGACTATATTTAATTAGTCAAGGAGGCAATATCCAGTTATTTCATTGGTTTAGATGGAACTCATGATGGTTTTATTCACGGCTCGTGATAACACCCGTCCGGATCACAACGCTCACTACTCAAGTTAAGTCTAGAGGCACAAAGCAGGTGCATACATGAAGGTTAAAACGCAACTTACATTCAGCATTACCCTAACCTACTTGTTATTGCTTCCGGGTCTAGCATTCGCTGACACTTTTGACGATGCGGTAAATGAATACATTAAGGGCTACAAAGAATGCACTGAAGCGAATACGTTACGCAGTACTAACTTACAGGCGGCAAAACGAAAATTTGACGGTTACCTGAAACACCTGAATCGAGCAAGATCCATTGACCCCTCTATTACGACCACAACGCAGCGGGATATGGATTCCAATTTGCGATATTGCGAGCGGGTAGAAGTTAATATCAAGCGCGCAGAAGCAACCCCGATTTTGGAGAAAGGCTTTACTTATTGTGACACGGCAAAAGATGCGTTGAAAAATGGTGACGTGCAGAATGCGAACACCAACATGACCGAATACAAACGTCATCGCGATGATGCCATGATCATTACAGACAGCATCATGGAAGTCTTTGCACTGTCTTCTAAAATCCGCTCTTGTGCACGGGTTGAAGAAAAGCTGGCTGAAGCGATGCGCGAAGAGCAGCTGGTGGTTGATAAATTCAACCTCGCTATTAGCGGTTACCAGGAAGTAAATAAGCAATGCCAGGCTGCCCGCACAATGATTTCGTCACCGAACTTTAATCTGAACAAGTTAGATGACGTCAACACGCTTATGAACGAATCGGCAAAAGCCAAGAAAAGCGCACGGCAAAATGCAGAGGCTTTTACGATTATGGAGCAGCAGCCCAATCGCACACAAAGCCAGGAACTGAAAAAACAAGTTGATTCAGCTGCAAGCTGTGAGGGCCAGACCTCTGAATTTATACGGACGGCAATTAAAAACAAGCGCGCGCTGGAGAAAGATATTCTTGAGGGTATTGCCGTGCTGACAGAGGCACAAAACGCTTGCGATGCTGCCGCCAAATCCAGCATCCGCTTTACTGGAGATGCCGACGTTTCAAAAGCGGAAAGCGCCTACAATCAGTCAGCCACCCAAAAACGCAAAATCACAAGCGATAGCAAGTTATTGGGGACGGTTAAACAGTATTCAAGCTGGACTTCCAGCCAGCAATTTTCCAAATTAATGAATTCTACTGAACGCTGCCAAACAGCGACTGCAGCCAACATCAAAAAGCAGAAAGCGGCTTACGGTCAACAGCAAGATAAGGCGAAACAAGAAACCGCCCGACAAACCCAGCTGGAAAAAGAGCGTCAACAACTCGCCGAAGAGCAAGCAAAACAAGAAGCAGAGAAACGAAAGCAAGCTGAAATCGCCCGAAAACAAGCTGCAGAAGAAGCACGCAAGGCCGCGTCACTTGAAGATGTTCCTGATGACGCCGAGGTGGACGACGATGAATTTGGCAGTTTCGGAGACAATGATAGCTCTGGTGGATGGACTGACTTGGTAAAATAGGTTCAGCACAGGTGAAGTAAAAAAGGTTCAATGGAATTTTCATTGATCCTTTTTTATTTGGCAATCGTTTCTGTAGAAAAAAAGCCCGCTTGTGTGCGGGCAAAGGACTACAGAGGGAAACCGTGTGTATCAATAGAAGCCGAAATTATCTTCTTCCATCTCCATCAAACTATCTATGCCGCCGTTAAGTGTTTCAACGTGCGCTTTGGTGCGCGGCAGGATACGCTTAAAATAAAAACGGGCTGTCTGAACTTTCGCGGTATAGAAACCAACGTCACTGCTACCGGCAGCCAACTGCTCTTGGGCGGACTTGGCCATCAAGGCCCAAAAATAGGCTAACGTGATGTAACCGCTGTACATTAGATAATCCACTGCAGCAGCGCCAATTTCTTCCTGATTGGCCATCGCCCGCATGCCAATCTGAGTTGTCACGTCACCCCATTCTTTGTTAACCGCTGACAAAGGCGCGATAAACTCCGCCATAGATTCGTTATCTGCATTTTCTTTGCAGAATTTGTGAACGATCTTGGTGAAGTTTTTGAGTAACGCGCCCTGCGTCAACATCACTTTACGCCCTAATAAATCCAGGGCCTGGATACCGGTAGTGCCTTCATACAACGTGGAGATGCGGGTGTCGCGAACAATTTGCTCCATACCCCATTCCCGGATAAAACCGTGACCACCAAATACTTGTACACCATGATTGGCGGCTTCCAGACCGGCTTCTGTACAAAAGGCTTTCGCAATCGGGGTCAAAAATGCCATCAAGTCATCGGCCAGTTTTTTCGCTTCTTCGTCTTCAGCATGCTCAACCACGTCACCCTGCATGGACAGGTAATACAACATTGCACGACCGCCTTCAGCAAAAGCCTTCTGGGTCAACAGCATGCGACGAACATCCGGATGAACGATGATCGGGTCAGCTTCTTTATCCGGTGCCTTAGGTCCGCTTAATGAGCGCATGGCTAAACGATCTTTTGCGTACGCCAATGCACCCTGGAATGAACCTTCCGCAGCCGAGACGCCCTGCAACGCAGTTCCGATACGCGCTGTATTCATAAAAGTGAACATGCAGTTCAGACCGCGATTAGGGGGGCCGATCAGATACCCTTTCGCGCCTTCGAAGTTCAGCACACAAGTGGCTGAGGCTTTGATTCCCATTTTGTGTTCGATAGAGCCGCAGGTCACTCCGTTGGCTTCACCCAAGGCACCGTCTTCGCCGACATTTACTTTAGGTACAATGAACAAAGAAATGCCCTTGGTGCCTTTAGGCGCATCCGGTAAGCGCGCCAATACAATGTGAATAATATTATCCACCATGTCGTGGTCACCCGCCGAAATAAATATTTTGTTTCCGGTAATGCTGTAAGAGCCGTCGGCATTGGGCTCCGCTTTCGTGCGCAAAATTCCCAAATCCGTTCCACAGTGTGATTCGGTTAAACACATGGTTCCGGTCCATTCTCCGGATATCAACCGAGTCAAAAACCGCTCTTTTTGCTCAGGAGTACCATGCGATTCCAGCGTTTTAATTGCGCCATGGCTGAGTCCGGGATACATACCCCAGGACCAATTCGCAGTACCCACCATTTCACTGATCATAATTCCCAATGAATTCGGCAAGCCCTGGCCACCATCTTCAATAGATGCGCTAAGTGCTGGCCATCCACCCTCGATGTATTTTTGATACGCCTCTTTAAAACCTTTTGGAGTTGTGACCTGGCCGTTCTCAAAGCCACAACCTTCTTCATCGCCATTGCGATTCAAGGGCGCCAACTCGTTTTCGCAGAACTTAGCGCCTTCTTCCAGAATGGCATCAATCAAATCACGATTAACTTCCTCATCGCCACGCAGCGCTTTGTAATGCTCTTCCAACTTCAGAACTTCGTGCAATACAAACTGTATATCTCGTCTGGGAGCTTTATATTCTGGCATGGTTAAATCCTCGTTTGCCCGTATGCGTCTGCAGGCATGTTGAACAACATTCGGCTTGGCTGGCTTCAACCAAGCATGGAAATCCAGTGAAAACTGTATCATTGATGCAGGCTTGCACCAAAACATTCGGGGAAAGCATGGTACCCGAACTATTCAAACAAGCGTTAGAATTTTTCGTGACCCCGAAGTCAAACCCGGCCTTCGCATTCCAACGCTCAACACTGACAAACAGAAGTTTCAAACAATTGTTTTAATTCGTCAATGTTGTTTTACACTTTTCATACAGATATTGGCCGAGTAAGGCCCCTTGTTGGCCGAAATTTAGCAAACTACCCCCGTCATGCGAGCAATGATTGAGCCAATTGAGCGCAATAAAAAAGTTTTTAAATCAATAGGAAAGATAGGGACGCTGCGTGCGCACAATGCAGGCTCAGGCTAGAAGGTGCAACTGCCCGCTTTTACCGTAAGGGTGCTGCACATCAACCGGACCTTGCTGCTGGAATTGCTGGAAATAGACGTTGTCGGTCGCGACTCGAAACGCAGCGGCAGTTTGACTTTCAGTGTCTGAGGTTATCGCGGCAGGATTTGCTTCTGCCAAACCGGCCTCTCCCGCTGACAAATTAAGTTGATCGCGGCTGGCGTCATACACTGATGACGAGTTGTCGCCACGTTTTTCCGGGAGCGCGCCAGGATCATCCGACTCACTTTCACCCGTTTCTGATTCCCGCTCCCGTACTGACTGCTCGGCTTCCTGGGCTTTCAATTGCTGCAGCTCGGCCTGAGCATTCAATTCCATTCGAGCAGCTTCTGCTGCCACCAGACGATCCTGTGCGGATGGCTGAGCCGGCGCCAAAGCCGCAGCTTGAATCACTCTGGCCTTTTCAATAGTCGCTTGGGGATCGTTGGCCTCCGATACGCTGATGCCCACTTCGCCAGCTGTAGCGTAGTTTTTACCATCGGGGCCTCGTGTGAATTCATAACTGGGAGAACCCGCATATTGCCCTCCGACTGCAGCATGAGCCGCCTCGTGAACCCGTACTTCACGGTCACGAGCCTTAAGCTGATCAATGATAACCTGGTCTTCCTGCTGCTGTTGCTGCTCTGCTTGTTTTTCGGCTTCCGCTTTGCTTAAAGACGGTTCCTTCGGCGCTGTTTTTTCAGTATCGGATGGTGGCGCGGGACTGGCGCCATTCGCCACAGGGGAGTCAGATTGTTGGTTCTGGGAAGCCGCATCTTTTTCTGCGGCTTCAACCGGAGGAATCGCCCCACGTGCACTAACGCGAACCACTCCGGTTGCGGTCGTCGCACTTTCTGCACCGCTATAATACGCCGCGTTCGTTTGAGCAGGAGAAATAAACATCAGCTTGACCGCTTATGCCTGAATATCAATGAGCGAGCCGATCGTGTCACTGGCCGTCTGCAGCACCTTAGCAGAAGCCTCAACCTGCACTTTGCCCTGCATCATTGTAACCGCTGATTCGGTCAGATCCCGGGTCGGGTTTTCTGATACCGCTACTTTAGCAATGTTGGCTGTTGCCTGATTGATCTGGCTATAGCCTTTTTGGATGCCCATTACACCGTTGTTCATAATGGAGCCGATGGCCATAATATTTACCTCATCCGGACAATTCTGAAACCCGCGCATACCGACTGCGGGTTAACGCGCTGACCTAGCCCAGTGAGCTCCTGCATTAGCGAACCAATACAAAGCGGTCTAACGGCGTCTTAATCAGTATAGACCAGCAGATCAAATATTGTACTGCCGGAATCTGCCCGGCAACGATGGAGTAAAGAGCTGCTTTTAAAAACGAAAATCATCAAAACAGGTTAGGGAGGAGTCCCCCGGAATTGGCGGACTGTAGCCCCATACCGAAAACCACGCATTAAATCCGGTTCTTAAAGTGCACTTTCTAATAGCCCATCAATATTAAGAAATTCCGCGCCGCCCCACTCGCTCGCCGACGTCTGCCGGGGAATCACACCCAAACAAGGCGCATCGATACGCGCTGCCAACGTTTCAATATTTTCTGACACCATCGACGCTGCAGGATCCAGGCAATTCGCCACCCAGCCAGCAAGCGGGAGGCCCGCCGCGGTAATCGACTGGACTGTTAGCAGGGCATGATTCAGACAACCCAAACGCACCCCCACCACCAGAATCACCGGGATGGCTAGCTGACCTACCAAGTCCGCCAGCGTCTCCCGCTCATTCAGTGGCACCAGCCAACCACCAGCCCCTTCAATCAAGGCAACATCGGCCGGCGTCATCAACGAACCGCGAATAACACCGGTTAATCGATCCGCCGACAGTCGCCTGCCTTCCTGCTGAGCGGCCAGGTGAGGCGCAATGGCCGACTTCAGCGCAATGGGATTTATTTGCTGGTATGGCAATTGCTCTGTCATCGCCCGACGTAATTGCAACGCATCGTCGTTAACCCATTCACCACCCTGCTCTTCACAACCGGCCGCGATCGGTTTCAATGCCAATGTCCGTAACCCCTTCTGCTTAAGGGCATTCAGCAACGCGACTGTCACGTAGGTTTTTCCGACCTCAGTATCGGTGCCGGTGATAAAAAACACTTTTGTTTTAGCCATAATTTATTTTTCCACACAAACGACAACGTAATGCCAACTGGCAGGCAATTGCCCCGATTCAGTCCGGAGCCTTTCATAAGCCGCAGTCATACGCAAAACGGTCTGTTTTCCAGTTAACGAGGGGGTCCGATTGGAAGTGACCTGGTGGGCGCCCAAGGTTTTCAATTCGCGCGTTAGCTCCCGCACACTTTTATAAAAAACCTGGTCTGTACGCTCTTGAAACGCAACCATGTTAAATTCAGATTGCTGCAAGGCCAAGCGCACCTGGTCAACCGGTAAAAAAGAATTCACGTGGCTGTGACGGCCTTCCGCCTGCGCCCAGCTTTGCTTTAATTCGCAGAGTGTCCCGTCCACCGGTAACGAAAACAAAAAACGCCCTTGCGGTTTTAACAAAGCACGGATGTCGGTCACTACCTGAAACAGGTTATCGCACCACTGTAATGCAAAACTACTGAACACCAAGTCAAAACATTGTGACGGGAAAGGGAGTTGCTCGGCATCGCCACAGACAAACCGACTAATACGCTTATCTTGATCACGCTGTTGCGCGACCGCGAGCATTCCGGGCGCAATATCCAAAGCCGTGAGACTATCCGCATAAGGTGACAACGCCCGTGTTAATGCACCGGTGCCACAGCCGATATCCAATGCGTTCTGATAATACTTTCCCTGTTTTTCAAGCAAAGACAACATCGCCTGCCCCACTTGGCGTTGCACGTGCGCAACACTGTCGTACCGGGTAGCGGCACGACTGAATGACTTTGCAATAGCGCGCTTGTTAACTGACATAACTCATCCTAAATTCCGCGCACTGAAAAATTCTGAGCAAGCCGCCACAAATAAATCAGGAGCCGATAAAAACGGGATATGGCTCACCCCTTTGATAATCGCCGTGTCCGCCTCTGGTTGCAGTTTGGTTATTGCAGCGCTGACCCCCACAGGAACCAGGTGGTCATGTTCCCCAAAAAGATACAGTGCCGGACATTGAATCTGATTTAACTCATTGCGCAAATCCACTTGCTGCAAAATCTCCAAACCACAGCGCAACGCTTTTTTTGCCGGAATCCCGTGAAAGGTCACCAGCTCCTTGAGCTGACGTATATCGGCCTTAATGGTGTCGCTGCCCTTGCATTGTAAAGAGAGGAAACGAATGAGCGTGCCTTCTGCGTCTTCCAGCAGCACTTGATAAAAGGCAGTCAGAATTTCCGGATTAACGGCCACCAACCACTGGTCGTCAGAAACAAACCTGGGTGTCGATGCCACGCTCACCAGCCCGGTGACACGGCCGGGATAATCGATTGCGGCTTTCATTGCTACCATGGCACCCAACGACCACCCCATCCATACAGCTTGGGCTGGAGCAATAGCCAGTATATGCCGCAGCAGATAGTCCAGGTCGTAGTCTCCGCCCGGCATAGGGCTGCGCCCCAAGCCGGGTAAATCCACCACAGTCACCTGAAAACGTTGTAGCAGTGCTGGCATCACCGGATCCCATACCAGACTGTGCATACCCCAACCATGAACCAACAACAGCTCGGGGGCGCGCTCGATATCGCCTGTGCAGCGAAAAGTGTCGTAGTAAAGTGACAAAGACATGACTTGGATAAACTCCTACTGCTGGTCAGTCTGGTGAAATACCGACACCAAGGTATCCAGCAATTGATCTATTTCGATTTCCTGATGGTCGGCCTGCAACGTAATACGTAACCGCGCGGTATTAACAGGCACCGTCGGAGGCCGGATAGCGCCGACCAGAATGCCACAAGCTTGTAGCTTTTCGCTGATCTGAACCGCCCGTTCCGAATCGCCGATCATGAAAGGTTGAATGGCGGATTGCGACGACAGTATTGGTAACTGCCGGGCCGCTGCAGCCCTGCGAAAATAGTCAATCAACGAGTGCAAACGGTCTATGCGCCAGGTTTCCGTTTCCAACAACGACAACGATTCCAGGGACGCCGCAGCAATCGCAGGCGGGATTGCCGTGGTGTAAATGTAGGATCGGGAGAATTGAATTAAAAACTCGATCAAATCATCGCTGCCAGCCACGAACGCACCATAACTCCCGAGCGCTTTGCCCAGTGTTGCCATATACACCGGTACATCGGACTGACTCAGGTTATACTCTGCCAGCACGCCTTTTCCCCGACCCAACACGCCCAGCCCATGCGCATCATCTACCATAAGCCAAGCATTTTCGTTTTGGCAGGTTCGGGCCATATCCATTAACGGTGCTACATCCCCATCCATACTGAAAATGGAATCCGTCACCACCAATGATGGCGTATCCGTAGCCGATAATAGCCTTTGTAAATGTTCTGTATCGCAATGGGGATAGCGTACCAATCTGGCCCGGCTCAGCTGCGCACCATCCAGCAGGGAAGCGTGGTTAACCTTGTCCTGAAAGACCGTATCACCGCGTTTTAAAAGCGCACTGATCACCCCCATATTTGCCATATAACCGGTAGAAAACAGAAGCGCTCTTGGCCGCCCCACCCAATCCGCCAAGCGCTCTTCCAATTGCTGGTGCAAACGGTTATGGCCGATGACTAAGTGGGATGCACCGCTGCCGACTCCAAACGTATTGACGGCCTTTTTCGCGGCTGAGATCAAGCGAGGGTGATTTGCCAGACTCAAATAATCATTACTACAGAAATTCAGCAGGGGTTTTCCGTCACATTGTATGTGCGTTCCCTGAGCCGAGTGCAGCGCCCTGCGCCGACGATACAGATGCTGTTCTCGTCGTTGGCGCAGCCGGTCACCCAGCTGGAAAGGATCGCTCATTGTTCAATTAACCTGCTAAGAAAAACCGTACCGGCAACTTACTGCAGCGCTCCGCCGGTTGCAGCCATCTTGGGGCATTGTTCATGCGGTTTAGGTGTCGCGCTTTTTCGGGTAGCGTCCACGAACAAGTGGGCATTCTTCTGGTGCTCCACCGAGTCCAGAATAGCCGCTTCATTAGCCTCATCACTGGCGCCCTGAATTTGCAGAGGTTTGATGCCCAGCTTGGCAAACAATTTCTGATCCGAATTCGCTTCCGGATTGCTGGTTGTTAACAAACGGTCGCCATAGAAAATCGAGTTTGCACCCGCCATAAAGCAAAGCGACTGCATTTGTTCGTTCATGGCTTCGCGTCCGGCAGACAGACGTACAAACGATTTTGGCATCAGGATCCGGGCAACCGCAATATTACGCACGAAATCGAACGGTTCCAGATCCGCGACATCGGCCAGGGGCGTGCCTTCGATCTTGACCAGCATATTAATCGGTACACTTTCTGGATGGTCTGGCAAATTCGCTAACTGCATCAGTAACCCGGCACGATCGCGGGCCGTTTCACCTAGGCCCAAAATGCCACCGCAGCACACTTTCATGCCGGCATCGCGTACATTGGACAATGTATCCAGGCGATCCTGGTAGGTACGAGTGGTAATAATGGAGTTGTAATGCTCAGGTGAGGTATCCAGGTTATGGTTGTAATAATCCAGCCCGGCGTCAGCGAGTCGTTGTGCCTGCCCCTGATCCAACATCCCCAAAGTCATGCAAGTTTCCATGCCCAGAGATTTAACCTGTTGCACCATATCCAGGACATAGGGCATATCCTTCTCCCGAGGGGAGCGCCATGCAGCCCCCATACAAAAGCGGCTGGCACCGGATGCCTTCGCCTGTCGAGCCTGTTCTAGCACCCGATTGATTTCCAACAGTTTTTCTTTCTCCAGGCCGGTATTGTAATGACCACTTTGCGAGCAGTATTTGCAATCCTCAGGGCAGGCACCGGTTTTAATACTCAGCAGGGTGCTGATTTGAACTGCGTTAGGATCATGGTATTGACGGTGAACTGTCTGCGCCTGAAACATCAGATCAATAAAAGGTAGATCGAATAACTGTTGGATTTCTTTGATTGTCCAATCGTGTCGTATCGATTCCACTGGATTCTGCTTTGCCGTCATGTCCCCGTCCTTTCTGCCGTCAATATTTGTCGCTGCGTTGTCTATCTGATTGCTGTAGAGCAATTTCAGATACTCACGCAAAACATGTTCCGAAATGCCACTCAGCCCGTGGGCCGGTTAAATTGAGCTAATGATGAGCATAGTAACCGGCGACACCCCTTTGTCAACTGGATAGTTTTGACAAAAGTTTACAAGAGGTCGTTTTATAACCTAAATATGTTTTCTTGCTTGCTATGCCAACGTTATATCGGATTGAAAGGCGAATGGTGCCCGGGATGCCATGATGATTTGCCCTGGAATCAGCATTGCTGCCTACGCTGCGCTGAACCATGGGGTACGCCGTTTAACGGCCTGTGCGCTCAATGCACCCACACAGAACCGGAATTTGATTCATGCCATGCCCCCTTCGTTTACGACTTCCCTATCAACCAACTACTGCTTTCCGGCAAAAGCGGAATCCGGGCGGAACTGTTACTCAGCTTGGCCCGGACTCTAGCAACAAGCATCCAACAAAATAATGTTGTTCGTCCCCAACTGCTGGTCCCCGTCCCTCTCCACCCGTACCGGCAAAGTGAAAGGGGCTACAATCAGTCCGGCATCATTGCTAAAACACTGGGCAATAAACTCAAGATCCCGGTGAGTTATACATTGGTCCGGAAAATAAAAGACTCCGTTCAGCAGAAATCGCTTTCCCGCGCTGAGCGACAAGTCAATTTACAGCGCACCTATCGAGTTAACCGCGCCTTGCTGCGGGAAGAATATCCGGCGCTTTCCCACATCGCACTTATCGACGACGTCATCACAACCGGCAGTACCCTGAATCAGATTGCCGCTCAGCTCCGTCGCTCCGGCATCGAAAGAGTGGATGGATGGGCAGTCGCCCGCACCAGTGCAACCAATTCATTTTGATTGTTGTGCTAAAATGGACCGCTCCGTCTTAGGACGGCACCGACGGCAACCTTAAGTGAAGCGTTTTTTATGTCGAATCGACCCTCCACCGACAGGGTGCTACACCCCAACTATGACAACCTCACTCCCGACCTGATCATCAATGCAGTAGAGTCTCTTGGTTTTATCGCTGACATGCGTTTTTTTCCCTTGAACAGCTACGAAAACCGGGTTAACCAAATTGGAATCGATGACGGCGAGCCTGTCATCGTAAAGTTTTATCGCCCTTCACGCTGGTCCGATGAAGCCATTCTTGAGGAGCACGCTTATTCCAGGGATCTCGCCAATCTCGAATTACCGGCCGTGGCGCCATTGCAAGTTAAAGGACGCACACTGCACTATTTCCAGGGCTACCGTTTTGCTGCCTTCCGACGCCAAGGCGGTCAAGCTCCAGAACCGAATGATTTTGACCAGCTGGTATGGCTGGGTAGATTGTTGGGTCGACTGCACAAAGTGGGGGGAACGACTCTTTTCACTGCCAGGCCCACACTAACTATAGAGCGCATGATCAGCGAGCCCTCTAACTACTTGTTAAGCCGCAACTTTATTCCGAGCCACCTAATACCAGCTTACAAAAACCTGATTAACGAGTTTACCGAACGTTTCAGAAGTTTGTTCAATGCCATCACTCCCTCCCTAATACGCTGTCACGGTGACTGCCATATCGCAAATATTCTGTGGCACCGGGAAACCGGCCCCTGGTTTGTCGATTTTGATGATTGTCAGAACGCTCCGGCAGTCCAAGACCTGTGGATGCTGCTGTCTGGTAGCCGCCATGAACAGATCGCTCAATTCAGTGAAATATTGGAGGGGTATGAAGAATTCCATGATTTCGACCGGCGAGAACTACAACTAATTGAACCACTGCGAACCATGCGAATGGTCTATTACTCCGGCTGGCTCGCGCGACGCTGGGACGACCCGGCTTTCCCCCCTAACTTTCCCTGGTTTAATACAGAGCACTATTGGCAAAGCCATATAAGCGAACTTCAGGAACAATTATTCATTTTGGATGACGAACCCTTTCGCTTGTTTTAAGAACACGGATTGGCTCGGCAGCCATAACCCTACGCCGCCTTCGCGCTTTCCGGCCTCTCCGGAAGGCGGTCATAGAGCGCCTGTAATGCCACCGTAGATTGCCCCAACAGCTCACCATCATCGATAAAATGTTGTAGCATCATTCGCGTTTGGGACGCGGTTTTAACGAACTGAAATTTGGCATAGGATTCGACATCCATAGGTGAAACATAACGCATAACCGGTAACGCCAGCTTTACCCAGAACAAACTGAATAATCGCTCGGTCCAATTCAACCTCCGCCCAAATTTTGCCGCCACAATCGACAAAGCCTCTCGTGCAGCCCCAACGGCTAACCCAAGCGAATGACTAAAGCGTAATTTTTTGAACGACCAATGCTCCAATTCCAGCAAAGCCACCAGCGGAATCATCATCGCGGTTCGGTCTGCATAAACTCGGGACGCATCCTGCTCGACTTTCACGTTAAAGCGACCGTCTGCCATCGCCTCCATCACTCCGGTCAGACGCTCTACATCTCCTGAAAACTCGGCGGGCATCATGGGAAGAACCAGGTAGGCAACGCCCTGCTTTGAGGAGTCAGGGTGATAATCCGGCAAATCCGGCAATGGCGTTTGGTAACTGATAAAGTTAACTATGCCGCAGACGACTTGCTGCTGAGGGAACGCACTATAAATGTAATCGCGGTCATCAAGATCCGGTTGCAGCATCACAATGGTTGCGCCGCCCACCACTTCACGCAATTGTCGCAACCACTCACCACGAAGATCAGAGGAAGAAACGGTCAGCCAGACCTGATCCCAATTTGTACCTTTTAGCTCATCGTACTGCGTGAAAATACGGTCAGCCCTGAAAGCTTCAGCTGCACCTAAACCGCTACGACGACACCGGTAAAGGGTAAATCCCTTTTCGCAGTCGTATTTGTACTTCTCTTTCACCAGGTAGGATACGGACGCGCCACCTCGCTGTAGAAAATGCCCGTAAACCTGGCCCACGGCCCCTGCACCTACAATTAATGCCGTTACCACGTTATTATCCCCTCCTCTAGTGACCGACATCTTGATATAAACATACGATATATAGGGGAACAAGCTAGCGCATCAGGAGATGCACCGGCTGTTTATAACAAGTTGATCTAAAAGCATCATCTTCAAAATCTAAATTCATATTGGCCACGGACCAAATCTTTAACCTGTTGTTATGGCGAAAAAAATTGCTGTATCCGACACTACGTTATCGGACAATAAATGTGACATCTGTTACGAATCCAAATGCTGTCGATATGTGACGCAAAATATTGATAAACCCACCTCGATGCGGGATTTTGACCTGCTGTTATGGCAAATTTCCCACAAAAACGTACATATATTCAAAGACTCCGAAGGCTGGTATCTGCTCTTTTTGAGCGAATGCCTGCACTTACTGGACGATGGGCGTTGTGGAATTTATGAAAAGCGGCCACTGATATGCCGAGACCATAGCAACGACTATTGTGAGTTCGACGTTAGCATTGAGGAAGGCAGTGATCTGTATTTCGGAAGCTATGAGGCACTGGATAAATACTGCCGCAAGCGTTACAAAGGCTGGGACAAACGCTTTAAAAAGAAAAGCTGGCAACAAAACGCGTGAGTGAAACTATAATTCTGCGGACGAAAAAAAGGGGCTTTAAGCCCCTTTTCTTGTCAGTGACCAAGCGGAACTAGTCCGTCATATAATCACTATCATCCTGTTCTTCTTCGCCTTCCTCTTCCCCATTCGCTTTGGGGTTGGCTTCTGTCGCGGTTTGAGAGCCAAAGTGCAGACCTTTCTTTAACACTTCCTTGGCACTTTCGGGAAATACCGAACTGGGAGCCTGCTCAATATTGCCGTATTGGTCGATGGTCAAGCTCAAGCTGCGCATCTGCTTATATTTTTCTTCGCTCACCGATTTGGCGCCCTTATCATTGCGCACAATAGTCGGCTGAAGAAACATCAATAAGTTTCGCTTCGTCAGTTTCTCACTCTTGGCCCGAAATAACGCGCCAAGCAAAGGAATATCCCCCAGCAACGGAACTTTGTTCACCACTTTCTGCACGTCATCACTGACTAAACCACCCGTGACAATAATTTCGCCGTCGTTCGCTAAAATTACTGATTTGACAGAACGTTTTTGCGTGGTTATGTCAGCAGCGCCTTCTATTGCCTGGCTGCTCACGTTGGAAACTTCCTGCACTAACTGCAATCGGACTACGTTGCCGTCGTTTATCTGGGGTGTAACGCGCAGGGTTAAACCAACATCCTGTCGATCGATTGTCTGGAACGGATTGTCGTTATTTCCACTCAAACTTGTACCCGTAATAAACGGCACATTCTCACCCACAATGATTTCAGCTTCTTCATTATCCAAAGTCATGAGGCTGGGAGTGGATAGCAGATTGGTGTTGGTATTGGACTCTACAGCCTGAATAATGGCTCCCATCCTGACTGCACCGTTTTGAGTTGCCCCACCCAGCAACAACCCAGAAAAAGAAGTATCTGTGGCGGCATTACCCGTCGTGCTGGTATCACTACCACTATCAATTAGCCCAGCAACGGTGGAAAGAGACAACTGACCAGGCACCGATAAGCTGGTTCCGCCTACCCCCTCGGCAGGATCACCATAAGCCCACTGAACACCGATGGCCTCACTAGCCGAACCGGATACTTCCACGAAAGCCGCTTCGATTAACACCTGAGCCCGGCGGACATCCAGCTGATCCACAATGCTGCGGATTTCAGCCAGATCGGCGGGAGCCGCTCGAACGATTAACGCGTTCAACGTTTCGTCAGCCTGAATGGTGACATCACTACCATCACCGGTCGACGTGGATAACGCTGGAGCAGACGTTTTCTTGCTCCCGCTTGAACTACTAGACGAAGAGCTTCCGCCGGTTGCAGACTTGCCTGCAATCAAAGCACTGAGAATTTCAGCTACTTTTTCGGCTTCCGCATGCCGAAGATACATAACCTTGGTGGACCCGCTGGATTCCACCGGCCGATCGAGGTCCATCACCAGATCTTTAATACGCGCTCGGGCGGATTTTTCGCCCCGCAATATTAACCGGTTTGTTCGTTCCTCGGCTACAACTCGCACCCGCACATTGCCGGAAGGACGGCTGGTCTTCTTCCCTGCATTTCCTGTCTCCACCGGAGTCAACTGCTCCAGGGTTTTTACAACATCCCCAACCCAGGCGTGTTTCAGCTGGATCACTTCCACTTCTTCGCTTTCTGCGTTATCGATACGCTTGATGATGCCCATGATACGGGAGATGTTGTTGGCATGATCACTGATAATCAGAGCATTTGCAGAGCTGACCGCAGCCAGATGCCCGTATTGAGGAACCATCGGACGTAAAATCGGCACCAGCTCCGTGGCACTGGTATTTTCTACCGGTATAACGCGGGTGACCATTCTCTCGCTTTCCAAGCCGCTGTTTGAGAGAGGAAGATCTTCCTGCTTCGCACCCTGCGTAGGCACAATTTTTACAACGTTGCCGGTTTTAACAGAAGCATAACCATGAATACGCAACACGCTTTCGAACAAATTATAAATATCCGCAGAGGACATCTCCGTGTGGGATACAACGGTCACCTCCCCTTTCACCCGGGGGTCCACGACGAAGCTATAACCGGTAATATCGGAAACCTGCTCGATAAAAGTTCGAATGTCGGCTTTTTTCATGTTGATTTTCCAGGCACCTCCGTCGTCTTGTGCCCAGGCACAAATCGATAACATCAGTCCAAAAATCAACGCCGCCAGCGTTCTAGTTATTTTCATATGGAACTCGCTTCCAACCATTTGTCTTTTCATTATTGCCAATCCAGCCACATCATTTATCAGCGCCCAGGTAGTTGAAATTCAGACTCAAAAGCCCTGCCGTTGCGCTCAAGGGAGATTCTTATTGACCCGTCTTGCATAACTTCTTCAATGAGGCCGACATCTTGTTGAGGATCACCAAGAGAACGACCATTCACGGCCAAAATCAAATCCCCCGGTCGTGCGCCTGCCGCGGCTAACATGGGGTTTGCACTTTCAGAAACACGATAACCACGGCCATTATTTGACGCCAGCCCGAACTGAGTCAGTACTTCAGACGGGTTCTGATCCAATTGTTCACGTAAAGCGCCCACCATCTGGCCGGTCATGGCTGCCTGCATATCCGCTTGCGACAGACCACCACCAGCGCCGGGTCGTGAGCCAAATGCCTTGCGACCACTATCTGACCCGGAACGACGCATCAAGTTTGCGGAACGCGCATCACGTCCACGCGCGGCTGACCCAGCTCGGCTCATGCCCGCTCCTGCGTTCTCAGGAAAATAAAGTGCTTCCAGCAAACCGTTGCGGTTCAAAAGTACACGGTCAGGGTGCACTGCTTCCAAAGACACATTACCGGGAACCTTATCGCCAACACGGTACAGAAGACTTTCTTTACGGGCTTCTGCAATCATGGCGGAAGAGCGTTCTTTATCGGGCGAAACGAAAACAGCCTGCAACTCCAATGCAAGGCGCGTTTCAGGAGCATCCACATCTGTGGTTTGAGTGGTTTCGACCGGCTTCGCTCCTTCCTTGCCGAAAAGACTCCACAAAGCGATAGCCGATGTATCGACCTTGCTGCCTTCGGAGCTCACCGGCATACCAGCCGTATTGCCATCCCCGTAAACCGAGGGGGCATCGCCAACAGAGGTATCTACGAACAAATACACTATCTGCACCAACACATAGGCAATAGCAATTACCAGGACGGCACACGCCAGTATGTTGCCTTTACTCACCCAAGGATTGGTTTGGGGATCCGCTGTCAATGTAATCTCCTGCCCTTCTTAATTCTTATTCTTATTCTGGTTCTATGAACCTCACTTTAACCGATGGTTCAACGCATACGAATAAGACGGTACTCTTCAATAACAGATTAGCATTCTTCAATAACTAAATATCAGAATGGCAGCGGTTGCTGCATATTTACCAAAACTTTGTCGTCACTACCCGAGGCTTCCATACCCGCAAGCCTTAACACTCGCTGTAACACTTTTACACTCGCGACACCATTTTCAAGCAGTAATCCCAGTTCGCCCAACGACTTATTGCCCTTTGTTTCCGTAAACGCCAGCATCAAATTGCCTTCGTTTTCGGAAAGCTCACCTTTCACCGGTGGAAAATCGATGGGGTTGCTTCTGCCGCGGCCGGGCGCAGTAACCATACCACCACCCCATGTTATCTGACCTTCGGCTGAAGATACCCGGTTTCCGCTTATATTAAAGCCGACTTGGTTCACTTTTAGCGCACCACCAGCGGACACACCGAATTCTCTTAGCATCTGATCCAGCATTCTGGCCTGAATATCCCCGTTAAGGTCGTTTGCACCCTTACCCCAGAGCCCTGTGAAAGCATCACCGGTCAGCTGGAATGCCTGGCCTTCAACCCGCAGCCCTAAACGGACTTCGCCCAAAATCAAACGGAGGGCCTTAAGGTCCCAATCTATAACTACCGGCCCTCGCAACGCAGGGTTGCGCAGATTGGCTACGGCATAACCATCCCAAACACTGCCACCGACTCTTTCGACCTGAAGCGGCAGACCTGCCAAAGAGCCTGAGGCGGCACGCCACAACAAGCTTGCTGGTAAGAACAAAATAGCAAAAACAATAATTGAGCAGACACCAAGTATAATCAGGTTGCGTAACTTCATAATTCGACTGGAAGGGCTTCCTCTCCTTGACGGCTCTTTTGAGCTTTATCTTATTCTTATTATCTTAAGCGCAGCAGCAGCTTAACATAATTTGTTCACGTCTCCCTATGCCAGAGAGGACATTCAAGCTAGTACCTGTTAACACTATTGCAAACAAATACTCATTCAGTATGGCAGAAATCCCGCCTAAGTCTTTGCTTCAATAAAACAATTGAAATACGCCGATTCCCCCGACCCAGTCACTTGATCAAGTGACTGGACCAAATTCCGGTATCGGGATGCACATCAGAACGGAATATCGTCTTCAAAGTCAGCACCAGCAGGCGTACTGCTACTCTGAGCAGGAGAAGAAGAGGAAGACGGTTGCTGCGCTTCGGGCATCTGATCGTAACCATCAAAACCGCCACCAGAATCACCACTTCCGCCACGAGAGTCGAGCATTTGCATTTCTGAGGCCACAATTTCAGTGGTGTAGCGGTCATTTCCGCTTTTATCTTGCCACTTGCGGGTTCGTAACGAGCCTTCAATATAAACTTTGGAGCCTTTTTTCAGATATTCGCCTGCAATTTCTGCCAATTTGTTAAAAAATACAACGCGATGCCACTCTGTACGCTCCTGCATCTGGCCGCTGTTTTTATCTTTCCACGTTTCGCTGGTCGCCAAGGACACGTTAGTGACGGCCCCGCCACTGGGCAAATACCGCGTTTCCGGCTCTTGCCCCAGGTTGCCCACTATTATTACCTTGTTCACACCGCGCTGTGCCATGAAACTCTCCCGCTTCTCTATATTGCTGTATGCTTTTGTGTATTCGAAATAAATCTTATTTATACGGAGGCTTGGGACAATTGCAACAATTGTTCTTGATCCAGCCGACTTTTATCCACTTTTAAATAAGCCATTTTGTCCTCGACGATCACGACGGCCTCCTCCACCCCCGCAATCGCCATAAAACGCTTGACCCAAACATGCGTATCCAGGTCAGAAGCATGGCTCAGCTGTAACGTCAGGCTATGTAAGTTTGGCGGCTGCCTCATACCTAAGGCAAATAGAAACCAAACTGCAATCAACCCGCTGCCAACCATATAGACTGCGGCACCATCAAAATTACCCAATAACCAGCCACCGCCTGCACCGCCTACGAAAGCGCCCAAAAATTGGCAAGTGGAGTAAACGCCCATTGAGGTGCCTTTGTACCCCGGCGCAGCCAGCTTACTCACCAATGACGGCAGCAATGCTTCCAGCAGATTAAAGCCCCAAAAGAACACAAACAAGCCTAACAGAATTGATACCAGGCTATGATGCCACAGACTGATAGCCAGGAGTGACACCACCAACAGTGCAATTGCGAACAAGAAAACCTGTTTCACCTTACCTGCTTTTTCCGCCATGATCATAAGCGGCAGCATCAGAATGAAAGAACCAAACAGTACAGGAAGATAAACCAGCCAATGATGAGTGCTCTCGATATTAGCCTGCCCCACCAACCAGCTTGGCAATACAACAAAGCTTGCCGTCAACACCATATGCAGCAGAAAGATTCCTAAATCGAGGCGCAGTAGATCGGGATTTTTCAGAACATCGACAAGATTATCCATGACGGGCCGGGTATCACGGAACACCCGCCGACTATCCGGATCCGGAACAACCCACACAGTGACTGCGATCCCTCCTACAGCCAACAACGCCGTTACCCAGAAAAGCCCCTGCAAATGAACAATACCGGCAATTACCGGACCTATAATAAGGGCAAGAGAAAACGACAAGCCAATACTCGCGCCCACTAAAGCCATGGCTTTGGCGCGCTGATCGTCACGGGTCAGATCTGCCAGCAACGCCATAACTGCGCTGGCTATGGCACCCGCTCCCTGAAGGGCTCGGCCGATTATCACGCCATAAATTGATTCGGACTGCGCCGCAACCACGCTTCCGACACAAAATACAATTAACCCTAATATAATAACGGGCTTACGACCAATACGGTCAGACAATAAGCCAAAGGGGACCTGCAACAACGCCTGAGTCAGACCGTAAGCACCTATCGCGAGCCCAATTAGCTGAGGGGTCGAGCCCGCCAACTGCTCACCATAAATGGCAAAAACAGGCAATATCATAAACAAGCCCAACATACGCAACCCGAATAGGCTGGCAAGGGACCATGTGGCTCGAGCTTCTGAAGAGTTCATCAAAAAATCTTATCCGATCAAATTGGGCAGGATTCTACCACTGATACCCTCTCTCCCGAAGTGCTGGCGCTGACCAATGATCCACAAAGTACATTTAGTTTGTGTAACAGGCCCTTTTAACCCTCTTATCAGATCCACAATCCGGCTCAAGCCATCTATTAAGTAGTTCCCGCTGTACAATCCCTTTATACTTGCGGGTTTTCATTGGCGGGGGTAACGATGGACACCATCCAAGTACGTGGCGCACGCACTCACAACCTAAAGAATATCAGCCTGGACATTCCGCGCGACAAGTTTATTGTCATTACTGGCTTGTCAGGTTCAGGCAAGTCCTCTCTGGCCTTCGATACGCTTTACGCAGAAGGTCAAAGACGTTACGTAGAATCCCTATCTACCTATGCCAGACAATTCCTGTCATTGATGGAGAAGCCGGATGTTGATCATATTGAAGGGCTCTCTCCTGCCATATCCATAGAACAAAAAAGCACCTCTCATAACCCCCGATCCACTGTTGGCACCATCACTGAGATCTACGACTATCTGCGTCTTTTATATGCCCGCGTAGGCACTCCTCGCTGTCCAGACCACGACCTTCCCCTGGAAGCACAGACCATCAGCCAGATGGTAGATGATGTGATGGCGTTAGCAGCGGAAAATCGTTACATGCTGCTGGCACCGGTGGTACAGGACAAAAAGGGGGAGCACCTCCACTTATTCGAGGAGCTACGTGCTGACGGATTTGTTCGAGCGCGAATAGACGGCATTGTGGTGGATCTGGATCAAACCCCGAAACTGGATAAGAAACGCAAGCACACGATTGAAGTTGTGGTTGATCGCTTCAAAGTTAAAGCAGGCTTGGAATTGCGCCTTGCGGAGTCGTTTGAAACAGCCTTGAATCTGACGACGGGTACCGCTTTGGTGGTCAATATGGACTCTCCCAAAGAACAATCACTATTCTCTTCCAAATTCGCCTGCCCGGTTTGCAACTACAATCTCAGCGAGCTGGAGCCCAGGCTGTTCTCCTTCAACAACCCCGCAGGCGCCTGCACCACCTGTGATGGGCTGGGAGTAAATCAGTTTTTCGATGAAGACAACATAGTAGTTTCTTCCGAGCTCAGCCTGGCAGAAGGCGCAATTAAAGGTTGGGACCGGCGCAGTATCTACTACTTTCAAATGCTACGCTCACTGGCGGAACACATCGGTTTCGACATTGACAAACCTTTTGGCAAACTTAACAAAAAAGCCCGCCAGGCCGTTCTCCATGGCACCGGAACCGATTCGGTGCCGTTCCATTACCTGAATGACCGTGGCGATGCCATCACCCGCAATCACCCATTTGAAGGCATCATCCCCAACATGGAACGGCGCTACCGCGAGACCGAATCGGACGCGGTCAGGGAAGAGCTATCCAAATTCCTAAGTGTGGCGGATTGCAGAACCTGTAACGGCTCTCGGCTTAACCGATCTGCACGCCATGTGTACATAGAATCGGCCACATTACCTGATGTCATTAAATTACCGGTTGGCGAATCACTAGAATATTTTAAGGACCTAAAGCTTCAGGGCAAGAAAGGCGAAATAGCGGAAAAAATACTTAAGGAAATACGCGAGCGGCTGCAATTCCTGGTCAATGTGGGCTTGGATTATCTGTCTCTCAACCGCAAAGCTGAAACCCTCTCCGGGGGAGAAGCACAGCGCATTCGGCTTGCCAGCCAGATTGGAGCAGGCTTGGTGGGCGTGCTCTACATCCTTGATGAGCCGTCTATTGGCTTGCACCAACGAGATAACGAGCGGCTACTTGCCACGCTCACCCGCTTGCGGGATATGGGAAACACCGTCATTGTAGTGGAGCACGATGAGGATGCGGTCCGCGCCGCTGATTTTGTCATTGATATAGGGCCTGGTGCCGGCGTCCACGGGGGTGAGGTAATAAAAGCGGGCACGGTAGAACAAATCATGTCATGCCGCAAATCCCTTACTGGGCAGTATCTAAAGGGCACTAAAAAAATCGACATTCCAGCCCTGCGCAAAAGCATCGACCCTGAACGCACACTCATCATCAAGGGCGCTCAGGGTAATAATCTAAAATCGGTAGATCTTCATCTACCGGTAGGATTAATGACTTGCATAACTGGCGTATCCGGGTCGGGTAAATCAACCCTGATAAACGGCACTCTTTTTCCGTTAGCGGCAACCTTACTAAACGGCGCAACCACACACAAAGCCGCTCCCCACACGTCCATCGAGGGGCTCGACCACTTCGACAAAGTCGTCGATATAGATCAAAGCCCGATCGGCCGCACACCCCGATCGAACCCGGCAACCTACACGGGACTATTTACGCCCATAAGGGAACTGTTTGCTGGAACTCAGGAATCGCGCTCCAGGGGCTACGGGCCAGGCCGGTTTAGCTTCAATGTCAAAGGCGGACGGTGTGAAGCCTGTCAGGGCGATGGTGTCATTAAAGTGGAAATGCATTTTCTACCTGATATGTATGTACCTTGCGATGTATGCAAGGGCAAACGCTACAACCGTGAGACCTTGGAAATTCGCTATAAAACCAAAAACATCACCGAAGTACTGGCGATGACGGTGGAGGAAGCACACGAGTTTTTCGAGAATATTCCGGTTATAGCACGTAAACTTAAGACATTGGTCGATGTAGGTCTTTCTTACATTAGACTGGGCCAGTCGGCCACTACACTTTCAGGCGGCGAAGCGCAACGGGTCAAGCTATCCAAGGAGCTTTCCAAAAGGGACACCGGCAGCACCCTCTATATTCTTGATGAACCCACAACCGGGCTTCATTTTCATGATATAAAACAGCTTCTTGTTGTATTGCATCACCTCAGAGATAAAGGCAACTCCGTGGTAATCATTGAACATAACCTGGACGTCATAAAAACGGCAGACTGGGTGATTGATCTCGGACCGGAAGGCGGCAGCGGTGGCGGGGAAATAATTGCACAAGGTACACCAGAGCAATTAACGAAAATACGACAATCCCATACGGGTCGATTCCTAAAGCCGATTCTATCGAACCACAAATAAATCGAATCACAAGGCCAGCTTAAATACTTTGAAAAAGACGTATAAATTCCAACATTCTGCACTTCGATGCTTTATTTTTTGCTGCTCTAATCTGCCGCTGCCGGTGATGCGTGCAATTGGCCGCAGCTGCGGGTTGCTTTATTACATATTTAATAACCGCCGTGTAGACATAGCCCGCTACAACCTAAAACTGTGTTATCCGCAATTATCGCAAGAAAAACGCGAAAAAATTGTAAAAAACCAATGCATGCAAGCGGGAATGTGGGTGATGGAAGCGGGGGCGGCCTGGGGCTGGACGCCGGAAAAAGCGATGAAGAAGATGACCATCCGAAACGAACGCACCCTACTGGATGCGGAAGCATCTGGTCGCGGAGTGATCGTAGGAATTCCCCACTTGGGGAATTGGGAAATGCTGAATCACTATTTCTGTAGCAGGCACGAGATGACCGCGCTATTTAAGCCAGACGACAAACAACCTGCCTTGACAGAATTTATACTGGAGCAACGCAATCGCAACGGGATCATCATGGCGCCCGCTGACAAACGGGGAATTCGGGCACTTATAAAAAGCCTGCGCTCGGGAAGACTGGTAGCACTTTTACCGGACCACATTCCCAGTGAAGGAATGGGCGTATATGCACCCTTTTACGGTCATCCTGCTTATACAGATACGCTAATCTCATCGCTGGCACGCAAACACGATGCAATTGTATTACTAGCTACAGCGCTGAGGACCAAAAACGGTTTCGATATTGTATTCGATGTAGTTAAGAATCAATCAAGTGAAGACCCATGCCAAGCCGCCAAAGGCATTAACGAAGCCGTTGAAACTGCGATAAATCGAGCTCCATCCCAATTCCAATGGATGTACGGCAGATTCAAGAAACAGCCTGCAGACTCGAGCCTAAACTACCCATAATCATTTCAAATCGGCGGAGCAAGGCGAAATACGGCCTGCATAAAAAAGGCCGGCAAAAATAAGCCGGCCTTTTTACACAAGAACCTTGGAACTAATCGTCTAACTCAACCGCTTCAGCGATAACCGGGCGATCAACCAGCTCGACATATGCCATCGGAGCCTTATCACCTGAGCGGAAACCACATTTGAGTATGCGGATATAACCACCTGGCCGTTCCTTATAACGAGGGCCAAGATCTGTGAACAATTTACCGACCGCCTCTTTGCTTCGCGTTCGGGCAAAGGCCAGGCGACGATTAGCAACACTATCGTTCTTCGCAAGTGTAATCAGCGGCTCAGCATGGCGACGCAACTCTTTCGCTTTAGGCAAAGTGGTCTTGATCAGCTCATGTTCAACCAGGGATACAGCCATATTGCGGAACATCGCTTTCCGGTGGCTGCTGTTCATATTAAATTTACGACCACTTTTACGGTGACGCATCGCTCTTATCCTTTACAACTAACGGGGCCGTTAATTCAGCCCCAGTGGTTTAACGTTTCTTTAGCACGCGCTCATCATCACGCAGGCTGCCGGGAGGCCAGTTTTCCAGGCGCATACCCAGAGAAAGACCTTTTGACGCCAACACGTCTTTAATTTCAGTTAATGACTTCTTACCGAGGTTCGGCGTTTTTAACAACTCGACCTCAGTACGCTGCACCAAGTCACCAATGTAATAAACGTTCTCAGCTTTCAAACAATTCGCAGAACGAACTGTTAATTCCAAATCGTCGACCGGTCGAAGTAGAATCGGATCAATTTCATCACGCTCTTCCACTGCTTGTGGTTCTGACTCTTTCTCGAGGTCAACAAATACGGCAAGTTGCTGTTGCAATATGGTAGCTGCACGTCGAATCGCGTCTTCAGCGTCTATGGTGCCGTTGGTCTCAAGATCAATAACCAGCTTATCAAGGTCGGTTCTCTGTTCAACACGAGCGCTTTCTACAACATAGGCCACGCGCCGAATTGGCGAATACGTTGCATCAAGAGGCAAACGACCAACACCGCGTGTGTCTTCGTCACTATCGCGACCGTCAGCAGGCTCGTATCCGCGCCCTTTTTGAATTCGCAGTTTCATATTTAGCTTGGCACCGGAACTGAGATTGGCGATAACCAAATCTTTATTAACAATCTCAACATCATGATCCAACTGAATGTCACCGGCAGTTACAGGACCCGGTCCTTCTTTGTTAATGCTCAGAACCGCTTCACTTTTTTCGTTCAGGCGTACAGCCAGATTCTTCAAATTGAGCAAAATATCAATTATATCTTCTTGCACACCTTCGAGCGTACTGTACTCGTGTACAACACCGTCGATTTCAACTTCTGTAACAGCAGAACCAGGCATACTGGATAACAGAATTCTTCGTAACGCATTACCCAACGTATGTCCGAAACCACGCTCAAGGGGTTCCAGCGTGACCTTGGCATGTGTTTCGTTAATTTCCTGCACACCAATTGTTCTTGGTGTTAAAAACTCATTTACAGAGCGTTGCATATAGAGTACCACCTCAACCTGTTGCTTATTTATTACTTAGAATAAAGCTCTACGATTAGGTTTTCGTTGAGTTCAGAGGGAAGATCAGTACGCTCTGGTACAGCCTTGAAAACACCTTCTTTTTTCTTGGTATCTACTTCAACCCAGGACGCAAAACCACGTTGCTCAGCCAATTCCAGAGCAGCACTAATGCGCAACTGCGATCTGGCTTTTTCACGAATGGCCACTACATCACCAGGACTAACCTGGAAAGAAGGCACGTTTACCGTTTGCCCATTAACGACAATAGACTTATGACTAACCAGTTGCCGTGCTTCTGATCGAGTAGAACCGAAACCCATACGGTAAACTACGTTATCGAGCCGACCTTCTAGCAACTGCAGTAAGTTTTCGCCTGTTGCGCCTTTACGACGGGCTGCTTCAGAATAATAATTCCGGAATTGACGCTCTAGCACACCATAAATGCGGCGCACTTTTTGTTTCTCTCGTAATTGCGTGCCGTAATCGGAAAGCCGACCACGGCGATCACCGTGCATCCCGGGCGCTTTTTCTGAGCGGCATTTGCTTTCATAAGCACGAACACCACTTTTAAGTCCGAGGTCTGTTCCTTCACGACGGGACAATTTACATTTAGGGCCTAAATACCTTGCCATGAATGGTACTCCCGTTAAACTCGACGTTTCTTCGGCGGACGACACCCATTATGGGGTATCGGCGTCACGTCAGTTATGCTGTTAATTTTATATCCACACGAGTGCAATGCGCGGACCGCTGATTCACGGCCTGGTCCTGGACCCTTAACCATCACTTCCAGATTCTTCAAACCATATTCCTGGGCTGCAAGACCAGCTTTCTCAGCTGCTACCTGCGCTGCGAAGGGTGTACTCTTTCGTGAACCACGGAAGCCACAACCACCTGCTGTCGCCCAGGACAAAGCGTTGCCCTGCCGGTCGGACAGTGTGATGATAGTATTGTTAAATGAAGCGTGGATATGAGCCACTCCATCAACAACTGACTTTTTAACTTTCTTACGCGTACGCGCTGTCGCTTTCGCCTTAGCCATCTCAATTAATTCCTGAACGTTGCGCTATTACTTACGAATTGCCTTGCGTGGACCTTTGCGGGTACGCGCATTTGTTTTTGTGCGCTGACCACGAACTGGCAAACTGCGACGATGTCGCAGCCCGCGATAGCAGCCAAGATCCATGAGACGCTTAATGTTCATAGATACTTCTCGACGCAAATCGCCTTCAGTTGGATGCTTAGCAACTTCATTACGCACAGCGTCAAGCTGCTCATCCGTCAACTCTCTGATCTTCATAGCTGGATTAATACCAACCGATTCACAAATAGCTTTTGCCTTTGTGTTCCCAACACCAAATATGTAGGTTAACGAGATAACCGCATGCTTGTTATCAGGAATATTGACGCCTGCTATACGGGCCATTCAACTTACTCCATTTACTCGAGCTTCAAATACTGTTTATCAGCCGCGAAAGGGCGCAAAGAATATCTTTACAGCGCACAAAAATCAACTATTTAGATCTTTGTCTTTTTCGCGAGGTTTAAATTTAGCCCTGGCGCTGCTTATGGCGGGGCTCAGAACTGCATATCACGCGTACAGCGCCTTTGCGACGTACTATCTTGCAGTTACGGCAAATCTTCTTTACTGATGCCTGAACTTTCATGTCAAACTCCAAATAAGCTTAGGGTAAACCTTATCGAACTAGGCCGGTTCCGCCGTAGCCTTTCAGGTTTGCTTTCTTCATCAAGGACTCGTATTGCTTGGACATCAGGTGACTTTGTACCTGCGCCATAAAGTCCATAACCACAACGACAACGATCAGTAGCGACGTTCCACCTAAATAGAACGGGACATTACCAAACGCCTGTAAGCCCTGTGGTAACAGACACACCAGCGTGATGTACAACGCGCCGACCAATGTCAAACGACCTAACACCCCGTCGATGTATTTGGCGGTTTGCTCTCCGGGACGAATCCCAGGTACAAAAGCGCCAGATTTTTTCAAGTTATCCGCTACGTCCTTGGGATTAAACATAATCGCCGTATAGAAGTAACAGAAAAACACAATAAGCAAAGCGAAAAGCAATAAATACAGCGGCTGGCCCGGGCTCAGTGCCAAAGAGACTTCTTGCAACCACGCCATATTTTCGTTCTCACCGAACCACTGACCGATACTTGCAGGGAAAAGTAAAATACTCGTTGCAAATATCGGTGGAATAACACCGGCCATATTGATTTTCATTGGCAGATGAGACTGCTGCGCAGCAAACATCTTTTTGCCTTGCTGGCGACGGGCGTAATTAATCGTTATCCGCCTTTGCGCCCGCTCCATAAACACTACAAAGAAGACTACCACCACAGCAACAACAGCCAATACCAATAACACGGCGATATTCAGCTCTCCCTGACGGGTAGCCTCCAAAGCCTGACCAATGGCTTGCGGAAGGCCCGCAACAATACCCGCGAAGATGATCATCGAAATGCCATTACCGATCCCACGCTCCGTGACCTGCTCACCGACCCACATCAAAAACATCGTGCCTGTTGTCAACGCAACGACAGCAGGGAAGAGCCAACTGAAACCAACGGTCAAGGTAACTCCTTGACTCTGCAGTGCCATGGCCATACCCAGAGACTGCAAGGTCGCCAAACCCAGAGTGCCATATCGGGTATATTGTGAAATCTTGCGTCGGCCCGCCTCTCCTTCTTTCTTCAGTTGCTCCAACTGAGGACTGACCGCAGTAAGCAACTGCATGATTATCGAGGCTGATATATAAGGCATTATCCCCAATGCCAGAATAGACATACGCTCTAAAGCACCACCTGAGAACATGTTAAACAGGCTCAGAATCGTGTCTTGTTGCTGATTGAACAGGTTCTGCAACTGTACCGGGTCGATACCAGGTACAGGAATGTGCGCCCCAATGCGATAAATCAAAATTGCGAAGAACAAAAACTTGAGACGAGCCCAAAGTTCTCCCATTCCCGCAGAATTTGCGTTCGGCATGCCGGTTTGCTGGGGCTTGGTTGCCATTCTATTCCTCTACTTTTCCACCAGCAGCTTCAATCGCAGCTTTTGCGCCTTTAGTTGCTGGAATTCCCTTTAAGGTAACCGCTTTGTTTATCTCACCGGATAGTACGACCTTGGCGAACTTGGTACTACGTCGGATAATCCCTGCAGCTTGAAGAGCTGCCAAATCAACCACATCGCTTTCAACTTTTGCCAACTCGGACAAACGCACTTCTTGAGTAATCAATGCTTTCTGCGAGGTAAAGCCAAACTTCGGCAAACGACGCTGAATTGGCATCTGACCACCTTCGAAACCTGGCTTAACAGTGCCACCGGAGCGAGAAGTCTGACCTTTCACACCACGTCCACCTGTTTTACCCAGCCCACTACCGATACCGCGGCCGCGTCGCTTTGCACTTGGTTTGGAACCAGTTGCCGGACTCAAGCTATTTAATCTCATGTCATTCACCCTCAACACGAACCATGTAATACACCTTATTGACCATACCGCGAACCGAAGCTGTATCTTCCACTTCAACAGTATGCCCTATGCGCCGAAGACCCAAACCTCGAAGGCTTGCTTTATGGCTTTCGACACGGCCGATTGAGCTTTTAGTCTGTGTTACTTTGATGGTGTTCTTGCTCATGGTTCTTATCCCAGAATTTCTTCTACGCTCTTCCCACGCTTGGCTGCCACGTCTTCAGGAGACTTCATAGAGGCCAAACCTTTAACGGTTGCACGTACCACGTTCATTGGATTAGTTGAGCCGTAGCACTTCGCCAGAACGTTTTGAACACCTGCAACCTCTAAAACCGCACGCATTGCGCCTCCGGCAATAATGCCGGTACCATCGGATGCTGGCTGAAGATAGACCTTTGAGGACCCATGTTGCGCCTTGATCTGATGTTGCAGGGTCGTGCCATTCAGCTCGACCGAGACCATGTTACGCCGGGCCGCTTCAAGAGCCTTTTGGATCGCAACCGGTACTTCGCGAGCCTTACCACTTCCAAAGCCCACTTTGCCGTTGCCATCGCCAACTACGGTCAACGCGGTGAAACCGAATATCCGTCCGCCCTTGACCACTTTAGCAACGCGGTTTACCTGGACTAATTTTTCCTGGAAACCTTCGTTTTTATCTTCAACTTTTGCCATTTCAATACCCTTTAAAACTCAAGGCCGCCTTCACGCGCTGCATCTGCCAATGCTTGAACCCGACCGTGATATTTAAACCCGGATCGATCAAACGCTACTTTGGTAACGCCCTTTTCTTTGGCGCGTTCAGCTATCAACGAACCAATGGCTGCTGCTGCATCACGGTTGCTGGTCGCTCCCTGAAAACCTTTCTCGTTGGTTGACGCACTAACGATCACATTACTGCCGTCAGTGGAAATCACCTGAGCGTAAATATGTTTGCCAGTCCGATTTACCGTCAAACGGGTCTGATTCAACTCGCGAATCTTCATTCTGGTGCGTTTCGCCCGGCGCAAACGCGCAAATTTTTTGTCATTCATGGCTACTGTCATCTCACCAATTATTTCTTCTTCGCTTCTTTGCGAAGAACTTGTTCATCAGAATAGCGAACACCTTTCCCTTTATAGGGCTCAGGTGGGCGAAAAGCCCGCACGTTTGCTGCGACCTGACCAAGCAACTGCTTGTTCGCGCTCTTCAACACCACTTCAGTTTGAGTCGGTGTTTCCGCTGTGACACCTTCAGGCAGTTGATATTCGACAGGGTGCGAAAAACCCAGCGTCAAACTCAGAACATTGCCTTTGGCTTGAGCCCGGTAACCTACACCAATCAGCTCTAATTTTCTCTCAAAACCCGAATTAACACCCGTGACCATGTTGTTAACCAGAGATCGGAATGTACCTGCCATCGCCCATGCTTCCTGGCTTTCTGCATGCGGCTTGACCTGTACTACACTTCCTTCCACTTCCACTAGGACCAGCGGGTGGACGTTCAGTTTCAATTCGCCCTTAGAACCCTTAACCGTCAATTCCTGACCGTTCTGGCTAAAATTCACGCCAGAAGGAATTTCAATAGGGCTTTTAGCTACACGTGACATCGCTGACCACCTATTAAGATACGTAACAAAGCACTTCACCACCGACGCCGGCAGCGCGAGCAGCTCGATCAGTCATAACGCCCCTATCGGTGGATACAATGGCTACACCCAGCCCACCCATCACCTTAGGTATAGAGTCGTTTGACTTATAAATGCGCAGTCCTGGCCGGCTTACGCGTTTTATTTCTTCAATAACAGCTTTGCCTTCAAAGTACTTCAGCTCTACTGTTAACTCTGGAATCTTATCGCCTTCAACGGAGTAACCTGCGATATAACCTTCGTCTTGCAGTACTTTCGCGACCGCAATTTTGGTTTTCGAAGAAGGCATGGCAACAGTGGCCTTCTTAGCCATTTGCCCGTTGCGAATTCGTGTCAACATATCCGATAAAGGATCTTGCATACTCATGATTTAATGCTCCGTAAACCGTAATTACCAGCTGGACTTAACCAGGCCGGGAACATCTCCGCGCATCGCAGCTTCACGCAACTTGTTACGTGCTAAACCAAACTTGCGATAAAAGCCGTGTGGACGGCCTGTAATACCACAACGATTACGCAAACGCGCTGGAGATGCATTTCTAGGTTGCTTTTGCAATTTCAGCTGTGCTTCCCAGCGCTCTTCTTCGCTGCTATTCGGATCATTTATGATCGCTTTCAGCTCCGCACGCTTCTTGGCGAATTTTGCTACCGTGATTTGGCGCTTTTTTTCACGCTCGATCATTGAAACCTTTGCCATTCTATTTCACCTATTTCTTTAGCGGGAACTGAAAGGCTTCGAGCAACGCTCTGCCTTCTTCATTAGATTTCGCTGTGGTAGTGATGGTGATATCCATACCGCGAATCTTGTCGATCTTGTCATACTCGATTTCAGGGAATACGATTTGCTCTTTGATCCCCATGCTGTAATTGCCACGGCCATCGAATGACTTAGGATTTAAGCCCCGAAAATCACGGATACGCGGGATAGCCATCGAAACCAGACGATCCAGGAATTCGTACATACGCTCACCACGAAGCGTGACCTTCGCGCCGATCGGCCAGCCCTCACGGATTTTAAAACCCGCTACTGACTTTCTAGCGTTAGTAACGAGCGGCTTTTGGCCGCTAATAAGCGCCATATCAGCAACAGCACCATCAATCGCTTTTTTATCTGCTGCGGCTTCACCCACACCCATGTTCAGTGTGATTTTAGTGATTTTAGGAACTTCCATTACGCTCTTGTATGAAAACTGCTCTTGCAGCTTTGATACGATCTCGTTCTTGTAGACTTCTTTCAATCTGCTCATTGCTATAACCCGTAACCTTCAGGCTTACGCCTGCTCCTCAATGACTTCGTTCGTTGATTTAAAACAACGAACCTTCTTGCCATCCTCAAGGAATTTAAATCCAACACGATCCGCTTTTTGGGTCTGTGGGTTGAATATGGCAACGTTTGAAACCTGTATAGGGGCCTCTTTTTCAACTATGCCACCAGCAGCGCCTTTTTGTGGGTTCGGCTTTTGGTGCTTCTTAACGATATTAATACCGCTAATGAGCAACTTACCTTCCAACACTTTAAGAACCTTGCCCCGCTTACCCTTATCACGGCCAGCGATGATAACTACTTCGTCATTGCGTTTGATCTTTAACATATTGATTACCTCAGCCTTATAACACTTCGGGGGCTAAAGAAATAATCTTCATAAACTGATCACCGCGAAGCTCACGAGTTACAGGCCCGAAGATACGTGTACCGATGGGCTGTCGATTCGCATTCAACAATACCGCGGCATTCTCATCGAAACGGATCAGAGAGCCGTCCTGACGCCGAACACCTTGGCAAGTGCGAACTACAACAGCGTTCATTACATCGCCTTTCTTAACTTTGCCTCGAGGAATCGCTTCCTTAACCGAAACTTTAATTACGTCACCGATTCGCGCATAGCGACGATGAGAACCACCAAGCACTTTAATACATTGCACCCGGCGAGCACCGCTGTTATCAGCAACCTGTAGTACAGTTTGGGTCTGAATCATTGCCAGTCTCCAAAATTAAATTCCAAGAGCTTTCAAAGACTAAATCTTTGCTCTCTCAACAATGCTCACCAAGCGCCAGCACTTGGTTTTCGACAACGGACGACACTCTTCAATAGTGACTGTATCCCCCGCATTACACTCGTTAGCTTCATCGTGAGCATGAAACTTGGTAGAACGGCGCACAAACTTTCCATAAACAGGGTGTTTAACTTTGCGCTCTACCATTACAGTGACGGATTTGTCACCTTTGTTACTCACTACCTTGCCGGTATGAGTACGCTTAGTTTTCGCAGTAGCTTCTGTCATTCTCAATTACCCTGCTTCTTTTCTGCCAAAATCGTTTTAGTGCGAGCTATATCGCGACGAGTTTGCTTGATTATATGGGGTTGTCCCAGCTGGCCAGTAGCCAGTTTCATGCGATTCTCGAACTGCTCGCGCAACAAACCCAGCAAATGCTCATTGAGCTCAGATTCCGATTTTTGCCTTAAATCACTAGCGCTCATCACATCACCGTCCGCGTTACCACAGTTGTCTGAATAGGCAACTTAGCAGCTGCCAACTGGAAAGCTTCACGAGCAATTGCTTCATCAACGCCTTCCATCTCATACAACATCTTTCCGGGGCGGATCTCCGCTACCCAGTACTCAACATTACCTTTACCTTTACCTTGACGAACCTCAAGAGGCTTCTCTGTAATCGGCTTGTCAGGAAAGACCCGAATCCAGATCTTACCGCCCCGCTTTACATGACGAGTCATTGCACGTCGCGCGGCTTCAATTTGTCTGGCAGTCAGTCGTCCTCGACTCACAGCTTTCAAACCGATGGTTCCAAATGAAACCTTATTACCGGCCTGAGCCAGGCCACGGTTGCGGCCTTTATGCTGCTTTCTAAATTTGGTGCGTTTAGGCTGTAACATCTTCTTGACCCTTAGCTAGCACGTGTACGTTTTGGTGCGCTTGCTTTTTGCTCTTCAGGTTGGTCCAGATCACCATCTAGAATCTCGCCTTTGAAGATCCACACTTTCACACCAATGGTGCCGTAAGTGGTTTCCGCACGCGAAGTAGCATAATCGATGTCTGCACGTAGTGTATGAAGAGGCACTCGACCTTCACGATACCATTCAGTTCGCGCGATCTCCGCTCCACCCAATCGCCCAGATACCTGGACTTTAATTCCTTTAGCGCCTAAGCGAATTGCATTCTGCACCGCTCGCTTCATGGCTCGCCGAAACATAACTCGACGCTCAAGCTGCGAGGCAATACTTTCTGAAACCAGACGAGCATCCAGTTCGGGCTTACGAACTTCCTCGATATTGACATGCACAGGCACGCCCATCATCTGAGACAATTCACGACGCAGCTTTTCTACGTCTTCGCCTTTTTTACCGATCACTATGCCAGGCCGAGCCGTTTTGATAGTAATACGCGCGTTCTCAGCAGGACGCTCGATCTCGATTCGACTTACGGAAGCTGATTTCAGCTTATCGAAAAGATACTCACGTACTTTTAAGTCTGTTAGCAAATAACCTGAGTACTGCTTGGGAGAGGCATACCATGTTGAAGTATGCTTTTTAACGATTCCCAAACGTATCCCGGTCGGATGAACTTTCTGACCCATCTGGTCTGTCTCCTAGTTGTCAGATACCTTGACCGTGATATGGCAAGTTCTCTTCATGATACGATCAGCGCGCCCTTTAGCACGAGGACGAATGCGCTTCATCGTCATGGCTTCGTCAACAAAAATCTCTGAAACCCTTAATTCGTCAACGTCCGCGCCATCGTTATGCTCAGCGTTAGCAATCGCAGATTCCAAAACCTTTTTTACCAGGTGTGCTGCTTTCTTCGGGCTAAATGCCAGTATATTCAAAGCCTGGTCAACCTTCTGACCACGAACCTGATCGGCGACTAACCGCATTTTCTGTGCAGAAATCAATGCGCTGCGTAATCTAGCTGCTGTTTCCATCACTGCACCCCTTAGCGTTTAGCCTTTTTATCTGCAACGTGTCCCCGATAAGTACGGGTAGCTGCAAATTCACCTAATTTATGACCAACCATGTGCTCAGATACGATAACTGGAACATGTTGGCGACCATTGTGAACCGCAATAGTGAGGCCCACCATGTCTGGAAGAATCATTGATCGACGCGACCATGTCTTTATCGGCTTGCGCGAATTAGCTTCTGCAGCTTCTTCCACTTTCTTCAAAAGATGTTCGTCGATGAACGGACCTTTCTTCAATGAACGTGGCACAATAAATACCTCTTATCCGTATTACGATTTCGAACCGCGACGACGAACAATCAACTTATTCGTGCGCTTATTCTTACGTGTTTTGTGACCTTTAGTGGACACACCCCAAGGCGTTACCGGATGGCGACCACCTGATGTACGACCTTCACCACCACCGTGCGGGTGATCAACCGGGTTCATGGCTACGCCTCGAACCGTTGGACGAACACCGCGCCATCTTTTTGCACCGGCCTTTCCAAGCGATGCCAAGCTATGCTCTGAATTGCCTACCTCGCCAATCGTGGCTTTGCAATCCGCCAACACCTTGCGCATTTCGCCGGAGCGAAGCCGTAATGTCACATAAGCGCCATCACGAGCAAGCAACTGAGCAGAACCACCTGCACTTCTGACCATCTGAGCACCCTTACCGGGTTTCAACTCGATGCAGTGAACCACGCTACCGACTGGTATATTGCGCATCGGCAAACAGTTGCCAACTTTAATTGGCGCGTCCTGCCCACTTAACACCTGAGCGTCAACAGCCAGGCCCTTAGGTGCGATAATGTAACGCCGTTCGCCATCTGCAAACTTGATAAGCGCAATGTGGGCAGACCGGTTAGGATCATACTCCAAACGCTCAACTGTGCCAGGAATACCGTCTTTGTCACGTTTAAAGTCGACAATTCGGTAGTGCTGCTTGTGGCCGCCACCCTTGTGTCGGGTCGTGATTCGCCCGGTGTTGTTACGTCCACCTTTTTTGGAGTTCGTATCCAATAACGGGCCGTGCGGCGCACCCTTATGCAAATCCGGATTAACAACTTTTACAACAAAGCGGCGACCGGGTGATGTAGGTTTAGCTTTAACCAATGCCATGATCTCTACTCCTTAATCACTCTGCGCCGAGAAAGTCGATATCAAAGCCATCTTGCAGAGACACATAGGCTTTCTTCCAATCGGACCGTTTCCCCATGCCGCGACCGAATCGCTTCGCCTTGCCTTTAACAAGCAAAGTTTGCACAGACTTAACTTTAACGTCCCACATTTTCTCTACAGCAGCTTTAACTTCAGCCTTGGTGGCATCAGTAGCAACCTTAAATACGAACTGGTTACTTTGATCGGCAACCAGAGTAGCTTTCTCAGAAATATGAGGTGCTCTCAAAACCTTAAAAAGTCGTTCCTGGTTCATGCCAGCTGCTCCTCGATCTTCTTAAGCGCATCTACTGTGATGATCACTTTGTCATGAGCTATCAGGCTAACAGGGTCCACTGCATGCACATCACAAACCTCAACTTTCGGCAAGTTACGCGAAGCAAGATAAACATTCTCACTCACTTCAGCCGCCACAATCAAAGCTCGCTCTGCGCTTAACTCTTTTAGCTTGGCTGCCATCAGTTTCGTTTTTGGTTGCTCAAGATCGAAACCCTCAACCACCACCAAACGTTCCTGGCGCACCAACTCAGACAATATGCAGCGCATAGCACCGCGATACATCTTGCGATTCACTTTTTGACTATAATCACGCGGCGATGCTGCAAACGTAACACCACCACTACGCCAAATGGGGCTTCGGATCGTTCCCGCACGGGCGCGCCCTGTACCTTTTTGACGCCATGGCTTTTTACCGCCACCGCTTACATCTGCTCTCGATTTTTGAGCTTTGGAACCCTGACGACCAGCCGCCATAAAAGCGGTTACCACTTGGTGAACCAGAGGCTCGTTAAATTCTTTAGCAAACGCCACTTCTGACACACTAACAGTTCCGCCAGAGGCAATATTCAGATTCATCCGCTAATCCTCTTTGGCTTAACCTTTCACAGCCGGGCTAACGATCACATCGTTGCCAGCAGCACCCGGAACCGCACCTTTAACTAAAAGAAGATTTCTTTCAGCATCAACCCGAACAACCTCAAGAGACTGTACTGTTGTTTTGCGATTACCCATTTGCCCAGCCATTTTCTTACCTTTAAAAACCCGGCCAGGAGATTGGTTTTGACCGATAGAACCGGGCACACGATGCGACAAGGAGTTACCATGTGTCGCGTCCTGACCTTTAAAGTTCCATCGTTTGATGGTTCCGGCAAAACCTTTACCTTTGGAAGTGCCTGTCACATCTACTTTGCTTCCAGCTTCGAACAAGTCAACCTGGATAGCATCGCCGACCTTATAGGAATCCAGATCCGCTTCAGTGAGCGTAAATTCCCACAAACCCCGACCTGCTTCGGTTTCTGCTTTTGCAAAATGACCTGCAGCTGACTTAACAACGCGTGACGCTTTGCGTGACCCTGTTGTAACCTGAACAGCTGAGTACCCGTCTGTTTCGGGCGCCTTAACCTGCGTAATGCGGTTAGGCTCAATTTCAATTACGGTAACTGGAACGGACATACCGTCTTCTGTGAAGATACGGGTCATGCCACATTTTCGTCCGACTAGACCGATTGCCATATCATTAACCTCTTATGCCATGCTGCTTATCAGCACGATCAACCCAATGAGATTTGAACATCAACGCCAGCTGCCAAATCCAACTTCATCAGGGCGTCAACCGTTTTATCTGTGGGCTCTACAATATCGACCATTCGCTTATAAGTACGAATCTCGTATTGATCTCGCGCATCTTTATTAACATGCGGTGAAATCAAAACCGTGAATCGCTCTTTGCGAGTTGGCAGAGGAATAGGACCGCGCACTTGCGCACCCGTACGTTTCGCCGTCTCCACGATCTCAAGCGCAGACTGATCAATTAGTTTATGATCAAACGCTTTTAAGCGAATACGAATTTTCTGGTTTTGCATCGCCTGGGAACTCCAGAAATTTCAATAAATAAACAGCAAAAAAACCGCCTGAATCCCAACTAACTTTCTGATAAAAGTCAGGAAACGGTTTTAATGGCTACGTGCCTAGAACGTTGCCTAGGCTGTGAATCTCGCACCCCACATCTGTGAGGCGCGATAATGTAACCCGATCGAAGCCGGGTTACAAGCTTTTATTCAACAATTTTCGCTACAACACCCGCACCAACAGTACGGCCACCTTCACGAATTGCGAAACGCAGACCTTCTTCCATCGCAATCGGTGCAATCAGGGTAACATCCATCTTGATGTTATCGCCCGGCATTACCATCTCTACGCCTTCAGGAAGCTCTACAGCACCGGTGATATCCGTTGTA
>Ga0207904_1000072_pt1:0-82500 | contig 84082 bp, 69 predicted proteins | sample MalvirmetaMSP118_FD_184232 | JGI IMG/M metagenome (GOLD analysis project Ga0207904, IMG submission 184232) | Marine viral communities from the Deep Pacific Ocean - MSP-118 (SPAdes) | ecosystem: Environmental > Aquatic > Marine > Oceanic | place: Pacific Ocean | collected 2011-05-30 | reverse complement strand
AAGTCCATAACAAACTAAAGAGTTATTTACAGATACAATTACCGAAGCTGAAGCATCAACTTTAGATAATTCTTCCATTATTAATACATACGAAATGGCATCCATACCACTTCCTCCATATTTTGGATCGACCATAATACCCATAAAACCAAGATCTCCCATTTTTTTGACGAGTTCTTGTGGAAATTTTTGTTCGTTATCACGTTCTATAACGCCAGGAAGTAATTCTGTTTGTGCAAAATCGCGAGCTGCATCGCGAATCATGATATGTTCTTCTGTAAGACTAAAATCCATAGTTTGATTTTGTTGTTGATTTGATAAAAAATGATAGCAAAGATAGAGGTTTAATGGCATTTTTTCAAAACGAATTGCTATTTTTACTGATATGTTAAAAAATAGCTATAACGTTATAGGTATCATGTCTGGAACATCGCTTGATGGCATTGATTTGGCGTATATTACCTTTACTCATAATAAAAAATGGGAATTTACTATTCATAAAGCAGAGACAGTTAAATATAGTCATAAATGGCTTAAAAAACTAAAAAGTTTAGTTGCTTTGTCTATTTCTGAATTAAAAGTTCTAGATGACGATTATACGACTCATTTAAGTGAAATTATCAAAAAATTTATAGCAAAACATAATATTACAACCTTGGATGCTGTATGTTCTCATGGTCACACAGCATTACATCGACCAGAAAATAGGTTAACTTATCAAATTGGTAACCTACCTAAAATTGCATTGATTACAAAACAAAAGGTTGTTTGTGATTTTAGAGTTGAAGATGTTGAACTTGGAGGTCAAGGTGCCCCTTTGGTACCAATAGGAGATAGACTACTGTTTTCTGAATATGATTTTTGCTTGAATTTAGGAGGTTTTGCAAATATTTCCTCAGAGATTGATAATGAAAGGATTGCCTATGATATCTGTCCAGTTAATATTGTTTTAAATCATTATGTAAATAAGTTAGATTTGGATTATGATGACAAGGGCAAAATAGGATCTTCAGGAGAAATTAATATAGAACTATTGAATGATTTAAATTCATTAGAGTTTTATAAAAAGGAGCATCCAAAATCTTTAGGGTTAGAATGGGTTAAAACAGAAATATTTCCATTAGTAAACTCTTATAATCTTCAGGTTAATGATATTTTAAGAACACTAATTGAACACATTTCAATTCAAATAACAAAAGAAATTAATAAAAAAAGTAACGTAACAGTTTTAATAACTGGAGGAGGTGTTTACAACGATTTTTTAATTAAAAGTATTAAGGATAAGACTAAAAATGAGATTGTCATTCCAAATCAATTAATTATTGAGTTTAAAGAAGCATTGATTTTTGGGTTTCTAGGTGTTTTAAAATTACGAGATGAAGTCAACTGTTTAAGTAGTGTTACAGGAGCATTCAAAAATCATAGCTCAGGTAAAATATATATTCATTAAAATTATTAGAAAATTAATATTTAACGATTTTTAGTTTTTTATATTTGTTTCAGAATAACTAACTAGATGAAAGATTTACTTCAAAAGTACGAAGACAAAGAACCTGAAATTATTTTTAATTGGAAAGATCCTGAAACCGAAGCAGAAGGCTGGACAGTAATCAACTCATTACGAGGTGGAGCTGCAGGTGGTGGAACACGTATGCGTAAAGGGCTTGATATGAATGAAGTTTTATCATTAGCCAAAACGATGGAAGTTAAGTTTACTGTTTCTGGTCCTGCAATTGGTGGTGCAAAGTCTGGAATTAATTTTGACCCTCACGATCCAAGAAAAAAAGGCGTGTTAGAACGCTGGTATAAAGCAGTTTCACCATTACTTAAAAGTTATTATGGTACTGGTGGTGATTTGAATGTTGATGAGATTCATGAAGTAATTCCAATTACCGAAGAGAGTGGTGTTTGGCATCCACAAGAAGGTGTTTTCGAAGGTCATTTTAAGCCTACTCAAGCAGATAAAATTAATCGCATTGGTCAATTACGTCATGGTGTTATTAAAGTAATTGAAAACCCAAAATATTCTCCAGATGTTCGCCGAAAATATACAGTAGCCGATATGATTACTGGTTATGGTGTAGCAGAAGCTGCAAGACATTTTTATGACGTTCAAGGAGATTCAATAGTTGGTAAGCGAGCAATAGTTCAAGGTTTTGGTAATGTAGGTGCTGCTGCTGCTTTTTATTTATCGCAAATGGGAGCAAAGGTTGTTGGAATAATTGATATTGTTGGCGGATTAATTAAAGAAGAAGGCTTCACTTTTGAAGAAATCACTAACTTATACCTTAATAAAACCGGAAACACGCTTGTTAGTGATAATTTAATACCTTTTAATGTTATTAATGAAAAAATTTGGTCGTTAGAAACTGAAATATTTGCTCCTTGTGCAGCTTCAAGATTAATAACAAAACAACAAATAGATCAAATGATTGATACTGGTTTGGAAGTTATTTCATGTGGAGCTAATGTCCCTTTTGCAGATAAAGAGATTTTCTTTGGCCCTATAATGGAGTATACAGATAACAAAATCAGTTTAATTCCAGATTTTATTTCTAACTGTGGTATGGCAAGAGTGTTTGCATATTTTATGGAGCAAAAGGTACAAATGACAGATGATGCTATTTTTAGCGATACATCCAATAGAATAAAAGAAGCAATTAAAAAAGTATATAATAAAAATCAAACTAAAACAGGAGTAAGTGAGACAGCGTTTGAAATCGCTTTAAGTCAGCTTATTTAACATAAATATTTATGGAAACAGTAATTATATTAGTATTTGTAATAGGGTATTTAGCCATTACATTAGAGCACAGCATTAAAATTGACAAACTTATTCCTGCCTTAGTAATGATGGCAATAAGTTGGGCTCTTATTTCATTAGGATTAGAAACTTTTCCACAGTGGTTTGATTCAGCAAAGCATAGTTTATTAGAAGGATTTGGAGTAATGCCTCACGAAGAAAAGATGCATATAATGGAAGAAACATTATTACATCACTTAGGCAAAACAGCTGAAATTTTAGTTTTCCTTCTTGGAGCTATGACAATAGTTGAAATTATTGATTATTTTGATGGTTTTTCAACAATTAAAGGCTTTATAAAGACAAAGAGTAAGAAGAAAATACTTTGGATATTTTCAATTCTAGCCTTCATTCTATCAGCAATAATTGATAATTTAACAGCTACAATTGTTTTAATATCTATACTTCAAAAAATTGTAAAAGACAGAGACGTTCGTCTTTGGTATGCTGGTTTAATTATCATTGCCGCTAATGCAGGTGGTGCTTGGTCTCCTATAGGTGATGTAACTACAACAATGCTTTGGATAGGTAAAAAAGTATCAACAGACCACTTATTTGTTTACTTATTCTTACCGTCTTTAGTTTGTATGGCCATACCTTCATTTATTGCTTCATTTTTACCAGCTTTTAAAGGAAAATTAGATATTGAAGAGAATGTAGAAGATAAACCAAAAAGCAAATTTAGTTCTACAATGTTATATTTAGGACTTGGAGCAATAGTATCTGTACCAATCTTTAAGACAATAACTCATTTACCTCCATATGTAGGTATGATGTTAGCACTTGGTGTTGTAGCAATTTTTGCTGAATTATATAGTAGTTCTAAGTTTAGTTTAGCACAGTTTGACTCAGCAGAAAGTGATGCACATGCGCATCATAGTCCTGTACATGCTTCATTATCTAAAATTGAATTACCGAGTATATTGTTTTTCTTAGGAATTTTAATGGCTGTAGCAGCACTTGAATCTTTAGGGATTTTGTTCGAATTCGCGACTGCTTTGAAAGAAGGTATGCCAATGTTAGGTACAGAGTTACATCATACAGGAGTCTCAGATTTAGTAATTTTACTTTTAGGTGTTGCATCAGCTGTAATTGATAATGTGCCATTAGTAGCAGCAAGTTTAGGAATGTTTTCAGAGCCTATGGATAATGAGCTTTGGCATTTTGTAGCTTATTCAGCTGGTACAGGAGGGAGTATGCTAATTATTGGTTCGGCAGCTGGTGTTGTTGCAATGGGAATGGAGAAAATAGATTTCTTTTGGTATTTGAAAAAAATCTCTTGGTTAGCCTTAATTGGGTTTTTAGCTGGCGCAGTTACATTTATGTTTACTAGAACAATATTTTAAAAGATATACTTAAGTTATTTTTTATACGTTAATACACTAATTAAACAAATTATAAATATGATATTACTGAGTAATATTCAAGATGGAGCAGAATTAGTTCCTGAAGGAGAATCTGTAGAAAAAACACTTTCTATTATCGAATTAATTGGTAGTGGTGGTACTGCAGGAATGATTATTATAGCCATCCTTTTTGTGCTATTGTTTGTAGCTTTATATATTTATTTTGAACGCCTTTTTGCAATAAAAGCAGCATCAAAAATTGATGCAAATTTTATGAATCAAATTAAAGACCACGTGTCTCATGGTAAAATAGATTCAGCTCAATTATTATGTGCTCAAGTAAATTCGCCAGTATCAAGATTAATTAATAAAGGTATTACGAGAATTGGAAAGCCTCTTGCAGATATAAATACAGCAATAGAAAACGCTGGTCGTTTGGAAGTTTATGAATTAGAAAAAAACGTTTCTGTTTTAGCAACAATTTCTGGCGTAGCTCCAATGATTGGGTTTCTTGGAACGGTTATTGGAATGATACTTTCAATATTTGAGATAGCTAATTCTGGAGGGCAAATAGATATTAAGTTACTAGCTGACGGATTATATACAGCAATGACTACTACAGTTGGAGGACTTATAGTAGGTATTGTTGCATATATGGCATATAATCACTTAGTTGTGAAAACTGATAAAGTGATTTACCAAATGGAAGCTAATTCGTTAGAGTTTTTAGACCATTTAAACGAGCCAATTTAATGAGAATTAGAGGAAGAAATAAAGTAACACCTGAGTTCAATATGTCGTCAATGACAGATATTGTATTCTTGTTATTGATATTTTTCATGTTGGCATCAACTTTGGTAACAACTAATGCAATAGACATATTGTTACCAAAAGCTAGTGGGAAAACTGAAAACAAAAAGTCAGTTGCAGTTAGTATAAAAGAAAATTTAACATACTATATAGATCAAAAAGTTGTTGGTGAAAGTATGTTAGAATCAGAACTAAAAACACTATTAGCGAATCAAGAAGAACCAACAATTGTTTTAAGAGCAGAAAAATCTGTAGCAGTAGAGCATGTTGTAAAAGTTATGGACATTGCTAATAGAAATAAATTTAAAGTTATTTTGGCAGTTAAGCCTAATGATTAAAAAATGAAATATTTAGAAACCATACATGAACGAAATTCAGCAAAAATCACAACACTAATTGTGGTCATTTTGTTGTTGCTTTTATTTGTAGTTGGTCATAAATATATGGATCCACCATTAGAATATGGTGTTGCAGTAAATTTTGGAAATTCTGAAGTTGGTAGTGGAGATGTTCAACCATTAGAGCCTATAAAATCTGAGCCAAGAGAAGTTATTGAAGAACCTCAAGTTAAAGAATCTAAAGTTGAGCAAACAAAAGCAGAGCCTTCAAAATCTGAAAAAGCAGCTGAAAAAGTCTTAACTGAAGATAATGCTGAATCTATAGCCATAAAAAAACAAAAAGAGGCTGCAGATGCAAAAGCAAAAGCAGATGCAAAGGCTAAGTCAGATGCAGAACGAGTACAAAGAGAAAAGGAAGCAGCTGAAGCCAAAAAACGACAAGAAGAAGCTGATAAAAAAGCAAAACTTGATGCCTTAATAGGTGGAGTAAAAAAATCGGATGGTAAAACGGCAGGAGGAGAAGGTCCTGATGGTAAGCCAGGTGATAAAGGTCAATTAGATGGAGATCCTTATGCGCCTTATGTAGGTAACCCAGGGACTGGTGCAGGAGGCATTGGCTATGGTCTTAATGGGAGAGGAAAGCCTAGATTTGTATTGTCTGAAGGTTGTGAGAATGAATACGGATTAATCGTTGTTGATATTGTTGTTAATCAAAACGGGAACGTTATCGAAGCAACAGCAGGAGTTAAAGGCAGTAATAATATTACTAATTGTTTAAAAGAGGTAGCTAAAAAGATAGCAATGTCTTACAAATGGGAAGCTGATTCTAAAGCACCAGCAAGGCAATATGGTAAAGTGAGTATAAATTTTACTCCTAACAATTAGAATGACTTACCAAGATACTGTCAACTGGATGTTTAAGCAGTTACCAATGTATCAAAACCAAGGTAAAACTGCATACAAGGCCAATTTAGACAACACATTACTTTTAGCAAAATACTTAAATCATCCTGAAGATAAATTTAAAACCATTCATGTAGCAGGTACAAATGGAAAAGGGTCTACTAGTCATATGTTGGCTTCAATACTTCAAGAAGCAGGTTATAAAGTAGGTTTGTATACATCACCCCATTTAAAAGACTTTAGAGAGCGTATAAAGATTAATGGCAAAGATGTAAGCAAACAATTTGTTACTGGCTTTATGCATAAGCATAAGCCTTTTTTTGAGGCAAACTCACTATCATTTTTTGAAATGACTGTTGGAATGGCTTTCGATTATTTTTCAAGGAAAAAAGTAGATATAGCCATTATTGAAGTTGGTATGGGAGGACGATTAGATTCTACAAACATAATTACACCAGAAGTATCAGTAATTACTAACATTGGACTAGATCATACACAATTTTTAGGAACGACATTAGAAGCTATCGCTGCTGAAAAGGGAGGAATCATAAAGCCTAACATTCCTGTCGTGATAGGTGAAACACAAACCGAAACACAATCTGTATTTAAAAGTTTGGCTAAAAAAAATCATTCGGAAATTTATTTTGCAGATTATGAGATTGACAAAGTTTTAGAGTCAGACCTGAAAGGATTTTATCAACAAAGAAATATCAAAACTGTCCTTCAAACTATAAAAGTTATAAACTCTAAGTCTTTCAAAATCTCTGATAGAAATTTAAAACAAGGGTTGCTTAACGTTGTAAAGAATACTGGATTAAAAGGGCGTTGGCAAATATTGCAGAATTCACCTAAAATTATTTGTGATACAGCACATAATAAAGAAGGTTTAAAATATGTAATGAATCAGCTCTTAAATGAAAACTTTACCCAATTGCATATTGTTTTTGGAGTTGTAAATGACAAAGATATAGACTCAATTTTGCCATTACTACCAAAAGAAGCTATTTATTATTTTTGTAGACCCAATTTGCCAAGAGGTTTAGATGCAACGAAATTGCATGATATATTTAAAGCTAATGGTTTCAAAGGTAATGTGTATCAGAGTGTTGAAGAAGCTTTAAATAGTGCAAAGCAATATGCAGTTACTGATGATTTAATTTATGTTGGTGGAAGTACTTTTGTTGTAGCAGAAATAATTTAATTTTTTTTTAAAAAACCTTTTGCGAAATGAAAAACTAATTTATATTTGCAGTCCAATAACGAAGGGCGATTAGCTCAGCTGGTTCAGAGCACCTCGTTTACACCGAGGGGGTCGGGGGTTCGAACCCCTCATCGCCCACTAATCTAAAAAAGTTCATACAAACGTATGAACTTTTTTTATTGTGTTAAATTATGACTTTTAAGATAATTAGAGAAGTTCTAAAACACGCTCAAGAGCCATTCCACGAGAACCTTTTATAAGTACAAATTTATTTTTTATTTGATTTAGTTGTAGTTCAGCTTTCAAATCATCAAAAGTCTCAAACTTTAGTATAGAAGTAATATTTACTTTGGTTTTGTAAAAATTTTTACCAACTAAAAAGGTATTACCTATACCGTTCTTCTCAAGATAATTTACAATATTCTGGTGTTCTTCTTCAGCTGTTGATCCTAACTCAAACATATCTCCCAAAAACAAAATTTTATTGTTTTCTTCCAATTGTTTGAAGTTTTCTAATGCTGCTAACATACTAGTTGGATTTGCGTTATACGCATCCATAATTATTGTATTACTGCCTTTTTCTATTAGTTGCGACCTATTGTTTGTTGGTACATAACTTTCGATTGCTGAAACGATATTATTTAAATCTATTTTAAAGTAATTCCCTATAGCAATAGCGACAGCAATATTATTAAAGTTATAAGTGCCTGCTAGGTTACTTTTAATTATTTTTTCTTTATATCTTATAGTTACAAAAGGTTGTGTGCTAACGAGTTCTATTACCGAGTCGCTTGTAGAAGCTGTACCGAATTTGTTTAAGTTATTATATTCTTCTGTCTGTTTTACCTGAGTTAAATCATTCTCATTAACAAAAATTAGTTTATTATGTTTTTTTAAATGATCATATAATTCTGACTTAGCTGTTATAACGCCTTCAATGCTTCCAAATCCCTCTATGTGAGCTTTCCCAAAGTTTGTTATCAATCCATAATCTGGTAAGGCTATATTGCTTAATAGCTCAATTTCCTTATGGTGATTTGCTCCCATTTCAATAATACCAATTTCAGTGTCTTTAGTTAGTTTAAGAAGTGTTAAAGGTACTCCAATATGGTTGTTTAAATTTCCTTGTGTAGCTACAGTTTTAAATTGAGTTGATAAAACTGCATTTATCAACTCTTTAGTGGTCGTTTTTCCATTACTGCCTGTTAATGCTATGATTGGAATATTTAACTGTTTTCTGTGGTATGTTGCAAGTTGCTGTAATGTTTTAAGTACATCGCTAACGAGGAGGCAATTGTTGTTGGTTGCATATTCTTTTTCATCAATAACACAATATTTAGCGCCTTCTTTTAAAGCTTTATCTGCAAATGTATTACCATTAAAATTTTCGCCTTTTAGTGCAAAAAACATACTGTTTTTTGTAATTTTTCTTGTGTCTGTACTTACTGAATCGCACTGCAGAAAGTAGTTGTAAATTTGATCTATACTCATAAAATAAATGTAATAAAAAAAGTCCCAACACAAAGGTTAGGACTTTTTTTATTTATTAAAAATTATAAAATTAATTTCTAGTCTTATTTTTTCCTTTTGATTTTGAACCAACTCTAGACATTGCACATCTAAATCCGATGTAGTCTGTTGCCATATCTTGTGGGAAATAACGACGTTGAGCTGGGTCAATCCAGTATTCTCTATCTTTCCAAGAACCACCTTTATAAACTCTAGCGTTATCATTAATTAATGATGTTCTTTCATTAGACTTATCATAATTTTTAATTAACGCTCCAGCAGAATCTCTTTCAATTTTATGCTTTGGTGAGTTATACATTTTACCTGTTTCGCTATCTGTAACAGTTTCATCTTCATTGAAATTTCCACCAAATTGACGCGAAGAACGTTTGTCTCCATCTCTAAAGTTTCTATTATCACTAGAATCAAAATTTGTTCTTAAGTATGTTTCATTTTCATTAACAGGAACTTGGTGTATTTCTCCTGGTAAATTTCTTGGAACTATTTTACCGTTGCTAAGTGTATCGTAAACAATATCATCTGTAGTTACAACTTTTACAGTTCCATCATCATTAATTGCATTTTTAGTATAAACGTTTCCACGATAGTAGTTGAAATCGTTAAACTCATCGTCAACAATTGGTCGATAAACATCGGCAACCCATTCTGCAACATTTCCTGCCATATCATATAAACCAAAATCGTTAGGCTCATAAGATTTTACTTCAGCAGTAATATCAGCACCATCATCAGACCATCCAGCGATTCCGCCATAATCTCCTTTACCTTGCTTAAAGTTTGCTAACTGATCTCCTTTAGTTTTTCTTTTTCCTGATCTTGTATAAGAACCACTCCAAGGATATTTTTTTCTTCCACGAATAGTATTGTAGCTTCTCAATTCACTTAACCCTAGAGCTGCATATTCCCATTCCGCTTCAGAAGGCAAACGATATTCTGGAGTTATAATACCAGATTCTCTTTTTGCATAAACATTAATTTCTTCTCCAGCTGCATTTGTTTGTGTTCTTCTTTTACCTCCATTTAATATTTCATCGTTTCCACCAAAAGTTTCAGTTGGAGCGTTAATATAAGTGTCAGTATTAAAGTTTGCATCAGCAGAAACATCTGTTATACGAGCATCTCTTTTTAAGTAACCAGCATCTTCTAAATAAAGCTCATTTACACGATCAGTTCTCCAATCAGCAAACTCAACAGCTTGAATCCAGCTAACACCAACAACAGGATACTCGCCATAACCTGGATGACGTAAGTAGTTTTCTGTCATCATTTCAGCGTAGCCTAAACGATTTCTCCAAACTAAGGTGTCAGGTAATGCGCCTTCGTATATTAATTTGAAATTTGGATCATCTGGAGGATAAACTCGTTTTAACCAATCTAAATATTCTAAATACATTTTATTGGTAACTTCGGTTTCATCCATGTAAAATGATTGTACGTGTTGCTGATTAGGAGAGTTATTCCAATCATGCATCACATCATCTTGTACTTTACCCATAGTAAATGTACCACCTTCAATAAAAACTAAACCAGGCGAAGTGGCTTGTTCTTTAAAATTCGTATTGTACTGAAAACCACCATTTTTGTCATTGATTTTCCATCCAGTAGCTCTGGAATCGTTCTTAGATGACGATGATCTTTTACAGCTAAACATTGCTAAAGATAGCATTAGGGCTAATAATATCCTTAGATTTAAGACGTTTTTCATATCCATACTTTTTAAGTAAGCTAGTTAAATTTAGAGACGCAATATAGTAATTATAGAAATATTAACAACATTTTTTTAATCTATTTTACAAAAAAAATTGCATTTCATCCTTTTTTTTATACATAACAACGGATTTTTAATCAGTTTATCGATGTAATTTGTTTCTCAATAACGGTTGAAAAAATCATTTATTGTTGTAATTTTGAATAAAAAATTGCAACCTTATAATAACCTAATATTGTTAACGTTATTTATACTGATGATTTAATATTAGTTTTTAGCCGCTTTTTGGCTAATTATTATAATAAAGATTGACCAAATTGATGAAAAAATACTCTCTTCTAATTACTCTTCTGTTTTTTTCTATTTGTTTTTCACAACAAAAGAGATTTGAAATCAATTGGAGTGGAACAACAATTTTAAAGACAGATTACTCCACTATTGAAGTGCCAACTTTTAATAAAGAGAATTTTAGTTTTGATGAAACTAAAGGTTTAACTTTCTTTTCAGAGTGGGAAGCAAATAGTGAAATTAATGAAAGTTCGGTTAATTTAAGTAATGTAAGTTATTCAGTTATTTCTGTTACTGAATTAAAAGGTTTGTCAATTAATACGATTCCTAATACTCCAAAAATTAAATTATCAAATACTAATGCAAGAGGCAAACGCTCTGTGTTTTTTGAATTAACACCTATTATTAATGATAATGGAGTATATAAAAAGATAACGTCTTTTACTGTTAATTATAATGCATCTTCAAACAGAAATGCTTTAGCTGCAGAGCCTCAGGCTATTGTTAATTCAGTACTAAGTTCTGGTCAATGGTATCGTTTTTATGTAGATAAAACAGGAGTATTTAGAATTTCAAAAAGTTTTTTAAATCAATTAGGTGCGAATACCAATGTTGACCCTCGAACTGTTAAAATATATGGTAATGGTGGAGCAATGTTACCAATGCCTAATTCAGTTAGCTACCCTTTAGACTTAACTGAAAATGCTATTAAGTTTGTAGGAGAAGAAGATGGTGTCTTTAATAATGAAGATTATATATTGTTTTATGCTGAAGGACCAACAGGATATAATGCAGAGAGTATTACGAATATTAATGCTTACACAGACAAATCTTACTATTATGTAAATATAAGTAATGGCAATGGTAAACGAATTCAAAACATGGTTCAACCAAGTCAAGCAGCAAATATTAACGTAAATACATTTCAAGATTATAAATTCTACGAAGTTGATGAGTTTAATATAGCAAAGCTTGGTAGACGTTGGTTTAGTGATAGATTTGATATAGAAAATGAAAAAGTATTTAGTTTTAGTTTTCCAAATTTAATAACAACAGAACCAGTTAGGTTAAGAGTACTTGCAGCAGCTACAGCAGACGTGCAAACTACAATGCAAGTAAAAGCTAATGGTAATGCGATTGGGACTTTAGCATTTCAGCCAATTAATGATTCTTCATTAGCTAGTGGAAACTCTTTAGATAATAATATTACTGTTAATTCATCAGATATTGACGTTACTTTAACATACAATAATAATGGAAACCCTTCCTCACATGGCTATTTAGACTTTATTTCTTTAGAAGCTACTAGAAGTTTAAATTTTGAAGGAGATCAATTCATTTTTAAAAAAAATAGCATAGCAAGTTCTTCAGGAGTTGTTGAATATCAAATTTCTAATACATCAAATGTATCTGAAGTTTGGGATATTACAAATAAGTATGATGTAACAAATGTTATTAATTCTAATCAAAGTGCTACACTAAATTTTAAAGCAACCGCAGGAACATTAAGAAAGTATTTGGTTGTAACACCTTCAGATTATTACGTGCCATTAAGAGATGCTAATACCAGAGTTAATAATCAAAATATTAAGGGAACAATATTTAATAATGCCCAAGGACAATTTCAAGATGTTGACTACATAATTATTTCACCAAACAATTTTTTATCTCAAGCAGAAAGGTTAGCTCAAATTAATCGAGATCAGTATAATTTAAACGTTAAAGTTGTAACTCTAAATGAAATTTATACTGAATTTAGCTCTGGAAATCAAGATATTTCAGCCATTAGAAACCTTGTAAAATATGTATATGACAATGCAAGTGCTCCAGAAAACAGATTAAAATATTTATGTCTTTTTGGAGATGCTTCTTTTGATTATAAAAGTAGAATAAATAATAACACCAATATTGTTCCTGTATGGCATTCGTATAATAGTTTTAGTTTGACAAATTCTTTTGCTTCAGATGATTTCTTTGGAATGATGGACAGTAACGAAGGTAATATGGCAACTTCTAATAAATTAGATATAGCTGTTGGAAGAATTCTTGCAGAGACTCCTCAACGAGCAAAAGAGATGGTTGATAAAATTGATTTGTATTATCAAACAGGTTCATACGGAAGTTGGAGAAATAATTTTATTATCATTTCTGATGATGTAGATGAGCCTTATGAGGCTGTTTTACAACAGACCACAGATAATATAGCAAACGAAATAACGACAGAAAAGCCATTTTTAAATCCTATAAAAATACATGCAGATTCTTATCAGCAACAAGCATCAGCAAGTGGAGAAAGGTATCCAGCTGTAAACAAAGCTGTAAGAGATGCTATTGATGTTGGAGCATTGGTGATTAATTATTTTGGGCATGGAGGAGAAGATGGGCTTGCTCACGAGCGTATTTTTGACAAGAATGATTCTCAGGAAGTAAGTAATATATGTAAGTTTAATTGTTTTGTTACTGTTACTTGTGAGTATACTAAGTTTGATGATCCAACTCGTCCTACTGCAGGAGAATATTTGTTTTGGAATAAACAAGGAGGGGCTATAGGTCTTATTACAACAACCAGAGCAGTTTTTGTTAGTGTAGGAGTTTCTTTTAATATCGTTTTAGAACAGTACCTTTTTGCTTATGGGTCAAACGAATACCCTTCTATGGCTGAAGCATTACGATTAACTAAAATACACCCTTCTATAACTGGAATTGAACAAAAACTATTAGCTTTTTTTATTGGCGATCCAGCAATGAAGCTATCTTTTGCTAGGCCTAATATAAAACTTACTAAAATAAACGATGTGCCAATTGGGCAAAATAACGATGTTCTTGAAGCCTTAAGTAGAATAAAATTATCTGGAGAAGTTGTTGATGTTTCAGATAATCTATTATCAAATTATAATGGTGTATTAACAGCAACAATATTTGATAAAGAAATTGATAGACAAACATTAGGAAATGATGGAACCGTTCAAAATGGACAATATGTAATTATGAATTTTAAAACACTTGGCGAAGTTATTTTTAAAGGTCAGGCAACAATTACTAATGGGCAGTTTGATTTCGAGTTTGTTGTGCCTAGAGATATAGGTGTTCCAGTCGGGCCAGGTAAAGTGAGTTTTTATGCTAAAACAGAAAACCCATTACAAGACCAAGCAGGATCAAGTTTCGATATACAAGTTGGAGGCATTAACGAAAATGCAGAAGAAGATAATGTTGGGCCAGTTATTAACTTGTTTATGAATGATGAAAATTTTGTGTCAGGAGGAATTACAAATGAAGCACCAACGCTTTTAGTAAAGCTGCAAGACGATAATGGTATTAACACAGCAAGTGGTATTGGTCATGATATTGTCGCCACTATTGATGGTGATGAAACAAATCCATACGTTTTAAATGATTATTATCAAGCTAATGTAGATGATTATACAAATGGAAAAGTCTCTTATGGATTCAGAGATTTAACACCAGGATTGCACACTTTAACATTAAAAGCTTGGGATGTATACAACAATTCATCAACCGCTGAAATACAGTTTATTGTACATGATAAAGATGAAGAATTAGTCATTAATAATGTATTAAACTACCCAAATCCGTTCATAAATTACACCGAATTTTGGTTTAATCACAATAGTTCAGAGCCTTTAGACGTTTCTATACAGATATTCACTGTTTCAGGAAAGTTGGTAAGAACCTTAAATGGTCAAACAACTGGAGGTATAAAATCAACCAGTAATTTATCTAAAGATATCGTTTGGGATGGAAGAGATGATTTTGGAGATAAAATAGGAAAAGGAGTTTATATTTATAAACTCAAAGTAAGGTCAAATCAGCTTAATAAACAGGTCGAAAAGATTCAAAAACTTGTAATACTATAATAAAAATTTATATTTGCTTAATAAATTAATGCCTCAAACGCACTAATTAGAACCCAAAAATTGTATGAAAAAATTAATTTTAACTCTTATCACATTAACAGTTTATAATATATCTACTGCACAAGAAACAATTATTTTTGATAATCAATCTTCAGTTATAACAACTGGTGTTCCTTTTTTACTTATTGCATCAGATGCACGTGCTGCCGGTATGGGAGATATGGGAGTTGCTACATCTGTAGATGCTTACTCACAACAATGGAATCAATCAAAATATGCGTTTTCTGAAGCTAAATCTGGTATTGGTGTTAGTTATACACCATATTTAAGTAAACTGGTGAATGATATTTTTCTTGGAAATGTAACCTATTTTAATAGACTTAATGAACGTAGTGCTTTTGCAGCAAGTTTTAAGTATTTTAGTTTAGGTGAAATAGGTATCGTGCAAGATGAATTTTCTGAAGAACTAATTGAAAAACCAAACGAACTTACAATAGACGCATCGTACTCTTTACGTTTGGCAGATCAATTCTCAATGGCTGTAGGTTTACGTTATTTACGTTCAGACCTTAGAATTCAAGCTGTCGATGCAAATGCAAGTGCAGCAAGTTCAATTGCTGTAGATATTTCTGGTTACTATCAAAGTGAAGAAAATGCTTACGATAGTTTTAATGGTCGTTGGAGAGCAGGATTTGCAATTCAAAATTTAGGTCCAACAATTAAGTATGATGATGCTGGACGTGAGAACTTCTTACCAACAAACTTAAGACTTGGTGGTGGTTTCGATTTTATTTTTGATGATTATAATAAAGTAGCAGTTACTGCAGAGATTACTAAGCTATTAGTACCATCACCTCCAATTTTAGGATTTGTTGATAATAATGATAATGGAACACAAGATAGTGATGAGCCAACTATAATTGTTGAAGGACAATCTAATGATGTAAGCTTTATAAAAGGCGTATTCCAATCATTTGGTGATGCTCCAGGAGGATTCAGCGAAGAGCTTAAAGAATTTACTTGGGCTTTAGGAGCTGAATATCAATATGAAGATTCATTTGCATTTAGAGCAGGATATTTTAATGAAAGCGAAGAAAAAGGTGCACGTAAGTTTTTTGCTTTAGGAGCAGGATTTAAGTACACAACTATAAATATAGATATGTCGTATTTATTCTCAGCATCTAAAGTACAAAGCCCTTTAGAAAATACATTACGTTTTTCTCTAACCTTTAACTTTGGTGATGGAGAGTATGATGAATATTAGTAGTAATTAAAATAAGATATATAAAGACTATTGTTTTACTTAAAAGCAATAGTTTTTTTATCTAATACCATTTTTAAAATGAAGGAAGTAAAAATTGAGTCAACATTACTTGTATATGATAACTTTGATGAATTACCATCAGATGTTGCAATGTTGATGAGCAAAGCAATTGAAGTAAGGCAAAAAGCATATGCGCCTTATTCTAATTTTTATGTAGGTGCAGCAATATTGCTAGATAACGACGAAATAGTAACTGGTAATAATCAAGAAAATGCATCCTATCCATCTGGATTGTGTGCAGAACGAACAGCAATTTATTATGCTGGAGCTCAGTATCCTGATGCGAAAATTATCAGAATGGCATTAACAGCTGGATCTAAATCTCACCAAACCCTAACTCCAATACCACCTTGTGGAGCTTGTCGTCAGGCAATTGCCGAATACGAAGTAAAGCAAGAATCTCCAATTGAGATTTATTTTATGGGAGAAACAGGCAAAGTAGTAATGTCAAATTCACTAGCTAATTTATTGCCTTTAGTTTTCGATAAGTCGTTTCTATAACGATTTCGTAGAAATTTTACGAATAACAGTTTTTTCATTAGTAACTAAAGTACTATTTTTGTTATTCGTTTACTAAACTAACGTTACCAATGCAAAAAATCACAAAGGAAGTATACCTTAAGTGGTATGAGGATATGTTATTCTGGAGAAAGTTTGAAGACAAACTTGCAGCTGTATATATTCAACAAAAAGTAAGAGGATTTCTTCACTTGTATAATGGTCAAGAAGCTGTATTAGCAGGAGCTTTACATGCTATGGATTTGACTAAAGATAAAATGATAACCGCTTATCGTAATCACGTACAACCAATAGGTATGGGAGTTGATCCTAGACGTGTTATGGCAGAGCTATATGGTAAAGCAACAGGAACTTCGCAAGGTCTTGGAGGTTCTATGCATATCTTCTCTAAAGAACACCGTTTTTATGGTGGTCATGGTATTGTTGGAGGTCAAATTCCACTAGGAGCTGGTATAGCTTTTGGAGACAAATATCATGGTAGCGATGCTGTTACCTTATGTTGTTTTGGTGATGGAGCTGCAAGACAAGGTTCTCTTCACGAAACTTTTAACCTAGCTATGCTTTGGAAACTTCCAGTAGTTTTTGTTTGTGAAAACAATGGTTATGCTATGGGAACTTCTGTTGAGCGTACAGCAAACCATACAGATATCTGGAAACTTGGTTTAGGTTATGAAATGCCTTCAGGACCAGTAGATGGTATGAATCCTGTAAAAGTTGCAGAGGCGTTTGATGAAGCAATTCAAAGAGCACGTCGAGGTGATGGGCCAACTTTCCTAGAGTTAAAAACATACAGATATAGAGGTCACTCAATGAGTGATGCTCAACATTACAGAACTAAAGAAGAAGTTGCAGAATATCAAAAGATAGATCCAATTACTCAAGTAAAAGATATTTTGCTTGAAGAAAAGTATGCAACAGAAAAGGATATTGAAGTTATAGATAAGAGAGTTAAAGATTTAGTTTCTGAATGTGAAAAATTCGCTGAAGAATCTCCTTATCCAGAACTTAATGTAATGTACGATGCAGTATATGAGCAAAAAGATTATCCGTTTATTCAACATAAAATATAAGCTATGGCAGAAATCATAAACATGCCTCGTTTGAGCGACACCATGGAAGAAGGAACTGTTGCTACTTGGTTGAAAAAAGTAGGAGACAAAGTTAGTGAAGGCGATATTCTTGCCGAAATTGAAACCGATAAAGCGACTATGGAGTTTGAATCGTTTCATGAAGGAACATTACTTCATATTGGTGTACAAGAAGGAGAAACTACAAAAGTTGATGAGCTTTTAGCAATTATAGGAAAAGAAGGAGAAGATATTTCTGCACTTTTAAAAGGAGGAGAATCTAAACCTAAAGCTGAAGAAAAAGAAGCTAAAGAAGAAACTAAAACTGAAACAACAACAAGCGTTGAGATTCCAAAAGGTGTAACTGTGGTTACTATGCCACGACTAAGTGACACTATGGAAGAAGGTACTGTTGCTACTTGGCTTAAAAAAATTGGTGATGAGGTTAGTGAAGGCGATATTCTTGCCGAAATAGAAACCGATAAAGCTACTATGGAGTTTGAATCGTTTCAGTCAGGAACTTTATTGCATATAGGATTACAAGAAGGAGAGTCGGCAAAAGTAGATTCACTTTTGGCTATTATTGGTCCAAAAGGAACTGATGTTTCTGCTATTGCAAAAAACTTTAAAATAGAAGGCGCTTCTGAAAAAACTGAAGAAACTCCTAAAACTGAAACTAAAGTTGAAGCACCAAAACAAGAAACCACACCTAATGTAACGTCGAGCGTAGCCGAGACATCTTCAAACGGAAGAGTATTTGTTTCGCCATTAGCTAAAAAAATGGCTGAAGAAAAAGGCATTAATTTATCTCAAGTAAAAGGTAGTGGTGAGCATGGACGTATTGTAAAACGCGATATCGAAAACTTTACTCCTGGAGCTGTGTCAGCTGCTGCAGTTGGTAAATTTGTTCCATCAGGACAAGAAGATTTTGATGAGAAACCAAATTCTCAAATGCGTAAAGTAATTGCTAAACGTTTAGCAGAATCTAAATTTACTGCTCCACACTATTACTTAAATGTAGAGTTCGATATGGAAAATGCAATTGCTTTTAGAGAGCAATTCAACTCCATTCCAGATACTAAAATTTCATTCAACGACATGATTGTTAAAGCTTGTGCTTTAGCATTAAAACAGCATCCGCAAGTAAACTCACAATGGTTTGCAGATAAAATGCGATTAAATAACCATGTGCATATTGGAGTTGCAGTTGCAGTTGAAGACGGTTTGGTAGTTCCTGTGGTTCGTTTTGCTAATGAGCAAAGTTTACCTCAAATTGGTGCTGCAGTAAAAGATTATGCTGGTAGAGCAAGAAACAAAAAACTAACACCTCAAGAAATGGAAGGTAGCACGTTTACGGTTTCTAATCTAGGTATGTTTGGTATTGAGAGTTTTACATCAATTATAAATCAACCAAATTCAGCAATTTTATCTGTTGGAGCCATAGTTGAAAAACCAGTGGTTAAAAAAGGTCAAATAGTTGTTGGTAATACTATGAAGTTGTGTTTAGCTTGCGACCATAGAACTGTTGATGGTGCTACTGGAGCTCAATTCCTTCAAACACTAAAAGGATATATTGAGAATCCTGTAACGATGTTAGTATAATAAATAAATTGTCATTCTGAACTTGTTTCAGAATCTATAGCAATATCAATCCTGCTTCACGAATTTGAAGCAGGATTTTTTTATCTTTAGACTCTAATAAAAATATCTATGAAAAATATACTGCCTTTTTTTGTGTTACTACTTTTAGCAAGTTGTAAATCTTCAACTGTCGTTATGAATAATGACGACCCAAGTCAAAACATAATTCCTGAGCCATCTAAAAACGATGTTATTATGACATCAACTACTGAAGCTAATACAAAAATGCTTGTATTAGCATCAGAGCTTAAAGACATCGTTACATATTTAGCATCAGATGAATTGCAAGGAAGAAACACAGGAACAGAAGGTATAGATAAGGCAGCAACGTATATTGAAAACAAACTAAAATCGTATAATGTTAAGCCGTATTTTGAAACCTATAGAGATAACTATTTAGCTAAAGGAAAAGATGCTTTTAATGTTATTGGTTTTGTTGAAGGTAACGATCCAGAATTAAAAAAAGAAGTTATTATACTTGGCGCACATTACGACCATATCGGATTTGGCAAAAAGGTTGAAGGCGACTCTATTGCTAATGGCGCAAATGATGATGCTACAGGTACAGCAGCAGTATTAGCTATGGCAAAATATTTTGCAGCTAAAAAAAATAACAAACGCAGTATACTATTTACGCTTTACTCTGGTGAAGAAATGGGCTTGTTAGGTTCTAAACATTTGGCACAACGTTTAAAAGACCTAAATGTTGATTTGTATACAATGATAAATTTTGAAATGATTGGTGTTCCAATGGTTGGTAAAGAGTACGATGCCTATTTTACTGGTTTCGATTTATCTAATATGGCACCAAAACTTAATGAGTATGTAGATTACAGTTTATTAGGATTACTACCGCAAGCTAAAGAATACCAATTGTTTTATCGTTCAGATAATTATCCGTTTTATAAAGCGTTTAATAAGCCATGTCATGCTATATCAACTTTCGATTTTACAAATTATGATTATTACCATCATGTTGATGACGAAGCAGATAAAATGGATTATGAGTTTATGGCTACTTTGGTAAGTAAAATGATTCCAGCGTTTGAAGCTATGAGCAATACAGATACTAAAGAAATAAAAATGAATGAGTAAACATATTATTATTACAGGAACGAGTAGAGGTATAGGTTTTGAAATGGTTAAACAACTTTCAAAACAAGGTCATCATATATTGGCATTATCTCGTAACGAAGCTCCTGTAAAGGCTTTAAAACTTAAAAACGTTACTACATTTCCATTCGATTTGGGAGACGCTTATGCGTATAAAAAGGTTGAAGATTTTATTTCTAGCACATGGCATCATGTAGATATTTTAATCAATAATGCTGGTATGTTGCTCAACAAACCATTTGCCGAAACTAATATTTCAGATTTCGAAGAGGTTTATAAAACCAATGTATTTGGCGTTGCCGAATTAACAAGAGTTGTATTACCTTTTATGCGACAAGAAGGTCATGTAGTAACAATCAGTTCGATGGGAGGCGTTCAAGGTAGTATGAAGTTTCCTGGATTGGCAGCCTATAGTTCTAGTAAAGGAGCAGTTGTTACGTTAACCGAACTCCTTGCAGAAGAATATAAAGACTCAGGTATTTCGTTTAATGTATTAGCACTTGGTGCAGTGCAAACCGAAATGTTAGAAGAAGCATTTCCAGGTTATAAAGCACCAACATCTGCTGTTGATATGGCAACTTATATTAGCGATTTTGCGCTTAACGGGAATAAATTTTATAACGGAAAATTACTTCAGGTGTCTAACTCAACACCTTAATATTAAGCTTTAGTACAAACTAAAATAGTTTCATATTCATCAAAACCATAATGGTTATTAGGTTGCTCAGTATATGTTCTTACATCAACTTTAAAACCAGTTTGCTCTAATCTACTTTGTAAACCAGCAACCGAGTAAATCCTTACATGGTCTTCTTGTTCAAAATGTTTAAGGCGCTCAGCTTCTGTGGCTATTGAAAGGTCTTCATAAATGTCGCCATCTTTAAAAGGCGTTTGTATAATGCAATAACCGTTAGGTTTTAGTACTCTGTACAATTCGCTCATCGCTTTTTTATCATCTTCAATATGCTCTAAAATATGATAACACGTAATAAGGTTAAAGGTATTATCAGCAATATCTAAATTGGTAATATCATATTGCTTATCTGCTAAAAAGGCATCAGTATAATCTGTACTAACATAATGTATTTTAGTATTGGCTTTAAATACGCGATACAAATTTCGTGAAGGCGAAAAATCTAAATAATGAATACCATCTTTTATAAATTCAGTATGTAATAATTGATGTAACCGTCTGCCTCTTGGCAAGCTTCCACAGCTTGGGCAAAGAGTATCGTTGCTTTCTAAACGTATAAAAGACTTTAAAGATTTTGAGCATATAGTACAATTATGCTTTTTTCCTTTATAAAACAAATAGTAAACAGACCTAAAAGCAAGTTCTTTTTTAAATAAAAAATGTCTTGGTAGTATTGTTTTTAGCGCAGTTTTTAAACTTTTGTACATACAGTAATATTATCGTTTTACGCCTTGTGTGGTAAACGAAATACCTTGTTGACCTGAAGTAGATATCATAACAGCATCAAAAATTGGCTCATGACCAGTATGTTTTAAAGCCCATTCAAAAATAAAATTGGCTCCTGTACCACCATGAGTATCTTTTTCATCAATAACAATTTCTATAGTCTCTAGAGGTTTTAAAAAGATAGGAAAATCAAAATACGTACGTGTTAAATCGCCTTTAGTGTTGTAGTAATCGCCACGAAGCATATAAATAGTATCTGTCGAGCTAACATTACGTATGCTGGCAGTTACAGTAAGATTTATAGTTCTGTGTTCTGTAATACTATAAATCTCAGAATATACTGCCAAATAACTACTGCCTTTTATAAGGCTATCGCTATCTTTTAGGTTAATACTTCGTTTTTTCCAGTTTATTGGGTTTACCGAGCTTAACTCTTTTTCGTCTTGTTTGCAAGACGAAAAGCAGAATGCAATAACTAATATGTAAATAATGTTTTTCATTACTGCAAGTTAACTATTTTTTGTAGATTATTTTGAAGTTTCGTTTGACGAGTTTGTGTATGATTTCGTTGCAGTTTTGTGTGCGAGGATTTTTCGCAGGAAAATCAGATGTAACAAAAGACCAACTAACTTTGGTTAAGAATAAAAATAGCAATTATTTTTATAAGGTTTTAGGCAACGTATTTATTTCTTTCCGTGTTCAAATTTTATTAAAATATCTTTTTGAGATTCCCAATTCTGTTTTTTTAAACCTTTATTTTCGCATAAGCTTGTAATTCTGTTTTCTAACTCTAAACACAATCTTTTCAAATCTTCCATAATGTCATTTAGATTTGCACTATTTAGTTTCCCTTCAGAAAGAGTCCGAAGGAGAATGCAGTTTATTGGTTTTTTACTATCTTTTAATTCAGGGACAGTCCATTCAATATCAGTTCCTCTTTGTATTCCGCTAATAAGAGTATGAGGTGTAAATTCACTAGTCTCTAAATCTTTATAAAACCAAGATAGAACTCCGAATAATGGACTTCTTTTTTTTATAATTGTATCTTTTCGTTTACCTAAATGTTGAAATGTATTTCTAAAGTCTTTCAGATGCTTAAAATTTCCTAGTATTTCATCTGGTTTTTCCCAAGGTAATTGATAGAGTAATTCTCTAATTCTGTCAGTATAATCTATAATTGACCAAGCATAATGAAATGTAATGGAAACCTCTTTTTTATTATTCAGACTTATGTCTAACAATCGAATTTCTAATATCCTAAAATTGTTTTCCAATATTTCAAATGAAAATCTCACAGCATCAAAAATCAGAAATTCGTTTTTGGGAATTTCGGCTGGTAATGTGTTAAGAATGGAATTTTCACTTAAGATTTTCATTTTTCATATGTTGCCTAATGGTTTTGTGTAAGATTAGTTACGTTGTTTGGCAATGCTTTTCTCAATCCTGATAAAATCGGTCAGAGTAAATATCAATCAGCTTATTATAAACATCATTTTCCATTCGAACAATATACTTTTTTAAGCCAATAGTTTTTATACGCACTTTATTATCTCTCAAAAAGTAAGGTTTTAAAAGCACCAATTTTAAAATCCGCTGTCTTGGTAGATTAATGATTTTACCTTTTTTGGAAAATTCTAATCTATCTCCATCAATGGTTAAATCAGTTTTAGTCCATAATCTGCGTTCAGCTAACCAAAATCCCAATAATGTTGTTAAAATAGAAATTCCAAATCCGTAATACACATATTCGTGCATAACTTCTGCATAGTATATCAAGCTCATTTCAACGGGTAATCCCTTACCTGTGTATAAAATTGCTAAAAAAAGAAAAAAGAAAATAATTCCAACAAGTCCTATCAATACTCCTAGATTAGATAGCCAAAATCTTGTTCCAACTTTTATTTTTTCAATTTGATACAATTCGGTTTTTTGTTTTTTAAGAATTTCTTCTAAATTGTTGCCAATGTTACAATATGGATGGTTTCAATACTGAAACAAGTTCAGCACAAGTTATCTATATCGATAGTTAAACGAAGTTACCTTTTTAAATTCAAAAAAACTATACGTAGTTCTACGTAATTTTTATCTAAAAACTAATTACAATTCTCTTATTTTTGTGGTATGCAACAAACGCTTAACCAATATATACCACAACCAGCAATTGCCTATGTTTTAGAGCTTTTAAAACATGATAATTTGGTGGTTAAAATAAAAAACGAACGTAAAACGCGTCATGGTGATTACCGAAAATTACCAAATGGCAAGCACCAAATTACTGTAAATGCTAATCTTAATCAGTATCGGTTTTTAATAACCCTTATACATGAGATTGCACATTTTGAGGCTTACAAAAATTATAATCGGTTTATAAAGCCACATGGTAAAGAGTGGAAACAAACGTTTCAGCATTTAATGTTGCCTGTTTTAAATCCAGAAGTGTTTCCTTTAGCGTTATTGCCACTTTTGGCTAAACATTTTAAAAATCCGAAAGCAAGTAGCGATACAGATACGTCATTAGCCTTTGCATTAAAGCAATTTGACGAAGCTAACGATAAAACCTATGTTTTTGAAGTACCTTTGGGGCAAACTTTTAAATTATATAACGGAAGAGTTTTTAAAAAAGGCGTAAAACGCCGAACGCGTTATGAAGGAGTTGAGGTTGCATCAGGAAAGTTGTATCTTTTCAACCCAAACGCAGAAGTAGAATTATTAGAACAATAACTAAACAATTTACTTTGTCATGCTGAATTTATTTCAGCATCTCAATAAATCAGTAAATTTCCTTTTTAAAGGGATTAATAAAAAAGATTGTCACGACCAAAAGGTCTTGCAACAACAATAATAATATGAAAAATAAAAATTATTATGCCATATTAATGGCTGGAGGAGTTGGCTCACGTTTTTGGCCAGTAAGCACACAAGATTTTCCTAAACAATTTCATGATATGTTAGGTACAGGAGATACGCTTATTCAAAAAACGTTTCATCGCTTGGCAAACTTAATTCCTAAAGAAAATATATTTATCCTTACCAACGAGTTGTATAACGATTTGGTGTTTGAACAATTACCAGAAGTTACAAAACGACAAGTAGTTTTAGAGCCTGCAATGCGTAATACTGCACCTTGTATTTTGTATGCTGCACTAAAAATTCAGAAAGAAAATAAAGATGCTGTAATGATTGTGGCACCAAGTGACCACTGGATTGAAGATGAGCAAACATTTACCAATAATGTGCAACAAGCTTTCAATTTTTGTTCTACAAACAATGCATTAATGACGCTTGGTATTCAGCCAACCTTCCCTAATACTGGATATGGTTATATTGAGTTTGACAAAGCATCAACCAATGCCATAAAACCTGTGCATCAGTTTAGAGAAAAACCAGATTATGAAACTGCAAAATCGTTTATTAAACAAGGTAATTTTTTGTGGAATGCTGGTATTTTTATGTGGAGTGTAAAGAGTGTTATAGAGGCTTTTGAGAATAATCAACCAGAATTATTTAAACTTTTTGAAAAAGGTATTTCGGTGTATAATACAGATGCTGAAGACGATTTTATTGCTAAAAACTATCCTAATGCAGAAAACATTTCGGTAGATTATGCCATTATGGAAACCTCTAAAAATGTGTTTGTATTACCTGCAGAATTCGATTGGAACGACCTTGGTACTTGGGGAAGTTTATATGATAAATTAGATAAAGACCAAAGTGGAAATGCAGTTGTAAACGCAAGAACGCTTACTGAAGATGCTTCAGGAAATATGATTCGTACCAAAACCGATAAAATTGTGGTTGTTGATGGACTAAGCGATTATATTATTGTAGATAAAGATGAGGTTTTACTTATCTTTCCGAAAGAAAAAGAGCAGGATATTAAAAAAGTGCTTCAAAAAGTAAAGCAGAAGTTTGGTGAAAATTATGGTTAATTATGGAAGAAAATAAGGCTAATTCTTCGAGCGAAGAGACTATACAAGATAAAAAAGTAACTGAATCTAAAGACGCATTAAAAAAAGATGCAAAAGGATTAGTTGAAAGTACTAGAAAATTTTTAAGAGACCTTTTAGATTTTCGTCAAGATACAGATCGTGACGCTACAATTGAAGCGATAAAAAACGATATTCCTTTTAAAGGAGCAACAGCGTGGATTTTAATTTTTGCTGTATTTATAGCCTCTATTGGTCTTAATGTAAGTTCGGCTGCTGTTGTAATTGGAGCCATGTTAATTTCTCCATTAATGGGACCAATACTTGGTGTTGGTATGTCGTTAGCCTTAAACGATATTGATACTTTAAAGCGCTCGTTAATTAATTTATTGGTAATGGTGTTATTGAGTTTAATAACGGCTTATTTATATTTTCAACTGTCACCATTAACAGAATTAACGCCTGAATTAGAAGCTAGAACAAAACCAACAATATTAGATGTTTTAGTCGCCATTTTTGGTGGTTTAGCACTAATTGTTGCCAGAACTAAAAAAGGAACAATTGCCTCAGTAATTTTTGGTGTTGCAATTGCTACTGCCTTAATGCCTCCTTTATGTACAGCTGGTTATGGTTTAGCTGTTGGTAATTTAGAGTTCTTTTTTGGTGCTATGTATTTGTTTACAATTAATACCATTTTTATTGCGCTATCTACATTTTTAGTGCTTAAAGTATTGCAGTTTCCTATGCTTAAATATGCTAACTCTGCAAAACGTAAACGTATTGCTCGATTTGCTTCAATACTAGCAATTATTGTTATGATACCTGCAATTTGGACGTTTGTAAACGTATTGAAAGAGAGTAATTTTAAGAAAGATGTAAAACAATTTGTTTCGAGAGAACTTGATGCTTTACCAAATGCTAATTACATAAAAAAACATGTAACATATAATTACAATCCTGATGGAGTGTCTAGTATTGAACTTACAACATTTGGAGCTGATGAAATACCAGAATCTACAATTGCTGTTTTACAAGACAGATGTACTGAGTATAGTTCGTTAGTTGGCGCAAAGCTTTTGGTAAATCAAGCTAAAAACAGAGGGATAAATAATTTAGAGTATATGGAAGAATTGCGTTCTAGAGATTCTTTAGATTTATTATCACAAGCCCAAAAAATAAGTTACTTAGAAGAAAAGGCATTAAAGCTATCTAAGATTGAAAGAAATCAAATTCCGTTTGAAGAATTATTAAACGAAGTAAAAATAAATTATGAAAACGTTGAACGCTTTTCATATTCAAGTCAATTAACCTCAAACTTTAGTAAAATTGATACACTATCTGTGTTTTCTGTAAAATGGAAAAACTCTGTAACAGATGAGGCTTTTATTGCAAAAGATAAAGATAAGATTGAGCGTTGGTTAAAAACAAGGCTGAAACTAGATACTTTGGTAGTTGAAAGACTAAAGTAGTTTACTGCTTTTCTTCAAGATACATTTGGCGTACTTTTTTCATTAATTCTGAAGAGTACACAAAGTCTGTTACTGTTTCGTTATCAGTTTTAAAGATGGTTTCATTGCTGCCTTCCCAAGCTTTTAAACCGTCTTTTAAAAACACAATTTTCTGACCAATTTCCATAACCGAATTCATATCGTGCGAATTAATCATGGTTGTGATATTGTATTCTTGAGTAATTTCCTGAATAAGATTATCGATAACAATAGCAGTTTTTGGATCTAAACCAGAGTTTGGCTCGTCACAAAATAAATATTTAGGGTTGTTTACAATTGCTCTAGCAATAGCAACACGTTTTTGCATTCCACCAGAAGCTTCACTAGGCTTTTTTTTATGAGCATCGGCTAGGTTAACACGCTTTAATACAAAGTCTACTCGGTCTTCCATTTCACTTTTGCTTTGCTTTGTAAACATACGTAAAGGAAACATTACGTTTTCGGCAATTGTCATAGAATCAAATAGTGCGCTACCTTGAAAAACCATTCCCATTTCTGCTCTTAATTCACGTTTATCGTCTGCAGATAATTCTGAATACACTTTTCCATCATAAGAAATAGTGCCTTGTTCTGGTGTAAATAATCCTAATAGACATTTTAAAAATACTGTTTTACCAGAGCCACTTTGCCCAATTATAAGATTAGTTTTTCCTTTTTCAAAAGTTGTACTAATACCTTTCAAGACTTTAATATCGCCAAACGATTTATGTATTTCTTTTACTTCTACCATTAGCTTAACAACATTTGAGTTAATACATAATTTAATAAGATAATCATTACACTCGTCCAAACAAATGCTGTCGTACTTGCTTTACCAACCTCAAGTGCTCCACCTTTCATATAATAGCCATAAAAAGAAGGAATGGTTGCTAATAAAAAGGCAAATACAAAAGTTTTTATAAAAGCATAAGTCATATGAAACGGAATAAAATCCATTTGTACTCCAGTTATATAATCATCAAGAGTACTAAATCCTCCATAAACACAAGCTGCCATTCCGCCAATAATTCCTAAAAACATAGCGATTGAAATCACAAATGGATACAACATCATGGCAATAAACTTAGGAAATACTAAATAGTTAATGGCGTTAATTCCCATAACTTCTAAAGCATCAATTTGTTCTGTTACACGCATTGTGCCTATACTAGAAGTAATAAATGAACCTACTTTACCAGCCATAATAATAGAAATAAAAGTAGGAGCAAACTCTAAAATAACCGATTGCCTAGTTGCAAAACCAACTAAGTATTTTGGAATTAAAGGGTTGCTAATGTTTAATGCGGTTTGTATGGTAACAACACCACCAACGAAAAAAGATATAAAAGCCACAATACCTAGTGAGCCTATAACCAAATCGTCAATATCTTTAAAAATTAAACCACGCATCACAGACCATTTAGTAGGCTTGCGAAACATTTCTTTAATCATTAAAAAATAAGCACCAATATTATGTAGATACGACATAGTAAATTTTGTAACTGCTAAAGTAAAAAAAACTAACACGTTTTTAACCCAAATTTAAAATTATGATTCTTTTAAAAGCTGTATTTTTGTGTTTTCAATTATAATCCACATTAATGAAGCAGTTTTTTTCAATTTTAGTTTTATTTATTTTAGTGTTATCATGCAAGGCTCAACAAGAGGTTGCTACTTCTTCAAACACCAATTCTACTAATATAAACACACAGCCAAAATTGGTTGTAGGTATTGTTGTAGACCAAATGCGATATGATTATTTAACACGCTTTTATAGCAAATATGGTGAAGGTGGATTTAAACGTATGATAAATGAAGGTTTTAATTGCAAAAACAATCATTTTAATTATGTGCCAACTAAAACTGGTCCAGGCCATGCGTCAATTTTTACTGGAACAACTCCAAAATATCATGGTATAATTGGTAATGATTGGTATGATAAGACATTAAAAAAGCAAGTGTATTGTGCAGAAGACAATAACTACGCTTCAGTTGGGACTACTAGCGATGCAGGACAAATGTCTCCAAGTAGAATGCTATCAACTACATTTGGAGATGAGAACAGATTATTTACTCAAATGAGAGGTAAAACAATAGGTATTTCAATTAAAGATAGAGGTGCAACTTTGCCTGCTGGTCACACAGCTAATGCAGCTTATTGGTTCGATTTTGAGAATAATGGAAGTGGCAATTGGATAACAAGTACATTTTACATGAACGAATTGCCTAAATGGGTAAAAGATTTTAATAGCTCAGATATTACTGAGTCTTATTTTAAAGTATGGAATACACTTTATGATATTAATACATACACTGAAAGTGGAAGTGATTTAAATTCATTTGAAGAAATTTTTAAAGGAAAAGAAACGGCTACATTTCCTTATGATTTACTAAGTTTAAAAGACAAGAATGATAATTTTAAAATTATTGCCGAATCAGCTTTTGGTAACGATTTAACTACAGACTTTGTTTTAGCAGCTATAGATGGTGAACAATTAGGGCAAGATGATTTTACTGATGTTTTAACTATTAGCTATTCTAGTCTAGATAAAGTTGGTCATATTTTTGGACCTAACTCAAAAGAAGTTGAAGATACCTACTTGCGTTTAGATTTAGAATTAGAAAGATTATTTAAAGCTCTCGATGCGAAAGTAGGAGCAGGTAATTACACCGTATTTTTAACAGCTGATCATGCTGCTCCAGATGCATTAGAATATATGAAATCTGTAAAAATACCTTCTGGTTTTTTTGATGAAAGTAAAATGCAAAATGAGTTGAATGACTATTTAAAAACTAAATATGGAATTACAAAGGGTATTGTTAGCAGAATTAATAATCAATTGTTTTTAGACTATCAATTATTTGAAGAAAAGCAACTGGATTTACAAGCTATAAAAATTGAGCTAGCAAAAAAATTATTAAATTATGATTTAATTGATAAAGTTTATGTCACATCTGCTATTAATCAATTTGAAAATAATTCAGGTGTTTTGGAAACGTTATTAGCAAACGGACACAATCAAAAGCGTTCTGGTGACATCTTATTTGTGTTTGAACCTTATGTTCTTAAAGATACACCTTGGAATAGATTAGGAACAGACCATGGTACTGCACAAAATTATGATACTCATGTTCCATTATTATTTTTCGGAAAAGGAATTAGAAAAGGAGAAACACTTCAAAAAACTGAAATTACTGATATCGCTCCAACTATTTCTGCATTATTAGGAATTAGCTTTCCAAATGGAGCTATTGGTCAACCATTAGATTTTGTATTAGATTAGTTTGAATAAAAAAAGTATATACTCAATTATTGTTGTCCTTATTGTTTTAGGAGTCTATGGCTATGAGCACTTTTTAAAAGAAAAAGAGGTTGCAGTAATTGTTGAAAAAGGCGAACAAGTAAAAACTAATACTAACGAATTTTTTTTGCCAACGTCAACTACAGGGCAAGTTATTCATCATGAAGGATACTCATTGTCTTATAGCGAACCACATGAGCAAGCAGAATGGGTAGCTTACGAATTGAAGAAATCTCATTTGTCTAACTCTAATTTTAAGCGTCCTTATTTTGAAATTGATAAAGCTGTAAAAACAGGAGCTGCAAGTTGGAGAAACTATAAAAATTCAGGTTACGATAGAGGGCATTTGTGTCCTGCTGGAGATAAAAAGTATAGTCAAGCAGCTCATGATGAAACGTTTTTAACAAGTAACATAAGTCCGCAAGACCACGACTTCAATTCAGGTATTTGGAATACTTTAGAACAAAAAGTACGCTATTGGGCAAGCAAGTATGATGGCGTTTTTGTAGTTACAGGTGGTGTTTTAAAAGGCGATTTAAAAACAATAGGAGAAGAACACGTAGCTGTGCCTAATGCTTTTTATAAAATTATTTTAGATAACAATAATGGTGCTACTAAAATGGTTGCATTTTTAATGCCTCATAAACCATCTGACTTGCCATTATATAAGTTTGTAGTAAGTGTCGATTCAATTGAAAAATTAACAGGAATAGATTTCTTCCCTGAATTAGATGACACAATTGAAAACGATTTAGAATCTAAAAGCGATTATAAAGGTTGGAGTTTTAACTAAATTTATTTAGCATGCCTTTCCAGCGAAGTTGTCTAATAAATAGACCTTGTTCTTTTGTAACTAAAAACTCAAGCTTATTCTGTTTTGCCTTAAAAAAACCAGTCATATAATCTTTAAATAAGCTAAAGCTACCTTTTTTATAGGCCAATTTTAAAGCAGAAATAAGTGTAATTGTAAATCCATAACGCATTTTGTACATCGCTTCACCTTGAAGATATTTTGAGGCTTTATTGTAACTTATGCCTGTTGGTTTTAGGTGTTTAACATGTAGCGTTTGGTCAGTTAAAATATTCCAGCCATAAAATTTCGCTAATAATTCATCAACAGTATCCCAACCCATTGAAGGTTTTAGTTTATCTATTTGAAGAAAGCAATCTTTACGGTAAGATTTTAAAGCACCACGAATATGATCTTTTCGAGTTAAGTTTTCTAAAACCCAATCACCATTGTTTTGTATATAGCAAAAGCCACTTGCCATTCCTAGTTTTGGATTAGAGTTGTAATGTTTTGAAAGTTGTTCTAAATAATTTGAAGGAAAAATTAAATCGGCATCAAACTTACAAATCACATCAAAGCTATCATCTAAAGTTTCGTAGCCTTTATAAAAGGCATTAATTATTTTTGAACCTGGTAAATGCTCATTTGAAGATACATTGTTTACAAGTGTTACCCACGTATATTTTTTTGAAAAGTCTTCAATAATGGTTTTTGTTTTGTCTGTAGAATTATCATTAACGACAACAACTTTTTTTGGCAATAATGATTGATTTGCCAACGACTCTAGAGTTTGACCAATAGAATCTTGTTCGTTATTGCAGGAATGATGATGTAGAAATTCAAAATTGAAACTTTAAAACTTCAAAGTTAAACTCTTTCGGCATATACTATATAATATCTTGGAGTAAACCATCGTAAAATTGGTCTGACACCTATTTTTTTTGTTGGATTGGTCCATTTTTCTCGAGCTTTAATTTTCCAACCTGCTTTTTCAAGCAACCAATCAAATTGCCAATCTTCAAACTCATGATAATGTCTGTCGCGCATATCAGTTTTGCTTCTGTAAGCCGAAGAAAACCATAATTTTAAAGGTACACTAGCTACTAGCTTATCAGATTTAATTGATTTTAAAACTGTAAAAGGAGAGAGTAGGTGTTCAAAAATTTCAAACGCTGTTACGACTTCTGCATTAGAGTTTGAAATTGAACTTGTGTCAATATCTAAATCTTCACCTTTAGTATTCTCAACAGCATAACCTTGTTGCTTCATAATTTCAGAAAAAGGATTAGTTACACCTAAATCTAAAATAGAAGCATTTTCAGAAACATGCTTTTTTAAAAATTCAATTGTTTTTTTATAGCGTTTGTTTGGGTAAGTGCCTTCGTACATCATTAATATTTATAAACAATAGCATTGATATGCATACCAGCACCTACACTTGCAAACATAACGACGTCGCCTTTGTTTACATGCTGATCTTTAATTTTATCATTTATAACTAAATCATATAAAGTAGGAATTGTAGCAACCGAACTATTACCTAATTCTTGAATACTCATAGGCATTATGCCTTCTGGTATTTCTTCATCATATAATTTGTAGAATCGTTTTAAAATAGCTTCATCCATTTTTTCATTAGCTTGATGAATGAATATTTTTTTAATGTCTTTTATGTTTACACCACTTTTATCAAGACAATCTTTCATTGCTAGAGGTACATTGCTTAAAGCAAATTCGTAAATTTTACGACCATCCATTTTTATGTATCGTGTATCTGGACACAATTCTTTATTATTAGAGTTTCCAAAAAACAAATAATAAGCTTCATCATAAGTGAAACTTGCAGTTTCATGAGCTAAAATTCCTCCATCACCATCAGTTGCTTCAACAATTGTAGCACCAGCACCATCACTATAAATCATTGAGTCTCTATCATGCTTGTCGACAACTCTAGATAAAGTTTCTGTACCAATAACTAAACATTTTTTGGCAAGTCCAGCTTTTATAAAAGCATTTGCTTGTATAACGCCTTCAACCCAACCAGGACAGCCAAACAAAATATCATAAGCAACACATTTTGGGTTTTTAATACGTAAACTGTGTTTAATACGTGACGCTAAACAAGGTAAAATATCACTCTGAATAGTATTATGTTTTACATCGCCAAAATTATGAGCTACAATAATATAATCTAACTCTTCACGATTTATGTTTGCATCTTCTATTGCCTTTTCGGCCGCAAAAAAGCCTAAATCTGATGAGGTTAGATGATCATAAGCATATCTTCTTTCATCAATACCAGTAATCGCCTTAAACTTTTGAATAATCACTTCATTAGGATGTGTAAGCGTTGAACCATCAGTGTTTAAGAATTGATGTTGATGAAAATTCTCGTTTTTTTCTATACTAGTAGGAATGTAACTTCCAGTCCCTGTGATTTTGATTGCCATTGCTATTAAATTTAATTCGATTCTCTAAAATACTTAATATTCGTTTTGATTATGTTGATTTTGAAGACTATTTGCTTAATATTATCAAATTGTTAAAAAATCTCTTTTAAATTAATCAAAATGCAATAAAAAAGCCTTCTTTTTAAAACATAAAAAGAAGGCTTTTATCAAAAATTTATTCTAGTCTGGAATTAAGCGTCCATATATTCTTCAATTGGAGCACAAGTACAGATTAAATTTCTGTCACCATAAGCATCATCAACACGTCTTACAGATGGCCAAAATTTATTATCTTGAACATAGCTTAAAGGATATGCAGCAGCCTCACGAGTATAAGGGAAATTCCAATCGTTTGCTGTTAACATAGCTAATGTGTGAGGTGCATTTTTAAGAACGTTATTATCTTCGTCTTTTGATGCATTATCAATTTCTTTTCTAATAGAAAGCATAGCATCACAAAAACGATCCATTTCTTCCATACTTTCGCTTTCTGTTGGCTCTATCATTAAAGTTCCAGCAACTGGAAAAGAAACTGTAGGAGCATGGAAACCATAATCCATTAAACGTTTGGCAATGTCTGTTACTTCAATACCATTTTCTTTAAAAGGACGACAATCTACAATCATTTCGTGAGCAGCACGACCTCTTTCACCTGAATACAACGTATCGAACTGACCTTGTAAGCGTTGTTTTATATAGTTTGCATTTAATATTGCCACCTTAGTCGCTTGTGTTAAGCCTTCAGCACCTAACATTGTTATATAACCATAAGAAATTAAACATGCTAAAGCAGAACCAAAAGGTGCAGCAGAGATAGCAGTTATGGCTTGATTTCCGCCTGTTTTTATAACAGGATTTCCTGGTAAAAATGGCACTAATTGTTTTGCAACACAAATTGGTCCAACACCTGGTCCACCACCTCCATGAGGAATAGCAAAGGTTTTATGAAGGTTAAGGTGACAAACATCAGCTCCAATATTTCCAGGATTTGTAAGTCCTACTTGAGCATTCATATTAGCACCATCCATATATACTTGTCCACCATTATCGTGGATTATTTGAGTAATTTCTCTAATGGCAGATTCGTAAACACCATGAGTTGAAGGATATGTTACCATTAAGCATGATAAATTATCTTTATGTAATAGTGCTTTTTCGCGTAAATCGTCAACATCAATATTTCCTTCTTCTGTAGATTTAGTTACTACAACTTTCATTCCAGCCATAACAGCACTCGCAGGATTTGTTCCGTGAGCAGATGAAGGAATTAAGCAAATATCTCTATGATGATCACCACGCGATTCATGATACGCCTTTATAACCATTAAACCAGCATACTCACCTTGAGCTCCGGAGTTTGGTTGTAAAGATGTGGCAGCAAAACCAGTAATTTCAGTTAATTGGTCTTCTAATTTTTTTAATACAATTTGATAACCTTCAGCTTGCTCAATTGGACAAAAAGGATGCATTGTTCCCCAATTTGACCAACTTAATGGTAACATTTCTGCAGCTGCATTAAGTTTCATTGTACATGAGCCTAATGAAATCATTGAGTGATTTAAAGATAAATCTTTACGCTCCAGCATTTTTATGTAACGCATTAATTCAGTTTCAGAATGATGTTTATTAAACACATCAAGCGTTAAAAATTCTGATTGACGTTGTAATGATTGAGCTATTTGAGTTGTTTCTTCTAATGAAGAAATATTAACTGTGTTTTTTTGAGCTGCTTTTGCAAAAATTGCTACAATTTCATTAGCATCTTTTAAAGATGTTGTTTGGTTGATTGAAATTGTTACAGTATCTGCATTTGGATAATAGAAATTGACTTCGTGGCTTTCAGCAATCTGTTTTATTTTCTCAGCATTAGCTTCAACTTTTAATGTGTCAAAAAATGAAGCGTTTGTCTGTTTGTATCCTAATTGACTTAATGCTTTTGCAACGCTAGATGCAGTTTGATGAACTTTATCAGCAATAAATTGAAGTCCTTTTGGTCCATGATATACTGCGTACATACCAGCCATAACAGCTAATAACACTTGTGCAGTACAGATGTTTGAAGTCGCTTTATCTCGTTTTATATGTTGTTCACGAGTTTGTAATGCCATACGTAAAGCTCTGTTACCATTCATGTCTTTAGTAACACCAATAATACGACCAGGAATATCACGCTTGTAAGCTTCTTTAGTAGCAAAATAGGCTGCATGTGGTCCACCATAACCCATCGGGATTCCGAAACGTTGTGTCGTGCCTACAACCACATCAGCTCCAAATTTACCAGGAGCTTCCAATTTTACTAAGCTTAATATATCTGCAGCAACTGCAACTTTTATTTGATTGTCATTTGCTTTCTTAATGAATGATTTTATATCACTTACTAATCCATCTTTACCAGGATATTGAAGTATTGCTCCAAAAAATTCTGATGAAAAATCAAAAGTGTCTTCGCTTCCAACAACTAATTCAACTCCTATTGGATTTGCTCTAGTTTGTAAAAGAGATAAGGTTTGAGGTAAAATAGCATCAGAAACAAAAAATTTATTGACATTATTTTTCTTCTGATCTCTTTCTCTAACAGCAAATAATAAGCTCATAGCTTCTGCAGCAGCAGTACTTTCGTCTAAAAGAGACGCGTTAGCAATTTCCATTCCTGTTAGGTCTGTAACCATAGTTTGGAAATTTAATAATGCTTCTAAACGACCTTGAGCAATTTCTGCCTGATAAGGTGTATATGCTGTATACCAACCTGGATTTTCTAAAATGTTACGCTGAATAACAGCAGGAACAATGGTTGGATGATACCCTAAACCGATATATGATTTGAATACTTTGTTTTTCTTTGATAATTCATGAATATGATTTAAGTACTCATATTCAGTCATTGGTTCATCTAAATTCAATCCGTTTTTTAAACGAATATCATCTGGAATTGTTTCATAAATAAGTTGGTCTAAACTGTCAACACCAATTGTTTTTAGCATTTGGTTTTGGTCGTTTTCATCAGGACCAATATGACGAAGTGCGAAAGCATTTGTATTCATTAAAATAAAGTTGTGTTTTGTGGCGCAAAATTACGTAAATATTGAAGAATTTTGGTTAACAAAAACTAAAGTTTTTAACCAATTCGCACTCTTATTAACACATTGCTTACTTTTGTATAATGAAGTATTTAAAGTCTGTTTTCGATTTTTATATCAACAGCAGTATTCACGTTGCTTTAGCTGTGTTTTGCTTAGCGTGGATTACACTTTTAGAGTTTGATATTGATTTTGATAAGACCCTTTTATATTTTATATTTTTTGCGTCTATAACAGGATATAATTTTGTTAAGTACTTTGGAATAGCAAAATTTCATCATCGAAGTCTTGCAAAATGGCTTCAGGTTATACAAGTATTCTCTTTTATGTGTTTTGTAATTATGTGCTATTTAGCATTACAGTTACAAATTAAGACATTGCTTTTTATTGCAGCTTTTTGTGTTTTAACATTTTTGTATGCAATTCCTTTTTTGCCTAAATATTTATTTATGGATTCTCAAAAAAACTTAAGAAGTATAGGAGGATTAAAAGTATATGTTATTGCTTTAGTTTGGGCAGGTGTAACAGTTATCTTACCATTAATTAACGTAGAGCACAATATTAATACAGATGTTACTTTAACATTAATACAGAGATTTATTGTTGTTATAATTTTAATGTTACCTTTTGAGATACGAGACCTTCAATTTGATAGTTTGAAACTGGCTACAATACCTCAAAAAATAGGCATTAAAAAAACAAAAACAATTGGTGTTTTATTAGGAATGTTATTTTTCTTTTTAGAATTTTTTAAAGATGAATTGAGTCCGATACAAATTACTATATCACTAATTATTACAATTGTGATGCTTTTGCTTTTAGTTTTTGCAAGAGTAAATCAAGGAAGGTATTATAGCTCTTTTTGGGTTGAAGGTATCCCGATTTTTTGGTTGTTATTAATCTTGATTTTTTAATTGATGCTTAAGCTGCTCATGTAGCTCCTGACGTTCATTTTGTTTTAAACACTGCACATTAGAAGATTTAATAGCTTCAGTTAGCTTTTTGTTTTTCTTTACATATGCTCTTGTAATACGACACCAAGTGTATCGTAAATTCAATTTTATCTTTTCCCATAAAGTTGCTTCGTTATACTGTGCTCTATCACAAATAAGCTTGGCTTCTTCACATGATATGAAAAGTAGATTTTTTTTCATTTTAATTAAAACCAGTTTTTTTCCATACATTCAGCCATTGATATTCTGGCTCTATGTATAATTACCCATAGGTTAGACGCAGTGATATTTAATTCATTACAAATTGTTTCTGTTTCTAAACCTTCAATAGTTTTCATTCTAAATACTGTTGCTTGTTTTTCTGGCAATTTGCTTAAACAATCATAAATTGCATCACCAAGTTCGGTGTTTTCAATTACATCTTCGGCTGTTTTGTCAAAAGGATCAGCAACACGTTCTTCTAACCAATCGCCTTCGTTTTCATCAGCTGAATAACTCATTCTAACTTCGGCTTTTCCTTTGTTAGAGTTTATTTTTCTATAATAATCAATAATTTTTCGCTTTAAAATTGAAATTAGCCATGTACGTTCGCTTGCTTCACCCTTAAAGTTTTTCATTGATTTTAAACCAGCAAAAAAAGCATCCTGAACAAGATCCTTGGCAATCTCTCTATCATTTACTCGTGAAATAGTATAATTAAAGAGATAGTCAGAATACAAGTCTATCCATTTATTGGGATTTATTTGATGGTTAGGCATTTTCTGTTTTAGCAATTTATTTCAAAAATACTGTAAAAATTTTAATTATGTAGTATGTTTATTAATGCAGAATTGAGGTTTTCAAATTTAAATGTAAATCCTTTCTCTTGTAATCGTTTTGGGATTACATTTCTACTTTTAAGTACAAGCTCAGGCTCTGTGCCAATTAATTTTGCTCCGAAATTTAAAAGCCATTTAGGATGGTTTAAGCCAAAAGGAATTTTCATTGCTTTTCTTAATGATTTCATTAAGGTATTATTGTCTGTAGGTTTAGGCACTGAAAGATTGAAAGTACCAGTTGCATTTTCTGAATCTATTAAAAAATGTATAGCTCTTGCAAAATCTTCTTCATGTATCCAACTTACTTTTTGGTTACCAGAAGCTTGCTTGCCACCTAATCCAAATTTTGTTAATTTTTTTAGAGGAATAAACGCACCACCTTTTTTACCTAAAACAATTGCTGTTCTAATTATTATTTTCCTTGTTTTTGGGTTTTTAATAGTATTGAACGCTTCTTCCCATGATTTCGCGATATTCATTGAAAAATCGTTACCAATCTCTCCAGATTCTTCATCCATTTCTTTGCCTAATGAATGTCTGTAAATTGTTGCAGTTGATGAGTTAATCCAGATTTTTGGTGGGTTTTCACATAAGTTTATTGCTAAACCTAAAGCATTAGTAGAGTCTATTCTTGAAGAATAAATAAGCTTTTTATTTTTCTCATTATATCTACAATCAACAGATTTTCCTGTAAGGTTTATAAGTACATCTGCATGTTCTAAATGCTTAGCCCATTTGCCTAAATCTTTTGCGTTCCAAAAGACTTCATTATCTTGTTTTGGGTTTCTGGTTAAAATTTTGATTTCATATTCTTTTTTAGAAAAATAAGATTCTAAAACCTGACCTAGAAAGCCACTTCCGCCTGCTATAATAATTGTTTTCATTTGTTGTTTTTTATTTGATTTAGTATTGAGAAAAAGTAAATGGCTAATGATAGAGGGATAATTATTAATCCTAAAACCCACATAAAAGTGTTAAAATGATTTCCTATCTGTGCTAGCCAGCATAAACCGTAAATAGTTATAAGAATCCAATAAATGTATATTTTCACTTTTTGTTTTTTATTAATTGTTTTCCAAAAGAATAATAAGATTAAAGAGCTTAACACTTGAATAAAACCTAAAACAATTTGCGCGTATAATCCATAAAATATTGTAATGTATAATATTGCTGTTAGGAGTAAGATAATTTTGTTAATGTAGTATATGATTTTCATTTTAATAAGTTTTAAACTTTCAGAAAATATTGAAAGCACAATTTAAATTTTTTTATTTGATAAGTTTAATAAGAGATTTGGTAATCCAGTTTTGTTGTTGATTTACAATTTTATTAAGCATAATATCTGCAGTTTCAGTTAAATCGTGCAATGCTTTGGTTTGTTTAATAAGTTCTTTTGTTTTTTCTGTTCCGTCGTCTTTAATTGAAGATACTTCTTTTAAAATCTTAACAACAGGTTGGATTTCTCTACGACTACGTTCTTTAGCAATTATTCTAGCTAGTTCCTGAACATCTTTTTCGGTTGTAAAAAATTCTTTACGTTCTCCAGGAATCAATTCTTTAGTTACAATTCCCCAATCCATTAATTGGCGTAAATTCATACTAGTGTTACCTCTTGAAATTTTAAGTTCGTCCATAATATCTTCCATAGAAAGAGGTTTTGTAGAAATAAAAAGTAGTGCTTGTATTTGAGCCATTGCTTTATTAATGCCCCAAAGTGTACCTAAACTTCCCCAAGTACTAATGAATTTTTCTTTTGCTTCTTTATATTCCATAGGACAAATATATAATAATTTTTAAACTTTCAATAATTATTGAAAGTTTATTTTTTAATAAAAGTCTGAATTTAATTATTTAGCCTTTTAATCATGTTATTTTTCAATCAATCCAGCTCTTTTCAATAAAGCATCTGGTTTTGGCTCTTTACCTCTAAAACGTTTGTATAAAACCATTGGGTCTTCTGTTCCGCCTTGCGACAATACATTGTCTTTAAATTTTTTGGCAACAGAAGAATTAAAAATACCTTCTTCTTTAAAAAATTCAAAAGCATCTGCATCAAGCACCTCAGCCCATTTATAGCTATAGTAACCTGAAGAATATCCACCTTGAAAAATATGAGAAAACGAAGTGCTCATACAATTTTCTTCAACATCTGGAAATAATTGAGTGTCTTTAAAAGCATTGAATTCGTGTGATTTTACATCTTTAATTGAAGTAGGATCAACACCATGCCAGCTCATATCTAATAAGCCAAAGCTTAACTGACGCAATGTTTGCATACCTTCATGAAAAGTTGATGATTCTTTTATTTTTGATACTAATTCCATAGGAATTAATTCTCCTGTTTCATAATGTGTAGCAAACAACTCTAAAGCTTCCTTTTCGTAGCACCAGTTTTCTAACACCTGGCTTGGTAATTCTACAAAATCCCAATACACACTTGTGCCAGATAAGCTTGGGTAAGTTGTGTTAGCCAGCATGCCATGAAGCGCATGCCCAAACTCATGAAACAGAGTTGTAACTTCATTAAATGTTAGTAATGAAGGTTTACTTTTTGTTGGTTTTGTAAAATTGCAAACTATAGAAATGTGTGGTCTGTCATTAACACCATTTTTTATACTTTGAGATTTAAAAGACGTCATCCATGCGCCATTACGCTTTCCTGGTCTTGGGAAAAAATCGGCATAAAAAACAGAAACCAAATCTCCTTGTCCATTTGTTACTTTATAGGTTAGTACATCGTCATGGTATTTGTCAATGTTAGTAATGGTTTCAAAATGTAAATCGTAAAGCTTATTAGCAACACTAAACACACCGTTTATTACATTTTCTAGTTTAAAATATGGTTTTAGTTTTTCGTCATCTATATTAAATAACTTCTGTTTTAGCTTTTCTGAATAATATGCAGAATCCCATTTTTCTAATTGCTCAATACTATCTAAATCTTTAGCGAATTTTTGAAGCTCTGCAAATTCTTGTTGTGCAGCAGGTTTAGCTTTTTCAAGTAATTCGTTTAAAAATGCTTCAACTTTTTGAGGTGTTTTAGCCATACGCTCTTCTAAAACAAAATGCGCATGTGTTTTGTAGCCTAATAATTGAGCACGCTCAAAACGAAGTTTAGCGATATTTAAAACATTAGTTTGGTTATCTAAAGCATCACCTTTAAATGCTTTTTTACCAGCAGCTATAGCAAGTTTTTTTCTTAACTCTCTATTATCAGCATAAGTCATAAACGGAATATAACTTGGATAATCTAAAGTAAATAACCAGCCTTCTTTGTCTTTTGATTCTGCTAATTGATGTGCTGCTTCTATGGTTCCTTCTGGTAAACCTGCTAAATCTTTCTCATCTGTTATTAGCATTTCAAAATTGTTAGTTTCTGCTAATACATTTTCACCAAATTTTAATTTTAGTTTGCTTAATTCTTTATCAATTTCACGTAATTTTTTCTTTTTATCTTCTGATAAATTTGCTCCATTACGAGAAAAACTTTTGTATTTTTTGTCTAGAAGTGTTTTCTGTTCAGTAGTTAAATCTAAATCATCTTTTGTATCATAAACCGCTTTTACACGTTTAAATAAATCTTCATTTAAACGAATATCATTACTAAACTCTGATAGCAAAGGCGAAACATCTTGTGCTATTTTTTGAATAGTGTCATTAGTTTCAGCAGAATTCAGATTAAAGAAAATACTAGAAATTCTATCTAATTCATGCCCAGAAAAATCTAATGCTTCAATAGTATTGCTAAAGCTTGGTAATTCTGTATTATTTACAATTGCATCAATTTCAGCTTTAGCTTTTTCAATGGCAATTTTAAATGCATCGAGAAAATGCTCGTCTTTAATTTTTGAAAAAGGAGCTGTATTATAAGGTGTATTAAAAGGACTGTTAAGGATATTCATTTTTTTATGCGATGTAAACTTTTATGTTGTAAAGTGTGATAAAATTCTTACTATATAATTGATTTTCTGATAATTAACTTAATTTTTACATATATTTTGAAATATATTATTATTTTTGCCGAAGATTATATAGAAGTGTCCGTATAAGACTCTGATAAATAATTGATTAATAGCTTTAAAACCTCGACGCAAGTCGGGGTTTTTTAAATTAAATCTTTTGAAGATTCAATAACTTTGGCTTTTAAACCTTCTTTATAAACAATTATTTTGTCTAAAACACATTGGTCTGAACTACCAATAATTTGAGCAGCTAAAATTCCAGCATTTTTTGCGCCATTTAAAGCTACAGTAGCTACAGGAACTCCACCAGGCATTTGTAATATTGAAAGTACAGAATCCCAACCATCAATAGAGTTGCTGCTTTTTACAGGCACTCCAATTACAGGTAGTGGCGTTAATGAGGCAATCATTCCTGGTAAATGCGCAGCTCCACCAGCTCCAGCTATAATAACTGAAAAGCCTCTTGTATGAGCATTTTTACCATAATCAAACATTTTTTCAGGTGTACGATGTGCCGAAACAATATCTACTTCAACAACGATATCAAATCCTTTTAAAATATCTATAGCCTCTTGCATTATTGGGAGATCACTTTTGCTTCCCATAATAATTCCAACTTTACTCATAATTATTCACTTATAACTTTAATAGTATTTTTTACTGTTTCTGCAACTTTTCGCGCTTCATTTAAATCTTCATTTACAATGGTTACATGTCCCATTTTGCGAAATGGTCTTGTTTGTTTTTTGCCATAAATATGAGGTGTTACACCATTCATATCCATTATGGTTTCAATGTTTTTATATAACACGTTTCCATTGTAGCCTTCAGCTCCAACCAAATTTACCATAATTCCTGCAACTTTACTATCTGTATTTCCTAAAGGTAAATTTAAAATGGCTCTTAAATGCTGTTCAAATTGTGAAGTATAACTTGCTTCAATAGTTTGGTGACCAGAATTGTGTGGTCTTGGAGCAACTTCGTTTACTAATATTTCATCATCTTTTGTTTGAAACATTTCAACAGCCAATAAACCAACATGGTTAAAAGCATTTGAGACTTTTAAAGCAATATCTTGAGCCTTTTTGGCAACCTCTTCATCAATTCGCGCAGGACAAATAACATATTCTACTTGGTTGGCTTCAGGATGAAACTCCATTTCAACAACAGGATATGTTTTTATATCACCTTTTACATTTCGGCTAACTATTACTGCGAGTTCATTTTTAAAAGGAATCATAGCTTCAGCAATACATTCTGTATTTGGTAAATCTTTTAAGTCATTAATTGTTCTAACAACTTTTACACCATTTCCATCATAGCCAAATTGTGCGCTTTTCCACACAAATGGGAATTGTAATCCTCCGTTTGATATTGCGTCTTCAATTTCTGAAGTATATGCAAAACGAGAAAATGCTGCAGTTGGAATATTATGGTCTAAATAAAATAATTTTTGAGTGGCTTTATTTTGAATTGTTCGTAGTGTTTTTGAAGATGGATATACTTTAATACCTTCTTTTTCTAAAGTTTCAAGTGCATCAACATTAACATTCTCAATTTCAAAAGTTAATACATCTACTTTTTTTCCGAACTCATAAACGGTTTTGTAGTCTAATAAATCACCTTTATAAAATTCGTTACAGGCAATTTTGCAAGGTGCTTCATCACTAGCATCTAATACGCAAGTATAAATATCAAACTTTCTGGTTTCATTAAGCAACATTTTACCTAATTGTCCACCACCAAGAATACCAAGTTTAAAATTTGAAGAAAAATAGCTCATTTTTTGTTGCAGATTCTTTTGGTTTCTGCAAAAATACATTTAAATATACAACTCTATATAAAAATCGTAAATCAAAAATGGGTATTACTTAATCTATTGATTATCTTTGCCACTTTAAAAATTATTAGAACATTGATTAAGCTTCACGATTTATACTTTAAACCATTTATTTCTGAAAAAGAAATTGAACAAACAGTTCAGAGAATGGCAATTGAAGTTGCTAAAGATTTGAAAGATGAAATTCCTGTATTTATTGGAATTTTAAATGGCTCATTTATGTTTGTTAGTGATTTTGTAAAAAAATATCCAAAGCCTTGTGAAGTAACCTTTATCAAACTCGCTTCTTACGAAGGTGTAAAATCAACAGAAGACATACAGCGCTTAATTGGTTTAACACAAGATTTAACTGGGAGAACAGTAGTAATCCTTGAAGATATTATCGATTCTGGTAATACTTTAGAAGAGGTTCATCGCATTTTTAGAAATGAAAACGTAAAAGAACTTAAAATTGCAACACTGTTTTACAAGCCTGAAGCTTATAAAAAAGATTACAAGCTACATTACGTTGGTATGAAAATACCTAATAAATTTATAGTTGGTTACGGATTAGATTTTGACGGATTAGGAAGAGATTTACCTGAAATATACCAATTAAAAACAACACAACACATGACAAATTTAGTGCTATTTGGACCTCCAGGAGCAGGAAAAGGGACACAAGCCAACTTTTTAAAAGAAAAATATAATTTAGTGCATATTTCTACAGGAGATGTGTTTCGTTACAATATAAAGAATGAAACGGCTTTAGGAATGCTAGCAAAATCTTATATGGATAAAGGGCAATTGGTTCCAGACCAAGTTACTATTGACATGTTAAATGCTGAAGTTGAGAAAAATGCTGATGCTAAAGGATTTATTTTTGATGGATTTCCTCGTACAAATGCGCAAGCAAAAGCATTAGATGTACTACTAAATGAAAAAGATTCAGAAATAAACGCAATGATTGCTTTAGAGGTTGATGATGAAGTGTTAGTTAAACGATTATTAGAAAGAGGTAAAACTAGCGGAAGACCAGATGATGCCGATGAAAGCATCATCAGAAATAGAATAAAAGAATACTACAATAAAACAGCAATACTTAAAGACTACTATTCAGCACAAAATAAATATTATGGAGTTGATGGTGTTGGAAGTATAGATCAAATTACAGAGCGCTTAAGTGCTGTTATAGATAAGTTATAGTAACTTTTCAAATTCAATGATAAAGATTTCCGGTTTCTCGGAAACGAAAAAATAACTACACGATGACTGAAGGGAATTTTGTTGACTATGTAAAAATGTATATTACTTCTGGTAATGGAGGTAAAGGATCAATGCATTTGCATCGTGAAAAATTTATTACCAAAGGAGGACCAGATGGAGGTGATGGAGGACGAGGTGGTCATGTGATTATTAGAGGAAACGAAAACCTTTGGACATTACTGCATTTAAAATTCAAAAAACATGTCCAAGCTGGTCATGGAGAACATGGTAGCAAAAGTCGAAGCACTGGTGCTGATGGACAAGACGAATATGTAGATGTGCCTTTAGGAACTGTAGTTAGAGATGCCGAGACTAATGATATTCTTTTTGAAATTACTGAGCACAATGAAGAGTATATAGCAGTTGAAGGTGGAAAAGGAGGATTAGGAAATTGGCATTTTAGAACATCTACCAATCAAACACCACGTTATTCACAGCCTGGGATTCCTAAACAAGAAAAAGAAATCTTAATGGAACTTAAGGTTTTAGCAGATGTTGGTTTAGTTGGATTCCCAAATGCAGGAAAATCGACACTTTTATCTGTTATTACTTCTGCAAAACCAAAGATTGCAGATTATGAGTTTACAACCTTAAAGCCTAATTTGGGAATTGTTCAATATCGCGATTTTCAAACTTTTGTTATGGCAGATATTCCTGGAATTATAGAAGGAGCTGCTGAAGGTAAAGGTCTTGGTCATTATTTTTTACGTCATATAGAGCGTAACTCAATTCTTTTATTTCTTATTCCTGCCGATGCTAAAGACATAAAAAAACAATACGATATTCTGTTAGATGAATTACGTCGTTATAATCCTGAAATGCTAGATAAAGACAGATTTATTGCTATTTCAAAATGTGATATGTTAGACGATGAACTTAAAGCAGAACTCAAAGTAGAGCTAGATAAAGAGCTTCCTATAGATTATATGTTTATTTCTTCAGTAGCACAACAAGGTATTACTGAGTTAAAAGATAAACTCTGGAAAATGCTTAACTAAACAGCATTTTATTATGGCTTTAATTTTTTCATTATCTTTAAAATAAAAAGCCATGAAATCATTTATAACAATATTATTATTGGTGCTAGTTGTTTCTTGTGCGCCAATTTATGTTAATTACGATTACGAAAAAACAGCAGATTTCTCTGTTTACAAAACCTACAATTATTATTCCCAAATGGAAACGGGTTTAAGTGAGTTAGACACCAAACGATTTATTGATGCTTTGAATACAGAAATGCAGGCAAAAGGACTTACAATTTCAGATACTCCAGACTTTTATGTAGATATAAAAACTATTGAGTTTCATGGTGTACAGCGTAATAATGTTGGTTTAGGTGTTGGTGGAGTAGGCGGAAATGTTGGAGGAGGCATTTCAATAGGAATACCAGTTGGTCAATCAAATATCAATCGTCAAATTACTCTAGATTTTGTTGATGAAAATAAAGCAGGTTTGTTTTGGCAAGCGGTTAGTGAAAGTTCATACAACCCAAATGCAAATCCAGAGCAACGTGAAAAACAAATGCAATCCATTGTGGAAAAGATATTGTCTAAATATCCTCCGAAGAGATAAATTCAAATAAAGGCTTCAAATTTGAAGCCTTTATTTATTCTACCTTAACTCTAATGCCTTCACTATGACTACTAAATTCTGGAGCATACATACTTTGAATGGTTGTAATACCATTACTCATATTTCCAGCATTATTTACTCTTAAATCATATTCAAAAACATAAACGCCTTTTGGTAAATAATCAAAAAAGAAGTTGGTTGACGCATCTTTTGTGGCTTCATAATAACCTAATCCATCTTGCCATTTGTATTGAGACAGAACATTAATTGGTTCAAAACCTGCAGCACGCATATCTTTCATGTGGATAAACTCCATATCTCTATCACTGCGTAATTCAATACGAACTCTTACCAAGTCACCAACTTTTAAAGCAGTAGCTTCTGTGATTTCTGAAATTTGTTCGCCTTTATCTGTATTCGTTTTAAGGAATAATTTTTTCTTCAGTTTTAAAGGAGTCTCAGCAGATGTAATTTTATCTAAATCTTCAAAATATTGCCAGTATAAACTTCCCCAAGCAATTCCATTACCTTTTTTAGCCAGCTTTACTGTTGCCATTTCAGGTTTAATTTCCGAAGAATTCCATGATGTTTTATAATAACCAGTTCCAGCCTCAACTTTTACATTATCTAATTTTGAAGGTTCTATGTTTTTGTTTCCAACCAAAACATCAACAGCATCTGTAACACTTAACCAATCACTTCCTTGAAGCAATAAGGCATATACAGCTTCGGTAGTTGCTTTTGTGGTTTTCCAGCTATTGGTTTGTTTGTTTTTAAGCAACCATATTTTTAGGTTATCTACAGTTTTAGTGTCGTTTTCAATTTCTGAAAACGCTTCAATCATTAAAGCTTGGGTTTCAATTGGCGCTTGGTACCAATACCATGAACTTGTGTTTTCCTTCCAGTACATACCTAACTCGTCATTAGTGATGCTATTCTCTTTTAATGATTTTAAGATTTTGGCAGCTGTTTTTTTATCTCCCATTCTGTGCATTACTAAAGCCATCAATCCTTTTGAGTACAATGGTTTATTTAGCCAATATTTTTTAATTTGTGAATGATAGTAATCCATCACCTCTTTAACTTCTTTAGATATTTTAGTATCAGGCATAAAGCTTCGCATATACATAAACTGAAGTTGTGTTGAGCTTAAATGGTCTTTACTTAAATCGGCTTTTGCATTATATTTTCTGATGTCTTTATATTCTTGAACAAATTCATCATCAAGATAGGCAATCGCTTTGTTTACCATTTGTGATGTCTCAATTTTGCCAGATGCATTAGTAAGATGATTTAAATGTGTAAAACCAGTGATGATATGTTGTGTGATGTAACGGTTTGGTCGTCCACCATCAAACCAAGGCCAAGCACCATTGCTCATTTGGTTGTTTTCTAATTTGCGTTTTGCAGATTGTAATTCATTATTCATTTTGTTTAAATCGAATAATAGAGCGATGCGTTTTTTCTGTTCGGTTTCAGATTGAGCATCACGCAACCAAGGTGTTTCTTGAATGAGAATGCTTTTTAACTCTTCATTTTTTTCAAGATTGCTAATTAATGCATCTGTGTTTTTCCATTGGTTGAATACCTCTTGAATTCTCGGATTGCTATTCGCAATATGACTAGCTAAGGCATTAGCATAAAATCGGGAAAAGGTTTGCTCGTTACATTCATAAGGATATTCCATCAAATAAGGCAAAGCTTGCACAGCATACCAAGCAGGATTAGAAGTCATCTCTAAAGTTAATTTATGATGCTTTAACGTTGTTGAGGTATTTGTTTTTAGCTTATCTAATGTAAACGTTCTTGTTTCGTTAGAGCGAATCCACATTGGTAAAGTTTCAGTTACAAGCATTCTGTTGGTTAGAACTGGTAATGCATTTTGCTCACCATCACTAAAATCACCCGACTTTGCTATAATTTTATACTGAACTGCATCCACATCATCTGGAATGGTTAAATTCCAAGACACTTGCGTATTGCCTTTGGCATCGACAGAAAAGGTCTCGACTGTGCTCGACATGACAAGTACTTGTGAGATGTCTTTTCCAGTCATCGCATTAGTCAATTCTAATTTTGCTTGACCTAATAATTGTTTGTCTGTAAGGTTTGCAATTTTAGTGCTTATGGTAATTTGGTCACCTTGACGTAAAAAACGTGGTGCATTTGGTATGACCATTAGCTCTTTTTGAGTGATAGTCTCTAATGTTTTTGTTGCACTTTCCAAGGTTTTGGTATGAGCCAACAACTGCAATTTCCATTTGGTTAATGCTTCTGGAGTTGTAAAATTAAAACTCACATTACCTTCTTTATCTGTTTGTAATTGTGGAAAGAAAAATGCCGTTTCTTGAAGGTTTTTACGAATTGTTATATTATTGAAGGAGTCTTCTTTTTTTTCTTTTTCAGTAATACTAGCATCAATAAAGCCTCCACTTTGCTCTGTTCTCGAATTAAAAACAAGGGCTTTTTTATTTACTGAATCCATTACAACAACAGTTTCTAGTTTATCATCTGAACTAAATTCCATCATTGCTTCTTCTTGTACTTCAACTCCTGGAGTTGAAGCCAAGCTTCTCATAATATATTTAGTTCTTCCGTATCCAAAGTAAAACCCATACCAATTCAGCTGGTCATAATTTTGAGTAGGATAACTAAAATAACGTTGGTCATCGTTATAAACTCTAAAGTTGCTTGTGCCAAAGCTTCGGTTGGCGTTTCGTCTGCTATACGAATTGTACGTAGATTTGTATAAAGGGTTGAAACTCCAACTGTGTGGTGTAAATTGGTCTAAAGATGCATCGTACATACTTGCTAATAGTTCAGCGCTCACTTTATCACCTTTTGGACCTTTTACTTTAAAGCTCCAAGTTTCATCAGTTCCTGGTTGTAATTTATCCCTAAATGTTGTGGTTTCTATCTCTAAATCGGTTTTAGGATAAGGAACAGAAATGAGTTCGGTACCAGATTGAAACATATTATAAACAGCATAACTATAATGAACAGCAAAGCCACCAACATCATCTTTATTTACAGGAATGGCTATCGTTTTTTTGTTGTTGTTTAACGGAATGATATAGGTATTGATGATTTTTTGGTCTTTTTCTACATCGACAGTGATAGTCATGTTTTCTGCTGCACTACCAAAAGTTAAAATTACATTCTCACCAGTTTTGTAGTTAGATTTATCAGTTGTAACGCTAAATAATTGATGGTCTGCAAGGGTGTTGTCGTTATCACTATATAAGCTAGTTTTGACTTCGTCTTTAACGAGTTGACCAAACTTATCTTTGCTCTCCAGTACAATAACATATTGCCCAGACTCCCATTTTTTAATATTACCAAGTTCTAATGTTTTAGATTTAGAGGTATCGAATTTTTGTTCTAATACCAGTTTGCCTTTTTCCCAAGTGTCTGCATTGTGCTCATCATCATAAGCTTCATAAGGGAATAAGCGTTTGAACTCTTCTTTAGTCATCGATTTGTAATCTGGAGCAGACCAAGGACGTGGACGTAATGCAGATTGTGGAGCAATAAGTTTGTATATTTTTATGGTTCCTGTTGCTGGTACAAATTCTCCATTTAGGTTTTTAGTATCGATAGACAATTTATGGCCCTTTTTTGTTTTGTCTAATTGATTTGCTACTGTGATGTTTGCTGTTAAAGCATGATATCCAACATTTACAACCGTTGTGGCACTTCGGGTTTCGCCATTAACATCTGTAACATCTGCAGTGATTTCATAATTAAAAATTGGCAAAGAGGTTTTATCAACGCTTTCATCTGGAATGGCTTTAAACGTTACTTCAAAATTACCAGAAGCATCGGTTATCGTTTCGCCATGTGCGATTTCCTGTGGTTCACTATTAAACCAAGGTCTGTACCAATAGTACCAACTTGGGTATTGTACCTTACGATGTACACGATAGACCACCTTAGCATCAGTAATGTTACTTCCTGCATAAGCCAATGCATTTCCTTTTACTGTAACCGAATCGTTAACCTTGAACGTTTCTGTAACAGGATTGAATTTGGTTTCAAATTTTGGACGTTTATATTCTTCAACCGAAAAGTTTGAATGTGCATAAAAGCTTATATTTTTAGAATGCAACTCAATATTAAACTGGCCTGTAAGTCCACTATTTGGTAGAATGAACTCACTAGCAACAGAACCAAATTCATTGGTTTTAAGTTCTATTTTTTTAAGTTCTTCACCATTAACATCATATAGTGTAGCTTCAATCAATTCGTTTGGCATTACTGAAGATGCACCTTCTTTAGTTGACATAACAATACCTTTAAAGTAAACCACTTGTCCAGGTCTGTAAATACTTCTGTCGGTAAACAAAAACGCATTATATATTGTACTATTAGTATTATCATTTCTGTTATAATAACCATTGATGTAGTAATTATCGAAATTAGCAGTTTCGCCATTATATTTTACTTCTACATCAATGTTATAGTATCTGTTATTAGATTTTTCAAATTCTATTTCACCTTTTTTATTAGCTACTAAATTTTTGGTTTCGTAATTGCCATTGTAGTTAGTTTGATAAGTGATTTTTACTTGCGCTCCAACCAAAGGTTGACCATTATTTCGGTTTATAACTTGAAAAATTTCCTTTTCATGACTAGTATTAACTACTAATGCAATAGTTGTAACCTGTATTGTTTTATAGGCAAAGCTGTTATTTTCATTGCCATAATTGGCAAAAATCACATAATGACCATTGTCTAATTTAGGAAGAACAATTTCTGTAGAATGGCTTTGGTAGTCGTTCTCGTTACGTAAATTACTTTGCCATTCTTTAGCAACCTTAAGTTTTTTAAAAAATGCTAATTGCTCATCTTGTCTGTAAATTTTATTTAAAGCTTCGCGCTGACTATCAGAGATATGATATACTTTAAATTGTAAAGTTTCAATGTTAGTATAATTAATTAAAACCAATGCGTTTTGCTGAATTGGTAATGTGTTTTCGGCTGTTAATTGTAAATTAGATTGTAGTATTTGAGATTTTAAAACTTTACATTTTTCTGCACCTTTACTATTAGGATATTGACTTATAACAGTATTACAAATGTCGAGTGCATCTTTAATTTTCCAACGAGGTTCTATATTAGTTTTTGGATTATAGTTTTGACCTTGTTGTCTGTAAATAGAAGCAATTTCAAAATCGTATAAAGCAGAAACATCAACTTTTGCATCTTTCCATCGTTTGCTTTCAGCTTTTAATGTTTCAAGTAATAATGCTTCTTTATTATCTAAGGTGGTGTTTTGTGATACAAATTGAAGACGTTCAATATCTACATCAACAAAAGCATAAGGTGATGCATCAGTTGAATGAAACCTTAGTAAACTTTTATAAATCTTTAAAGCGTGTAATTGTAATGAAGTAGAATCTTTAGATTCGATATTCAATACAGAAAATGTTGAGCCATCACTTAAAAAATCAGGATTATCAATTTCAAATTTATAAGCAGGTTGTGTGATACTATTTTCGTCAGTTTTATAAAACTGTAAAGCATTATGGTTTAGTAAATCAAAAAGCGTAGGTCTGTAAATTTTTGAATCTTTTTGTTCATGAATAATAGCTTTATAATCATCTAATTTAGTGGTTTGAAGTATTAGACCATTCTCTAAAGAGTTTTGATAATGTAAATGAATCTCATTAAATAAAGTCTGTAAATCCCAAGTTCTAAAATCATCAGCATCTACTTTGCTTTCAGTATTTGTTCTATTATAAAACTGATATCTGTTTTGCTCAAAATATTGCCAATATAAAGTGGCTAACATGTTTTCTAATACATTTTTTGTTGGTGTTTCGTTAGTTTTTATTTCAGCTTTAAAATCGTTTATAATCTTAAGTTGTGCATTTTCTTCCAAAACTAAAGCGTACTTGCTTTTGTATAGCAAAGCCTTTATAATTTGAGGTGTATTATTCTCCTTTTTAGCTTGATCTGTGATCTGCTGAACTATGTCTAAAGCAGATTTAGGTAGTCCTTCGGTTTCAAGCTTTTCAACTTTTTTCCAAAGGCTACTGTAGTCGTTAGACTGAGCATTAGAGAAATTAGCAAAGAGTATAATCATCAAAACTGTTATAAAATATTTCATATTAATCAATTTTTTAAGCAATATAAACGCATACTTTCGTTTATAAAACTACCAATGAGTGAAAGCCCATTTTGGTATAGTGAAAGTAAGAATTTTATAAGTAAACGCTTATCTTTGAAATCAAAAATAATACCAATAGAACCATTTTATTATTTTTTTCGTAATTATTAATATGAAGTATTTATATCTATTTTTAATTTGTCCATTATTTGCTTTTAGTCAGTCTAAAATTGTCGAAGCCGAACAGCTAATTGCTAAAAAGCAGTTTTCAAAAGCTGAGCAAGTTATGATTACTTATGTGGCTCAAAATCCTAATGATTTAAAAGGAATTGAATTGCTTGGTGATACTTATGGTCATCAAAAAAAGTGGGATAATGCTATCACTAACTACAAAAAACTTGTTGATACCAAACCAGATATAGCCAATTATCATTACAAATATGGTGGTGCTTTAGGTATGAAAGCACTATCCGTAAATAAACTAAAAGCAGTAGGTATTATTGGAGATGTAAAGGAGGCATTTTTAAAAGCAGCCGAATTAGATCCAAAGCATATAGATACACGTTGGGCTTTAGTAGAATTATATATGCAATTGCCAGGTATAATTGGAGGCAGTAAAAGTAAATCGTTAAAGTATGCTAACGAGCTAGAAAACCTTTCAAAGGTAGATGGTTACTTGGCTAAAGGTTATATTTATGAATATGATAATGAGCCAGAATTAGCAGAAAAATATTATAAGTTAGCTATTAAAGAAGGAGGCTCGCTTACGTGCTATGAAAAGCTAACGACGCTCTATGAAAACCAAAAACAACCACAAAAAGCCATAGCTAATATTCAAGAAGCACAAGACAAACACAAACGCAATGCATTGCATTACCAAATAGGCAAAGTGGCTGCCGAATATAATATTGAATTAACTAAAGGTGAAGAGTGTTTGCATACTTACATTAAGAATTATTCGGCTGCAGATGGTGTGCCAAAAGCATGGGCAAATTACAGATTAGCCCAAATTTATAAGCATAAAAAAAACAAAACCGAAGCTCTAAAATATATCGATTTGGCTATTGCCGAACTTCCAGATATCAAGCCTTTTAAAGAAGAGAAGAAAACAATACAAAAGCTTTAAAATTAGAGCGTTACCTTCATTCTGAAGCAAGTTCAGTATAAACGTCGCGCTTTCGTTACTCGCTCTCTTCAAGGAGCTCAAACAAACCACTCAATCGCTAACGCAAAAACTTAGGTATTTGCACTATGCCTTTCCAACATCTATTATTATATTTACCATCAATTATAAGCAACTCATGAATGTACATTTTATAGCTATAGGAGGAAGTGCAATGCATAATCTCGCTTTAGCATTACACAACAAAGGATATAAAGTCACAGGAAGTGATGATGAGATTTTTGAACCATCAAAATCACGATTAGCTAATAAAGGCTTATTACCAGAAAGCTATGGATGGTTTCCAGAAAAAATAAACACATCTATCGATGCAATTGTTTTGGGTATGCATGCCAAAGCCGATAATCCAGAGTTGGTAAAAGCACAAGAGTTAGGCTTAAAAATTTATAGCTATCCAGAGTTTTTGTACGAGCAATCCAAACATAAAACACGAGTAGTTATTGGAGGAAGTCATGGTAAAACAACTATAACATCTATGATACTTCATGTGATGCATTATCACGATAGAGATGTCGATTATATGGTTGGTGCGCAGTTAGAAGGTTTTGATGTGATGGTAAAACTTACCGAAAAGAACGATTTTATCGTGTTGGAAGGTGATGAGTATTTAAGTTCGCCAATAGACAGACGACCAAAATTCCATTTATACAAACCAAATATTGCACTGTTGAGTGGTATTGCTTGGGATCATATTAATGTGTTTCCAACCTATGAAAACTATGTAGAGCAATTCAGTATTTTTATTGATAGTATTGTAAAAGGAGGAAGCATTACCTATAATGAAGAAGATTTAGAAGTTAAAAGAGTAGTGGAAGCTTCAGAAAACACCATTCGTAAACTACCATACCAAACACCAGAGTATACAGTTGAAAATGGGCAGACACTTTTAGAAACACCAGAAGGGTCTTTGCCAATAGAGGTTTTTGGAAAACATAACCTCAATAATCTTGCAGGAGCAAAATGGATTTGCCAACATATGGGAATTGATGAAGACGATTTCTATGAAGCTATAGCAACCTTTAAAGGCGCAAGCAAACGTTTGGAAAAGATTGCAGAAGGCAAATCAAGTGTAGCCTATAAAGATTTTGCACATTCGCCAAGTAAAGTAGAAGCTACTACAAATGCAGTAAAAGAACAGTATGCTAACCGAACGTTAGTAGCTTGTTTAGAATTACATACCTATAGTAGTTTAAATGCCGAGTTTTTAAAAGAATATAAAGGCGCATTAGATGCTGCAGATGTTGCAGTGGTTTTTTACTCGCCTCATGCAGTAGAAATTAAAAAACTGGAAGAAGTTACTCACGAGCAAATTGCCACAGCTTTTGAGCGTGACGATTTAATTATTTACACAAATCCAGACGATTTTAAACAGTTTTTGTTTTCACAAAATTTCGATAATAAAGCCTTATTACTGATGAGCTCAGGAAATTATGGAGGATTGAATTTTGATGAGGTTAAAGGGTTGGTAAAGTAAAAATTCTATTTTATTTAAACTCTCCAAAATGCCATAAAATCCCAGAAGGGTCGTGTAAAAAACATTCATTTCCCCAATCTAGATATTTTATAGGCACGAGCCTTACATTTGAATATTTTGATGGTAAATCTAAAGCTACAAGTTCATCCCAAAAGCGATGTACATCTTCAACTTCCATGAATATCATTGTATTGTCAACCCAATCTTTTGCATAATAATCTTGTAAGTAAAAAGATAGATTTCCGCTATGAAATACAGATAAATTGTGCGACAATACACTTTCTGAAAAACCAAGATCGCTATAAAATTTACGTGATAAGTTGAAGTTTTTCGATCCAATAAATGGCCTTATAGATTTTCCGTTGTGTTGCATAGATTTATTTTAATATAAAGGATGCGATAAGTTGTCAAAATATGCAAAAGCATCTATTATAGATTCAAGTTGTTCAATTTGTGCTGGAAAATTAATTAATTTTCTCATCTACTATTAAAAGTCCTAACTCCTTAATCAATCGATCTTTTTTCTCATTTAACTCTTTTAAATATAAATAGTCCTGCAATTTCCATCCAAAGTGAAATATGACAATAAATACAGTGTAAAGTGAACCTATAATCAGTGATACTTGCCAATATTCTGCCTCCATGATTATGAGGATGCTTTTACCTTTAAAATCAGATTCTCCAAGACCTTGAGCTGGTATTGCCAACGAGAGCAGTACGCCAAGAGCCACAATCTTCGATAAGTTCTTCACGACATAACCTTCATGTTTATGAACATCTTCTATTTGTCGCAAAGTGGACAACAGGACTTTCTTTTTATAATATGTTTGGTCGTTTTCCAAGAGTATTTAAATGTCAACGGTTTGAGACTGTGTTACATTTGCAGAAATAACTAAACAAGCTTTTCCTTAAAAAAAGCTATTGTACGTTGCCAAGCTAAATCGGCTGCAGCTTTATCATATCGAGGTGTTGTGTTGTTATGAAACCCATGATTTACTCCTGGGTAAAAGTGTGCAGTATGCTCAATATTATTAGCTTTAAGAACAGCTTCAAAAGCAGGCCAACCTTCATTTACACGAGTGTCTAATTCGGCAAAATGAAGTAATAATGGGCTTTTTATAATTGCAGCTTCTTCATCGGTTGGCTGACCACCATAGAAAGGTACTGCTGCTTTAAGCTCTGGCACTTTTACAGCCATAATATTAGAAACCCAACCACCAAAACAAAATCCAACTACACCTATGTTTCCGTTACAATCTTTATGATTTTTAAGATAATTAAAAGCAGCTATAAAATCTTCTAGCATTTCATTTCTATCTCTTTCTCTTTGCATTGTTCTACCATCATCATCATTACCAGGATAACCACCTAAAGGAGATAAAGCATCAGGTGCAAGACTTATAAATCCGTCTAAAGCAGTACGTCTACCAACATCTTCGATATAAGGGTTTAATCCTCTGTTTTCATGTACTACTATAACTCCTGGTAGTTTACCATCGATGTTTTTTGGAGTAGATAACAGTCCTTTTATTGTTCCGCCACCTTTTGGAGATTCATAAGTTATATAATCAGACTCTAATTGTGGATGATCTTTTGCTACCAAAATAGTATCAATATAATTAGGCGACATAAAACTTAATAGCGAACCTACTGTTATACCTCCTATTGCATAAAGTGATAGTTTTTCAACAAACTCACGACGGTTTAATTTGTTATGTGCATAATCATCATATAGGTCAAAAACTTCCTGACTAATATCTTCTTTCTTAAGTGGTTTCATGATAACAGTTTATTATGCTAATAAAATTACATAATTTTTATAAACATTGAGTACAAGAAGTATTATTACTTTATCAAGGTCTTTAAGAAGGTTTGCATAGTTTCCCATTTCCCCAAAGGTTCAAGAAAGCATGTAAAAACAATTACAAAGATTGCAAGGTAGGTAGCTGGATGTTTAATTTTTTTGTATTTCCAAGCAGCTAATAATAACATTGCCATAATAGCGCCTTGAGTAATAAATAGAGGAGCCATAATATCGATATTAGGAAATTCATCTATATAAATCCATATTTGGACATTCCCAACACCTCTAGCCAAAGCTGGCATCATTATTAAAAACACAGTAGATATGAGCCACCAAGCATGATCTTCTAGTTTTTTTCTTTGAATAATGCTCATTATGACCGCATATCCAAATGCAGTTGTCATAACAATTTCAACAACAATAACACCATAAAAAAACCAAGATTGAAAGGGTCCAAAATCTTCAGGAAACATTAAAGCATTTTCGGCTGATACTATATCTCGTTGAAGCATACTCAATGCAGTTATGCAAACTCCACCAGCTAAAAACATTCCTATAATGCCATTGGTGCGATGTTTTGTTAGATGACCATGAGTTGCAAAGTAAGGCTGAATAACTAGATAAAAGTACCATATTGAACCAGTAACATAATGTATATGAACAGACCAAGCATTATCTGTAAAATCACCCCAATAATCATAAAATATGCCTAATTGCATAACAAGCATTGGAATGAGCATCCAAAGATGTAAACTTTTATACTTGTCCATAGAGTTCAAGTTTAATCATTCAAGACAAATAATTATTACAGATGGTTAATTGATAACCTGTTGTATTTTAATCTGTTAAAATAAAAATAGTCTTTTTTTGGATGATAAACTATACCAAGTATGTAAAAAAAGTAACCAATAATAGGCCGATTCTGACCAACTACTAAAAAATAAGATATTTAATACTTTAATGATTTTAAAACGGCTAAAGCAGAAGCTTCATTTTTACTTTCAACATAAATTTGAATTTCGTCAAATAGTCCAACATAAGAAGAATCAGATTTATCTTGTTCATAAAACTCTATGTCTGCACTTTCTAAAGCATTTTTAAATCCCATAGCTTGTACTTGTGAAGTTCCTGAAAAGACTTTTTTTCTATTTGTTTCCATAATAATATTTCTTTTAGGTGTTAAAATACTCTATCTAAAAATTCCTTTATACTTTCTTGGTTTGCACGTACTAATTCTGCTCTTGCTTGGCGAATGTCTTTTGGGTGTTTATCTTGTGAAAGTTTAAATTTACCTTCCCAATCATTTATAGTGATTTCAAACATTTTTATATAGTCTAAAGCACCTTCCATTCTAGGATTGTCAGGTTCTAAAACATACTTATGATCTGGTTGTTCTAAAAACTCGGTCATTGTAATTAATGATTGTTTTAAAGCATCTTTGCTTTCAATAGCTTTTACAGTGCCTTTTAGGTGCACTTTTATATAGTTCCATGTTGGTAACTGAGTAGTTGTATAAACACTTGGCGATATATAACATTGTGGTCCAGAAAACAAAATGGTTATTGGGTTATTGTCTTTTAATAAATTAGCCTGCGGATTATAAATATCGATATGACCAATAAGCTTACCATCTTCTTCACGATATATTAGAGGTAAATGAGTTACAAAAGGGTCATTGTTTTGTACAGAAATAACTGTAGCTAATGGATAAGTTTTTATCACATCTATCATGTGATTTTTATCGTAATCTTGGTGATGTTTTGGTGGATAATTCATAAAATTTTATACGCCAAATTGTCTTAAATGATGATCTAAATGTTTGTATTGCATTTTACCCCATTGCTCAGTGTTAAATTCACCAAAAAAAGGATGTTTTGGCCAATGCAAGTTGAGGTCTTTTTTATTAAACTCATTAATAGCTTCAATAAGTTTTTGTTGTTCCTCTGCAAAAGGTTTTGCTTCTTCAACTCTAAAGTCTTTAACCGTTGGAATATTAGGCTTCCAAAGTTTATCATTATACATGTGAGTTTTATATAATTTAAATAGTATTTTCTTCACAAAACCTGGTTTTTCAGTAAATGTAAGTCTACCATTAGCAATCTCTAATGGACGTTGGCAGTGGTTTAGCATCTGGTTAACATCCATTTTTCCCCAAAGTGGTTGATGGTTCGGATTAAGAGTTTTTATGCGTTGTAAAACCTCTTGATGTGTTTTAGTATCAAATAAAGTTTGCATAGTATTACTATTAATTAATTGGTTCTGAAATTTACAATTTTTATCTTTAACGCATGTCAGAAAAACAACCTTCTTTTTCTATAAAAAATTGGTCTCAAGACGATCAACCTCGTGAAAAATTACTCTACAAAGGAAAAGCAACTCTAAGTGATGCAGAACTAGTTGCTATTTTAATTGGTTCTGGTAGTAGAGAGGAAAGCGCTGTAGAGCTATGTAAACGTATTCTAGCAAGTGTTGATAATAACTTAAGTGCATTAGGTAAACTATCTATAAAGCAACTAATGGAATTTAAAGGGATAGGTGAAGCTAAAGCAATAACAATTGTTGCAGCGTTAGAGTTGGGTAGAAGGAGAAGAGGAGAAGAAGCTTTAGAACAGAAAAAAATAACATCTAGCACATCGGTTTTTGAATTAATGCAACCCATTATTGGAGAACTGCCTCATGAAGAATTCTGGATTATCTACATGAATAACTCTAATAAAGTAATACAGAAAAACCAATTAAGTAAAGGTGGTATTACTGGTACTTTGGTAGATGTAAGGTTGGCTCTTAAAACAGCAATTGAAGTTGGTGCTGTAGGCTTAATTTTGGCTCATAATCATCCTTCAGGAACATTAAAACCTAGTCAAGCAGATAAACAAATTACTCAAAAATTAAAAATTGCTGGCGAAAGTTTAGATATTAAAGTATTAGACCATTTAATCATAACAGAAAAAGCATACTTTAGCTTTGCAGACGAAAACTTAATTTAGTGCTTTTAGTTTATACACATAAAATAACACCAAGACTTACTTATGCATTTAAGCATATATGCACACGTATTTTAGGAATTCCAGTTAAGTTTACGACTACTATCGAAGATTTTATTACTCACGATAGTATGAAGATGTCCTACGCTAAACAACCTTTAAGTAATGAGGTTTTTGTAAGAAGTAACGAGTTGCTTTTTGAGATTGGATTGTCTGATATAGATATAAATGTACATGACTGGGATGATACTAAATGCTTTTTTAATACTTCAGAAAAAAGTAGTCTACCATACGATATTTTTGCTGCGTCATTTTATTTGCTAAGCAGATATGAAGAGTATTTGCCACACGTAAAAGATGAGTATGGACGTTTTTTAGCTTCAGAAAGCTTGGCTCTTAAAAACAAATTTTTACATCAACCAGTAATAGATATTTGGGCTTATAAGTTTAAAGCTATTTTGCAAGCTCAATTTCCAGATTATAATTTTCCTCAAAAACTGTATAGTATTCAACCTGTAATAGATGTTCCAATGGCATATTACTTTAAGCAAAAAGGTGTTATGCGAACTATTGGTGGAACTTTTAATGATCTTTTAGAACTAAAAATTAGAAGATTGTTCCAGCGTTATTTGACCATTTTTGGATTTCGTCGCGATCCTTACGATACATTTAAGTGGATTATTAATAAGCAGAAGCAAACAAAAACAAAGTTTATAGTTTTCTTTTTAATTGGTGATTATTCTACATTCGATAAGAATATTAATGTGAATAAAAAACGATTTATATCACTTATTAAATCGGTTTCAGATTACTGCAAAGTAGGATTAAAGGCGTCCTTTTTTGCGTTAGAAGATATTAATATTCTTAAAAAAGAAAAGCTAAAATTAGAGTCTATTACTAATTACGAATTAGAAGCATCTAGGCATTCATTTTCTAAATTAAATATTCCTGAATCGTATAGAAATTTAGTTGAGCTAGAAGTAAAGCAAGACTTTACAATGGGTTATATTAATCACACAGGATTTAGAGCTGGTACATGTACACCTTTTCAATTTTACGATTTAGATTACGAAGTGCAAACACCATTACAGATTAATTCGTTTCATTGTATCGATTATGCATTTTTAAAAAAACATTCGCTTTTAGATAAAAGGCAAGAACTGGAACAACTCATTTATGAGGTAAAAAAAGTGAATGGTACATTTACACCAATATTTCATAACTATACCTTTGGTGATGAAGACCGATGGAAAGGATTTAAAAAATTATTTACTTTAATATTAGATTCAGCTCATGAAAATAAATAATCTTAAGCATATATTTTTTGATTTAGATCATACACTTTGGGACTTTGATAAAAATTCTGCTTTAACTTTTGATAAAATCTTTAAACTTCATAATGTTAATGTGGATATTAAAAGTTTCTTGAATGTTTATGAGCCTATAAACTTAAACTATTGGAGACTTTATAGAAATGAGGAAATCGAGAAAGAAAATTTACGTTATGGAAGACTAAAAGATTCATTTGATGAGTTGAGTTTTAAAATTGACGATGAACTTATTTACTTACTTTCTGAAGAATATATAGTTCATCTCACAACTTTTAATCATCTTTTTGATGGTACAATTGAAATTTTAGAATACTTACAATCTAAATACGAATTGCATATAATTACAAATGGTTTTGATGAAGCTCAATATAAAAAGATGAGGTCTTCACAAATAACACATTATTTTAAAACCGTTACAAATGCAGAATTGGCAGGAGTTAAAAAGCCAAACCCAATAATTTTTGATTATGCATTAAAAGCAGCAAAAGCAAAACCAAATGAAAGTATTATGATTGGTGATAGTCTTGAAGCAGATGTTTTAGGAGCATTAAATGTTGGTTATGATGCAATTTTTTTTAATTACCGAAATGATGAAGTCGAGCCTCACATAAAGCAAGTAAAAGAATTATCTCAATTAAAAATGTATCTTTAATATACTTTTAAAAGATTGAAAGCGTTTTAACCTAAAATGCAATTATGATTAAACAAAACATCATAAAAATTAGCTTAATAGCTTTAGTTTTAGCGTCATTAACCTCGTGTGTAAGCGATGTAGATTTTGATCAAGCCGAAGACATAATGCCTTCACCAACATTAGAATCTAATCTAATTTATTCAACACTTATAGCTCCAAATTTTATTGACCAACAAACACAGTTAGAAGCAGTAATGGTTTCTGATACAACACGTTTAGAAGTTATAAGTTCTGATTTTTTTGTGGATCAATTAGCAAAAGCGAATCTTAGTTTTAAGTTTACAAACAGTATTCAAAGAGATTTTTTAGTTGATTTTGAATTTTTAAATGATACCAATGAGCTACGTTATCATGTTCAGGTTTTAGTGCACTCAGGTGTTGTTACTAACCCAATATTATCAGAAACTACAGTCCTAATTGATGAACCAGAAATTACAACCTTTAAAGAAGCCACAAAATTAGTTTATAAAATTTCACTTCCACCAAGCGCTTCGCCAATTGGTCCAAACAGTCAAGGGCAATTAGACTTACAATCTAAGGCAACGCTTTATTTCGAACTATAGCCTATGAAGTATAGAATAGCATATATTCTTTTACTTATAGCAAGCTCTGTTTACTCGCAAAACAAGCAAATTTTATACGATTTTACTGATTTACCACAAGTTCTAATTCAAAACCCAGGAGCAAAAGTGAGTTTCGATAAACACTTTGGAATTCCATTATTTTCACAGTTTCATTTTAATGCTGGGAGTTCTGGAGTATCTGTTCACGATATATTTTCTGATGATGGTCAAGATATTAATGATAAAATTAGAGATGCCATTTTTTCTATGAGTAACCACGATTTTATGACTGTTAATCAACAGTTAGAAATTATTAATGGAGGTTGGCGAAAAAATGAAACCACCTATTTTACTTATGGAATGTATGAGGAGTTAGATTTTATTTCGTATTTCCCCAAAGATGTTGCAATATTAGCATGGGAAGGTAATGCCAATTATATAAACAAATCGTTTAATTTGGCTGATGTAAGTTTTAAAGGCGAATTAATTTCTGTTTTACACTTTGGTATTAATAAACAAGTAAACAAAAAGCTAACTTTTGGAGTTAGAGGGAAGTTATATTCGAGTGTTTTTAATATTCATAGCGTCAATAATAAAGGCACATTTACTACAAGAGTTAGTAATACAGAGAATAATTATTATGAACACGTATTACAGAATTTAGATGGTACGCTTCATACATCTGGCTTATCATCACTTTTAGATGATGAAAATTCTGATGCTAGTAAAGACATAAAAAAGATAATTCCGCGATTTTTTTTTAGTGGAAACTTTGGTTTTGGAGTTGATTTAGGTTTTACTATTCAAGCTAACGAACAGACAACAATAACAGCAAGTATGTTGGATTTTGGTGCTATTTTTCATTCTAAAGAAGTTGAAAACTATCATTTAAATGGAAGCTATACATTTGAAGGTATTGAGCTTGTTTTTCCACCTATAATTAATAATGAAGGCACTACGCCATATTGGCAAAATTTTGAAGAAGAATTGGATGGGAATATAAATATAGATACTCTACAAAATAGTTATGTTACTTGGCGGTCAACAAAATTTAATGCATCTTATAAGTATTCATTTGGAGAAAAAGGTGGTAATGATTGTAACTGTTTAAATACATCTAATGACGAATATCAGAATGCAGTAGGAGTTCAGTTGTTTTCAATGTTTAGGCCAAAACGCCCACAATTTGCAGCAACAGTATTTTATTACAGACGATTATATGATGCTCTACGCTTAAAATTAACATACACTGTTGATGATTATTCGTTTACTAATGTAGGATTAGGAATGTCTGCACATTTGGGTAAAATAAACTTATATGGAATGGTTGATAATTTATTACAAATACAAAATATTTCTAAAGCACAAAGTGTATCTTTACAACTAGGAATAAACTTAATTTTCGACAGTAATGACTAAAGTGTTTTTTATAATTTCGTTTCTATCTATTTTATCATTTAATGCGTTTTCACAAGAAAACATTAATGATTATAAATATGTAATAATACCTAATCAGTACAGTTTTGTAAGTAGTCCAGACCAATATCAATTAAACTCTTTAACTAAATTTTTATTCGATAAGTACGGTTATACTGCCTTTTTACAAAGTGAGGAACTTCCACAAGATTTGCGTAATAATAGATGTTTAGCTTTATATGTTGATGTAAAAAAATTATCTGCATTTTTAAAAACTAAATTACAAATAGAACTTAAAAACTGTGATGGTGTTCTAGTTAGTTTATCAAAAGAAGGTGAAACTAGAGAGAAAGAGTACTCAAAAGCATACAATTTGGCTTTAAGAGATGCATTTGAAACATATCAAAGTTTTAATTATAAGTACAAACCAAGCGACAAAAATTTAGCTAAAGAATCGACTTCAGTTGTTAATACAAATAATGAGGCTGAAATTGAACGTTTACAGGAAGAGCTTAAATTATTAAAAGAAGAAAAGAATATTGTTGAAGTAGTTATTTCTGAGGAAAAGTCAAAAAAAGTTGAACCAATCATACAAGAAGTTAAAGTAAAAGAAGATAACCTAAGTTTGTACGCTCAAGCAACTAATAATGGTTTTCAAGTAGTAGATAACACACCAAAGGTGGTTATGATTTTATTAAAAACTTCAAAAGAAAATACTTTTATTGTGAAAGGAGAAAATGCAATAGTTTATGAGGAAGATGGGTTTTGGTATATCTCTAAAAACGATGGTGTAAAAGTATCTGTTGAGCGATTAGATATTAAGTTTTAATAACCATATTTTTCTTTCCAACGCATTTTTAAAAATTCTCGTTGTGCTTGTTCACGCTGATTGTTACCTGGATTATAAAGTGTAGTGTTTTTTATTTCGTCAGGCATAAACTCGTGTGCGGCAAAATTATTTTCATAATTATGAGCATATTGGTAATTATCTCCATAACCGAGTTCTTTCATTAATTTTGTTGGTGCATTCCTAATTGATAATGGTACAGATAAATCTCCTGTATCTTTAACCAATTGAAGTGCTTTTGCAATGGCTTCGTAAGCAGCATTGCTTTTTGGAGATGTTGCTAAATAAGTTGCACACTGACTTAGTATTATTCGCGATTCAGGGTTGCCAATTACGGATACTGCTTGAAACGTATTGTTTGCAATTACTAATGCTGTTGGGTTAGCATTGCCAATATCTTCACTTGCAAGTATAAGTAAACGTCTAGCAATAAATTTTACATCTTCACCACCTTCAATCATTCTAGCTAAATAATATACAGCTGCATTTGGATCACTACCTCTAATCGACTTTATAAATGCCGAAATAATATCGTAATGTTGTTCACCAGTTTTGTCATAACGCACAGTATTACTTTGTACTTTTTGTAAAACAGCTTCATTTGTTATAATTATCTTTTCATCATCATTATAAGAAGTGATAATTAATTCAAAAATATTAAGCAATTTTCGAGCATCACCACCTGACAATTTTATTAAAGCATCAGTTTCTTTAAGGTTAACCTTTCGTTTAGAGATAATTTCGTCATCATTTACAGCTCTGTTTAAAAGAGCTTCTAAGTCTTTCTTTTCAAAAGAATTTAGTACATAAACCTGACAACGAGAGAGTAGTGCCGAAATAACTTCAAAACTCGGATTCTCAGTAGTAGCTCCAATTAAAGTAACCCAACCTTTTTCAACTGCTTCTAACAATGAATCTTGTTGCGATTTACTAAAACGATGAATCTCATCAATAAACAAAATGGGGTTTTTTGTTGTAAACAAACCACCACCTTGTTTTGCCTTTTCTATAACATCTCGAATATCTTTTACACCAGAATTAATAGCACTCAATGCATAAAATGGCCTGTTAGATTCGTTTGCTATAATATTTGCAAGAGTTGTTTTTCCAGTACCTGGAGGTCCCCAAAATATCATTGATGGAATTACACCTTGTTTAATATGCTGAGTTAATACGCCTTTATCACCAACCAAATGATCTTGGCTTAAGTAATCTATTAATTGTTTTGGTCGTAAACGTTCTGCTAAAGGTGCATTCATAATGTAAAATTACAAAATATGATGTGACAATATTTCATAAAACACATATTTGGTTAACTATTTGAATAGAATATTTTAAATTTAGCTATGAACAATCAACAACAGTTTAGATATTCAACAGGAGTAATTGCATATCCAGTTTTTTTTGTGATGCTTATTTGGATTGTATTTTGGTTACAAGTTCGCTTTTTACCAGAAATAAAAAGTTTTGGTATTTATCCTCAAACATTTGAAGGATTAAGAGGTGTAATTTTTAGCCCTTTTATTCATGGAGATATAGAGCATATTTATCATAATACTATTCCGTTGTTTGTGTTGTCAATGGCTTTATTTTATTTTTATCGAGATATAGCTTGGAAAGTTCTGTTTTACGGAATTTTACTTTCTGGATTTATAACTTGGTATATTGGTAGGCCAGCAAATCATATTGGAGCCAGCGGATTGATTTATGTATTAGTAAGTTTTATTTTTTTTAAAGGAGTTTTTGCTAAGCATTATCGTTTGGTAGCGTTGTCTTTATTAATGGTTTTTTTATACGGAAGTATGATATGGTACGTTTTTCCAGTAAAAGAAGGAATGTCTTGGGAAGGTCATTTAGGAGGTTTAATAACAGGAATTATTTTCTCTTTGATTTTTAGAAAGACTATTGCAAAACCTGAAAAATATTATTGGCAAGAACCAAATTATAATGAAGAGAACGATCCTTTTTTAAAACATTTTGATAAAGATGGTAATTTTATTGAACACTTAGAAGCTGAAACTAACCCAGAGTCTGAAGAATCACCTAAAATAACATATCATTACAAAAAAGAAGATGATTAGAGACGTTGTCTGACCACTTCATACAAAAAAGCACCACAAGCTACAGAAACATTTAAAGATTCAATATCACCTAGTATTGGTAGCTTTGCTTTTTCATCAACCACTTTTAAAATAGAAGGGTTTATACCCTTGCCTTCAGAACCCATAATAATTGCACATGGCTCTGTAAACGAAACATCATATAAATTTTTATCTGATTTTTCGGTTGCAGCAACAACTTTAATACCTGAAGCTTGCATATAAAAAACAGCATCTTTTATATGATCAACTTTACAAATTGGAATTTTAAAAATAGCACCAGCACTAGTTTTAACTGTATCTCCATTTACAGGAGCGCCACCTTTTTTCTGAATAATAATACCAGACACTCCAGTACACTCAGCAGTTCTTATTATTGCACCAAAGTTACGTACATCACTCAATTGGTCTAATAATAAAAACAAAGGTGTTTTTCCAGAGTCAATTACAGATGCTACTAGTTCTTCTAAAGAATAAAAAGTTATAGGTGCAATTTGAGCCACAACACCTTGGTGATTCATTTTGGTAAGTCTATTCAGTTTTTCCACAGGAACGTATGAAGAGTTTAATCTCTCTTTATGTAATAGTTGTTCAAGTTCTGTAAAAAGCTCGCCTTTTAGACCTTTTTGTAAAAAAATTTTGTCAATGTTTTCAGCAGATTTTACAGCTTCAATAACAGCTCTTATTCCAAAAATTGTAGTTTCTTTTTCCATGTGTCAAAGGTATAAAAAAACCATCCTATAAAATAAGATGGTTACAAAATGTATGGTTTTATTTTTATTGTTTAATTATTTTTCTAACTGTACTTAAATTTCCAGAATATATTTTAATAATATAAATACCAGATTTATAATCATTCAAATAAATTTTATTTGAATTTTGAATAGAATTTATTTTTGCACCTAGCATATTATAAACTTCAATTTTATCAATAATTGAATTTGATGAAATTTCCACTGAAGTTGATGTAGGGTTAGGATATACTTTTAGATTCGAAAACGTGTGATCATCTATACTTAAAATATCACAATTACTTAAATCTGGATTTTGTTCTATAGGGTTCCCTGGAGTTAAATCTCTTCCATTAAAAGCTGAATATTCTGGAGCATATTTAATAGCTCTAAAAACAGTATTTGCAAAATTTTCAGGATTATCTCCTTGCGTTAATATTCCTTCAGCACTTGAAGGATTTATATATTCCCAAACAATATTTTCAGACGCATCAATTTCAAAAAAATAACCAGAATCACCATCACAAATCAAAGTATTACCATTAGGTAATCGTTGAGCACTAGACAATATTCTTGAGAAAAAATTGATTGGATCAACTGGGTTTGTATAAGTATAATCTGGGCTATTTGGACCATATGCAGTGTTTTGAGTATACATATAAAAACCTGGTGAATCAGTAGGTGGATCTAATATAAATACTTCAGAAAAACTTGGTGTTCTACTAAACCCATTATTAAAGAGTATTAATTTTCCTGCATCTGCTAATCCATCAGGTATCCAATGAGGATAATGTTGACCAAAAAGCTTTTGATCATTTTGATCACCTTGTCTATAAGCTTGCGGATTTCCCCAACGATATAAAAAATCACCACCTTTATTATATATTCCTCCAGATGATGTTGCTGCTTCCGCAGTCGAAGTAGAGTGATCAATAATATATATTTCGTTCATATGTCTAGAGCTTAAAACAATTTGATCTAAATCTGCGTTATATTGTATAGAGTTAACGTGTAGCCAATTATTAATTCCACTCAATGAACCTAGAAAATTAATATCTAAAAGTTGAGGGTTACTCTCCACCGAACCGAAATTGTCTTTTGATCCATCAAAATCTTGTATTAAATGGTCTTTTATATTCCATTCCCAAACGATATTTGCACTATTATTACCTACTGGTTGTATTTCAACTATTTGCTCATTAAATAAATTACCATCCACTAGATTTGCTGGATTTCTTCCAGCTTGAACTGCTTCAGCATTAGTCATAATAGTCGCTGCTAAAACTAAAATATTACCATTTGGTAATGGGTAAATGTCATGATGTTGTACCATTGTTGAACTAGAATAATTATATTCCCATAATAAGTTTCCACCCCAGTCATATTTTTCTATTCGTCCACCTGTGCCTCCAAAGGCAATGTTTGTGTTCTCAATTTTACATGCTCTAAGTAAAGAGCCATCTTCAAGTAGATATACTGCATTTCCTGGCGGAAAAGAGCTAGACCATTGGTTAACAACTTCTCCACAGTTGTTTATTAAATATGTTTCAGTTTGTGATGTAAAAAGAGTATAACCATTAAATGAATTTGTATTATTTTTTAATGCGCCAATAGTGTTTTGTGAAAGTGATGAAACTGTTGTAAAAAGAAATGTAACGAAATAGAAAAGTAATTTTTGTTTCATTAAATGTGTATTAATTATAATTGTTTTGATTCTCAAAAAAATCATCCCAAGCCCATTGAGCTGCAAAGTATGATTTTGGACTGTTTAGCTTCTGGCCTGTATTTGGGCCTTCAATAGCAAATCCAAATAAATCCCATTTATTACCATAATTATCACTTAAGATTAAAGGGAATTCAGATTCATCCAGAGCTGTAAAACTAAAACCAGTTGGAATATAAAATGAATTTATAAAGACTTTGTTTTTGCTGCCTACAATGATAGTATTTTTATTATTTATTGTTGCATATTCCGTGTTAACAAAATTTAAAAAAGTGTTAAAATCAAATAAATGTACTGTGTCGTTTAAAACATGTTCATTTATTATTCCATACTTATTATTAAAGTTTAAAGGAGTATTTGAATTGTTACAATTACCACAATTGTTTATGTTTTCATGGTTAAAAACTAATGCATTTGGAAAATGATTTTTTACAATACTCCAAGCAGTTTCAACTATGTTATAGGTTTTAAGTTCTATATCTTTACCATCACCTCTTACAATGTTAGTTGACATTTGAGACCAATAACTATTCGTTTCAATATCCATTGGCACTAGGTTATTTTTATATAAGTAACCAGAAGCTTTTAAGTTAACTATTGTATTATTGCTTATACTTCTGTCAAAACAAATTGCACTTTGTGTTAATGGACAATATGTTAGAGCTAAAAAATCATTTTCAAAGTTTAGATTTATTACCTCGTAATAATTTGTATAGTCGTATGGGAATACATAAACCTGATTATTTATTTTTAATAATGCCAGCTTAGAGTTGTCGTTCAAATAGTTTAAGGCTTCTATGCTTGGTACTGAATTAAAAGTAGGATTATCTATATATGGAAAAAATGAGATTCCACCTCCAATATCACTTTCTGCTACACACCATACTGATGTCGCGGAGTCTTGATTAGTATTTAAATTATTACTGTCTTTTGCACAATTAAAAAGAATTAAACATAAAACTAGATAGACGGTTTTCATTTTGGTTGATTTATAGTTGATTTTAATGTCGTTTTTTTTAATTAATACTTACAAAAAAACCCCATAAGTAATTACTTATGAGGTTTTTGTATTTAAATTAAATGGTTGTTTTAGTTAACGTCCCAGAATAATTTAGTTGTTTGATTATCACCACCAATTGCTGTTGAAGCAGCAGACCAGTTAGCTTCATTTAAGTTTTGCTCGTCTATTGGGTATGTATATCTAGTTGGAACTGGAAGACCAGAAACAGCAGGTAAGTTGAATGCTGGAGTGTCGTACATTCTCCATGCTGTCCAAGCTTCAAAACCTCTGTTGTACATTGCTAACCACATTTGGTTACCAATTTTTTGTCTCCAAGTACCAGGAGCAGTAGCATATGCTACATCAAGATCAGTTAAGTAAGTTCCAATTGGAGCTCCCCAATAATCAAATGATGCTGTAATAGCTGCATTATAAAAACCTGCTGCTGCTGCTGGAGTTCCAGAAAAAGAACGCTCAGCTGCATCAGCTAAATAAAATGAAACTTCAGCATAGTCCATAAGAACACCTGGGAAAGTTGGCTCATGTAAAACCACCCCAATATGAGTGTAGTTAGGGAAACTGTTATTTTCTCCATAAGGTCCACCTACAAAAACACCTGCACCTAAATTTTCATCAAAATAGTAAGGTCTTCTTGGATCATCAAGATTGTTCATGAAATCTACTAAAGTGTTAGCAGCAACGAAATCTGAACGACCAGATTGTACTAAATCAACCCATAATGGATTAGTATTAGGAGTCGAACCTTCGTAAGCTAATAATGCATTATCAGCATTTGACGTAAATACACCACCAGCAACTGCTGCTTGAACAGTAGATTGCGCTAACGCTTGCATACTAGGTACATCAGAAATACGATTACCTAATCTTAATAATAATGAGTTAGCAAATTTATTCCATTTTGCAACATCACCACCATAGATTTTATCTGCACTTCCAAAGCCTTCATTTGTTAAGTCAGCTCTTGCAGCAGTTAATCTTGAGATTAAGTCTGCATAAATAGTAGCTGCGTCATCAAACTCAGGTAAAACATGTTCAGCTGGGTTCAATGCTTGAGTGTAAGGGATATTACCAAATGAGTCAACTAATTGTTGCCATGTATAAACTGCTATTACTTCAATTTGAGCAGCTCTAGCAGCTTTTTCAGCAGCAGTTAACTCGCCATCAGCCATAACATTTGCTTTAGCTGTTTTAAGGTCTAATAATACATCTCTGTATAATTCAGACCAATGGTTATCAGGAATACTTCTTGTAGTGAAGTCATAATTTGCCTCATCTACATAAGTAGTTTCTGTCCAGTGTTGACCTAGCATTTTGTAAATATTTCTATTCACATTCGTGCTTGCCATTTGATCGAACAAACTCTTTACAGCAGCATTATATAAGAAATCAGCTGATACTTGAGTTGGATTCTTTGGGTCTCTATTTAAATCTTCATATTGAGCATCAGATTGACAAGATGCTAATAGAACTAAAGAGAATACTGTTAATATTATTTTTTTCATAATTTATTTTTTTTAAAACTGTAATTTAATACTTGCTCCAACTTCTCTCATAGAAGGATAAGATCCAGATTGGTATCCTTGAACGTTACCTGAACTTAAACCAGCTTCTGGATCAGCATAAGGTACACTTTTGTCAATAATCCATAAGTTTCTACCAATTAAAGAAACAGATGCAGAAGTGAAAGGAAGTTTATCTAATAACTTAGAATCGAATTTATAAGTTAAGCTAGCTTCACGTAATTTAACAAAACCTGCATCATAAACGTGTTGACTGTTTGCAGCTCTAGCGTAACCCCAAGGGTTAGCATATATATTAGCATTAGCTCTTACAGCATTTGGAGTACCATCAGGTGCAACACCTGGTAAAATAATACCTCCTGTATCAGCACCATAGTTTCCTGGAGTACCAGTTACTACATTTCTTACAGGATTTCCTAATTCGTTAGTGCCTGCAGTAAAGTCATATAAACCTGTTGCATAACCATACCAAGTATCTAAAGAGAATACATCTCCACCTTTTTGCATATCAATTAAGAAACCTAAACTAAAGTTTTTATAAGTTAAAGTATTGTAAACTCCACCTTTCCAATCAGCATTGATATCTCCAATAACATTATTATTGTTACCAGTAATTTGGTATTGACCAATTCTTGATGCTGAACCAGTTTGATTAACAATTGGTTGACCATTTGCATGACGTACTAAATCTGTACCTCTAATAGTACCATAAGGTTGACCAGGCGTAGCATTAATTGAAATACCACCTTGGAAAGATGCTAATTGAAGGTTGTCAATTCCGTTTAATAATTCAACAACTAAACTTTCATTTTTAGCCCAGTTTACAGTTACATCCCATTGGAAATCTGTAGTTTTTACTGGAGTAAGGTTTAATTGTACTTCCCATCCTTTGTTTTCAATAGTACCTGCATTTAAGAAAGCAGAAGTATAACCTGTTGAAGTTGATAATGGAATACTTGTAATTTGATCTTCGTTTCTTGTGTTATAGTAAGATATGTCAAAACCAAAACGACGATCAACAAATGACATTTCTAAACCAACTTCCCAGTTTTTTTGAGTTTCTGGTTTTAAGTTCTCATTATTTTGAGCTCCTGGGTTAGAAGCAATACCTGTTCCACTAAATGGAGTACCAATACCAAAAGTATTAAATACTCTATACGGAGCAGTATCAGAACCTACGGTTGCATAGTTTCCTCTTACTTTACCAAATGTTAACCATTTAGCATCAATAAATTTTGAGAAAATTAAACTTCCTGTAATAGAATAGTAGTCATAAGTGTTTTCTGATTTTGGTAAAGAAGATGAACGGTCAACTCTATAAGTACCTTCTAAATAAGCGAAGTTATCATATCCTAAACTTGCACGACCATAAATACCATCAACCATTTTAACAGCGTCAAACTCAGTTGGAGCATTAATTGGACTCACACTATTAGATAAAGAGTATAACCCAGCTAAGTTTAATCCACCATTCGTTGCAGCAAAAATACTACTCCAAGTGTTTCTTCTTAAACTACCACCAAGGTTACCATCTAAATTTAATTTGTCAGTTAAGTTTTTATTGAAACTTAAAATAACATCATAGTTGTACTCAGCTACATTATTATTATATCTTGAGTATTGAGATACATTTGCACTTCCAACATTAGTTCTTTCTTCTTGTAATTCTCCATAAGTATCAAAAGTAAATCTACCCATTACACTTAGCCAATCGTTTACTTCATAGTCTAAAGCAAAGTTACCAAAGTATCTGCTACGAGTATCAGTTTCGTAATTTTCGTAGAATGTCCAATAAGGGTTATCAGAATAAATTGGTGATAAATCGAATGCCGAGTTAGTATTCCAAGTAATGTTTTCATGAGTTAAGAAATACGCTCTCTTTTGTTCTTCAAGGTCAACGTTCATTTGAAACCATTGTCTGAATTGTTGCATAACGTTATTTGAATCATAACCAGTTCCATAACGACCTTTACCATCTGTTTTTGTGAAAGTAAAAGTTGTAGAAGCAGTTAATTTTTCAGTTAAGTCATGAGACCCAGAGAAATTAATTGTATTTCTTTTAATATTACTATTTGGTAAACCACCTTCTTGTAATAAGTTTGTTACAGATAATCTGAAAGTACTTTTATCAGTACCACCATCTAAAGCAACAGAATTTACTGCTGTTGTAGCAGTTTTCCAAACTGAGTTTGGATCATTTGCACCAGCTACCCATGGTGTTGCAATTTGGTATCCTGGTAATTGAGGATAAATTGAGTTCCATTGGTAAACTAATAATGTTGGGTCAAACTCAGCTCCATAAGAAGCATCTTCAGTAAAAGGAGTTGTTAAGTCATCAATTCCGTCACCATTTACATCAGCTAAACCGAAGTAACCTGTTGCATCATCATAATAAGGGCCATAACCAGCACCATATCTTTTTTGGTAAACAGGAAGGGTTTCTTTATCTGCGTTTCCTAGTGTTAAACTAGAAGTAACAGTTACACCAATACCTTTTTTAGCAGATCCTTTTTTAGTTGTAATCATTACAACACCATTAGATGCACGAGAACCATAAAGTGCAGTTGCCGCAGCACCTTTTAACACGTTTATAGACTCAATATCGTCAGGGTTGATGTCTGATGCAGCATTACCATAATCGTAACCACCTCTACCAGATCTTTGATTGCTTGAGTTTGAGTTTCCATTATTAACTGGAATTCCATCAATAACAAATAACGCTTGGTTATCTCCTAAAACAGAACTGTTACCTCTGATCACAACGTTTGTTGACCCACCCAAAGTACCTGTTGATTTAATATCAAGACCAGCTACTTTACCAGATAATGAATTCACAAAATTAGAACTTTTTACATTAGATACAGCATCACCTTTTACTTCTTGTGTTGCATAACCTAATGCTTTCTTTTCTCTTTTAATACCTAAGGCAGTTACTACCACTTCATCAAGTACCGATGCATCTTCTTGCATTGTTACATTGATAGAATTAGAAGAACCTACGGTAACTTCTTGGGTTTTAAGCCCTAAATAAGAAAAAGATAAAACATCACCAGACTTTGCATTGATAGAATATTTTCCATCAAAATCAGTTTGGGTTCCATTTGTAGTACCTTTTACTAAAATGTTAACTCCTGGGAGAGGAAGACCAGATACATCTGATACCGTTCCAGAAATTGTTTTGTCTTGTGCAAATGTAAATTGCACAACTAACGCTAGTAATAGCGTTAAAATTCCACTAAACTTTGTTTTCATATTTAAATTAATTTGAATTAGCCTGCTTCAAAAGTCATAATAAAAAGTTAATAAAACAATAATATTTACTTAAAATTTCAATTTTTAAATCCAAAACCTTTTAATGATGAACTGTTAGAATTTTTGTGTTTGATTAAATTGGTGTCTTTTATTAGTAATTTAAAGTTTGGTTTTCAGACAGGTATGAATAAAAAAACAGCGTACAATTTGTACGCTGTTTTACTATTAAATGGCTAATATGTTTTTTTACCAACCTGGGTTTTGTTGTGTAGCTAAAGTTGGATTAGCATTTAGTTCAACCTGAGGTATTGGCCATAAGAATTTAAAGTCAGATGAAGGAACAGCTGCTACTCCATAAGGACCTGGGTAAGGAGTTCCTAATGTAAATGTTGATGCAGCTGGGTTTCCATTTGCAACTTTTTGAGGAATTCCATCTATAGGATGTAAATTATCACCTTGTAATCTATGGATGTCTGACCATCTTCTACCTTCCATTAAAAACTCAATTCTGCGTTCTTTTAAGATAGCACCAACCATTGTAGATGGTGTGATAAAAGATGCTGCAGTATATGCTTGAGTTGTTGGGTTTGCTAATGAACGGTTTCTTACTTGATTTAGTTTTGCTAAAGCATTTGGTAAATCTGGTGTAGTTTTTCTAGCATAAGCTTCAGCCATGTTTAATAATACTTCTGCATATCTAATTATAGGAGAAGCATCAGTGTAATTTACGCCATCTTTATACTTTAGAGTATATTTTCTTCCGCTTACAGTAAATACCATTCCTGTACCAACATTAGTTGAGGTTGAGTTGTCTTCTCTACGTTTGTCGTCTGTTAACCAGCTTGGATCTCTCCAAATTATTGGGCTAATACAAACCAATCTTCTTCTATTATATTGAGAAGCTAAAGCTGCATTAACTCCAGGGTTTTGTGTAGCTGCTTGTAATATAGAAAAGATTGATTCTGTATTGCTGTAGCTATCAATAAACGGTCCGTTTGGTGATGCTGTAAGAGTGTATAAGCCATTTAATTTGTTACCTTCAAAAATAACATTATCCCAATCTCTCATGTGTAAATAAACTCTTGTTTTAAATGCTATAGCAGCATTTTTTGAAGCTTTAGTTAAAGTTGTATTTGTGATTTGTGTTTCAGCATCATTTAAATCAGTTAATACCTTTTGATAGCATTCGGCTACAGTATTACGACCAACTAAAATTTCAGAATCAATTTCACCTTGAGTATCAACTCCAACTGTTCTATAAGGGATACCTGGATGACCAGCGCCAGCTGAAAAATTATATGGTCTTGCAAAATAACTAAGTAGCTCAAAATGAGTGATTGCGCGTAAAAATTTTGCTTGCCCAATATAGTTGTCTCCAACAGCAGGAGTTATAATGCCAGCTGTTACTGCTTTAGATACTCCTTCTATGACTAAATTACATCTGTTTATAAGTCTGTAACCATCAATCCAATAGTAAACATTGTTTGCTGTTGTAGCATCATATGTTGCTGTATAAGTTAATTGGTAAAAGGTAGCTGTATTAACTACGTCTTCACCTCTACAATCACCTTGTTGTACAAATGCAGCGCCCCAAACATATCCTCTACCTCCATTTGGAGCAGTTGAGTTATATTGACCAATAGCAGCTGCGTTATACATTCCGTTAACAGAGCTTTCAATTAATGACGGAGATGAAAACGCATCATCTAATGAAATATTGTTAACAGGACTTAGATCTAAAATACTTTCTTCTGAACATGAGACCATTCCGGTTCCAATAACAGAAATAATTAAAAATTTGAATATATTTTTCATTTTATAAAAATTATAAGTTAACATTTAATCCGAATGATAAGACTTTTGCTCTTGGCGTTCCATTTAAATCTACACCTCCAGATTCCATTTCAGGATTTAAACCTTGGTAATCAGTTATAGTTAAAATGTTTTGTGCTTGTACATAAAGTCTAACCATATCAACTCTTAATTTTTCAGATAAAGATTTTGGTAATTTATAACCAAGTGTAATATTATCTAGGCTTATAAAGTCTCCATCTTCTAAAAATCGACTTGTAGCATGACCAATTAGATTGGTAAATGTATTACTACTTGCATAAAGTCTTGGGGTTATACCATCACCTGGATTGTCAACACTTTGCCATCTACCTAAAATCTCTGTACTATTGTTATTTAAATTTTGAGTTACTAAATCTCTGCGAGTAGAGTTAAATATTTTATTACCACCACTAAAACGGAACATGAAAGTAAAGTCAAAATCATTGAATTTTAGTGAGTTAATTACTGATCCGTAGTATTTTGGTAAAGTGTTTCCAAGAATAACTTTGTCATCAGCTGCACTTAATGATGATGCAGTAGATAAGTCTGTTGGGTTGTTAGGGTCAAATACAAAATATGATGTTGTATCTAAATTTCCTTGTACTAAAGAGCCATCAGCCTTAAAGTATACTGGATTTCCATTAGCAGGATTTACTCCCCAATATTTATAACCATATATAGAGTTGATAGATTCACCTTCTCTAATTATTAAATTTTGATTGATGTTAACATCAGAAAATGTACCACCTAGTATATCTTGCCCATCAGGAATGTTTGTTACTTCATTCTTGTCTAGAGTTAAATTAGCAGTAATATTCCAGCTAAAGTTGTCTTTTTCAATTGCATTATAATTTAATGAGAACTCATAGCCTTTGTTATACATCGAGCCAATGTTCTTTTTAATTCTATTAGAAGGAACTCCTAAAGACGGAGCTACAGGCACGTCTAAAATTAACCCATCGATATCATTATTGTAATAGTCAAAAGATAGTCTGATTTTATTATTTAATAATGATAAATCAACTCCGTAATCTGTCTTTTTACTTGTTTCCCAAAGTAATTGGTCATTACCAAATTGAGTGAAAGCAATACCATTTAATGTGCCATAAGGAGAAGCAGATGTTAGTCCTAAATATGGGTAGCTTCCAATTTCTGTATTACCTACTTCAGAATAAGAACCTCTCAATTTAAATTCGTTAATTGTAGAGTTTAGCGAACTAAAAAACTCTTCATTAGCAATATTCCATCCAGCAGAATAACCAGTAAAGTTGTTCCATCTGTTTGCTTCGCTTAATTTAGAAATACCATCACGTCTTACAGATCCTTGTAAATAATATTTTTGTTTGTAGTTGTAGCTTAAACGCCCAACATATGATATTATACCATTTTCTGTAACGCTTCCTCCAGAAGTTTGCGTTGCATAAGCTCCAGTCACTAGATTATTATTATAAAACTCATCTAATAAATCTGTACCTGTACCAAAAAACGATTGATTTCTTTCTTTTTGATATTCAACTACTCCTGTTGCATTTACATTGTGTGCATTGTTAAATGATTTATCATAAGTAAGAATATTTTGAATGTTCCATCTTAATAGATCTGTATTATCATTTTGTAACCTACCATTAGAGCCTCTACCATCACCATGAACTGGACTATAGTATAAGAAACCTGATGTTAACGGGTTGTCAACACTAGCTTGAAATCTATAAGTTAAATCCTTATTAAATTTAACAGAAGCAAACGTGTTAATTATTGTTCTGTTAATTTTAGATTGAAATTTATTATTTGCCAACACATAAGCAATGTTTGAAATATTATCTCCAACTGCATCTGTATTATCCCATTGCCCAACAACAGTGTTATCTGCAGAAATGTTGTAACCTGTAGGGTGATTAGGGTTGTAAATAGGAGTATTTGGTAATTGTCTTATTGCATTAAAAATGTTTCCTGATAATGAATTTCTACCAGTGTTTAAGCCATTATATTCTGTTCTAGTTAAGGCTATATTACCGCCTAAAGACAACCATTTGTTTACTTCATGTTCAACATTTGCTCTAATTGTGTAACGCTTCATATCATTAGCAACTGCAACACCTTCTTGGTCTGTATATCCCATAGATAGGAAATATTTTGTGCTTTCAGTTCCTCCATTTAATGATAAGCTATGATCTATTTGTAAAGCGCTTGAGTTTAGTACGGCTTTTTGCCAATCGGTATCAAATTCACTTCCAATAGCCCATTCTGCTTGACCTCTATTAGTTCTTTTTTCATTAGCAATAACTAAAAAGTCAGAAGTTTTTAATAAATCAAAAGTCTTAATTGCAGAAGCAAATCCAGTAGTGTTATTGTAGCTAACTTTCATTGTTCCTTTTTTTCCTTTTTTAGTTGTAATTAAGATTACACCATTTGCTGCCCTAGAACCATAAATAGCAGTTGCAGCACCATCTTTTAAAATGTCATAAGATTCAATATCATTTGGGTTTATGTCCCCTAGAGCATTTGTTGAAGCATAACCTCCAACATCACCAGAATAAATAGGCATACCATCAACTACAATCAATGGAGAAGTTCCTGATCCTATTGAGGCAATACCTCTAATTCTAATTCTTGGTGCTTCACCAATGATACCGTTGTTTGTAGTAACTTGAACACCAGCAGCTCTACCAGCTATTTGACTTTCAAAACTTGGTGTTACTAAGCCAGCTAAATCACCACCAGAAATACTAGCAATAGACCCAGTTACTTCTTTCTTTTTTTGCACACCATAACCAACAACAACAACTTCATCTAATACAGATGCATCTTCAGTCATTGTTACGTTAATTGTATTTGATGTAGCAACTTTAATATCTTGGGTTTTTAGCCCTAAATAAGTAAAAATTAAAACATCTCCTGTGTTCGCTTTAATGGAGTATTTCCCATCAAAATCAGTTTGAGTACCAGTAGCAGTACCTTTAACTTGAATGTTAACCCCAGGAAGAGTTAAGCCTGATTCATCAATAACAGTCCCTGAAATTGTCTTTTCTTGTGCAAAAGATACCTGCACAACAAACGCTAATAATAGCGTAAGAATCACATTAAACTTTGTTTTCATATTTGAGTTAGTTTGAATTATTCGCGGCAAATGTGAAAAATAAAAACAAATAAAACAATAGGTAATGTGAAATAGTTAAAAATTTAACAATATAAATGTTAAAATTTTGCGATTAAGCTAATATGTATTTTTGAATCTGAAATTTTAAACGACTGATTTTCAGTCTTTCCACTTGAATAATTGAGTTTAAACAATCCAGCTTTTGTGAGTAGTCCAAAACCAAAGCCAAAACCAAAAAGTTTTCCTTTTTTGTCAAATAGCTCATTTTCGTAATAAGCTGCATCAATAACCGAATGAATATATAGATTATTACTGACCTTGTAACGATACTCTGTGTTAATTACGCCAAATAAATTTGCAGTCAAGCTGTTTTCTTCAAAACCTCTTATTGAATTTATACCTCCAAAACGTAGAAGTTCATTTTCAAGATACGTGTCAGATTTTAAGTAGCCACTAGTAATCTGAGTAAAAATGCTATTGCTGTCATTCAAATTAAAAATTTTAAACGAATTTATAGCTAGTGAGTTTTGAGATTCTTTGATATCATCAAAAGTGCGATTGCCAAAACCAGTAGTAATATCAAACTGAAAATTTATGGGAAAAAGTAAATTATAACGCTGCCTCTTGATGTGTAAATAATTCAGAGTATAAAAAGATGACTTGTAATCATTAATACTTAATATATTATTGTCTAATAAGTTTGTTGATGTAGTAGATAATATGCCAGCAGAAACTGAGTTTTTAGGACTAATTATATAATCTAGTTTTCCTGATTGTGAAACCGTAACAAATGAAGAATCTTTTTTGAAAATATTTAAACTTAATTCAACTCCAATTGGAGAACCTAATAAATAAGGGAGTTTAGCTTTTACATCAAAAGTTTTTTGTTGACTTTCATCACTTTTATATAATAATCTAAATGACTCTCCATAGTTTAAATTGTTTACAAGATTTAAGTTTAAGTAGCCATCAAATTCTATTTTATTAGTTTCAGTATTAGTTCCAAATCCTAAAAACCCATCAAAGGCATTGCTTTTGGTTTTTTCTACATATATATATAATAAGGTAGAGTCTTTAGTAAATAAAACTTCGGGTTCCTTAATTTGACTTGCAAATTGTAGGTCTTCCAAATCTGACATTTTTTCTTTAATTGTCTTTAAATTGAATAGTTGTTTGTTTCTAATTTTAAGATAACGTTTCACATATGATTTTGGAAACTTGTCATAACCCTTAATAATAATAGTATCTATTGTTCTTTGGGGTTGTTCTGTAATTTGTAGCTCAGCGTACAAAGTGCCCTCATTTTCTTTTTTAATGTTTGATAGCTGCAGTGTTGAAAAAGGATCTCCTTGATTTGAAATTTCAGAATTCAATAATTGAAGCGTTTTTTCTAATGTGTTAAAATCTGTTTCAAAATAATTCTCCTTTACGGTGTTAGATACTAGTTTTAAAATGTTTCTATTAATTGAAGGGCCAAAATATATTTTAATTGTTTTGTAGTAATGATT
>Ga0207904_1000071_pt1 | contig 84138 bp, 74 predicted proteins | sample MalvirmetaMSP118_FD_184232 | JGI IMG/M metagenome (GOLD analysis project Ga0207904, IMG submission 184232) | Marine viral communities from the Deep Pacific Ocean - MSP-118 (SPAdes) | ecosystem: Environmental > Aquatic > Marine > Oceanic | place: Pacific Ocean | collected 2011-05-30 | reverse complement strand
CAAGATAACTTTTACGCCGCGTTGAACTCAGCGGTGTTCAGCGACGGGTCATTTGTATACATACCGAAAAACACACGCTGCCCAATGGAGTTATCCACCTATTTCCGTATCAATGAACTCAACACCGGACAATTCGAGCGCACCTTGATCGTAGCCGACGAAGGCAGTTCCGTGTCCTATCTGGAAGGTTGCACTGCCCCCATGCGCGATGAAAACCAATTGCACGCCGCCGTGGTTGAACTGGTGGCTCTGGGCGATGCAAACATCAAATATTCTACTGTACAGAACTGGTACCCCGGTGACGAAAACGGCAAGGGCGGCATATATAACTTCGTCACCAAACGTGGTGTGTGTGATGGTGCCAACTCCAAGATTTCCTGGACGCAGGTAGAGACCGGCTCCGCAATCACCTGGAAATACCCCAGCGTAATCTTGCGCGGCGACAACAGCGTCGGCGAATTCTATTCGGTTGCCCTGACTAACGGACATCAACAAGCGGACACCGGCACGAAAATGATTCACCTGGGCAAAAACACGAAGAGCACCATCGTGTCCAAGGGAATCTCTGCCGGTAAAAGCCAAAACGCCTATCGGGGTCTGGTCCGGATCTCGCCGCGCGCCAGCGGCGCCCGCAATCACACACAATGCGACTCGCTGCTGATTGGCTCCCATTGTGGTGCGCATACTTTCCCCTATATCGAAACCAAAAATCCGGACAGCATCCTGGAACACGAGGCAACAACCTCCAAGGTCAGTGACGATCAACTGTTCTTGTGCCGTCAGCGCGGCATTGATGAGGAAAAGGCGGTATCCATGATTGTGAATGGATTCTGCCGGGAAGTATTTAAAGAGTTACCCATGGAATTTGCGGTGGAAGCCGGCAAGTTGCTGGAAGTCAGTTTGGAAGGCGCAGTAGGTTAATTATGAGCGAAGCACAACCCATGTTAGAAGTGAAAGATCTGGTCGCTGAAATCGACGGCAAAACCATTTTAAATGGCATTACATTGACCGTACGCCCGGGCGAGGTGCACGCCATCATGGGCCCCAATGGCTCCGGCAAAAGCACACTGGCCAACGTGTTATCGGGCCGTGAAGGTTATGAGGTCCTGAGCGGCAGTGTCACTTTCCAGGGCCAGAACTTGCTGGAACTGGCACCGGAAGAGCGCGCCCGAGCAGGGCTATTTCTGGCGTTCCAATATCCTGTAGAGATACCCGGCGTCAGCAATATGCAGTTCCTTAAAGCGTCAGTAGACGCGATCCGGAAACACCGCGAACAAGAGGAACTGGACGCACCAACCTTTATGAAGCTGGCACGTGAAAAGTGCAAAGAGCTTAAACTGAAAACTGAGTTTTTAAAGCGCGGTGTTAATGAGGGCTTTTCCGGCGGCGAAAAGAAGCGGAATGAAATACTGCAGATGGCGTTACTGGAACCCAAACTGGCACTACTGGACGAAACCGATTCCGGTCTGGATATCGATGCGTTACAAGTTGCCGCAGAAGGGGTTAACGCACTTCGCAACGGTGAACGCAGCTTTATTGTCGTCACCCATTATCAACGCCTTCTGAACTACATTGTGCCCGACTTTGTTCATGTTCTGTCGGAAGGCAAAATTGTAAAATCCGGTGGTCGCGAATTAGCGCTGGAATTGGAAGACAAAGGTTATAGCTGGATTCAATAACGGCAGGCAGTCATGATTACACCTAACGAATTTAAATTACAGGCGCAATCACAACTCCAGCAAAGTACATTGCTGGAATGGTTGACCCTGCCGGAAAAAGCACAGGCCACCTTTGCTGAACTGGATATCCCCACCCGCAAAACCGAAAGCTGGAAATACACGCCACTAACAACGCTCTTTACCCAGGACTATTTCAATCGGGTTGCCTCGACACAGATTGATGAATCAAAAGCGCGCGCCTTATTCGAACCCATCGAAGAGGTAAGCAGGCTGGTGTTCGTGAACGGCGGCTTTCATCACGACCTGTCGAACTTCAGTGACCTGGAGAACCAGGGCATCATTACTTTATTCAGCAATGCCAATGACGCGCAGCGGGAAATCATCAACCGACACCTGGGTAGCACTTTCGAACCCGAGCAACACATATTCGCCACACTGAATTACAGCGAAATCAATGAAGGCGTGTTGATTCATGTTCCGAAAGAATACAAAGTAGAACAACCCATTCATGTGGTTTATATCAGCACTGAAGAGAGCGCACCCGGTTTTGGCCAGTCGCGATTACTATTGCTCGCCGATTCAGGCTCAAGCACCCAACTGATAGAACAGCATGAGAGCATGAGTATCAGCAATATATTCCATAATCATATGTCTGAAATGGTGTTGGCAGGTAACGCAAAGCTGGTCCACCAGCGCATGCAGATGCAGCAGGAAGACGCCGCCCACGTTAACGGCTTGCACGTACAACTCGCGGAAGGCAGCCATTACGAGCAGCATGCCATTGCCCTGGGCAGCAAGCTGAAACGCAACGACGTCTGCATCAACTTTAACGGCAGCAATTCCTACAGCCGATTAAACGGTGTGTTTCTGAGTAAGCACCAACAACATATTGATAATCACCTGAATCTGGAGCATGGCAGCCCCCATTGCAACAGCGACACGGTATACAAAGGCTTTATCACCGACAAGAGCCGGGCGGTTTTTAACGGTCGCATCCACATCCATAAAGATGCCCAGAAAACCGAAGCTCATCTGAATACCAATAATTTACTGCTCTCCAATCAAGCCGAATTGAATGCGAAGCCGGAGTTGGAAATTTACGCCGATGATGTGAAATGTTCTCACGGGGCCAGCATCGGTCAATTGGATGAGAAATCGCTATTCTACTTCCAGTCCCGAGGTATCGATCGAACTGTTGCCGAAGCCATGCTGTGTCTGGGTTTCGTGAACGAGATGGTGGATTTATTTCCGAACGAACAAGTGCGTTCGGTGATCACTGAACGTCTGGCAGGCTTTTTTAATGATGTCGATAAACTAAATAGCCTGTGGTCGATGGAGTAATTCAGATGGATGAGCGCAAAGCGGCAATCAACCAACGACGTTTCGATCTGGCCGAGGTGCGGGCGGATTTTCCTATTCTGCATCAACAAGTCAAAAGCAAGCCTCTGGTTTATCTGGACAATGCCGCCACCACTCAGAAACCGCGCTGCGTCATTGAAACGCTGAATCGATACTACAGCACCATCAATTCCAATGTGCATCGCGGAGCCCACACCCTGAGTGATCTGGCTACACGGGAATTTGAAAGTGCGCGTGAGACAGTGCAACGGTTTCTTAATGCGGCCCACAGCCACGAAATCATCTGGACCCGTGGCACCACCGAAAGCATCAATCTGGTCGCACACAGTTTTGGACTGAGCCAACTGGGAAAAGGCGATGAGATTCTGATTACCGCCATGGAGCATCATTCCAATATTGTGCCCTGGCAGTTATTGGCACAGCAAACCGGCGCCACCTTAAAAGTCATTCCGGTCACCAGCGATGCTGAACTGGATATGGATGCCTTCGAAAAACGCCTGAGTGAAAACACTAAATTAGTTTCCGTTGTACACGTTTCCAACGCGTTGGGTACCATCAACCCGGTCAAGACAATCACCCAAAAAGCGCATCAGGCCGGTGCCGTGGTATTACTTGACGGCGCCCAAGCGACACCACACTGGGATGTGGATGTTCAGGATCTGGATTGCGATTTTTATGCCTTCTCCGGGCATAAAGTATTTGGCCCCACCGGCATCGGCGTGCTCTATGGCAAAACAACCTTGCTCGAAAAAATGACACCGTATCAAGGTGGCGGTGAAATGATTGAGCGGGTTACATTTGAAAAAACCACGTTCAATACGCTGCCCTATAAGTTTGAAGCCGGCACACCCAACATTGGCGGCGCCATCGCGCTGGCCTCTGCGATTGATTACCTCAAACAGTTTGACCGTAATCTCCTGGTTGCCCACGAACAAAATTTATTGCAGGCCACCCTTGAACGCGCCGCCGCTGACCCCACCATCCAATTAATCGGTAAAGCCCGCGACAAGGCCGGGGTGTTCTCTTTTTTACTGAAAGGCGCACACCCCCACGATCTCGGTACGCTGCTCGATCAGCAAGGCGTTGCGGTTCGCACCGGCCACCATTGTGCGATGCCCATTATGGATCAGTTCGCGATTCCCGGTACAGTGCGTGCCTCCTTTGCTTTCTATAATACATTGCAGGAAGTGGATCGCTTCTTTGTTGCGTTAGAGAAAGCAAAAACATTTTTATTGTAGGAATACAGTGAGAGCAATATGACTGTTCAAACATTCGTTCCCGACCAAGCCATAAGCCTGACGGCTTCCGCGATCAAACATATGGCATCCGAAATCGCCAAGCGTGAGGATGCTACCGCTGTACGTATCGCGGTCAAGCCCAGCGGATGCTCCGGTTATATGTATGAAATGGAATTGGTTTCTGCCCCCGAAGCAGACGACATTGAATTAAACGCCGGACAAAACCTGACGGTATACCTGGCTAAAGATAGCCTGGAAGTCCTGCAAGGCACGGAACTGGACTACGTTACCCAGGGACTTAATTCGGTGTTGCAATTCCGCAACCCGAACGCCACCTCCGAATGCGGATGCGGCGAAAGCTTCTCGGTCACCAAATAATGGCTATTAGCGCCGAACAACGTATGGTGGCCGTGGTTCGTGATTGCCCCGCACGCGCCGTGCCTTCCGGTACGCCCATGACCATACCCAAGAATACGTTTGTTACCATTACCCAGGCCCGCGGCGGAAATTACACCATCAGTCATCGCGGCAATCTGGCTCGCGTTGACGGCACCGACGCCGATGCCCTGGGGCTGGAAACGGAAGAGCTGGAGTTTGGAGACATTGCTGAAGGCGCGCCCCTGGAAGAACATGTCTGGGCAACGCTGCGCACCATTTACGACCCGGAAATTCCGGTCAATATCGTTGATCTGGGTTTGGTCTACGGAGTAGCGATAGAGGAAAAATCCCGCGGTCACGACGTTGTAAAAGTCACCATGACGCTGACCTCCCCTACTTGCGGAATGGGCCAGGTGCTGGCTGGTGACGTGCGTTATCGCCTGCAAAAAGTGCCTAATGTCGATGAAGTCTTTGTGGACATTGTATTTGATCCACCCTGGAACCGCGACAATATCTCGGAAGAAGCGCAATTGGAATTGGGGATTTTCTAATTATGAGCAGCAACCCGTTTGGCAGTGAAATTACCGGGACAGACATTCTGGAAGACCTGGAGTTCTTCGACGATTGGGAAGATCGCTATCGTTATATAATCGATCTGGGTAAAAAGCTCCCCACCATGCCCGACGAACTAAAAACCGACCTCAACTTTGTTCACGGTTGTCAGAGCCAGGTTTGGATCAGTCATCAATTTCAACCGGACAGTAATACTCTGCACTTCCTGGTGGATAGCGACGCTCATATTGTTCGTGGTCTGGCGGCTATGGTGATGGCCGCTTTTAATCAAAAACCACCCCGAGACATTCTTGATTTCGACATTGAGGGGTACTTCGGGAAAACCCAGCTGATTCAGCATCTGAGCCCGACCAGAGGCAATGGTTTGAAATCCATGGTCAACAAAATCCGCGAAGCTGCCAGCGCACACCGATAGACGTCCGTGCCGCAACCCGGGTATTCAGCCGCCTATGTACCGCTGTCGGCCGAAGAAACAATCACAAACTGATTGGTTATTTTGTCACTTTGCGTGCCCGGCGGGATGCGCCATAATCGGCACAATAATCAACCCTTATTAACAAACCGTTCTTTCGTAAAAGGATTCCACCATGCGATCTGCTCGACTTTTTGGCTTTTGCCTACTCTATCTGTTTTCTTCGCTTTCTTTCGCGGGGGAAACATTGTCGGATGCCGACATAAAAAAATGGGCGACAGCCTACCAAGCCGTGGTTGAGTGGTCAGAAAAAACGGAATTCAAGAACCCACCCAAAATCAACAAAGAAAATATGGATATAAGCAAAGTCTATTCCCAGATGCTGGAAACCAGCAAAGGCGAGGACTTCTATAAAGACTTGGCCGCTATTCTTAAAAAGAACGGATATAGCGATGAGCAACTCTGGGGGCAACAGGGCGATCGTATTCTGATGGCCTTTATGGCGAATGAAATGGATACCAGCAAGGTGGACATCCAGAAGCAGCTGCAAGAAGCCAAAAACATGATGAAGGATTTACCCCCGGAACAACGCGCCATGATGGAAGGCATGCTGAAACAAAGTACCCAGGCCATGGAAAGCGCTTCGGGTGTGCCCGACTCAGACAAAGCAGCAGTAAAACGTAACCGTGCTCTGCTTGAAAAAGCGTTCGACATTAAATAGCGCCGTTGCATCTGTCAACAATCCCGTCAATAATTAACGGTGGCCCATAACGGCGGCCGTTAATGTCAACCATTTGACACTGTTTTTGCTTCCCTTTCCCTTCTTGCGACACACTCACACTTCTCTTCCAAGCTCTCACTAAACCGTGATCTATACTTCAGTGTATGCTCATTTTCTGTGCAGGGTTTCAGAGAGCTGTTGCACTTTTATTCGTTGTTTAACAGACGGATCGGTAGATCCGGCTTACTGAGAATTGGAAAATAATTTGGTCATTTTTCAGAGATATAGATCGCTTTATCCGATCATTATCGGTTTATTGCTGCTTACCGGACAACCGGTCCGGGCGGCGTCTACAGTAGTCCTGGACGATCAGGTCAACGAGTTTCATTTGGGGCAGGATCAGCTGCAAGTCCTGCGTGATTCTCCGGATCAGTTAACCATTAACGAAATAACTACAAATAGCCATAGCTCGTTTACAGATGCCGACCAGGATATTCTGAACTTCGGTCACACTGCCGATTCCATCTGGATTCGCTTCCGGCTTGTTGACAAAAGCGTCGATGCTAACGATTCAACCTGGATGCTGGAATCGGCTTTCCCGCTACTTGCACGATTTGATGTATACGTTGTCGCCGACGGCCGGGTGACGGAAAAGTATCAACTGGGTTACGAACACAAGATGAAGCGGCGCATGCTACCACACCGCTTTTTCGTACAACCCTTACGTTTTGAACGGAACATTGAATACGATATCTACATCAACGTAGAACGGGCCAACGGCAATGTACAAGTTCCATTGAAACTGTCCCGCCCATTAACGTTTTTTTATAGCGAACTGATCAGTGATCATGTGTTTGGCATTTTCTTTGGCATTTTAATCGGCATGATCGCCTACAACCTGTTTCTGTTCTTCTCTGTCGGCAGCCGGGCCTATTTTTATTACATCGCTTATATTGTTTTTTCCTTCGCTGCTTACCAGGCCCTGACCGGCTACGGATTTTTGCTGATCTGGAGTCAGTTGCCAGCGGTTAACGAGTACATCATTCAGATTTCAGCCAGTCTGGGCGTTATTAGCGGCCTACTCTTCATTAAACATTTCATTAAGATGGAACAATACGCCCGCTGGTTCGTCCACTACATCCACACAATGGTGGGTATCGGTGTCGTCTTGATCACGACTAAACTCGTTACCGCGTATTTTCTCAGTATCCACATCACACTCTATTTGGGATTTGTCACCCTCACCATGCCACTGATGGTGCTGTACTGCTGGCATAAAGGTTCGCGCCCTGCGGGATTTTTTATGCTGGCCTGGATCACGTTAACCGTGGGCATCGTACTCTATGCGTTCAATTTACTAGGCTGGGTTCCGTCCAATGTGATAACCACCAACGCCATTCTGTGGGGTGCGGCTGCCGAAATGATATTGTTGTCTTTGGGTTTAGCGGATCGAATCAATTCAGAAAGAAGGCAAATATACAGTGCGCTGCAAGAACAACATAAGGCAGTTATCCAGCTTAAGGAAGCGGAAGAGCAATTGATGCATCGGGCATTGCACAGCCGCGCCACTGGATTGCCCAACCGGACTCTGCTACGCAATACGATGGACAACCTGCTTGAAAATGATGAAAGCCGACACTTCACTTTATTGTTGCTGAGCCTGAATAATTTTCACGAATTCAATAAAACCCTGGGCCATTCCAACGGCGATGCCATCCTGGGCATTCTAACGAAACGTATTTGCACTCTGTGCAAAGGTATCCACAATCTGTATCCGATAGAAACCCAAGACCGAGAACACAACCTGGTTTCAAGTATCGAGGGCGTTACTTTTGCTCTGCTGATTAAAGAATTGGACACCAGTGTACTTCAAAGCACGATTCTGAAGTTGTTACGCGATGTGGAAAAGCCATTTGAATACCAGGGGCTAACCCTGGACGTCGATGCAACAGCAGGCATCGCATCCTGCCCTTCCCACGGTGAAGACAGTGAGACGCTGATGCGAAACGCCCATATTGCATTGGAAGCTGCCAGCAGCACAAACGAAAAGTTTTCCATCTACAGTCATGAAATAGATCCCTACAACGCACGCCGGATTTCGCTGTTAGGTGAACTCCGCAACGCCATCGAAAAAGACGCACTGCAGTTGTATTTTCAACCGCAGATATGCCTGGATACCATGCAGGTGTCCGGCGCTGAAGTGTTGATCCGCTGGATTCATCCGGAATACGGTTTTATTCCACCTGACGAATTCATACCCTTAGCGGAGCGCACCGGTGTCATTCATCCCCTAACCTATTGGATTTGTCGCAAGGCGTTTGAATTCAAACACAGCCTGGACAGTCAGGGCTATGACATTAACCTGTCTATCAATATCTCAGCACGCAATTTACAGGACCCACATTTCAAAGAGCAGGTGTGTAAAATGGCAGCTGAAAACAAGGTGCAACTCAATAAAATTATAATGGAACTAACTGAAACCGCCGTGATGTACGACCCCGAAGACGCGCTACGCATTATGAATGACTTGAGCGAAGCAGGCATACGTCTGTCCATCGACGATTTCGGAACCGGTTATTCCTCGTTATCCTATTTGAAAAGACTACCGGTTGATGAAATCAAAATCGATCGCAGTTTTGTGATGGAAATGGCGAAAAATAACGACGATCAGGTCATTGTAAACACCACTCTAATGATGGGGCATAACCTGAGCCTGGAAGTGGTGGCAGAAGGTGTTGAAGACGAAGCCACTTTATATAAATTAAAGGACATGGGCTGCGACCTGGCGCAGGGGTACCACATTGCACGCCCAATGCCGTCGCACGATTTTTTTACCTGGATTTCCGGTTACCGGGCACACCAACGCCCTCAAGCGGTGATCAAGGGCGTCTGAATTGGGCTACACCCGGTTATTGTAAAAAATCGGTTTTCGCCGCGAGGATGAAATCGTTTTTGTGCAATCCCTCGATGACATGGGTCCACCAGGATACGGTGACCTTACCCCACTCGATCACCATCTGCGGGTGGTGATTTTCCTGCTCGGCTAACTCCGCCACCCGATTGGTAAAAGCCATCGCCTGCTTATAATCACTGAATTCAAAGGAGCGACTGAGCCTGGGTTGTCCGTCTTCGTGCACAATTGTCCACAGCGGAATCCCTTTCAGCAGACCCGGTTGTTCCGCCGGGGTGACAGCCGGCGCACCTTTATGACATACGCTGCATTGCTGCTCACGTAACAACATAACAATTCCTCACATATCAATGCATTCAATTACAGTAGTTGAAACAAGGCCTAACTGCTTATATTTCAAGTGATTTTGAAAATAGCGGTTTGGCCGCCCTCAATTATGGCCCAATTAAAACGCCTGTTGGCCAAACTGACACTCCCTGCTCACATTCATGCCAATGGCCACCTGCGATGCTTGGTGCACACTTGCTCATCTGTTCCATTTGACCCCTTTACCTTTAGCCATAACAGGATACAGTGCGATGCCCCAGTATAAAGCGCCCTTACGTGATATGAATTTCGTCATGAACGAGGTTCTGGACTATCCGGCTCACTTCAGCAAGCTACCGGGCGCCGACAATGCAACTCCCGATGTCATTGAAGCAATCTTATCTGAATGCGCCAAATTTTGTGAACAGGTATTGTCGCCACTAAACCAATCCGGAGATGCTGAAGGCTGCCGTCTCGAAAACGGTGTCGTCACTACCCCCAAAGGATTTCAGGAAGCCTACCAACAATATTGCATGGGCGGCTGGCAAGGATTATCGCACCCGGAAGAGTTCGGTGGCCAGGGTTTACCGCTATCCCTGAGCATAATGAAATCCGAAATGATCGGGACCGCAAACTGGTCCTGGGGGATGTATCCAGGTTTGAGTCTGGGCGCAATGAACACCATTTTCATTCACGGTACAGAAGAACAAAAGCACCATTTCCTGCCCAAAATGTGCGAGGGCAGCTGGACCGGCACCATGTGTCTAACCGAATCTCACTGCGGTACCGATCTGGGCCAGTTGAAAACAAAAGCCGTGCCCAATGACGATGGATCCTACGCCATCACCGGGACTAAAATTTTTATTTCTTCCGGCGATCACGATCTGGCAGACAATATAATCCATATCGTGTTGGCCCGACTCCCGGATGCACCTGCAGGCACTAAGGGCATCTCCTTGTTTATTGTGCCGAAAATCAAGTGTGACCCGGCAGGTAATCTGGGTGAACCAAACAATGTGGAATGCGGCTCCCTGGAACACAAAATGGGAATCAAGGCATCTGCCACCTGCGTTATGAATTTCGATGCCTCTGAAGGCTATCTTATTGGTCCCCCCAATAAAGGCCTCGAATGTATGTTCACCTTCATGAATACCGCCCGCGTAGGCACGTCCCTACAAGGATTGGGAGCATCCGAGCTTGCCTATCAGGGCGCTTTACCTTACGCCAAAGACCGCCTTTCCATGCGGGCCCTGGGTGGTAAACAACACCCGGAAAAAGTTGCCGACCCAATTATTTGTCATGCCGATGTACGACGCATGCTGCTGACCCAGAAGGCATTTGCTGAAGGTGGTCGCGCCATGGTGTATTACGCAGCAAAGTACGGTGACTTCATGTTGTTCGGCGAAACCGAAGAAGTACGCAATGAAGCCGATGATCAACTTGGTTTCCTGACGCCGATTCTGAAAGCCTTCCTCACAGAAACCGGGTGTGAAGCGGCAAACCTGGGCATGCAAGTCTATGGCGGTCACGGTTACATCAAGGAGTGGGGCATGGAGCAAATCGTTCGCGATACACGAATTGCTACTTTATATGAAGGCACCACCGGGATACAGGCACTGGATCTTTTGGGCCGTAAGGTTTTGCTCGGTAAAATGAAAACGCTGAAAACATTCTCATTCGAAATATTGAAGTTCTGTAAAGACAAAGGCCTGATTTCGTCTAACCCGCACAAAAAGGAGATGAATCGTTTTATTTGGCCGTTGTTGAAATACACCACCAACTGGCAGCAATACAGCGTTCGCTTAGCCATGCGCGCCCGCAAAAATTTTGATGCGGTGGGCGCTGCGTCATATGACTATTTAATGTATTCCGGCTATGTCAGCATGGCCTATTTCTGGGCCATGATGGCACAAACTGCATACCAAAAACTGGCAGAGGGTTGCGAAAACCCGGACTTCTATAAAGCCAAAATACAAACCGCCGAATTTTATTTTGAGCGCTTACTGCCTCGCGCCAAAGCTCACGCTGAATGCATGCTGGCGCCGGTAGGATCAGTGATGAAAATGAAAGAGGAGAACTTCTCTTTTCTAGACTAACTAGATTTGTTAACGCCGACCTTCTTTTTTGACCCATCTCGCACTGGGTTACTTGTTGCCCTCCTTTACAATAAGGAGGGCTTTTTTTTGTCTGAGACAATGTTATCTTTGATATACACGTCACCAAACGGTTGCATAAAGGCCGTATAATAAAAAACTAATTGGCCTAGTACACCGCTTTCTTGGATCCACGTAGCTTGACCGACATGCGATAACGAAAGTTTACAGAAAAATTGCCTGTTTTAACGCGCTCTTGTCCAGTGTCGGCCATAATTAACCAGTTATTATCAATAGTCTGGTTAGACTGGCAGGGTGTAGAGACCACTGGCCCGTTTCAATAGACCAAGGATTTACGCAAGCGACGGCCACACCGTCACTTAGCTTAATAATAACAAATAGAAAAATAGTAAAAGGTAGTCCCATGACGTCTAATAGTGCTTTATCTCAATTTGCTGATCTCAGCCCGCAACAGCGGCAGTTACTATTTGAGAAAATTCGTCAAAAGAAACTGAGTAATGCCCGGAGACCGCTTGAAGACGCCTTTGCGCCGATCGCAACAGACGTTATTAGCCTGTCTCCCCATCAACGCAGCTTGCTTGAGCTGGATACGTTTGCACAAGCAACAAACCGCGTCATTGAAATCAACCTTGAAAGCCAACTGGGCCTGCCCCAATTGCAGCAGGCCATAGATCAGCTTAGCCAGGCTAACCCGTTGCTGTGCAGCCGCTTCGACCACCAGCAGAAGCAATTCCTGATAAACGACTTGTCTACCACGGCCACGCTGAGCGAGCTTGTCGGCATGCCTGAAAGCCAGCATGAAGAAGCCATTGCCCATACCCGTGACAAACTGGCGCGCCAACCGAACGACCGCCAATGCCTTCATGTCACATTAATTAAATGCAGCAAACAAAAGCAGCGCTTATTGTTAGCGATGCATCCTTTGCTGTTAGACAGCTATTCCTTGTTACGTCTGGCAAACCAATTACTGAGTTACACTGAAAATCCGATGGCTTTCGAAGCGGCCATTCAGTCCGAACCGGGCTCTCAACATCGTTTTGCAAACTGGTCTGCCCAGATGCTGGAGCAAAAATTTCTGCAGGACGAATGGCATCGTCTGGCCCCAAAAATGATGACCACAGAGTCTTCATCAATAACGGCCATATCCAAAGTCGCAACCAGTTCAACCCAGATTGCATCGGATTTTATTGATAGCCATGCCCCTCGCGATGTCAGCGTCAAGCAATGGCTTTGCAATGCCCTTAACCAATGCCTATATAGTTGGCTATCTCATCATGAAATCACATACTGGTTCTCTGATCCGCTATTAAAAGACAGCGAATTCGAAAATCTGCTGGGTTTTTTTCCTTATTATGTTCCAGTCAAAGGCCAACCAGACGATGTGTTTGATATCACCCGCACACTGGCCAATTTACACACCCGTTATTCCGCCGTATCCGAACATCTGGGCCGAGCCTTATGCTCCAGTGGTTCGCAAATCCCCCTCATTCATTACCATTGGTTTGATGTTGAAAACCACCAAGGCGAGAGCGTCAAGCTTGCCTCGGTTCAGCACCATAATAACGGCTTCATGTTGTCGCCATTCGAGATTCATATTATCGAACACGGCGCAGGGCTAAACCTGGATATCCACTTTGACCCGGATCGCATCAACAGTAAGCAACTCAACCTGCTGACCAACGATTTAAAAGCGTTGCTGAGACAGGACAACACGACTGATTCAGCAAACACAAACAGCTTGCCTGAACAATTACGTGCTATCTGGCGCGATTTATTACAGATCAATTCGATTGAACCGGATCAAAGTTTTTTTGAATTGGGTGGTCACAGCTTGCAGGTAACGGAATTAAAATTCCGTATCAAACAACAATTGAAACTGGATATCCCGATCTCCGTGCTATACGAGCTGACCACCATTGAAAAGCTCAGTAGTTTTATTTTAGCAACTCATGGCAACAGCCTGGGCTGGCTGCCAGATGCGGAAGGTCAGGAAGAAGAAGAGGAAGGCACATTATAAGCACATGACCTCACAGCCTTGGTGATCGAATGAGTTTTGTTGCCTGAATTCGGCAGCTAAAAAAGCCAGCTATCTTAGCTGGCTTTTTGCGATTCCGGCATTGAGTCCGAAGTCGGCTCAACAAGTGAATCAGCCTGCTCAGGGAGGGGCTCGTCCGGTGCAGGGGACATCGACATATACTCCGCGTAGCGAGACCAGAACCCCATATCAAAAGAACCATAATCCGGATCTTCACAGCCCATTCCGTTAGCAACGTAATAGACGTAGGTCAGCATCATTTCGGCATCCCGACTGAACCGGATGTCTCCTAAGGGCGTCTTGTCCATTAAATCGATCGCCGAAATACCGGAAATGCTCGCCATAAAACAATGCATTAACTGGAAGCGTAAATGATGCTGATTTTTGTTCGGTTGCAAACGCGCCATTAAATTCATGGTGCGCTCCATCGGCTCGGTTAAATAACGATTATATAACTCCTTCAGCTCGTCATCTGCTTCCTGCATCAACCGGGCAATCAATTTGACCGCGTAGCGCCCATACACCGGCGTGCAATACAAAACCCAATACGGTAACTGAATCGCCATCACCATGTCTTCCGGGGTTAGATCCCCATCGTCCATTCGTTGGCTGAGATCGTCGTGAAGCCGATCGAACAAAGGCCTTAGCTGAAAGTTGAGCTTTTCCATTATGGCTTCGATGATGCCCATTTTGTTGCCGAAATGGTAATGCACCGCCGAAGAATTTTTGGTTCCGGCTGCACTATTAATTGTGCGCATGGAAACGCCACTGAATCCCTGTTCGGCAAACATTCTGATGGCGACCAGAATGAGCTTCTCCCTCGTATCAGATTTATTATCAACCATCAAAACACCGCGTCCTCGTTCACTACAATGCGAAAAATCAGGTTATACCGGCCATGCCTAATATAATATTTGGCCATATCATAACCTGATTTAACAGCCGCATCCTAACTCAAGCGATTTAGAGCAGTTCCGCTGCGCCCTGCTAATCGGCGTTGTCAGGTTCAAAGAACAACCAGGTCACTCCCGGGAACTGCTTTTTAAATTCGGCTTCCACGCTATTGATCGCTTCTATCATCCCTTTTTCAGTGCCGGTCTCTTTCATTTGGGCTTTAATTGCCACCATGATGTCCGCCCCCATCTGCATAGTTATCAGACGAAAGGTATGCTGAATCTCCGGGCGTTGCTTTAGCCAGGCTTTCATTTCATCCTGCACAACAGGATCAGCGCTCTGCCCAATCAGTAATGCCCGGACCTCGTTACCGATCAGGATGGCAATAATCAGCAATAAAGTGCCGATCACCATCGTACCGGCTGCATCGTATACCGGGTTACCAGTGACAAGCGTCAGCGTGATCGCGCAAAGCGCGAACACCAGTCCCGCCAGAGCCGCGAGATCCTCTCCAAAGACCACCAATAACTCACTCTGACGACTCTCTCTGAACCAGCGCCAATAACTACGACCTCGGCGTACTTTGTTCACCTCCCGCAAGCAGCCCCACATGGAAATGCCTTCGGCCACGATGGCGAAAACCAAAACGCCAATGGCAATAAGCGGAGAGCTCAGTGGCTCCGGATGCCCCAACTTGTGCCAGCCTTCATACAAAGAAAACATCCCCCCCAAACTGAATAGGATAATGGCCACAATGAACGACCAGAAGTAAATGGCCTTACCATAACCGAGCGGGTAATCCTCCGAGGGCGGGCTTTTTGCCAACTTCAGCCCCAGTATCAGCAACGATTGGTTTCCGGCGTCGGCAAAGGAGTGAATGGATTCCGCCATCATAGCACCCGAGCCGGTGATGATGGCTGCCACCAGCTTGGCAACCGCAATGGCGGCATTTGCAAAAAGGGCAAATAAGATACTTTTTAATGAATCGGCTCCGTGAGACATGCTCCGTCCTTTCGTGATGAATGAGTGCAATGGTACGCAGGAAGCGTAACGAAGCAACAGTATAACCAGCTGGCGGACCCTGGCCTATAGCCATCCGCCTCGGGTATGATTCCGACGATGAATCTAAACGATGAACAACAAAATGCAGCACACTACGACGGATCGGCCCGGCACCTGTTGGTGCTGGCTGGTGCGGGCACCGGTAAGACCCGTACCATCATTGGCCGCATCCTCTATTTAATACAACACAAGGTGCCCGCAGAACGCATTCTAATGCTGACCTTTACCCGCAGGGCCGCCAAGGAAATGTTGCTGCGCCTGCAAAATCACGCGGGTAAATCTGCGGATCAATTGACGGCAGGCACTTTCCATCATTTTTGCCTTCAGGTCATGCGCCGGGTGCCCAAAGCATTCAAGGTGGAAGATCGCACGGTTATCGACCGTGATGACGCCCAAAGCCTGCTTCAGCTGGTTCGCGGTGAATTAGTAAAGAAAAGCGAAAAGCGCGATTTTCCTAAGGCGGTTACCATTCTTAACTACATCTCCTATGCCAAGAATTGCTGTATTGAGCTGCCGGATTATTTGCAACAGTTTACCGAGCTGGACGACAACACCATGCAACGCATTACCGACATCGCACAACAATACGATGTCCGTAAGCAACAGCGCCGGTATCTTGATTACGATGACATCCTGCATTTATTCGTGCAGGGCATTGAATCCAACCTAAAATTGCGCAGCCGTATCGCAGGCTTATATCAGCATGTATTAGTAGATGAGATGCAGGACACCAATCCATTACAGTGGCGCATACTGCAAGCCCTTTCCAGCGCTAAACTGTTTTGTGTGGGCGATGATGCACAATCTATTTTTGCATTTCGCGGCGCAGATTTCCGCAATGTCCACGAGTTTGAAACTCGACTGCAAAACGCCACGATCTTGAAACTACAACAAAATTACCGCAGCACCCAACCAATCCTGGATATCGCAAACTGGCTGCTGGAACAGTCGGACCTGCAATACGATAAACACCTGGTCGCCCATCGCGGGCGTGGCCTTAAACCCCGGCTATTGGACTTTGAATCCAAATTCGATGAGGCGGACTGGATCGCCACTGACCTGCAGCTACGCCATGAAAATGGCGCAGCCTGGCATCATCACAAAGTGCTGGTACGCTCGGCCTGGTCGGCGAAGACACTGGAAGGCGCGCTAATCGATCGCGGCATCCCGTATCGCTTTGTGGGCGGCACCAGCCTGCTGGAAGCCGCCCACGTGAAGGACCTGCTGGCCATGTGCCGCGCCGCCATCAGCGCTTATGATGAGCTCGCCTGGATTCGTTATCTGAAGTGCTGGCCCAAAATCGGCGATGTCACTGCCGCCAAGCTGGTGCAACAACTGATTGAACTGTCTCCCGCAGACAATCCGCTGGAGGTCATAAAAAGCAATTTACCGAAACGGGAAGACATCCAGCATGGTATTGCACTGATCCAGCAGTACCGTAGCGAGCCGCAAATTGCAATTAAGCTCGGCGCCGAGCATCTAAGCAAAGCCCTGTCGCAGCGCTATGACCGCTGGGACAGTCGTTTGGGCGACCTGCGCCTGCTATCGGACCTAGCCAATCGCTATAAGGATCTGCAAGGGTTTGTGGAAGCCTATACATTGGATCCGGTATCCAATTCTGAAGCAGAACAAGCCGAGCAGGACGATTGCGTGACCCTGATTACGGTTCACAGCGCCAAAGGAACCGAAGCACCCGTGTGTTATTGCCTGGGCGTACAGCCGGGCATGTATCCCCACCTGCGTAGCTTGGGCGATGCGGACTCAGAGGAAGAAGAACGGAGGATTTTGTATGTGGCGCTAACGCGGGCTCAGGATGAACTGATCATTACCCGCTCCGGCGACGACAATCGCACCCTGTTCCACGGCGGCTCCTTTGTGCACAGTGTTGGCAGCAGCTATTTTTTCGAATATCTGCCGGTGAAGCTGGTTGAGCATGAACACTTCGGCTTTCATTCCGGTCACGGCGGCGGCAGTGTACTGGACGAGCTGCTGGACTTCGAATAAGCCAGCGCCCACCTGTACACAGTGCGGGCAAGCCGCTACCGGTATCCTTGCCCTGGATGGCGCCGCTTTTTGGAATGGTGATGGCGTACGGGGATGTACACTACACGTCGCTCAATAATGCGCGGACCCTGCTGATGATAACGGCCGTAATGATGGGCATTGAAGTTACCCTGAGGACCTTTGTGGTGAAAGCGTTTAGGCGAACCGGAGTTGAAATGCGAGCGCGTCGGCGGGCGGTATCGCGGTGCTGGTCTCGGGGTTACATTCCAGCCATTACGGTCGTGCTCGCGGTGATGCTTGACGGCATAGGCCGTTATCCCACCCACAGCCAACCCCATGAGCACAGCGGCTTCATCGTCATTCAGAGCATAGGCCTGGTTCATATTGGTTAACGCCGCTGCTGACACCAGCGCGGCGATCACAATGGAACGCTTATTCAGTCTCATAGCATTTCTCCTTTTAAAGTCTGATCAGATTAAGCCTGACAAACTGAATCCATACTGAACCCGCAATCACCTACTATTCAGCGGTGATTCAGGCTTTACGGATAGTAAAAGAAGTCTTCTACATTCAGGAGAGGAGCCCTACTGCTTAAAGGGCTGTATGACTCCGGTCTGAAATGGTCGGCACGACCAGGAAAAAATATTGCCTAAAACAATGGGTCATCTTGCTTTCATATCACCATAGCGCTTGCACCACCGATAGAGTATCGGCTCTTACCAACCCTGGAACGAACAATAAAAACATTGATACCAACGCAATTGTCAATGCTGCGGAGCCCAACCAATCAATGAACCGCGTATCGCTCATACTAACCTCCATGCTGCCCTGTGGCCCGTAGTCACTCCGGGTCCAATTCCGAGTTTAGAGTTCAGTTTAATTTCAGATTGCGATCCTGCATACCTGTTTCGGGTTGAAGACTTTTCCACAAATCCTGAGACACAATTTACCTTTGGATCGCAACCAGACTGATCTCATTCAAGTTTTTATACCTGACTCAATACCTGTTATGCTAGTTCCGTTAATATCATGTAACCAATCAGTCTAAATAGACCCGTTATTTTTACCAAACAGCAACGTTAAACGGCCATTTTACGGCACTGATGTAAGATTGATCCGATTAATCTATTTACGTTTATCAGAATTTGATCACCATGAGCATGCGACTTGATAAGTTCTTAAGCCACTATTCCGGCTTGTCCCGTAAAGAAGCCAAGCAGGCCATCAAAGCGGGAGATGTGTTAGTTGCCGATCGTGCAGTTACCGATCCGCAAACCAAAATCCAGCCTGACGAAGCGGTACGCCTGAACGGCATGCGCATTCAACCACAAGGTCCTCGTTATTATATGTTGCACAAACCTGCGGGTTATGTCTGTGCGAATACAGACAGCCTTCATCCCACCGTCATGTCACTGCTCGAAGATGAAGACACCGAATCATTGCACGTAGCAGGTCGCCTGGATCTGGATACGACCGGATTGGTTTTAATCACCGACGATGGACAGTGGAGTCATCGGGTTACATCCCCCAAACACAAACTGGATAAACTTTACCAAGTACAACTGCATGAACCGATCAACGATCAGGATCGAATTCAGATTGAGCAAGGCGTGTTGTTAAAGGATGAGAGCAAACGTACTCGTCCTGCGAAAATAATTTTGCACCAACCACAACAAGTTGAACTGATTATTCGCGAAGGAAAATATCACCAGGTAAAACGAATGTTCGCAGCTGTCGGCAATCACGTTACCACATTGCACCGCGCACGGATCGGAGAAATCGAACTGGATCCATCACTCCTGCCCGGCGAGTATCGCCCCTTAACTCAACTCGAAATTAACAGTGTAGGCGCCGGATGACAGACATTGGGCTGCAGTATTTGTGTGACCTGGTTAACCAACAGCAATCCGACACCCTTTTGGTGGCCGATGAACATCTGGATTCAACCACGCTTCTGAGCCTGAAAGCTCATGAGCAGCTGACGCTTCTCAGCAACCGTTATGATGTATATATCGCGGCCACGGAAAACAATATTACCTGTATTTTCAATGATATGGACCTTTCCGAGCTAAACAGAAAATTCGACCTTATCCTTTATCGGGTATCCAAGGAAAAAGCCATTGTTCACCATATTATTAATCAAGCGCCAGCCGCGCTGAAGGACCATGGGCAATTCATTTTATGTGGCTTCAAAAACGAGGGCATTAAAACTTATATCAGCAAAGCCGAACTTTACTTTGGTGAAAAAGCTGACATCAGTAAAGGTGAACGTCAGCTTAAGATCGCTCGTTTCAATCCGCACGCTTTGGGTGAAGCGCTGGACGATCGCGACTACAAGCAACTCAGCCAGATTGAAGCCCCCGGTAAGATTGAGATTTTCAGTAAGCCGGGGCAATTTGGCTGGAATAAAACCGATCAGGGTAGCCTGCTTTTGGTGGACGCTTTGAAAGAATTTATTCATGAGCAAACCGAGCCTCCGGGCAACGTGCTGGATCTTGGATGTGGTTACGGTTTGCTATCGATTATGGCCTGGAATCTGGGTGCCGCAAAAATAATCGCTACCGACAATAATGCCGCCGCCATTTATAGTTGCCGCAAAAACTTCCAACACCATCATATTATCGGGGAAGTTATCGCGGATGATTGCGCCGCTTCCATCCATCATCAATACGACATGGTGCTATGCAATCCACCCTTTCACAGAGGTTTTGATACCGAAAAAGATTTAACAGAGAAGTTTGTACGCAGTGCCAGTCATCATCTAAAAAATTCCGGAACTGCATTTGTAGTAGTAAATCAATTTATTCCGATTGAACAAATTGCCGCATTACACTTCAAATGCATTGAGGTTGAAAAGCAAAACAAAAGTTTTAAAGTCGTTAGGCTATCTTCTTAACAGCATAGCGCAACCGGCAGCCTTTGCGCTCCGGATTCAACTCTGGCCATTGTCGTAACGAAGCGCGCAGCTGTTTGGTTTCAGTTTGCTTTTTCAACAATGCAATCACGGCATTATGGCAGGTGGGCGTAGCGAACTGATACACCGATTGAAATTCCTGAGCGACAAAGTCTTCGTTGTAGTAGGCGCTGTGTCTCCATTCTTTGTAATTAACAAAGTTCATTACCAGCAACCCATTTTCAGTCAGGTGCTCTGTCAACACATCAAACCAACTGGCGTCAGCCTCAATAGCCCGCTGCGGTTCACCATCCTGCTCGAAATACAAATCGTCAATAATCATATCGAAAGGATCGCCGTCATAGGTCGTCATCCATTCTATGGCATTCGCATGTTGCCACTGCAGATTTTTGTATTTCAGATTAAAAAAACGTTTCGCAATCTGGATATGAGTTGCGTTGATCTCGACCCCGATCACCTGTTGCGGACCGATAAAGCGATTCAGCATATGAATGACCGCTCCTCCCCCAACGCCGAGCAGCAGCACCCTTTTAATCTCACCGGGAGCGTAAAACTGACTCGGCAGGAACAATAGATCCCAGACACTACCGGTTGCGGCGTGGTTCGGATTATATTGGCTGTGGAATACGTCGCCGGTATACAAGCGGCGGCTATTACCGGCGCTACGCACCTGATAACACAGGCCATCGACCGTTTTTTCGTAAAGAATCGCCATTCAGGGCCTCGTGAACTTATCGCAATATCGGATCCGGAAAACAGGTCGCATTGTAGACTAGTTGGCTTTGGTATGCAGTGTGAAATCCGGCTCCTGATTGCCAGCAAAGCCGTACGTGCTATGCTAGCGCCACTCGTTTTTCTAATTATTCAAAAGAGTTGACTATGACACTCCCTGCAAGCTTTGAAGGCAGACTAAAACTACCCGTTGTGGCCGCCCCTATGTTCCTGGTATCCGGCCCTCAAATGCTCATCGAGAACTGTAAAGCCGGAGTCGTCGGCACCTTCCCTGCGCTCAATCAACGCACCAGCGAAGGTTTTGAAGAATGGTTGGTGGAAATTGAAAAGGCGCTCAGTGAATTTGAGGCACAAACGGGGGAGTCTGCCGCACCCTATGGGGTGAATCTGATTGTCCACAAAACAAATCCGCGCTTGCAGGCGGATCTGGAAATCTGCGTAAAGCATAAAGTACCCGTTATTATTACCTCGCTGGGTGCGGTTCAGGAGGTGGTAGATGCTGTGCACAGTTATGGCGGAGTCATATTTCATGATGTCACCACTAAACGTCATGCGCAGAAAGCTGCGGAAGCCGGAGTGGATGGTTTAATCGCAGTCTGCGCTGGAGCCGGCGGCCATGCCGGCACCACCAACCCTTTTGCACTGGTACACGAAATCCGCAGCTTCTTTGACAAAACCCTGTTGTTGGCGGGCTGCATTAATCACGGCAGCGATGTTGCTTCTGCTTTGCAAATGGGAGCCGATCTGGCCTATATGGGAACGCGATTTATCAATACCGTAGAAAGCCAGGCAGATCAGGAATACAAGCAGATGGTGATCGATTGTGATAGTAAAGACATCGTCCACACCCCCGCCGTGTCCGGTGTTCCTGCCAGTTTCATGCGGCCCAGCATGCAGAAAGCGGGCTACGACCTGGATAAAGTAAACCAACCCGGTGAAGTAGATTACGGCACCAAACTGAAGCCGGTATCAGACGAAGCCAAAGCCTGGAAAACAGTTTGGTCCGCCGGGCAGGGTTGTACCGGCATTGAAGATATCGTTAGCGTTGCAAGGTTAATAGACCGGATCAAAGCAGAATTTCATAACGCCATCGAGCAGCAAAGCAAGCTGCTCGATCTCTATAAATAAAATAAGACAACCAACTACCCTGATCGCCTGCAGTGACTAAGCTGCGCTCTGCTGAGCCTGCAGGTGATCTATTGTTTCCATCTCAACGCGGAATCGTTCCAGCAAATCCCGGCGTTCGTCGGTCTCCCAGGGATGGAAACCCGGCCGGAAATATTGTAGCAAGAATGGCATTAAAGCCCGCATGATGCCCTGTTTTCCCCACAGCAGATTGCGCATTTCTTTTTTCGTTTCTGGATTCAGCAAGCCGTCTTTTTCCAGCAGATAGCTCTGCCGATGGTTCAGCCTCACTAATAGATCCGCAGTTACCAACAGCATGGCAGCCACCCGCATAAAATAGCCACCACCGGCTGCGTTGTACAAATCGAAACACACCGCTTTGTGTTCGACCTCTTCCAATGCGTGATAGATCAATAATTCCCGGAAAGGGGAATCCGCATTTTCAATAAGATCCGGCCGATGATAGATAAACAGGTGCGCGAGTGACGCAGTAAAATGCTCTGAGGCGGCCGTCATCGCCAGCCGCGCTAACGGAGAGATCTTTTTTCGTGCCCAGCGGTTATCACGTCTTAACTTTTCGTCAAAGCGCTCCATTTTTTCGTAACCCAGTTCAATCAATGCTTTGCTCCAGCCATCATGCTCGCGGCCGTGCATCGCCTCCTGACGTATAAACTGCTGAATCTGAACGACCAGGTTCACTGGCAGATTTTCTTTTCCCACCTGATCCCGCACATCCCTGGCGGAATCCATAAAGAACCGCTCCCCTTCGGGAAACAAGGCTTGAAGCGCGTTAAAGAAATGGGTCGAAACCGGATTTTGATTGTGCCAGTAGCGATTCGTTTTCATCGCTTTCTGATAATCAAATCGAACATTACGCGCTATTATTTTGAGCGCCGCCGGGGTGCTCGTTCTGCGCTTTCCTTTACCGAACATAATATAGAACTCCACTAATGACTGAGCAGTTACCATATTAAGATTAGTTGACGGGAACCGGCTTTGTTAGGTGAAACCATGACGAACTGTTGTGTTCCCGCGACAGCGTGTGAAAAGTTATAAGACCGGGTCGCTTTAATCTCTCACCATCAAACCATTCGCCCGACCCAAAAAAAGCGGACATTGCTGTCCGCTTTTGATTTTCGCTTCACGGAAAGTTTAACTTCAGATACTTACACGATGCGAGCTTGAATCTGCATTCCGTATCATCTTAACGTACACTAACGCCTGGCCATCGCTCCCTACTTCGTATAAACATCATGATACTGATCACGCAGGTCCCGTTTCAATAACTTACCGGTGGGCGTATGAGGCAGTTCTTCAACAAACAACACTTCATCTGGCATCCACCATTTCACAATTTTGTCCGAAAGAAACGCCAAAATCGATTCCTTGGTCAAATCTGCTCCCTGATCTTTAACCACCAGTAATAAAGGTCGCTCATCCCATTTCGGGTGAGGCACACCGACTACCGCGCACTCACTGATACCCTCATAGCCGATGGCAATGTTTTCTATATCAATTGAACTGATCCATTCACCACCGGATTTGATGACATCTTTGGCGCGGTCAACGATATTCATATATCCCTGCGCATCAATAGTCGCAACGTCGCCAGTATCGAACCAGCCATTATGCCAATCAGACTGATCATCGTTCTTGTAGTAGGCGCTGGCGACCCAGGGCCCACGAACCTGTAAACGACCAAAGGCTTTTCCATCATGGGGCAGTTCATTATCATCTGTGCCCACAATGCGGATTTCGATTCCGAAAATAGGACGCCCCTGTTTGGTTTGCAGTTGGTAACGTTCTTCCTGGGACAAGCCAGCCATGTACGAATTCATACTGTTCATAGTGCCCATCGGAGAAAGCTCGGTCATTCCCCAGGCGTGTATCACAAACGCATCGTGTTTTTCCTGAAACGCCTTGATCATTGACATTGGAGCAGCGGAGCCGCCAATGACAACTTCCTCCACCGTTGATAACGTCAGCTTTTCTTTCTCACAATATTGCAACAAACCAAGCCACACGGTTGGCACACCCAATAGCAGCGCCACATTTTCAGAATCGATTAATTCATACAACGAAGCACCGTCCATGCCTGCACCCGGCAAAACCAGAGTAGCACCACCGGCTGTAGCACCATAAGGTATGCCCCAGGCATTAACATGGAACATCGGCACCACAGGCAACACTACCGTTCGATTACAAACCCCGAGTGCGTCGTTGCTCACCGAGGCCAGCGCATGAATTACAGTAGAACGATGACTATAAAGCACGCCCTTCGGATTACCTGTGGTTCCCGATGTGTAACACAGCGTGGCCGCCATTTGCTCTTCGAGTTGTGGCCACTCGTATTCTTCACTGGCCGCTTCCAGCAGCTCTTCGTAACACAGCAAATCCAGCTTGGATTCCGGCATACTCTCTTTATCAACCATAAGCACAATATGCTTGAGTAGTGGCAGGTGATCTATAACTGCTTCAATCAAGGGCACAAACTGAATATCCAGAAACAGGACCGCATCTTCTGCGTGATTCAGAATATAAATTATTTGCTCCGGGAATAAGCGCGGGTTAACCGTATGCAAGATTGCGCCACTACCAGAAACGGCGAAATACAATTCGTAGTGTCGATGGGTATTCCAGGCTAATGTGGCGACACAGTCCTGCTGCTGGACGCCCAGGCGACTCAACACATTCGCGGTTTTGCGGGCACGCCGGGCGGCATCCGCGTAGGTATACCGGAAGACACCTCCTTCTGGCTTACGACTAATTATTTTACCATCGCTATGCACTTTCTCTGCATGACGTAAAATGGAAGCAATGGATAATGGGGTATCCATCATTAAACCGTTCATTGTGATCTCCTCGCACCGTTAATGTTTAAAAACTTCATTCTAATTTCAGCTATTTATTATGATTAAATTTTTACTGTTAATTTCTCGTTGCTTAGATTCTACCTTGCGGCTCCCTTAAAAAAACACTAATTTAATGGATTGGCCCCATAACGCAAAAACCCGGACAGTGCCCGGGCATCAGAACTAACTCGCTTAACGGCTTGCCAGCTTAAAGGAGGCGGTGACGACTTTCTGATAAATTACCGGCAGGGTACGTTGCATCATATCCAGCACTCTGGCATCAGGCCCGATCAACACCCGGCGTTTATTGGCAGAGACCGCAGACAATATAACCTTAGCCGCTTGTTCCGCGGTGGTCATAAACAATGCCTCAAAGCTGTCACGCATATTTTCAGCGCTGGCCGTGCCGGTCAGATTTTCCATGCTTTTTGTCATCCGCGCATTACGCGCTATGTTGGTTTTAATTCCGCCGGGATGAACACAGGTCGCCGAGACACCGCAGCTTTCAATATCCAGCTCCTGGCGTAGAGATTCTGTAAAACCACGGACGGCAAATTTTGACATGTTGTAACCACTTTGCGTGGGCTGGGCAAACAAACCGAATACACTGGAGATGTTGATCACATGACCCTCTTCGCCTGCTTGTTTAATATAAGGCAGGAAGGCTTTAGTGCCCTGTACGACACCCCACATATTAACACCGAGAATCCACTCGTAATCTTCATAACCCGTATCTTCTACCGTACCACCCAACGCGACCCCGGCATTATTGAATATAAGATTCACCTTACCGTGATCATGCACCACTTCATCGGCCCAGGCATGCATGGCTTTGCGATCCGCAACATCCAGTGTTCGGCTGGTGACCCTGACACCGGCTGCAGAAACCATCTGCACCGTTTCCGCCAGCCCTTTCTCGTCGACATCACTTAAGGCCAGATTGCATTTCCGCTTGGCAAGATCGACCGCCAATGCGCGACCGATTCCTGAAGCAGCACCGGTAATGGCCGCAACTTTGTTTTTATAGGATTTCATGCAGTAGCTCCTGATTGAATGGCCTGCGGCGCACTGTCATCTCGGTTAGCAATATAGGCAGCAGAGTCAAAATGGCGTGTTTGATTGCGGAATTGCCAGGTAAATCCGGGCCAGAGCGTTACATTTTTACCACTCACCGGGTGCAGATACCAGCTTTGGCAACCCCCATCATTCCATACTGAGCCGGATAATTTGCCTTGTATTTCCGCGTTAAAAGATTTTTGCGCAGCCGGTGCGACATCCACCCAGTTTACGTCGTTTTTAGCCATGTATTTCATCGCATCCAATACATAGGCCAATTGTGATTCAATCATATACACGATGGAATTGTGGCCCAAGCCGGTATTGGGTCCAACCAAAAAGAACAGGTTCGGAAATCCCGATACGGTGGTACCTTTATACGCTTCAGGCCCGTCAACCCAGGTATCCACCAGGTCGGTACCGTTGCGTCCGAAAATCATATCTTTCGGCACCGGATCATTGGCTTTAAAACCGGTTCCGAAAATAATCGCATCCACCTTACGTTCAACACCATCAACCGTAATCACGCTGTCTTCCGTAATTTCCTGAATACCGGTGGTGATAACATCCACATTAGTTTGATCGAGTGCCGGATAATATTCGTCCGACATCAGTATGCGTTTGCAACCGATGGTGTAGTCCGGCGTCACTTTTTTACGCAACTCCGGATCACTGATCTGGTTACGAATATGCTTTAGTGCCCAGCGTTTTGCCAACACCATCAAGCGTGGATTAACCGCTAAACCCAATACCCGGCTTTCCAACGACCAGTAAATTGAATCTCTTAACAGCCGTTGCGCAGCAGGAAAGCGCTTAAACAACAAACGTTCTGCCACATTCATGGCGCGGTCCGGTTTAGAAATAATCCAGGGTGGTGTGCGCTGGAACAAGGATACCTTACCGGCGCGACGCTGCAGCTCAGGCACAAACTGAATAGCGGAGGCGCCGGTGCCGATCACCGCAACGCTCTTTCCCTGCAATGAATACTGATGATCCCAATCCTGGGAGTGAAACATTTTACCTTTGAACTTCTCTTTACCGGGGATATTGGGATAGGCCGGTGTGGACAGCCCCCCAGCACCCATCACCAGCATGGTCGCTGTGTATTGCTTGCCGTTCTGATCAGTGATTTGCCATATCCCCCGCTGCTCGTTCCAACGGGCGTTATCCACCGCGCAGTTCAGTCTCACGTGAGGCAATACCTGATATTTATCCGCACAATGCTCCAGGTATTTTTTAATCTCCGGCTGAGGAGCAAACATGCGCGACCAGTTGGGATTGGGCGCAAAGGAAAATGAATACAGATGCGACGGTACGTCACAGGCGCAGCCGGGGTAATGGTTCACACGCCAAGTGCCACCGATACCGGATTCTTTTTCAAAAACAATGAAGTCGTCGTCGCCTTTCTGTTTTAACTTGATCGCCATACCCAATCCGGCAAAACCGGACCCGACTATGGCCACTTTGTGATGCTCAACCGTCTGCATGTTCATTTTGTCATCCTGCTTTTGAATTATTATTAAGCAAAGTGCGAGTTGCGTAGCAAGGTAGACACTTGTCTACCTTTGAACCAAAAGTATACAGTCGTATACTTCGCCGTCAATAGGCACTACAATTCGAAACACAAACAGCCCTATCAGCAGAATTGAAAACATGAGTCTCCCAAAGAACATCCTGGCAAATGGTAAGCGCTTACTTATGGATGCTGCCCTGACCCTGACCGCATCCACCCGCAGCCTGAACGCCCTCAGTTTGCGTGAATTGGCTCGGGAAGCCGGCTTGAACCCAAATACCTTTTACCGGCATTTCAAGGACTTTGATGAGCTTGGCCTGGCCATCATCAATGAGATGAGTTCAGAAATTCGCGAACCGTTACGCCAGTTACGCCGCCAGGCAGCCGAATCCGTGGTACCCGCAGGCACCGAGCAGGAATCCTGGGAACAGAACCCACAACTGAATCTGGCAAAATCCAGACTGGTGAATACGCAAACGGTTCGCCTGTTCTTCGATTACGTCGCCACCAATCCAAATGCATTCATTCTGGGCGTTAGGGAGCTGCATGGCGCGTCGCCGGTGTTACGCAAGGCGCTGCGGCAGGTAATGCAGGATTTTGCGCGGGATATGGCAGAAGACATTGAAGCGCTGGGTTTGATGCCAGCGGTGGAAAACAGCGTGCTGCTTTCCATTGCGGAAACGATTTCACGGGAAATGTTCCAGCTGTCGATGGATTACATCGAGCAACCGGAACGACGGGAGGAGATCTGCCGCAAAGCAGAACAAACCATTATTATGCTGTCCCTGGGTAGCGCCCTGTTACAAGGCTATAGCCCGCTTATGACGAAAGCCCTGTCCGACTAGCCTCTATCGCGTACCCCGCAATATTACCTGACTAACCCGTTCCGGGTTATCCCACATGGGCACGTGCCCACAGAAAGGTAAGCGCACCCAAAACGTGTTTGCGGGCGCTCTCGACTTATCCCGCGTGAATGCGGGAAATACGAAATCCAGGTCACCAAAGGCAATAGTACAAGGCACTGTAACGCGGCTGGCGCCCGCAAAAGGGGGTCTGAAAGCGTCGAAAACGGGATCGAAATGGCGGGACTCCGCAAACATGCGTGCAGAGCGTACCGCATCATCGACCGGCATTTTCCAGCCCTGCGCCGCGACTGCACCGGACATGATAAGGGTGCGCCCTAAGGCATTGTGTAACACCCGCTCCACCAGATCGGGCATTGCGTTGGTCGCTTTTCGCATCAGGTTGAACAGGGGCTCCAAGTGCGCAGGCCCTGTCTTTTTCCACAAACCCGCTGGCGAAATACACACAATACTGCGCGCCAGCCCCATTGAAGCTGCTTCGAGCGCAATGCGCCCTCCTAACGAATTGCCGACCAAATCCACGGGCTCTTTAATGCCCATTTCCTGCAGGCTTTGGCTCAGGCTGGCCGCCATTTCAGCCGCCCCCGGCTTACCTGTTTCAAGGCCGGGCGTGAGACCAAACCCGGGAATATCGAACGCAATTACCCTGCGCTCCACTGCTAAACGATCCATCACGGGTAGCCATGCGTCGCTATTCATGCCGATTCCATGCAGCAATACCAAGGGGCGTCCCTGCCCTTTTTCAATGTGATGCCAAATCATACTGCCCTCTCAGTGCGTTGAGTTGTGTAGTTATCTGCTTGCCTTATTAGCTATTTGTTATTGAGTTACGCGCTTTGTTATTTTTTTAATTCATTTGACTTAATTATGAATCGGCTAAATTTTAACACACTACGACAGGCTGTTCGATAGTGCAGATTAGGCAACGGATTATTGATCTATAAGGATATTAAAAACAGAAGAGTGCGTCCGGCACAGGACGCCGTCCGATATGGCAGGTAACGACATTCAACTGCGAGAACTTAAACTCGCTCTGGCTCCAGCTCGCGCAAGGTGTGCGCAGCCAACTCTGGAGAACCTTCGGAATGGGGGTGATAGTTCCAACGGAAATATCGCAGAAAAGCTTTAAACAAAAGCCCCAGACCAGGCAGATACCCGAGTTTGGCAGCCCGCCGGTAGGCTTTAAAACCGTAGCGCTGCGGCCCTGACTTGTCCTGACTGATAAATACTTGGGTGCCGCGCTTCCAGGTCAGCAGAATCAAGAACATGACCGGAACCGTCATCAGTATCCGCAATACATTACTACCACCGATGGCGACGTAAACATCGTGAGCAACAGTACGGTGCTCAACTTCTTCAGCTCCGTGCCACTTAAGCAGGTCCACCATTTGCTGATTCGCGCCTAACGCTTCCAGCTCAGTATTGTTGATCATCCAAGTGCCCAGAACACAAGTCACGTGCTCCACTGCTGCCACAATACTCAGCCGGAAACGCAACCAGCGTAAAGCTTGCTTGCCGGTTACTTCAAAGCGACCGAACACTTTTTCCCCCAACAGCCGCCCAAAGATACCGTTAAGGCGCGCTTTAGACTCAGAAAAATCCCACCCATTCGCTTCATAAACCGCTAATGCATCACGGTGGCCGCGCGCATGGGCTCCCTCCTGACCGATAAAGCCTTTCACCTGCGTTCGCAGTGCTTCGTCTTTGATGTGGGGCAAAGTGAGGTTGAATATTCGGCAAAACCAAAGCTCTCCCGGCGGCAACACCAGGTGAGTCACGTTAAGCGCATAGCTGGAGAATTTTTCCCCGGGAATCCAGATCAACTCCGGACTACTCCAATCGGCATTAAAAGATCGCACGGTAAGCATACTATCCACCTTTGTATTTGTTTTACTGGTGATTAACGGCCATCTGAAAACAGGTGATTTCAGATGGCCGTTAATCTAAGGTGATCTATCTTTCCCGCCAATGTACGGTTAGGCTAAATTGTGGGTTATGGCCAATTCAATGCGATTAATGTCCTTTAAATGCTACTGCATGACCTAATCCAACTATTAATAGCACTAATCGTCGCATCGAAAACCGGAAATCTATTCCATTACGTTATAAACAACTCGTCAACCGCTCCACAACCCGCACTCAATTGTTGATATAATTTTCACAGTCTTCTTTGATGTAACAAGCCAATGCCGGAGTTTAACCAAGACCTTCAAAAGTATAATCGCCAACTCAAGAAAGGTTTTAACGCGTTACGTTTTAATGCCGGCCTGGAAGCGGAGTTCCGTACTTTTTTCTATGCACGCAACGTAGTAAAGCAACGCGGCGCCATTATTGTCGGTATTATTTTACTACTGGGGTTAGTTCCGATCGATCTGCGCCTGATCGACGGCGAAGCAGCTCATTTTTATCTATTGATTAGGGTATGGATCACAGTCCCCCTTTTGCTGGTGGCACTGGCATTTACTTTCCGAACCTCTCAGCAACATTACTTTTCCCTATTCAGTTTTTTCATCATTATCTTCATCGGAATCACGACCAATATACAAGTGGTCTATACCATGGGGTTAGGCCAGTTTGCTGCTTATGAAGGCTTAATGCTGATTATAATGGTGGCGTTTTTTCTGGGCGGTATGCTATTTAGACAGTCACTGGCCTGCATTATCATCATCAGTCTCAGTTACCTGATAATGAGCGAACTCTACCTGAGCACGTCTAGCTACAGCTTTCACCGTTACTATTTTCTGTTTGCCACCTGCCTGATTGGCGGTGTCAGTGCCTATACCCTTGAGTATCAGCTTCGAATCAGCTATCTGCAACGCGGCGCTTTGCGCAGCCTGGCCAAAACCGATCCACTGACCGGTCTGTATAACCGTGGCGCCATTGCTGACAAGTTAAATCACCTTGTTGAATACGGCTACCGTGAACAAAAACCCATTACGTTGTTGATGATTGATGTGGATTACTTTAAGAATTACAACGACTGCTATGGACATATCCAGGGGGATACGTGCCTGGTCAGCGTTGCCCAGGCCCTCATCAAAAACTGTAAGCGGCCGCTGGACTTCGCCGGTCGCTACGGCGGCGAGGAGTTCCTGATCATGTGGTTTGACGCGCAACCGAATGAAGCCAAAACCTTTGCAGAAAAAACCAAAGCCACCCTGGATAGACTGAATATACCTCACGCAAACTCGGAGGTTGCCACTCATGTCACTATATCCGGCGGCATGATAACCGGTGTGCCCGATCGTCCGGATATACAGGCGGCGATTCTGCATCAGGCCGACCAATGCCTTTACCGCGCAAAAGAAAGTGGAAGAAACCGCATTATTATTCAAGAGGTTGGCGAGGATCACAGTATTTCTTCAGTGGTCAAATAGAGCCCTTGCCGTTCGCTTCCCAAGACTAACCTATCGTAACGCCTTACGTTCATGCGTTCTCTTTTGTCAACAAATGCATTTATAGAACTATCCCTCTGACAACGGTCTACACTTTAAATAATACCCCGATTTGCCGGTCTCCTAAGCTAGTAGGCACTCGTATTGAACGTACTATTTATTAGTAGTAAGCGCGTATTCAGCGCTTGGATCATTATACTGTTCACGTCTGTGTTCGGACTGAATAGTCCTTTGGCCTGGGCGGAGCCCATACTGCCCCTCACGGCAACAACCGATCACCTCAACCTGATGCCGTACCTATCCGTACTCCCTGATCCCCGGCATGATTATTCTATTGAGGAAATCACACGAACCCAGAATCAGATTCCATGGCAAGCCAGTAAACACGGTAACGACAACATTAATTTTGGATACACTAGTGATGTGTATTGGTTTCGCTTAAAAATTCACAACACAACCACCGAAAAACAGCATACCAATATTGAAATCGGCTATCCGGTGCTGGATTACCTGGATGTGTTTATTGATCACCCCAACCAGGAAATTCAACTACTGGAGCTAGGCGACAAACGCGCATTCAACGATCGCCCGGTCTCCCATCGCAACTTTATCGTGCCATTGGATCAGGGCCCGGAGGAGCTGGTCACTCTCTATTTCAGAGTCGAAACCACCAGCTCGATGCAGGTGCCGATTCAGCTGTGGCGGGATAAAACGTTATTACAAAGTGCGCAATCCGATATGCTCGGACTGGGGCTGTATTTCGGCACCATGGGGGTTATGGTGTTCTACAACCTATTTGTCTTTTTCTCGGTACGCGAATCCAATTACTTATACTACGTTTGCTATGTGGCCAGCATTGCGCTGTTCTTTGCCAGCCTGAGTGGCGTGTCTTTCCAGTATCTGTGGCCGGAAAACACCTGGTGGAACGACCAAAGCATTGTCTTTTTCCTCGCCTGCGTGGTGATGTTCGCTGCCATGTTCACCATTCGATTTTTGCGCATCAGGGAAACCTTCCCCCGCCTGCAGCACCTTGCCAATATGGTTGTTTTTGTCAGCATACTCATCACCGCAGCCACTATTTTAGCCAGCTACTCCACCATGATCGCCGTGGTGATTGCGTGGGCCGTATTCGGTATTTCCCTGGCCATCAGCTTCGGTGTGTACCGCTGGATGGCCGGCGACTCCTCGGCAAAATACTATTGCATATCCTGGTTTACCTTACTCATCGGCGGCGTTATTCTGGCTCTTAATAAATTTGATGTGCTGCCGCGTAACTTTCTGACCGAGCATGCAACCCAGTTTGGATCCGCCTTCGAAGTGATTCTGCTTTCTTTCGCATTGGCAGACCGCCTGAATGTTGAAAAGCGCCGCCGTTTTGAAGCGCAACTCAGTGCGCTGGAAAACGAGCGTGTAGCACGCCTGGCACAAGCGGAGGCCTTGCAACAGGAAAAAAACGCGCGGCGTGCGCAGGAGCAGGCCCTGATTCACGAACGGGATGCCCGGCACGCTCAAGCGGAAGCATTGGAATTCCAACGACAAGCGACCGAGACCCTCGAATACAAAGTACGGGAACGCACCCAGGAGCTGGAGGTGGCCAATCAGCGTTTGGAGGAGCTGACCTATACCGATGGTTTAACCGGTATCCGCAACCGGCGCTATCTAAATCGCGCACTGGAGCGGGAATTCACTCGCTCACGGCGGGAAAAGCTGCCATTAGCGGCGATTATTGTCGATATTGATCACTTCAAACAATTCAACGATACCCACGGCCATTTGGCCGGCGATGACTGCCTGCGCATAATAGCCAAAGCTATTGAGAGTTGTGCATTACGGGAAAACGACGTGGTTGCCCGTTACGGGGGCGAAGAGTTCATGGTTCTGTTACCCAACACCGACGAAGCCGGTGTGATGCTGGTAGCGGAACAGATCCGCATTGACATCAAAAACGTTCAATTTGATATTGATTCAACACCGGTAACGGTGACCGCCAGCCTGGGCGCCACAGCCTGCATTCCGGGGCAGACACACAACATCGAAAGCTTTATCACCGCTGCAGATGAGGCACTGTATATTTCGAAAAAGAGCGGTCGCAACCAAATCAAATTCCGTGCTCCCGAGCTCGCCTCCCCCGGATCATTGCGCTCAAACGGTTAACAAGCGCCTTCCCCCATCCCAGATCTTGACCCATTTCGCCCATCGTGGTTAACTGACCTCAAAGAAATGAATCCGGATTCACTTTATGGCATATCGGGCTACCCGTCGCACCGAAACACGCAAGGCCGAAATTCGTGCACGAATTTTGCGTCAAGCCCGGCAACTGATCATCGAAACCGGATTCAGGGGATTGACGATTGCCGCCGTGGCCGCCCGATCAGAAATTGCCACCGGCACGGTCTATCGATATTTTTCAAACAAGGCCGATTTGTGTGTCGCGGTTTTTGAGCTGGCAACGGAACATGAAATAGACGCGGTTGTGCTGGCCAGCCAACAGGGTGACACCACACTGGAGCAATTGACAGGGTCACTAACCACTTTTGCCCGGCGGGCGTTGCGCAACCCGACCTTAGCTTATGCACTGATTGCTGAACCGGTTGGCCCCGAGCTGGAAGAAACCCGTCTGCGATACCGTTCGTTATGGGCTGACACTTTTGCCACGCTTTTGGAAAAAGGAAAAGACCAGCGCATCTTCTATTCCCAGCCCACCTATTTGAGTGCGGCGGCACTGGTTGGCGCCATGGCGGAAACCATCGTAATTTCCAGCACGCAACAGATTAACCGAAATCATCCCAATTCAGATCACGCCAATTCACAACGCAAGCTGTCCCAAACCGAACTGTGCAATCACATTGTCAACTTCTGTTTGCGCGCAGTGGTTAAAACCGAGGTGCTTATATGAACCATCCCATGGCCGATACCATGCAAGCCACAACCCACGTTGTCGAAAATCAGTCAGGCCCACTGGAAAACTACAACCAGTATCTATCGGATGTAGCACTACAAGATGCCATCAAAAGAGAAGGAGCAGCGCATTTTGAACCGGAATTAACCGCTTTTGGTCAGCTCACCGGCTCCGCTGAAATCATTAAATGGGGGTTTCAGGCCAACAAAGTGAAACCGGAATTTCGCAGCCACGACCGTTTTGGAAATCGTGTGGATGAAATTGATTTTCATCCTGCGTACCACAAGTTAATGGAAACAGCGATCGTCAATGGAATCCATTCCATTCCCTGGACCGATACCCGGCCCGGCAAGAATATTTTCCGTGCGGGCATGTCGTATTTGCAATTTCAGGTTGAGGCAGGACACGGATGTCCGGTCACCATGACCTTTGCCGCCGTCCCGGCCATCCGCAAACAACCCGATCTGGCAGCAATTTGGGAACCCCTCATTACCCGTCGCGTTTATGACCCACGCAATGTCCCGGTTGAGCAAAAGCAGGGGGTCACTATTGGTATGGCCATGACAGAAAAACAAGGCGGTTCCGATGTGCGCACGAACTCGACCCGCGCTTATCCGGTGGAGCATCGAGGCGCTGGCCGGATCTATGAACTGGTCGGACATAAATATTTTGTGTCGGCTCCAATGTGTGATGCCTTTTTAGTGTTGGCTCAAACGGAGGGCGGCATTTCCTGCTTCCTGGTGCCGCGCTGGCGACCCGACGGTTCTAAAAACCCCCTGCAGCTGCAGCAGCTAAAAAACAAAATGGGCAATGTATCCAACGCCTCATCGGAAACAGAATTGCGCGGCGCGATGGGCTGGATGATCGGTGATGAAGGCCGTGGAATTGCAAATATCCTGGAAATGGTGGCGTTAACCCGGTTCGATTGCATGATCGGGTCTGCCGCGGGTATGCGGCAGGCCATGGCACAAATACTTCATCATTGCCGCCATCGCAGCGCGTTCGGTAAAAAATTATTTGACCAGCCATTAATGCAAAACGTACTGGCGGACTTGTCGCTGGAAAGCGAAGCCGCCATGGCGCTGACCTTACGCGTTGCCCGTGCCATGGATACCCCGGACGACGAACAGGAACAATTGCTGGTCCGCATCGGTACCGCCATCGGTAAATACTGGATTTGCAAACGCACCCCCGGACACGCTTACGAAGCCATGGAGTGCATCGGCGGCATGGGGGTTATGGAGGATGGCATAATGCCACGCCTATACCGCGAAGCACCAATCAACGCGATCTGGGAAGGCAGCGGTAATGTGCAATGCCTGGATACGTTGCGCGCGATGAGCCGTACGCCGGGTAGTCTGGAAGCCCTGTTTACGGAAATAGATGAAGCCAAAGGGTTAAATAGCGATTTCGATCGCTTTGTCATGCGGGCAAAAAAGAATATTAGTGATGTTGCCGACATTGAATACCGGGCGCGCGGTCTGGTGGAACAATTGGCGTTAGCCTGGCAAGCCAGCATACTGTTACGCACCGACAATGAGCACATCGGCAATGCCTTCTGCGCGGCGCGACTGCAACAGGATTCACAACAAATGTACGGCACGATTCCGCGAGGCGTCGATTGCGAAGCTATTATTCAGCGGGCACAACCCCAATACTAATCCCTCCGAAACAGAAGGTGTAATTATGGGTTCAGCACTGACGGCTCAACAAGTTCAACACTACCTGGCGGACATTTTTCCTCAATTCGACGCCCGCGTTATTTCTGTTTCAGACAGCGCAGCCGTGGTTGAGCAGGAAACCGATGAGCGGCACCTGAGGCCCGGCGGCACGGTCTCTGGCCCGACCATGATGGCGCTGGCGGATGCGGCTATGTACGTCGCCATTCTGGGAAATCTAGGCAAAATCGCCCTCGCTGTGACTACAAATCTGAACATCAACTTCTATCGCAAGCCGTCACCAGGCAGACTTCGGGCCGAAGCGCGAATCCTTAAAATGGGGGCAAGACTGGCAGTAGGTGATGTTCTTTTGTACAGCGAAGGGTCGAAAGACTCGGTGGCTCATGTCACTCTTACTTACTCTATCCCGCCTCAATAGCATCCAAAGATACCTGTTTACATAATCGCCCGTTTCCCTCACTATCTTTACCGACGTTGTTTCTGATGCGGTTCCGAATGGATATCGAAGCAATCTGTAATCAGTTATCCGGTGCAATATCGTGATTGTTATTGCAAATTACCGGATAGAAAACTAAATTTAATAGCAGGATCAAGAACTGAGTAATTAAACAGTTCCATGGAAAACAATGCGGAGAACAGAAATCATGAAAAAACTTTTAGTCGGTGCATTACTTTTAGGCTCCACGTCCCTGGCCATGGCAGAAGCGCCCGGCGGACCCGATTGCGGCTGGGGCAACATGTTATTTGAAGGACAAAGCGGACTTGGCCCACACTTCCTGGCTTCATGGACCAACGGAACTACCGGCAACGCCACCTTCGGCATGACATCTGGCACCAACGGCTGTTCATCCAATGGCACCCTGACTTACGGCGGCAAAGCATTAGTCGATCTTTCCAAAGTCATGGACGAGTTTGTTGCTGATGCTGCTCAAGGTGAAGGTGAAGCCATGACTGCAGTTGCAGTTTCCATGGGCATCGCACCAGAAGATCGCAACCACTTCGCAGCAGCCATTAACTCAAACTTTGATACCATCTTCGTATCAGCAGATTCCACTGCAGAAGACGTTTATAAAAACATACTGTCTGTTATGAAATCTGACGATCGTTTATCTAAATACGTCGCCTGATCGGTTTTATCAATCCAGATTAGTTAAATTGCGCGGGGGCCGTATGTGCCCCCGCCACCGTAGCTGCCTTCTATTCAGCTGATCTAACCTGTCTAATTTCCCAGAATTTACTTTCCATGAACGTAGTTCCGCATCTTGTTGTTGCTCTTGCGTTATTCGTGCCCTTCACTGCAGTTAACTCCGCGCCGGAAGCGGATAAACTTCAAGCCGTTTCCCGTTCCACGGTATGGCAGCGGCTGATGCACTATAGCATCAGCGAACATGGCCACTCGGCCAAAAGTCAGGTAGATGATGCCGATTTTTTTCTGGCAGAAGACGGCCGCACCAACCCACAGCACGAACTCAGCGCAACACTTGAGGCCTTTTATTTTGCAGTTTCCGATCCGGATCAGCATGCCATTTGCCGCTATCCCTCCAGATGGAAATTCCTTAGTGCTCAATTTGATCTGGCTGAGCCCCCCCTCACACCAGCCGACTGTCCCGAGTTCTCGCAATGGTTAGCGGCGATGGATCCACACAGTGTGAGCCTGGTGCTGGCTTCGTCTTATCTCAATAGCCCATCTTCGATGTTCGGTCATACATTTTTAAGAGTGGATCCGGCCAATGTAGAGCAAGGCTCGAAATGGCTCTCTTATGCGGTGAATTTCGGTGCCGAGCTGAATGCTCAGGACAACTCCATTTTATATGCATATAAAGGTTTATTCGGAGGCTATCCGGGCTTTTTCAGCATTATTCCCTACTATGAAAAAATCCAGGAATACAGCCACATTGAAAACCGCGACCTGTGGGAATATAACTTGAATCTGAATCCGCAGGAAACCCGAGACCTTGTCTCTCACTTGTGGGAGCTGCGTGATATTGAATTCGATTATTACTTTTTTGATGAAAACTGTTCTTATCGTTTGTTGGAATTATTGGAATTCGCCCGACCCACCACTGAGCTGACAAAAGATTTCAGCTATCGAGCTATTCCGATCGATACCATACGCTCAGTCCTGAATGGAGATTTGGTCGATACGGTAGATTATCGACCCTCGTCTTCAACCGAGATTGAATATCGGATCAGCTTGCTCGACCAAGAACAGCAGGCGCTGGCATGGCAAATTGCACACAAAAACGCCTCGCTCGAAAGCCCGCAATTAACCGCATTGCCGGCTCAGGAGCAAGCGGGGGTATTGCAACTGGCCTATAAGCATTTACGGTATCTGCAACTGGAGAACCCCCGAAATCAAGTAGCGGCCCAATATAGCCTGGACCTGTTGCGCGAACTCAGTCGGCTACCGGACAAGAAGGCTTCCCACCCCCCTACCCCGGAAGTTTCCCCTGACCAGGGCCATAAAACGTTTCTTCTCGGTTTGACCGGCGGCGAATCTATGGACACTGGTTTTCTGGATCTTCGGGTTCGTCTCAGTTATCACGACCTGGCAGACAATCGCGCCGGCTATCTGGATGGGGCCGCCATCAATCTGGGTGAATTGCGTTTGCGAAAGTCCAAAGACGATGGTTTGCAAATTGAAGACCTGAGTTTTGTCGATATAAATTCACACTCTCCCCGTAACCGATTTTTTAATCCAATCACCTGGCGCGTCCAGTTAGGCATGCAACGGCAATATTCCTCCAACGATGATTTTCTTACTACGCAGGCCCATGGTGGTGCTGGGTTAACCTACCAAATAGCGCAGCCGGTACTGGTATATGGCCTGGCCATGGGGCGAGTTGAATTTAATGAATTACTCGATACCAAATTGGTAGTCGCGGCAGGTGCGCTGGCAGGCGGCTTGGCCTATCTACCATTCGGCACGCTGCAACTGGAAAGCCAGTACTACCAATTCAGCGATGGCAAAGATCGCCACGCCACCCGCTTGATTCAGAATCTACCCCTGGGACAAAATAGCGCTCTACGCTTTTCAGCCAGCCACAACAAACAAGTGGAAACGGATTTTGATGAATTCAGTCTGGAGTTTCGTTATTACCTGTAACAGGCCCCTCAACACACTGCTACTACTCACTTCTGTTATGTTTTTGAACGGTTGCACTCAGTATTTTTTCTACCCGGATAAAAGAATGGTGAGAACACCTGCGGACATCGGATTGTCTTATCAGGACGTTGAACTCAACGCACGAGATCAAACCAAGTTGCATGGCTGGTTACTGAAAACCGAGTCCCTTTCCCCTAAAGGTATGGTGTTTTTTCTGCATGGCAACGCAGAAAATATCAGCACGCATATTGCCAGTGTCTATTGGTTGCCACAGTACGGCTACGATGTATTTATGCTAGACTACCGGGGCTATGGCCAATCTCAGGGCAAACCGGATCTGCCGCAGGTTTTTATGGACGTAGAGGCTGGCTATCGATGGGTCAGCGATTATGCGCAAGAGCGTAATCTGGATCTGTTTGTGCTGGGGCAAAGCCTGGGAGCGGCCATCAGTAGCTATTATTTCGCGGAAAAAAACACAACGCCGGAACGCGTAAAAGGCGTGATACTGGATGCGGTATTCAGCGGGCATCGGGACATCGCAAAGGCGATGCTGAGCCGTCACTGGCTGACTTGGCCGGCCCAGTTTGCCGTTGCACCACTGTTACCGACGCAATACAACCCCGCAGACCATGTTGCGCAGATCAGTCCAACCCCGCTGTTGATACTACACAGCCCCGAGGACCAGGTTATTCCTTTTACACAGGGACAGACGGTATATCAACAGGCGCAGCAACCCAAATATTGGGTGAGCACGAAGGGCCCTCACATCACCACCTTTAATTTCCCGGCGTATCAGCAGCTGTTATTACGCTTTCTGGCTGAGCCCGGCGTTGATCCCCAGACTAGCCCCACTGACCACCGACAAACGGATTCGACTTCTTCTCCTCTCCAAACGTCGACATCGGCCCATGCCCCGGAATAAATTTCACCTCATCTCCCAAAGGAAAGAGCTTTTCCTTAATAGAGCGAATCAACGTTGGGTGATCGCCACCGGGAAAATCCGTACGCCCGATTGAGCCGTTAAACAGCACATCCCCAACAATAGCCAATTTGCTGTCGGGATCAAAAAACACCAAATGGCCCGGGGTATGGCCGGGACAATGCAGCACGCTCAACGTTACGTTTCCCACCTGAACGGACTCTCCGTCTGTTAGCCACTGATCCGGCGTGAAAATGCGGGCTTCTTTAAAACCGAACATTTTGCCTTGCTCCGGTAGCCCTTTAATCCAGTAATCATCCCCGGTATGGGGACCGACGATGGGCAAGGTGTGCTCATCTGACAAATCCGCAGTAGCGCCGGCATGATCAATATGGGCGTGAGTCAGCAGAATTTTCTTTAACGTGACGCCGGTTTCCTTCACTACCGCATAAATTCTGTCCAGATCACCACCGGGGTCCACCACCGCAGCCTGCAGCGTTTCAGTACACCAGATCAGGGAACAGTTCTGCGCAAAGGGAGTCACAGGAATAATTCGGTAATTCAGCATGGGTTCACCTTTTACAACGACAACAACTATCGGATATGAATTTGTTTGCTATGATAGCATTTTTTACCCATTCGGTTCCCTGAGGATCAAAATGAAACAACACGTTCTGCGACTTGCTGCCCCCCTCCTGGCTTTAAATCTATTAGCCTGTACCCAAGTTGAAGTGGAAGAACCTGAAGCAGTGAAACCTTTGCGCCAAGCCTCGGTGGTGTCCACCAGTTCTTCGACATTCCATCCGCGGGCCGGAGACACCGTATCATGGGCCGACGGCATTTCGGTGCAAGCTCCCGACGGCATCGATGTGGATGAGAAGTTGATCGAGTTACTGCGTTCGGATATTGACAGCGAAGTAGTTGCACGGGGTTATAAATTTGCTCCGCAGGGAAGTAAACCGACCTATTTGCTGCACGGCGTAATGGTGCTGGGCAATGAACTCAATGAAACACAACTGCGAGACATACTCGGTTTTGAGCCGGGGCTGGTGATCCGCGACCAGAATTATCAGAAAGGTAGTCTACTCTTACTGTTAGTAAATCCTATAACCACCATCACCGAATGGCGCTCCGTAGTCCAGGTGCTAACCTCTGCCGAGCTTACCGAGAAAGAGAACGAAGCACGTCTGGCGTATGTTGTTCACAGTTTATTACGCCCGCTGCCGGTGCCGGAAGGTGCGGTGCAGCAATAAATTTTACTTTCAGTCACCATAAGAACAGGAAGGTTCGGTGCAGCCGGGACAAATCCGGGACAGCACACACATTATGGCCAGCTCCGACACATACGCAGCCCATGCGTTTCATCATTCGTTTGACAAAGAACGCGCCTCCGGTGCAATCACACTGACTGATGTTCACGTTCAGTTTCACAACGACCAGGGGCAGGTCCGCTTCCCGGTTAGCGGCACCCAATTCTCCCTCGGTGGCGCCAGTGACCGGCTTTTATTTATCCGTCATCCATCTGAACCGGACTGGAACATATACACCAGTGATCTGAGCATACTGAAGCATCCTGCACTGCAAAACGATGTCCAAATTCAACGCAGGGTGCAGCAGATCAAGAACAAACGCAGGTTCACCTGGGGTGTATTTGCCTCGGTTGTGATGGTGTTAGTGGCGATACCTCTGCTGGTGGTGTTATTTATGGATAGCCTTACCGGCCCCCTAGCCCGCCATGTACCACCGGAATGGGAGCAAAAACTCGGTGAAACCGCCTTCGCCCAATATCAAATGGGGCAGGATTTTCTTAAACAAGAGGAATCCGATCAGCTGCTCGACCCGCTGCTGCAACCACTATTGCAACAACTGCAGGACGAACGCTATCCATTTCAGTTTTATATCAGCAGTGATGACGCAGTAAATGCATTTGCTTTACCCGGCGGTATTGTCGTGATCAACAGCGGCTTGATTCTGAAAGCCGATAGCGCCGATGAGTTACTCGGCGTGGTGGCTCATGAGATTTCCCATGTCACGGAACAGCACAGCGTGCGCAACATAATGGGGACCGCTGGCGTTTATCTCACCATTAACGCGATGCTCGGGGATATGAGCGGGCTCCTGGCGATGGTCGCCAATGCCGCACCCTATCTGATCAACCAAAGTTATTCCCGTGGTTTTGAAACCCAGGCGGATGAAAAAGGTCTGGCGTTGTTATATCGCGCCCAGATCGAGCCCGAAGGCCTAGTCACTTTTTTTGAAAAGTTGCGTGAGCAGGAGCAGAAGCAATTGGATAAAGTCGCCGGTGAAGACAACCGCGAATCCATTGAAAGTACATTGCAATTTCTCAGCACGCACCCTGCAACCGAAGACCGCATCGACCATCTGCAAGAGCAAATAAACGAATTACCCCATCAAAATACGCTGGATCTGAGCCTCCCGTTCACTACGCTGCAGGAACGGGTGAAACGCTTTATCGCCAAAGAAGACGAGGAACCCGAAACATGAAAACAGAGATAAAGGGCGGAGTCGCTTTTTCCTACCTGGACGTTGAACTGGAACCAGGTGAGTCCATCACCACTGAATCCGATGCCATGTCCAGCATGGATGCGGACATCGAACTGCGTTCACGTTTTAACGGCGGCTTTTTTATCGGCCTGTTACGTAAGTTTCTGGGGGGTGAGACCCTGTTTATCAATGATTTCACCAATTCGACCCAAGGCCCGCGCCGCATGACAGTGGTGCAACCCACCCCCGGCCAGGTCAGACAAGTCGATCTGAACAATGAAACCCTGTATATGCAGCCTGGCGCCTTTCTCGCCTGCAGCGGAGACGTCAAGGTCGGTGTGGCCTTCGCCGGGTTTATTTCCTGGATTGCCCGTGAAGGGTTGTTTCGCATCGCCGTCAGCGGCAGTGGCACAGTGTGGTATGGCGCGTTCGGCGCGTTGCTGGAACGAGAGGTAGACGGTGAATTCATCGTCGATACCAGTCACCTGGTGGCATACGAACCTGGGATCAAGCTCAAGCTGCAATTGGCCGGCGGCATTTTTTCCAGCCTGTTTGGCGGCGAAGGTCTGGTCACCCGTGTGGTGGGCAAAGGTAAAATTGTTATTCAATCTCGCAGCATTTCCGGCATCGCCAGCTGGATTAATCCACGACTGCCCTAAGGATCGGAATATGAAGATCGAATTAATCAACCGGCCTGGCAATACTGCGGCCAAAGTCACGTTGCAAAACGGTGAGATCTGCACCGCTGAGTCCGGCGCCATGATCGCAATGAGCGGCAACATGAACATCACCACCACCACCCACAAAAAAGGCAGCGGCGGCCTGATGAAAGCCATCAAGCGGATGGTCGCCGGTGAATCCCTTTTCCTGAATCACTTCGAAACCCAGCAGGGTGATGGCGAAATCTGGTTCGGGACTTCCCTGGCCGGGGATATGGAGGTGATGGAACTGGATCAGGAAAACCTCATCGTCCAGGGCAGCTCCTTTTTAGCTTGCGAACACGGAGTGGATATCGACCTGGGCTGGCAAGGCTTCAAATCCGTCTTTTCCGGCGAACGGGTGTTCTGGCTGAACCTGAAAGGCAGCGGCAAAGTGGTGGTATCTTCCTTCGGCGCGATTTATCCGGTGCAAGTGGATGGCGATTACATTGTTGATACCGGCCACATCGTTGCCTTCAATGAAAGCCTCGATTTTAGCATCACCAAAGCCGGTTCCAGTTGGTTCCACTCGTTTCTGGGTGGCGAAGGCCTGGTTTGCCGCTTTCACGGTAAAGGCACGGTTTGGTGCCAATCACACAACCCCATCAGTTTCGGACAGGCCATGAGCAGCGGTCTGCGCCCACGCCGGGCATAGGAGAACAATATGAGTGACACCTACAACGTGCTGCTGAGCGGAGACATCAGCCCCTACGCCGACCGCGAAGCGGTGATCATTGCCTTTGCTAAAATGGCCCATATCGACGAACAGAAAGCGCAAAGCATTTTTGCCAGCGCCCCGATTGCGATCAAAAAAAACGTCAATCAGCAAACTGCCGTCAAATTTTTACAGGCATTAGAGAAAATCGGCGCTGTTGCGACATTGGATCCTCCGCTGCCCACCACTGCAGACCCGGATTCCGGCTCTTCGACAACGACGCCTGCAGATTCTGATCCGGTTCAGGCAAGCAGTGTCAGCAAATATGCACGACCCGCCGAAGCCGCCACCACAGACACAACAGCACTTGAAGCGGCACCTGAACCGCCACCCGTTTCTGCACCAGAAAACGCGTCTGTGGGCACCAACGATATTATCCAACGCAATGGCCCCGGACTGGATTTTCAAATCGAAGGGCGACCGGATTACGCCTTCCTGACCATCCGCATCCCGGCCTTTGAAACCCTCAAAGTTGAGGCCTCCTCCATGGCCACCATGGATACCCACATTAAGATGAAAACCAAGTTGCGGGGCGGGTTCGGCCGATTCCTCAGCGGCGAATCCATCTTCATCAACGAATTCACTGCCGACGGTGGTCCCGCAGAAATCGGCATCGCGCCAGGTTCTCCCGGTGACATGATGCACCTCTATCTGGCAGACCAGACTGTCTACCTGCAAAACTCCGCCTTTGTTGCCTCCACAATGGGGGTCGCGATTGAATCCAAATGGCAGGGACTGACCAAAGGCTTCTTTTCCGGCGAAAGTCTGTTTCTGATTCGCGCCCAGGGCACCGGAGACCTCTGGTTCAATACCTACGGCGCGCTTATAGAAATCGACGTAGAAGAAGACTACGTTGTGGATACCGGCAATATTGTGGCTTTCACCGAGGGGCTGGAATACAGCATCAGTAAAGTCGGCGGCTACAAATCCCTGTTCTTTTCCGGCGAAGGTTTTGTATGCCGCTTTAAAGGTAAAGGCAAAGTCTGGATACAAACACGAGGCGTCGCGGCGTTTGCGTGGTGGGCGCACTTATACCGACCGGTCCAGAACAGAGGCTGATCGGTTAAATTTTTTAGTCGTGATGAACACTAGTTTTTGATATGTAACCACCCGACTCAACCTATACTTTGTCTATAAATTGAGCTTGAGCGTAGCGTATTATGACCATTCCGACGGCGACCAAAGTAGATTCAGATTCTTTCTATCGGGTCTTTTGCTGCTGCCTGCTGGCACTCTCACTGTGTCTTTATGCCACCAGGGCGGCGCAGGCTGACGAGCTCTCCGGTGAGGATTATGAAGAAATCTACGACGAAGGAGGCACGCAGGACACTTATCTGGATAACAGCGAACTCCAGGATGAGGCCAATGGAGACGAGATCGAGCCGACCCTGGATCCGGATCAGGCCGAAATGGTGCGCGAAGCCAAAGCGTCCTGCACTCAATGGGCGTCGGAATCCGGACTCGATGAAGAAGACAAGCAAGCCTTTATTGATGATTGCGTTTACAGTCAGACCGGTTATTGACGCTCCGCTCGGCAATCGGTTCCATCAACAAACTCTTGATATCAGATCAAAAATTTTTTGCTATCCCTAATGCTTCCGCCTGACTTTTAATGCGCATGTCTGATAGTCCGATGCAAAGGCGAGGTAAAGCATGAGCAAATCAGCATCCCATATCGAGTGGGACGACGAACCGGAAGATGATAACGACACTCTGACCACCAGCAGCAACGATAATTTGAGCCGCAAACAACGGCTGGAAGTACGCAGAAAGCTGGAAGACCGCATGGAAATGAAACGTCTGCGGGAAGAAATCGGTGATCTGGAAGAACTCTGGCTGGATTGAACGCAGTTCGATTCGTCAAAGAACCAAGGGTTGCAGCAACGACAGAATATCCTGGATAATTTTCAACCTATCGCTGGCTGAACGGTAAACCGCGTACAGCGGGCGAGAAAAAGTCGGCACACCTGCGATGGTATGCAGCAAGCGCGGGTGTTGCTGGTCTAATACACTGTGTGGCAAATAGGCCGCCCCCTCGGAACGCAGTAAATAATCCAGCGCAATAGCCCCCATATTGGTATGCAGTACCGGCTTGGGTAAGTCGCCAAAGCGCTTGGCATGAAACATCTCGAACGACACCCCCCAGTCGACGTAAACATAGCCGGAAACAAATGCCGACCGGGCATTCAGCTTGTTATCAGTGCTTACCAGCACCAATTTAATCTGGCCAACTTTATCAGAATTGAAATCCGGCAGAGTGGGCGGCTCCAGCATAAACGCCAGATCCAGCGTCCGCTCCGTGAGCATTCGGGATAGCACTTCCGCCGGATGCGAAACAGCACGAATCGCCACCCTGGAAGACATCTGAAACAATCGCGAGAACTGGTTCGGTAGCCCGAAATGCCAGAGACTGTGCGTGGTGCCTACGTTGATTTGCTGATCCTGTTCAGTCTTAAAAATGACGTCCTGCTTGGCACGCGACCACGACAACAACATGGTTTGCGCGTGGGGCACCAGGCGCTCACCTTCCAGGGTCAGCTGGATATTATTGCGGGTGCGCACAAACAGCTCGGCCCCCAAAATCTGTTCCAGCTGACGAACCCTTGCGCTTACCGCGGCCGGTGTTAAATACAGATTATCTGCGGCCCGGCCAAAATGCCGGGTTTTGTTCACTTCCAAAAAGGTTTTCAGTAAATCGATGTCCATTAAGGGCCGCCTGCACTGCGATGTTCCGGAGCTTAGGCCAAGGGCGGGTTGCAAATCAAGCAACAAAGCACAGCCGGTTATGCTAACGTTACCCGGCCCGACACCGCCGCTACGCAAACCCAGACGATGAAAACCGATAAGACACTGATTTCTGATTTATTGCTGATCCTGGTAACCCTGCTGGCCGCAGCCGGGTGGATCTTTTCCAAAGAAGCATTACAGGGCATCGCCCCCCTATCGTTCCTGGGCATCCGATTTCTGTTGGCAGGCCTCCTGCTGAGCCTGTTCTGCCTCCCCTTGCTACGATCCCTGACCGCAGCGCAGTGGCGTCAGGCTATCGCCATTGGGGGACTATTCGCGGTCGCCCTGATGATCTGGGTACTGGGCTTGTTCCACTGCACCCACATTGGTGAAGGCGCGTTTATAACCAGCCTGGGCGTTGTGATGGTGCCGGTGTTTGCAGCGCTCTTTTTCAAGGAAAGCCCAGGCTTCAGCACCTGGATTGCCTTACCGGTCGCGATCATCGGGCTGGCTTGCCTGTCCCTTAACAAATCCCTTTCCGGTGACGGCTTTCATTTTGAGATGGGGCAATGGTTATTTGTCGTTGCGGCACTGATCTTTGCGGTGCAATTCAACCTGATCAGCAAAGTGGTGGCCAATATACCCGCCTTCGCACTCACCGCCATACAACTCACCAGTGTTGGTCTAGTTTCGTTGCTGGTATCCTTCTTCTTTGAAGACTGGCCGCCCAGCATCAGCAACCTAACCTGGGGCTGGATTCTGGCCAGTGTGGTCATCGCCAGTGCGGCTCGTTTTCTAGTGCAGACTTTTGCCCAGTCCATGGCCAGCGCCAGCCACGCCGCCGTAATATTAATTCTTGAGCCGATCTGGACGACCGTCGCTGCTGCTTTCTGGTTTTCAGAAACCATGAACGGGCTACAAATGCTGGGCTGCTCGCTTATTTTTCTTGCACTGCTGATTAATCGCTGGCGTGCCGTGCAGCAGTTTATTAAATCGGTGCTGAAATGAATTTGATTGATACTTTTATTGAAGAAGCTTTATGACTGACGAAAAAATCATAGATATACAAACCCGGCTTGCGTTTCAGGATGATACTATCCAGGAACTGAATGACGTCATTTACCGGCAGCAGCAGCAAATCGATAAGCTGGAAAAAACCGTGCACCTGCTGCTGGGAAAAGTTCAGGACCTGATGTCCAGCTCATCAGAAGAAATAATTGATGAAAAGCCTCCCCATTACTAGTTCGTTTTTCCGTAGCGAAATGAAAGGAAGTTGAAGATGAATAAAAAACTGTGGCTCAACACCATACTGGCCGCCAACATGCTTGGCCTCAGCGCCTGCGCAACCCTGACCGAACAAGCAGAAGAAGTTGAGACCGTACAACCGTTAACACTTTTTGTGTTCGAGTGCGGAAACATCGTCACGAACGATGTTTCTATTTTTTCTCCGGGGATTGGTGTGGGGGAAGAAAAAAAGCTTACCGACAGTTGCTATCTAATCCGCCATGCCAAAGGCGATCTGATATGGGATACCGGGTTACCGGATCAGATTGGCGAGAAAGGCATTGATGTATTTGACGGCAAATTTCACATGAGTGTCTCGCACCCCTTCAGCGAACAACTCGCCGAAATCGGAGTGGATCCGGCCACCATAAAACACTTGGCTATTTCTCACTTTCATTCTGATCACACCGGCAACGCAAACCTGTTTAAAAACGCCGAATTGCTAATTCAAAAAGAAGAGTTTGATGCCGCATTCGGGGCGGACCCCAAAAGTTTCGGGTTTAACCCCGACAGCTACAGTGAGCTCAATCGCGACAACATCAAAGTGCTGCAAGACGATTACGATGTGTTCGGCGATGGCACAGTGGTAATAAAAAGAGCACCGGGCCACACCCCCGGACATCAGATGCTGTATCTGAATCTGGATCAGACCGGTCCGGTGCTATTGTCCGGCGATCTGTACCACTTCACCAGCAACCGCGAGCACCAGCGCGTCCCCTCCTTTAATTTTAGCAAGGAGCAAACGCTGGAAAGCATGCAGATCATGGAAGCGTTTGCTACCGAACACCAGGCGCAGGTCTGGATTCAGCATGACAAAGAACAAAACGAAACAATGCGACATTCCCCAGAGTTTTATCAATAAGCATCGCAGGGGTACTAAAAATGCCCGGAGCCAGCAGGCCCGGGCATTTTTTATGCTCTATTCAGAAAACAGCTACACCCTCTGGTAATGGCCGTTGATCACCTGCGCAATCTCAGCAACCGATCCAGCGTGCAGCGGAGACGGTAAGCGTAACGGTAACAGCGAATTGATGTTTTTAAGGCTGAATATGCCGCAGACAGTTTCACCGTCATCGTCTGTAACTAATAACGACGTTACGGACAACCGCTTCAAAGTCGATATGATGTCTCCGACACTGGCTTTGCGCGCCCTTGCCAATGATATACCGGGCAAACTGCCCAGCGGTATCATCAACTCTCTGGCGGTTTGTTCACGCAGGCTATTCTGACATTCATACGCCTTAATCATTGAGCGCGGTCCGACTACATCTTCCAGAAACAATATGCCGGTCAACTTGCCGGTTTTGTCTTCCACTAAAGAAAAGTGGCGATGGGTTCCCAAAAACAATTCCCTGAGATGAACATAGTCGATGTCTTCGGGCACCAACAACGGGCTGATCAGGGAAAAATCCTCGAACGCTTCGATGGCGGGTGAATTAACAGAAAGATCGGCGGGTGCCAGGGTTTGACACAGGGTGGCTTTTCTTTTCAATACAGTGGTTTCTAAAACCTGATAATGGCTACTCATTGTTATCTCCTAAAACTATAAATCAGATCACCGCCCGCACAGCGTGCGGCGAACATTCGATTAAGCGGGTAAGTTCAGAATGAATTAACTATGAGCGACCGGAGGGCCTTGGGTAGTGCGGGGTTGTAATTGATAACGATTGAAAAATGTAACAGCAGGCGCTTCGACTTTGTAAGCCAGCGGCTGATACTGGGCGCCCTGTTGGGCAGCGGAGTTGACGGCGGGATGGGCGTCTTCGCCGGTTTGGTCTTTAACATTCAGCTCGACGAATAACGCCGGGGGTAATGTTGCAACCAGGGAGTGGTGCTGATTGCTCAGCGCCGTCAAATCCTGGTGATTTTCCGGCGACAGCAAACGTGCGTCTGCCAAAACCAGCAGCAGCAAAAACGAAATGCTTAGAGACTTTCTAATCGCGGAAATCAAACTCAGTTCCTGACATCAAAAACAGTGAGACTGTCAGTATTGCTCATAATTCCCTGTTTTAGCAAGCGACATAAACGAAATCCACTGTACGCCCGGTAAATCCCTGTTTTCTCTCACTTATAGAGCTAGGTTGTTTAACTCAATACCGGATCACGATATAAAGAACCCCAAAAAAGCACCAAAAAAATAGCCTGACAACTCAAACAATCAAAAGAGGGATAACGACAATGAGACGGAGCTCACATTTACAGACAGCAAACGCCTTACAACGCATAGGGATGATTTCAATTTTCTGTGCCATGGTGAGCGGTTGCCCCGAACAGGAGCCAACTGCCACTCTGCAGGCGTTTGATAACGACCGGATACTGGAAGCGAATATCCGGCGAACCGATTTCGGTGTTCCCCATATCCGGGCAGACAATCTGGAAAGCCTCTCGTTCGGAGTGGGTTATGCATTCGCGGAGGATAACGCCTGTATGCTGGCGGATATTATCACCCTGTATAACAGCCGCCGCTCACAATATTATGGGCCCGATGACATCGCCGGTTCCGGTGACAGCAAAAACCTGATTACCGATTTCAGTTATCTGGCATTGGGAATCCGTGAACAAGCGGAGCGGGATTACCACACGCTATCCGATAACACGAAAGCGATGATCTCAGGCTATTCCCAAGGCTTCAATCACTATCTGGACAACACCGGGCATGCCAATCTGGACCCTCATTGCGCAAACCAGCCCTGGGTACAGCCCATATCCGACCTGGACATGCTAACGGCGCTACTGGGCACCGCGCTCATGCCCGGCTCCGGCCAGTTCACCGCCCCTCTGTTCCTGGCAGCGCCCCCGGGGCAGGATTTCGCGCCGACCCCTGCTTCACCAGCGCTATCGGCCACCGCCAAGGCTTCCGTTCCTTTCAGAAGCGGCCTGACCATGCCCGCACAATTGGCTGCCGTGCCCCGCCACCTTGGCAGCGGGCTGGGCTCCAATGCCTGGGCCCTGGGCAGCAACAAAACCGAAAGCGGGAAAGGCTTACTACTGGGAAACCCGCATTTCCCCTTCACCGGCATACTGCGTTTCTGGCAATTCCATTCCACCATACCGGGCGTCATGGACGTGATGGGCAGTTCATTGCATGGCACACCCGGCATCGTCAATATTGGTTTTAATAAAGACCTGGCCTGGTCCCACACGTTCTCCACCGCAGAGCATTTCATCGTGTACCAGCTTGACTTGGCCCCAGATGATGCCAGCGGCATGACCTATATCGTCGATGGTAAACGTCGCCAAATTGAAGAAAAAACGTTGACACTGGAGGTAGCCGTGGCCCCCGGCGTCACACAGCCATTCACCAAAAAAGTGTATTACAGCCGCTTTGGACCGATGATCTCCGTGGCACAGGCATTACCCTGGGGCGATGACGGCAATGGCGGCTTTGTCGCTTACAGTATCAAGGATGTCAATCAAGGCAACCTGGATATCGTCGACCACTGGCTGGCCATGAATCTGGCCTCCGATATGAAATCGTTCAAACAGGCATTCAAGCAATACGACGGGGTCCTGTTTAACAACACTTTGGCCGTCGATAAAGCTGGCCACAGCTTTTATATTGACGATTCCACTGTTCCAAACCTGAATCTGATCGCAGAATTGGTTTTGCGTTACACCCCGGCGCTACGCACTGCCCGTGAACTCCTGGGCTTTAGTATCTTGCCCGGAAACTCAATCCTGTTTGATTTTCAGGGTGCCGCTCCCTACAGACAGGCACCCAAACTCAGCAATCAGAGCGTTGTACAAAATTCCAATGACAGCTATTGGCTAACCCAGCCCGATAGGCCCATGGAAAGCCACTCCATCCTGTATGGTGAAACCCGGGCAGAGCAATCCCTGCGGTCACGCCTGTCACAGCAGATGTTACGTGACAGCGCCGGTGATGACGGTCTGTTTAATGCCGAGGAAGTGGAAGCCGCGCTTTGGAGTGCGCGCTCGTATTTGGCGGAAGAAATTCTGCAGGATTTAGTGAGTCTATGCAGCGCACAAGGCGATACCCCGGTGACAGTTGAAATAGTGGAAGATGAGAATACCACGCAGACAGAGGTAGATATTGCTCACGCCTGCCAAACCCTTGCCGCTTGGGACGGCTACTACTTCAAATCCAGCCAGGGCGCACACCTGTTCCGCGAGTTTGCACAACAGTTCATTGCAGACCCGCAGTGGCAGGTGCCTTTTGATGCTACCGACCCAACCCGAACCCCGCACACGCTTTTAGCCAACGATGCCGTCTTACAGCAATTAGCTAAAGCGGTACTGGTTTTACAGCAAGCCGGAGTTGCAGTGGACGCCACCCTGGGCGATATACAGTTTGTTGAATTCACCAACACGGATGGCACACCGTCCGGCGTTCGGTTTCCCTGGGAAGGTGGCAGCAATATTGATGGCGGGTTTAATGTATTTCATTTCAACGGAAAAAATAGCAGTGCACGAATACCAAGCCACCACTATGAGCCACTGCCCGGGTCCCAAATTAGTGCAGAAGCGAAGGGATATCATGTTAGCCAAGGATCAAGCTGGATCATGATAGTCGATTTCAGTAATAATGAGCCTCAAGCGAAAGGATTGCTGACTTACTCACAATCCATTGATCCAAGCTCTGAACACAGCGACGATCAAACCAAGCTGTATTCGCGAGGACCCGGTCTACGCCCTCTGTTTTTCACCGAGGGCGAAATCAGTGCCCATACGTTATCGGAAACCACGTTAACGCTGGACCTAAATTGACGAACAGGAATCCGCAATATGATCAGAATCAAACAGAGTATCGCCCTGGCTTTTTCTTTAGTGCTGCTGCTAAATACCGTTCATGTTTCTGCCGACCCGCTTACCAAAGACAACATCAACAAAGCGTTAAAAACCGCTTTTGATAAATACAAGGGCTTGCAGGAAGGGAAAAATGCCGACTATATACCGGCACTGGCGAAAGTCGATTCTTCCATTTACGGCATCGCGCTGATTACCACCGACGGAAAAGTCTACACGGTCGGCGATATCAAATCCGAAGTATCAATACAGTCCATTTCAAAAGTTTTTACCCTGGCCATGGTAATGGATCAATCCGGAACCCGGACCATTTTTGATAATATGGGGGTAGACGCAACCGGGCAGGTGTTCAATTCCATTGTCGCCATTGAACAATATCAGGGTGCAGAAATGAATCCGTTGGTCAATGCTGGTGCTATCACCACAACCAGCCTGGTCGATGGGAAAACCTACGATGAGATCTGGGGCAAGATTGAAAAAAAATACAATGAATTTGCCGGCCGTGATTTAAAGGTTCTGGATGACGTCTATCAATCCGAAGCCGAAACCAATCAACGCAACCGCGCCATTGCCTGGCTAATGTCTGCCTATGGTCATATCAAAACCGATCCGCTGCGGGCAACGGATATTTATACCCGCCAGTGTTCGGTGGGTGTGAATGCGAAAGACCTGGCGATGATGGCGGCGACATTGGCCAACGCAGGCAAGAACCCGGTCACTGGAAAACAAGTCACTAAAGCGGAGAATGTGCCGGAAGTATTAGCCGTGATGGCCACAGCCGGACTTTATGACGACGCCGGAAAATGGCTGTATAAAACCGGTTTACCTGCAAAAAGTGGGGTCGGTGGTGGCCTCATCGCGGTGTCACCGGGCAAATTCGGTATTGCTGTTATCTCTCCGCCACTGGATGTGGCAGGCAACAGTGTCCGAGCACAAAACGCCATCGCGGATATTTCCAACGCTCTGGGTGGCAATCCCTACGACGTCAGCAAATAAGGCGTATTTGATAAATCAGGAAACCAGATCGACACTCACGATCTGGTTTCTGCCCTGATGTTTGGCCAGGTACAATGCCTTGTCGACCCGCCTGAGTAATTCATCGACCTGCATGTGAACATTCCCTTCGTTACAGATCAAACCAAAACTACCGGTCAATTTTATTTGTCCTCCGTTGGATAACACCACATTGGTTTTTTCCAATTGCTGTCGGCACCGCTCTGCAATGTACTTTGCTCCTTCGAGATTCGTGCCGGGCAGGATAATCAGAAATTCCTCTCCCCCGTAACGGCCCACCCGGTCATTCTGTCGCAGACACTTCTGCAATGCATCCGCTGCTGCAATTAACGCATAGTCGCCTGCCTCATGCCCTTTTTCGTCATTGATCAGCTTGAAATGATCCAAATCCACCATCAGCAACGACATCACCGGACCCTTGTTACGGCTACGAAACTGCTCTTGTTCCAGATGCAATAAAATACTGCGCCGGTTAAACAAACCGGTTAACGGGTCAGTTACGCTAAGGTGTCGTACTTTTTCTTCCCGATCCCGCCAACGTCGCAGCACCAGGTAGGATATCGATATTAGTACGATCATGTACGGCAGAGTAAAGAAGTACATCTGGAACACCTTGAAAGGAGTCGGTGCATTGCCCCATTCCGTGTTCGCGTCAAACATCGGAGCATAGCCCCAGAAGTTGCATGCAGATCCCAATGACAATATCACCTGTATTGCCAGGGAAAGCAGCAGTGCCAACACCACTGCTTTACGGTTAAAAAAGATAAATCCCACTACCGGAGCACCCACTAACACCGCCCCCACCGGCAACGATAAGGTACCGATCTGAAAACTGAAATAGCTAAGTGAGAGGCCAAAATACAAGGTTGCCCCATACTCATATAAATAGGAATCACCGAACATTTTATTCAATATGGGCGGCAGTATCGTGAGAAAAAAAGAACACAGGGAAAGGGCGTAGAAATAGGGTAGCTGGGCTATGACGTGCTCCGTATCCAGCCAATAGACCGATTCGTTAAAACGCAATAACAATTCACCCCACAGCGCGTACTGCAAATACATCAGGCAGGTAAGTGCGCCTAATAACATCGCTTTCGCACTGGATGTCCACTCGAGCGGATTACCGATTAAACGATTTAATCGTTTTAACACCCGCGATATGGATACCAACATAACTTAGCCCCGATACACTCGCCCCAATACACTAAGTCAAAGTCACCCGTCTCTCAGTCCGGGTGACTTAACATAACCCTTTCAATTTTCTTCTCCCGCGGCAACCACCAACCTGTTGCGGCCGGTATGCTTCGCCTGGTACAACGCATTATCTGCCTGTTTTATCAATTCACTCGTCGTGGTTTTTGATTTGTGAGAATAGCCACTCATACCAATACTGGCAGACAGCGCAACTTCCACCTGATCGTCGCACTGAATCCGGACTGCCCCAATTGCCATCCGGATCCGTTCTGCAAGCGGATGGGCTTGCGTTTCATTTAAGCCCGGTAACAGCACCAAAAATTCCTCGCCGCCATAACGTCCGGCAAAATCATTGATCCTGATGGATTCTTTCAATGCTTTGGCAGCGGCAATCAATGCTTGGTCGCCCACGTCATGCCCCCAACGATCATTAATTTGTTTGAAATAATCCAGATCCACCATCAGAACCGACAATGGTAACTTATTTTTTTCGCTATGGCGCTTTACCCGTTCCAGATAATCCAGAATACAACGCCGATTCATTAGGTCAGTTAACGCATCGGTCCGACTAAGCCGATTGACTTCCTCTTCCCGTACCCGCCAACGTTGCAGCACGTATCCCGCCAAGCCAAACATAAAAAATAAATGCGGTGCTGCCAGACTGCAATAGGCCGCCAGCCAGAACAAGCTAAGCTGGCCATTTGACTGGTATAAATTGGCAGCGATCGGCGCATACCCGAACACCTCCTGGGTGGACAGGTAACTCACCACAAGAATAATCACGATACTATTGATAAAGGCCAAAGCCACCGCCGAGCGGTGAAAGAAAATAAAACCAACAACCGGTGCACCCGCCATAACGACCCCCACCGGCAACGACATCAGACCGATGGTATAGCCATAAAAAATATGGGTCAGTGAAAAATACTGGGCGGCAAAATGCTCATAAAGATAACCATCCGGCCAACGCAGCTGTACTAATTTCAAGGCAGCAAGTACCACCAGCGAAAACCCCAGCAACCCGCCCACATAAGGAAAATAATGAGCGACCTGTTGTGGGTCAAAATACATTTGAAATTCAGCTACGGCAGGCACACCCCAGAGCCACAGAAAATAGATCCCCTGCTGCAGGAAATAAATCCACAACAGTACATTGGCTTTCCTCGCCGAGTTCCATTCAAGTGGATTTCCAAATCGTTTATAAAGCTGGTTACCTAGATTCATTAGTTTTATTCTTGTACTGCTTGTCGATGCCCATCGTCGTCAAAAAGAGCAGCTGGTGTTTACTTTTTACTCTGATTATTCGCTCGCAGCTGTTAGAGATTGGTGAGCTTGTATTACGTTTGGTTAAAATCACGCCAATGACACGACGGCTAATCCAGTTTGTGATGCCAGAACCGGCGTCTCCGGCGCTGGTCAGGGTTGGCACAAACCCTGCCTCCACTCCGTGGCCCCCCGCTTCAACGAAAGAAGCCATTCTTTCACGGGCTTATGTGCCATTTTGGTGCAACCGTATCAGCGGCAGGCGCGGTTCGCGAGCGCCTGCCCTCACATCCTTTCTCATTCGACCGGAGACCCCCTATGAATAACCTCAGCAACACCATCATTGTCGCTAAAGAAAGTAAGCAAATGACCTGGCAAGCCATTGCCGATGCCCTTGAAATGTCCACCGTGTGGACCACTTCGGCCTGTTTAGGCATGAACAGTATGCCGAAGGACAAGGCCGAAGCACTCTGCTCCTTGTTGGAACTGGGGCCCGAGGTATGTGCAGCATTGCAAAAATACCCCACTAAAGTTTGGCAGCAAACGGTGCCTACGGATCCGTTGATCTATCGCTTCTATGAAATTATGGGCGTGTACGGCGACACGCTGAAAGAGGTTATCCAGGAAAAATTTGGTGACGGCATCATGAGCGCCATTGATTTTAATATGGAAGTAGAGAAAGAAGAAAATCCCAACGGAGACCGCGTGGTAGTGACCATGAATGGTAAATTTCTAAAATACAAATCCTGGTAAGCATTTTCCTAATTAACCGCCTGCCCCGGAGCGCACGCGCCCCGCTACGTGAACACTCCGGACTAGGCATGGCGAGCTACGTCGTGCCCATGGAGATCATCGGTACTGACCGCCGACGGGTTTGAACCAACATCGAAGGCATGACCCGCAACGGGGCGGACAATTTCTTCGGCTACCCGCCAACCAAAGGCACCGATGGTAATGAGGGTCATGAGTTTACTGCGGTCATGACCGATGAAGAACGAATCGCGGTGATTGAGTATCTAAAGACGCTTTAACAGACAACGACAAGCAGCGTCACTGGGCGCTGCTTTTTTACCTGCCCTTCGCGCTTTGGTCTGTGGTCATTGCGGCCGAGCAAGTACTTGCCGATAAAAATCCAACGCCGACTGAGCCATTCCGTGCAACGTCAAGCTAGCCTCGGCCCGCCGGAAAATCGGCTCAAATTCCTGATGCATTTGTTGCGGATTGTTAAGCGCCTGCTCAACCAAGCCATGCAACCCTGACGCATCGTTGGTTTCACATAAATACGCCGATGGCAGCCAATCACTGCACATACCCACTCGCGTGGACAGCACCGGAACGCCAATCAATAACGCCTCGACCAGAGTGTAGGGCCCGCCTTCATTACGGGACGAGATCACTAAAAAATCGCTTCCATGCAGGTAGCGCAATGCCAGCTCGCGGTGCCCCGCCAGGATCACCCGCGCTTGCATCCGCTGTTGCTCCAGCTTCGTTTGCAACGCGGCTTGCCGCTCCCCGTCACCCAGAATCACCAGGCTGGCATCAATACCCTGCCAGGCATCGAGTAAGACATCAAAACCTTTGGCGTCCACCAGCCGCCCCATCGCCAAAAATATTGGCAGCTCCGGATCAAGTCCGAATTCTTCGACCAAGGCTGGCCGCAGCAACGGTGTATAAGAGGGCAAATCCATACCGTTGGGAATGATTTTTAGGGTGGCCGGATTCAGGGATTGCGCGATTTCATGGTTAATCGCGATGACCCCGTCCATCTGCCCATAACCGCCCAGGCGACGGCGCCGGTTATGTAAAGTGGCCACGGTCCTGGCCGCCACCCAATGGCGTATTTTTGCAAGTAAATCGGTGGCTTTAACCGCGTGGGCATGCACAAGATCAGGCTTGATCCGATGCAGCGTCCTGACCAGCTCAAACAACAAAAAAGGGTTGCGACGGCTGCGGGTCAAATCAATCGCATGGAATTGTACTGCAGGCACCACCCGGTCCCGATACTTGGCATGCGCCACCAAATGCAAATCCACTTTTTCGGATAGCGCATTGGCCAGCTCCATAACGTGCTTTTCCAAGCCCCCTTCTTCGTCTCCCGCCAGCAACATACAGACTTTCATTTATTCATCCTTGCCAACCCATTTGTGAAAGCGTGCGACTATAGCATACCCGATCCGGGCGGGGTCGGATTTGGCGTGGTATCCGGTACGGATCGAGCCTCAATCGCTCACTGAAAACGGCGTAAAATCAGTATCCGTATCGTAGAAGTCCTCTCCCTCTTTTTTCTTTAACCAGTTCACCACCAGATAGGTGACCGGAGTCATAATCACTTCAATTGCAATTTTACATACACCATTAAACAGAATGACATACAACAACGTTGTGTTCTCCCAAATGCCATAAAAAGCGATAGGATAAAAAATCAAACTATCAATACTCTGCCCACACAGGGTTGAACCGATGGTGCGCATCCACAGATGCTTGCCGTTGGTCAGCAATTTCATTCTGGCCATGACGTACGCGTTAACAAAATCACCCACCCAGAAGGCAACAATAGAGCCGACAACAATCCGCCAGGTATTGCCGAATACCGTTTCCAGTGACGACTGCAATGCGATATTAAAGGGCTCGGAACCGGACACGGGTAAGCCGATAATAACCGCGCTCATGAGGGCGGCAAAGATGATGGCAAAAAATCCCGCCCAGATCACTTTGCGGGCCCGGGCATAGCCATAGACCTCGGTTAACACGTCCCCGAAAATATAACTGATCGGAAAAAATATATTACCCGCTCCAAAGACAAAGACGCCACCGACCACCGGCAACCAGCTGAAATCGATTTCACTGACTTTCGCCGGCCCAATCAGATTGGAACACAGCAGAACGGTGACAAAGCCCGCCATCAGGTAATCGTAATACCGGTAATGGCGGTGACGGTTATGTGGCTCGGCTTGAGTCTGGATTGCTTGCGACGGCTCCACTGCAGCTCCTTTTTGCCGGAAAAGAAAGCAAATACTTCGTTAATGGCGGCCCGAGATAAACACGCGATTCCAGACCTGAGTTAAACACTTTGTGGAAAAGCATACGTAATTAGCACAGCGAAACCCAGTTTTTTAATCGGCGTAAAGGATTTTTCAACTTCCGGGGTTTCGTGGTAAAACCAAGGCCGAATTTTTTGCTTTAAGGTCTGCCCCAGATGCCCATTCAACCTATTGAATATCCAAGCAATACGGGAAGTGCCCCGTTTCGGAAACTGCTAATTGCCAATCGCGGGGAGATCGCCGTTCGGATTGCCCGCACGGCGGGTGATATGGGGATCGAAACCGTAGCGATCTACAGTGAAGATGATGTAACCAGTGGTCACCTGGATGCCGCGAGTGAAACGCAGTCGCTGCAAGGCACGGGCATCGCTGCCTATCTGGACGGGGAACAGATTATCGCCGCAGCGAAATCGTTAAACTGCGACGCCATTCATCCGGGCTACGGATTCTTGAGCGAGGATTGTGAATTTGCTCAGCGCTGCATAGAGGAAGGACTTGTGTTTATCGGGCCGGACCCGGCCCTTATCGCCCTGTTCGGCGACAAAACCCGCGCCAGGGAGTTGGCCCTTAGCTGTGGCGTTAAAGTCAGTGCCGGCACATCAGGTGGAACCACACTGGAGCAGGCCGAGTCCTTCTTTTTATCACTCGGCTCCGGGTCCGCCATGATGATCAAAGCGGTGGCCGGCGGAGGCGGCAAAGGGATGCGGGTGGTGCGCAATATAAACGAACTGCAAAGCGCTTTTCATCGCTGCCAATCGGAAGCGCTGCGCGCATTCGGGAATGCCGGGCTGTATGTCGAACAACTGATTCAGCGCGCCCGGCATATAGAGGTGCAAATCATTGGGGACGGGACACAGGTCAGTCATCTTTGGGAGCGGGAATGTACTCTTCAGCGGCAACACCAGAAGCTGGTGGAATTCGCGCCCAGCACCAGCCTAAACCACCAGCAGCGGCAGTGCGTATTGGATGCGGCTACCCATATGGCCAAAAACTGCCATTACCGTAATCTGGGCACCTTCGAATTTCTGTTGGATCTGGACAAAAGCGGCCAGGAAGATGACCTCGTTTTTCTGGAAGCCAATCCCCGTCTTCAGGTCGAGCACACCGTGACTGAAGAAGTGCTCGGACTTGATCTGGTGCAGATACAGATTGAACTGGCTGCAGGACGCACCCTAACGAGTTTATCGCTGACCCAGGCAGATATCCCGTTACCCAGGGGCCATGCCGCACAACTTCGCATCAATATGGAGACGCTGGACAAAACCGGCAAGCCGGTTCCGGCTGCGGGATTGATCACCTCGTTTACTGCACCCCATGGCCCGGGCGTCCGCGTCGACACTTTTGCCTATCCGGGCTATCAAACCACCACACGATACGATTCATTGCTGGCAAAGCTCATTGTCAGCTCACCTTCACCCCACTTCAAATCACTGCTGATCCGCGCTCGTCGTGCAGCCCAGGAATTCGATATTCAAGGCGTTGCAACCAATCTGGCTTTTTTGCGTAAGCTGCTGGATCATCGCTCTGTAATAGAAAACGATGTCACCACTCTGTTTGTCGAAGAGCGCATACAGGAGCTACAGGTCACAACGGAATCGATCGACCCGATTGCAAATCTACCCAATATTGACCGTGATTCAACCCTGATCACCTCGCCCCTGCACGGCGTGATCAGCGCACTGACGATTGCGGCCGGAGATGCTGTCCAGCGTGGATTCGAAGTGGCCCTGATTGAAGCCATGAAACTGGAGCACGCGGTGACGGCGTCACACCCTGGAACGGTATCCGAAGTGCTGGTGAGTCCCGGTGAGTCTGTGGCTCAGGGTCAGGCTATCGCCCTTATCAAGAAATCCAGTGCCCAGGATACTCAAAGTGAAGACACCAATAACATTGACCTGCATGCCGTTCGCGAAGACCTGCAGCAACTTCGCCAGCGGATTGAAATCACCTTGGATCAGCAACGTCCCCAAGCAGTCGAACGCCGCCGCCAGCGCGGTCAGCGCACGGCCCGTGAAAACCTGACGGATTTGTGCGACCACGACAGTTTCACTGAATACGGCCAGCTGGCCGTTGCCTATTTGCACGCCCGAAAAAGTGATGAAGAGTTACGAACACAAACCCCTGCCGACGGTTTTGTGATGGGCATAGCCACCGTCAACGCAGACCAGTTCGGTGCAGAAACGGCCCGCGTCGCGGTGGGCAGTTATGACGCCACGGTGATGGCGGGCACTCAGGGACATAAAAATCACCAGAAAACCGACCGCCTGTTTGATCTGGCGAAGGACCACAAAATACCGCTGATTCTTTTCGCTGAAGGGGGCGGTGGTCGCCCGCGGGAAGACCCCGTCACCATTGCCGCGCTGGAAAATCAAAATTTTTATAAGCTGGCGGATCTGAGTGGCAAAGTGCCTGTTATCGGCATCGTATCAGGACGGTGTTTTGCCGGCAACGCGGCGTTGCTGGGTATGACCGATGTCATTATCGCCACCGAAAACAGCAATATCGGAATGGCCGGCCCCGCATTGATAGAAGCAGGTGGACTCGGCTCTTTTTCGCCGGAAGAGGTCGGCCCCATCGACGTACAACACGAAAACGGCGTGGTGGATATCCGGGTCAGCAATGAGCAGGAAGCGGTCTCCAAAGCCAGGCAATACCTGTCCTATTTTCAAGGCAACGTAGCCGACTGGACGGCCGCCGATCCGTTGCACCTGCGCCATGTGATCCCGGAAAACCGGCTGCGCGCCTATGACGTGCGTAACGTCGTTCAACTGCTGGCGGACGTCGATTCCGTCCTCGAATTACGCAGTGCCTATGGCCAGGCTTACGTCATTGCCTTGGTCCGCGTCGAGGGGAAACCTATGGGCCTGATTGCCAACAACCCGACGTTTAATTCCGGTGCCATCGATTCCGATAGCGCCGACAAAGCCGCTCGCTTTATGCGTTTGTGTGACGCCCATGGCTTACCGATACTCACACTGATTGACACCCCCGGTATCATGGTCGGTCCGGCAGCCGAAAAAACGGCGTTGGTTCGTCATTCCGCGCGCTTATTTCTGACCGCTGCGTCGCTACACGTTCCCTTGTTTGCCATCGTGCTACGCAAGGCCTACGGCTTGGGCGCCATGGCTGCAGCCGGCGGTCACTTCAAAGCGCCCTTTTTTACCGTTGCCTGGCCCACCGGTGAACTCGGCGGCATGGGGCTGGAAGGCGGGGTGCGCCTGGCATACAAAAAAGAAATGGACGCCATTGAGGATCCGGATCAACGACAAGCGTTTTTTGAGCAGCGCGTTGCCTCCCGCTACCGCAAAGGGAAAGCCACCCACATCGCCAGTTATTTTGAGTTGGATGCCGTGATTGACCCTGCCGATACCCGCCAATGGATTGTGCGTGGTCTGAATGCGACAACCGAGCGCTGCTACCGGGGAAGCGGACGGTTTATCGACAGCTGGTGAGGGGACATACTCGCTCTAAACAAACTCGATTAGGTAACCGTTGGTATCGAATTGGCTATGACCTGTTAGTTCGCTCTCGGACAACAAATTAACAGCTAAACTTACACCTACAGCTAGAACTAACAGCTAAAAACAAAACCGCCACACCGACCTTCGTGGTGTGTAAATGTCGCCACTTTAAGTAGCAGGTTTATTTGGTGCGTCTCTGTAGGTCTCTGACAAGGCAATTTTTCGCCCGCGTGGGCGCCATCTTACTGGTGCTGACCTGCTGTGCTGCGGCCAATGCTGTGCAACTGGACAACCAATTCACCCAACAGGCTATCGGCACTGAAATACGTTACTTAATGGACGCGGACGACAGCCTGACCATTCACTCCCTGCTCTCCCAGGCGCAACCCTGGGAACAGAACGACTCGCATATTTTCAATAAAGGTTATAACAACCAAAGCTGGTGGCTGAATTTCGGCATATCAAACCAATCTGACTTGGAGCAATGGATCCTGGAACTGGGTTACCCGGTGCTGGACAACATCGATTTGTATTTGGTACAGAACGGCTCGATACTGCACGAATACCATCTGGGTGATAAATTACCTTTTGTGGAGCGGCCTATACAGCATCGTTATTTTATTGTGCCCATCACGGTAACCGCTGGATCAGAATCGGAGGTCTACATTCGGTTGCGTTCAACCAGCTCGGTACAATTACCACTGACGATCTGGGATGAAAAATCGTTTAATCAATATGACATCCAGCGAAACGTCACCCAGGGTGCCTACTACGGTGCATTAGCCATTATCGGCATCTACAACTTCCTGCTTTTCTTGGTACTGCGGGATCGCAGCTATATTTATTACGTCGGCTATGTAATCGGAATGTGGCTATTTTCTGCCAGCCTTGAAGGCTGGGCATTTCAATATATTTGGCCTGACGCCACACAGTGGAATGATCGCGCTATTACGGTGTTCTTAGCAGGCACTGTCGTGCTTGGTCTACTTTTCACATCCCGTTTTCTGGGTATTTACCAAATGCCGAAGCCGATGCCGCTGATTCAGAATGGCTGCACGGTAGCCACACTGCTGGCTTTTCTGGTCGCCATTTTCGCGCCTTACAATATTTCCATTCGTGTAGTCATCTCAGTGTCCGTATTAATTAGTTTATGGGGGCTGACTCAAGGCATAAATGCCTGGTGCCGGGGTAACACCTCCGCACGTTACTACACCCTGGCCTGGATTTTATTGATCTTCGGTGGTGTTGTTTTAGCATTGAGTAAATTCGAAATATTGCCCCGCAATATCATCACGTCTTACGCATTACAACTGGGCACGGTATTGGAAACTGTGCTGCTTTCCTTCGCCCTGGCCGAGCGTATCAACCACGAAAAAGGCATGCGGGCAGCAGCACAGCAGGCGGCACTCAACACCCAAATCAAAGCCAAATTAGAACTGGAAAACAAAGTTGCGGAGCGCACCCGGGAGCTGGAGGCAGCCAACCGAAGACTCACTGAAATCAGTGACACCGACCAGCTAACCGGTCTGCAGAACCGGCGCGCGTTGGATAAATATCTGGCGGCTGAACTGGGCCGCTCCACACGACGCGAACACTGTATTTGCGTGATACTAGTGGATGTCGATCATTTTAAATCAGTCAATGACACCTATGGACATCTAGCGGGTGATGATTGCCTGAAGGAAATTGCCGCTCGCATCGATAAAAACATCCATCGGCCCACTGATTTCGCTGCACGCTACGGCGGTGAAGAATTTTGTATTGTCCTCACAGAAACCGACGAGGAAGGAGCGGAAATCGTGGCCCAACGCATTCGCAGCAGCGTACAATCCACCGCCATTAACACCCGGGAGGGCGTAATAAACTTAACATTGAGCGCCGGTGCGTTTGTGGCCTTGCCCACAGCGGATACCGAAGCAGAACACTTTTTATCAATGGCAGACAAAGCACTTTACCAATCGAAAGCAAGCGGACGCAACCGCGTTACTTTGCTAACCCAACAGTCCAAAGGGCTCTATCTGGCTGGGTAATAGCGCCTTTATTGTGGCAGGTTATTTGATTGCTCCTCTTTTATTAGTCCCACCGGCACTGCTTTTTGCCAAAGCAAAACCGATTTTCTTCTGATCCATATCAACCTGAGCCACTTCAACCTGAATTCTATCCCCCAACGCATACCCTTTCTGACTACGCTCGCCCTTTAGCTCTTGTCTGCTTTCGTCAAAGTGGTAGAAATCGTTATTGAGATCACTGATGTGCAGCAACCCTTCTATTTTTGTATCGCTCAATTCTATGAATAGCCCGAAATGAGTAACAGACGTAATAATGCCCGCAAAGGGTTCACCAATAGCATCTTGCATATAACTGCATTTCAACCACGCCTCTACCTCCCAGCTGGCCTTATCGGCACGACGAGACAGTTGCGAGCAATGCTCGCCCAGCTCCGCCATTTGTTTTTTATCGTAGGGATAACTTATTCTCGCCGGTATCGGCTTGGCACCGTCAAAACGCATTACCGGCTGTTTGCTTTTCTTTCCGAAGGTCTTCAACAACTGACGCACAGCACTGCTTTTGGTTCTGCGTATCACCGAGCGAATGGCTCTGTGAATGATCAAATCTGGATAGCGACGAATGGGAGAGGTAAAATGCGCATAGCCCGAATAAGCCAGACCGAAATGGCCTGCATTTTCGTGACTGTAAACCGCCTGACTGAGTGAGCGCAGCAGCATCGACTGTATCGCATCCGCATCGCTTCGACCTGTGACTAAGGAAAGCAACTGATCGTAATCCTTAGGCGAAGGCGTATCCCCACCGCCCAGCTTTAAACCCTTTTCTGCCAGATAACGTCGTAACGTAATCAGCTTTTTGGCTTGTGGGCCGTTATGATTGCGGTAAAGTGAAGGCAGCCGGGTCACTTGCAAAAATGCTGCGGTCGCCACATTGGCGCATAACATACATTCTTCAATAAGCTTATGGGCATCATTGCGTTCGACTGGAACGATAGCGTCAACTTTGCGATTGTGGTTGAACTGAAAAGCACATTCCTGTGTTTCAAAATCAATAGCACCGCGCTCCGATCGGGCTTGTTGCAAATTTTTAAAAAGGCCATAGAGCGCCTGCAAGTGTGGTACAAGTGGCGAGTGCTGCTGCGACATGGCTCGCCCAAGTTTGCTTTCAGGTTGTGTAAGCACTGCATTGACTTGCTGATAGGTCAAACGTGCATGTGAATGGATAACGGCCTCTGAAAAACAGTAGTCGATCATTTTGCCCTGCGGATTGAAGCGTATTTCACACGCGAGCACCAGTCGATCCACCTTCGGATTCAGCGAGCATAACCCGTTGGACAAGCGCTCTGGCAACATGGGCACGACACGCCCCGGAAAGTATACCGAAGTACCTCGGTGATGGGCTTCCTTATCCAACGCGCTGCCGGGTTTCACATAGTGCGCCACATCGGCAATGGCAACCCACAAACACCAACCGCCTTGTTTTTGCGGTTCGCAATAGACAGCGTCATCAAAGTCTTTCGCGTCCTCACCATCAATGGTCACAAAAGGCAAATGCCGAAGGTCTGCTCGGGCTTGCTTGTCTGCTTCACACACGGTCTCGCTCAACGCATTCGCTTCGTTCAACGCCGCTGGCGGCCAGATATGCGGAATACCCACTTCACGCATAACGACCTCAATTTCCATGCCCGATTGATCCGCATCACCAAGCACCTCAATCACATTGCCATAGGCGTTATATTGGCTGTCGGGATAGTCTGTGATTGCCACTACCACGTATTGGCCTGCTCTGGCACCGGCCAGTTGCGCGGGGTCAATATCGATCTCATGGGCGATGCGTTTATTCTGCGCGGTCACAAAATATTGGCCGGCATCACAATGCAACTGCCCAACCAGGTTCACCGTATTGCGTTCTATAATGTTTACCAGGCTGGCCTGAGCCCGGCCCCGGCTGTCCTGACCACTGATCCGCACCTGGGCTCGATCGCCATCAAAGAGTTTCAACATTTGATGCTCGCTAAGCCTTAAATCATCACCACCTTGGTCTTGTACAAAAAAGCCAAAACCGTCGGGATGTCCAATCACCCGGCCGGTGATTAATTGGCTTTCCTGGACAATACGGAACCCTTTCTGGCGATCAAAATCAATCTGTCCATCACGTTCCATAGCTCGAAGCCGACACCGCAGTGCCTCGATTTCGTTGGGATCGGACAACGACATTTTTTGGGCAAGCTGTTCGCGGAATTGGGGTTGCTTTGAATCTTTCAGCAGGCCGAGAATAAAGTTCCGGTCAGGAATGGGATGGCTGTATTTTTGTTTATCAGTGGCGTTAATGGCCGATGTTGCAGGTGCAATCATTCATTTTCTCTGTAATAGAATCAAGAGCGTTGCAGAATGTCGCATTACATCGGTGTTCAGATAAATACGATGGGCATTAATAAACAGTATTAATCGTTGCAAAGCCGTTGACGGTTTTTTTCAATCCCGATAGGGATCACTGTATGTAGTAAATCCTGATCGCCGAAAAACCAGGCAGCCTGGGTCGTGAGGGCAGATCGAATTACCGGTGTCGCCTTCGCGAGGCGCAAGCGCTGGGAAAAGACTAAAGATTAAAAACTACAGGTCGAGGAATTAGGACATTGCAACGAAATGGAGAGTGTAAAGCAGAGGTGGTTTCCAAACTGCTGACACACTACCTTTGATAGGTTTGAAAGTCAAACGATAACTTTTTACGCGCCTGTCTGGAGGCTGGGGGGTCCCCTCCGACGCCCACAAAGAGCACAGCAATACGATCCGCCTAGCAGATTTAGTTTTATTGAAGACCACCGCAAATAATTTTTTCGAAACAACCATTGAAAAGAACTCGATAGACCTTAAATACCGTCTTATGCGAGGACGTCCGTGTGGAGCCCCACCCTAAAGGGTGGGGTTTGGGGCGGTTCGGCGCCCCGATAAAAAAGCCATGTGACATGCGGGAAGATGGTAAAAACCTAACGCTGCTGACTTTCCATATAAGCACGCAGAAGCTTGTTAATACGAGTTTGATAGCCCTGACCCTGCGATTTAAACCACACCAACACATCACTATCAATGCGCAGTGTCACTGGCTGCTTGGATGGCACCTTCAATTCGGCATTTTGGAAGAAGGCATCATCTAATTCCGGGATATCACTGGTATCGATATCCTTATCATCCATTTCTGATAATCGTTTCCAATCAGTTTTTGATACTTTGCTCATAACGGCGCACCTCGTGTTTGGTCGCTTTTCGGGCCGAGATAATACGGATGGTATCTTCATAGCGCTCTACATAAACCACTACACCCACAAGCTGCTGTATCCAACCAACACCAATCCAGCGCTCCCATAATCTTCCCGGTCATCCACCAACGTCAGCATAGGGTGATTAAACATGTCCATAACATCAGCGAAGTCGATTCCGTGCTTACGGATATTGGTGGCGTTCTTCGCTTCATCCCATTCAAACTGCATCACCACCCCTGTATTGACATATGTACATACATTCTACTCCTGGATTGCTTCTTCGTCACCCACAGCTTCCAACATCGCCAACAGCTCGTCTTCTGTGGCCTCCGGTTCGCTCTGCTCTCTGTGCCTACCCCGCAAGGTCGGGTGCGTTAACTCGTGGATTTTCTTCAGTTTTACAATAGACACATGGGTGTAAATCTCAATCGTACCAATGCTCACATGCCCCAGCATTTGCTGGATAAAGCGGAGATCCGCCCCGTCATCCAGCATCAGGGTGGCCACCGTATGGCGGAACAGGTGGCAACTGCCGGTTTTGCCGATGTAGGCCTGTTTAATGTATTTGGCCACCAGGCGGCTCAGGCGATCCGGGGTTAAGGGTAACCCGGTCGGCTCCAGGAACAGATTGTTGGGGTCTGGCTCGATGGCTACGCCGGTTCTCACGACTTCCAGGTAGCACTTGCTGATAGTTTTCAGCGCCACCGAGGTGCCACGGCGTATTTGCGTCTTGCTGCCCAGCTTATCGAAGGGAGGTAATTCGAGCGCTTTTGGGCCCACCTTTGGTTTCAGGATTTTTGATACGGGCTGTTAATTTGCCGCGAACAACATCACTAAACCGCCGCCAAATTGCCCTTCGACTCCAGCCAATCCTTCCGGTCCCCGGCCCGTTTCTTCGCCAGCAACAAATCCATCGCCTCATCCGTGTTATCGCCATACTCAACGGTTAACTGCACCAATCGGCGCGACTCCGTAGCCATTGTGGTTTCACGCAACTGCAACGGATTCATCTCACCCAGACCTTTGAACCGAGTCACCTGAATATTCCCGCGCTTTTTCTCGGCCTTAATGCGATCCATGATGCCTTGCTTTTCGTCTTCATCCAGCGCGTAGTAAACGTCTTTCGCCACGTCGATCCTATACAACGGAGGCATCGCAACATACACATGCCCCGCCATAACCAAAGGGCGGAAATGGCGCACAAACAGGGCACATAACAACGTCGCAATGTGCAAGCCGTCCGAATCCGCGTCTGCCAGAATACATACTTTGTTGTAACGCAGTTTGCTTAAATCATCCGACGCCGGATCGAGTCCGATGGCAATAGAAATATCATGCACTTCCTGCGATGAAAGTATTTCGGCGGAATCCACTTCCCAGGTATTTAGAATTTTTCCGCGCAGAGGCATGACCGCTTGAAACTCCCGGTCGCGCGCTTGCTTGGCCGATCCGCCCGCGGAATCCCCTTCCACTAAAAACAACTCCGAGCGCTCCGTGTCCTGACTGGAACAGTCGGCTAATTTACCAGGTAACGCCGGGCCTGCGGTGACTTTTTTGCGCACCACTTTTTTACTCGCGCGCATGCGTTTCTGGGCGTTGTTTATGGCAAGATCCGCTAACGCATCTCCTTCAGCAGTGTGCTGATGCAACCACAAGCTGAAAGCGTCCTTCACCACACCGGAAACGAAGGCAGCAGTTTGTCGTGATGATAATTTTTCTTTGGTTTGCCCGGCAAATTGGGGGTCCTGCATTTTTACAGACAATACGTAGCTGCACTTATCCCAAACATCCTCGGCCGTCAGCTTCACCCCCCTCGGCAACAGGTTCCGGTTTTCACAATATTCACGCATGGCATCCAGCAGGCCGGAGCGCAAACCGTTAACGTGGGTTCCGCCCTGGGCTGTGGGGATCAGGTTTACATAGCCTTCCGTCACCAGCTCGCCACCTTCCGGCAGCCACTGCACGGCCCAATCCACCGCTTCTGTATCAGCGCTCATGCTGCCCATGAACGGCTCTTCCGGCAATAGGGTCCAGCCTTGATTCGCCGACAACAAATAATCTTTTAATCCGTCCTGGTAATGCCATTCCAGGGTTTCACCGCTGTTCTCGTCGGTAAATTTCACATGCAAGCCGGGGCACAACACCGCTTTGGCACGCAGCAGATGGGTCAGACGCGATACTGAATATTTGGTTGAATCAAAATATTTCGGGTCCGGCAAAAAACGCAAAGACGTGCCAGTGTTACGTTTGCCACAGGTATCGACTATTTCGAGTTCCGTCGCTTTGTCACCGTTCTTGAAACCCATTCGGTACACATTGCCGTCGCGACGAATAGTGACTTCCAGCATCGTGGATAACGCATTTACGACGGATACACCCACACCGTGTAAGCCACCCGAAAACTGGTAGCTTTTGTTGGAAAACTTTCCACCTGCGTGCAGCGTACAGAGAATCACTTCAATACCGGGAATGCCTTTTTCCGGATGCACGTCCACCGGCATACCGCGACCATCGTCCACCACTTGCAACGAGCCATCTTTAAATAAAGTCACTTCAATAGTAGAGGCATGCCCTGCCAGTGCTTCGTCCACACTGTTGTCGATCACTTCCTGCGCCAAATGGTTCGGGCGCGTGGTATCGGTATACATACCCGGCCGCTTGCGTACCGGATCAAGACCGCTTAATACTTCAATGGATTCGGACGTGTAATTGTCTGCCATAGGTAAATTCAGTTCCGTTTTGTATTCATGATTCTATGCAACACCCAAAAATTCAAATATCCGTGTCAGGTGTTGATCAAAGTTTTGAAAACTGTGGTCGCCGCCCTGCTCCACAATCTGCTTGCAGGCGGCGTATTTTTCCACGCCCTGCCGATAGTCCAGGGTCTCATCGCCGGTCTGTGTTAACAACAGATAACGTTCCGGCCGCGTAATCTGTGTGACCTCAAAACCTTTAATTATCTGCATATGATCCTGGGTGAAGACGTATTTCTCACCCGTGTGATCATTGGTCATCTCCCCCAGATAATCCTGCAGCAACTCATAGGGGCGTACAGCGGGGTTGATCATTGCTAAGGGTAGCTTATATTTCTCGGCGACATAAGTTCCCAGATAGCCCCCCATAGAGCTACCGATCAAACCGATTTTCTGGGGCAGGCATTGCTGGATTTCCTGCTCCAGAATCGCCATCGCCCGAATCGGATCAAAAGGCAATTGTGGTACGTGAAACTGAACATGGGGGAATCGTACCAAGGCGTGCCTTGTTTGTTGCGCCTTGGCGGATTGAGGCGAGCTGTTAAAGCCGTGTATATAAAAAAGATGATAGGGATCTGGCATGATAATGAGACCGGTCGGAACGACGCCTTATGCTGTGTGTTCGGTTGGGGTGCTGTTTTGGATGGGGGCGGTTAATAGCCCCTGACGCTGTAATCCACCACGAAGTCTACACCAGTCACCCGGGAAACGCCGGTTTCAATGCGACCATCCGCATGCAGATCGAGCCAGCGATAGCCTGGGTTCTCCCGGTCGACAGCAAAATCGAAGCTTTTGGGTCGAAACTGAACGCAAGTAGAGGGTACGGACATCAGTTTCACGCCCTTGCGCTCCCCTTCGTACGCCTGGTGAACATGACCCCAGATAATATTACGCACGTTGTGGAACTGGTCAACAATACGAAAAAATTCAGCCGCGTTACCGACGATCTGTTGATCCAGCCATTCACTGCCCACAGGAACCGGTTGATGATGCAATGCGATAAGGACGTTGTTGCCCGCAGACTGTTGCAGGGCCTGTTGCAGGAACACCAGCTCAGAGTCAGCAAAGTTGCCGGGCACCTTACCACGGATGGTGGAATCCAGCATGATGATATGCCAGCCATTCAGGGGAATGACGCACGGGCTCATGCGCTTTGCCACCTGGTGGTTGGCCATCATATCGGTGAGATCATGGTTGCCGGGCAACCAATAGACAGGGCACGCAAACGCCTCCATGTGCTGATGAAAGCGATTATAGGATTCGCTGCTGCCATCCTGGGACAGATCACCTGTAGCGAGCACCAGATCGATGTGGCGCTGCTCGGCCGCAATCAGGTCCATCACCATGGAGAGGCTATGTTCGGTATTCAACCCTAATAACTTACCTTCCGGACTTTTGAAAAGGTGGCTATCAGAGAGCTGAACAACACGAATTGAGTTGGATGTTGATTTAAAGACCAAGGGTCAGCCCATTTTCATTGTCATTTAATACTTATAAACCACAAATCGGTACACTGCCAGAGAAGCAAGTCTTAACCAGTATAACGGGTTTTCTGCGAACATGGGGCTGAATTGAGGACAAATACCTTGCGCTATGCCTGTGAATTTTCACGTTTTAACACCCAACCAGAAAGAGTGTGCGCTGTATCACAACTTAGACGTGGATGAGCGCCCGACCGGAGCGCAGGCAGAATTCCAACCATTCGCCCAAAAATGTGTTCAATTGGGCTTTTTCGTCCGGCTGATACATTTTTTCGTTGGGGTAGGGATAGGTTTGACGAATGGACCGGTTGCGCTGATAGGAAAGCACCTCAGCCATATGCGCATCGTGATACAAGCGCACGGTCAACGTCGGCTTGGGCACCCACTCATCGATCAGGGATTCCTGCGCAACAGCGACTGTGGTGGTGTACTTACTGCGTTCAGACACCCTGATACTGACCTGACGCAATTTTTGACCTTCAGCCGCATCCACCCCGAAAAGCCATTCCTCCTGATCGTCAATTTCAGGCAACAGGCGCATCATGCGATGGTAATTAATTTCACAATCGCTGATCAATTTGCTGAGATTAGGGGTATAACTTCTACTTACTGCCATTTTTCCTGCAACCGTTGGTAATTCATCTGCAGCCACTGCAGAGCGATTATGGTAGCGGCGTTATTAATATAGTTTTCCTGCAAAATATGCCAGGCTTCTTCCCGAGGGAAAACCTGCACCCAAATATCTTCACCCTCTTCTTCCAGGCCGTGGACTCCACCGACACCACTGGAATCAATGCCGCCGCAATAAAGAAACAGCTTTTCATTGCAGCCACCCGGGCTGGGGTAATATTCGTAGATATATTCCAGCGCCAGCACATCACTGCCGGCTTCTTCGATTGACTCGCGATGCACAACGTCTTCCGGGGATTCGCCGTCTTCCAGGATGCCAGCCACCAATTCCAGTTGCCAGGGTCCTTCGTGGGCTTCCAACGCCCCAATGCGAAACTGCTCTACCAGCACCACAGCGTCCTTGTACGGGTCGTAAAGCAAAACGCCCACTGCAGGACCACGATCAAAGCATTCCCGGGATAACACCGGGCTCCAGCCCCCTTTTATTAACCGGTGCTTAATCTGATAGCGCTGCATTTTGAAAAATCCGGAATACACCGTCGATTTTTCCAATACCTCTACATCATTATGCGAGAAGCAGGGGCCTTCCTTCCTGTCCATGAATCTACCTTTCGTCAACAACGACTTCTAATGTTGATCTGTTACTTAAGGCTAGCCAGAAACACGCCCGGGAACAATCAAACTCCGTTGACTATTTTTGCCCCGGACGGATTGACATTACACTTTCTTATAAATTTCAGCACCCTGCGATTTAAATTCACGGGACTTTTCTAACATACCCTGTTCTGCTTGCTGTGCTTCCGCCGCGGCGGAAGCCTCAAGGCCGGCAGAATACTCGCGCACATCCTGGGTGATTTTCATTGAACAGAACTTGGGGCCACACATCGAACAAAAGTGAGCCACCTTGTGGGCTTCCTTGGGCATGGTTTCATCATGATAGGCTTTGGCGGTGTCTGGATCTAACGCCAAGCTAAACTGATCTTCCCAACGGAATTCAAAACGGGCTTTGGACATGGCGTTGTCGCGAATCTGAGCACCGGGGTGGCCCTTCGCCAGATCCGCCGCGTGGGCCGCTATTTTATAAGTGATCAGACCTTCTTTTACATCGGCTTTATTCGGCAAACCCAAGTGTTCTTTTGGGGTGACGTAACACAACATCGCTGTACCATACCAACCAATCATGGCCGCACCGATGCCCGATGTAATATGATCGTAACCCGGTGCAATATCCGTGGTCAGCGGGCCTAACGTATAGAAAGGCGCTTCGTGGCAATGCTTCAGCTGTTCTTCCATATTCACCTTGATCATGTGCATCGGTACGTGGCCGGGGCCCTCGATCATAACCTGAGCGCTGTGCTCCCAGGCTTTCTTCGTTAATTCGCCTAACGTTCTCAACTCACTGAATTGGGCTTCGTCGTTGGCATCCGCAACCGAGCCCGGACGCAAGCCATCCCCTAACGAGAATGTCACGTCGTATGCGGTCATAATTTCGCAGATTTCATCAAAGTGACTGTAAATGAAATTTTCTTTGTGATGTGCAAGACACCACTTCGCCAGAATGGAACCTCCGCGGGACACGATTCCGGTGAGTCGTTTCGCTGTCAGCGGCACGTAACGCAGCAATACACCGGCATGAATGGTGAAATAATCCACCCCCTGCTCTGCTTGTTCAACCAATGTATCCCGGAACAGTTCCCAGGTTAAATCCTCAGGCACACCGCCTACTTTTTCGAGCGCTTGATAAATGGGGACCGTGCCGATGGGAACCGGCGAATTGCGCACGATCCATTCGCGGGTTTCATGAATATTCTTACCGGTGGAAAGATCCATCACCGTGTCGGCCCCCCAACGGGTAGACCAGGTCATCTTCGCAACTTCTTCTTCAATGGAAGAAGTCACCGCGGAGTTGCCGATATTGGCATTCACCTTCACCAAAAAGTTGCGCCCCAAAATAGCAGGCTCTAATTCCAGGTGATTGATGTTGGCAGGAATAACTGCCCGCCCCATAGCCACTTCCTGACGGACAAACTCAGGCGTAATTTCGTCGGGAATGCGGGCTCCAAACGACTCCCCCGGATGTTGCTGCTGCATCAAACCGTTTTCACGGGCTTCCTGCAATTTCATGGTTTCGCGAATCGCAACGAACTCCATTTCCGCAGTAACAATACCTTTGCGGGCATAATACATTTGACTTACGTTGGCACCGGAACGGGCTTTAATCGGGCTACGCGTATGATTGAAACGTAAATTGGCCAACATCGGATCGTCTTTACGACGGCGACCGAATGCCGAGCTCAAATCATTTAGCTGTTCGCAGTCTCCGCGTCGCTGAATCCAGCCTTCACGAATCGCCTGTAATCCGGAGCGCACATCAATCCGTGCCTCAGGGTCAGAATAGGGGCCTGAAGTATCGTATACATAAACCGGCAGGTTTTTTTCTCCGCCGAAATCCGTAGGAGTGTCGCTCAAGCTGATTTCCCGCATCGGCACCCGGATATCCGGCTCACTACCCGTTACATAAACTTTTCGTGAATTGGGGAATGGTTGAACTGAGGCAGTATCAACTTGGGCGCTTTGGCTCAGGTAATCTTCAGAATAGGCACTCATGGTCATCTCTTATTTTTTCGAATGGAAATAAAACCTCGTCAAGCACGAGGCTAATCAATTGTGTTGTGTATTAGAGCACTATATACAGTGCTAAGGGAGGCAGCAACCAGGAGGGCATTATCAAACGTAAAGAAGGTTCCGGATCTACAGATACTTGCTAATCAGATTAAACAAGCGCTCCATGGCACCCCGATTATCCTGCACCACTTGTCTGCCGCGATCTGCCAGGGTTTTGTGAGCCTCGCTATCGTTAAGCAAGGTGACAACTGCCTGCCCCAATCCCAGCGGCGAAGAAACGGTGCGCAGCACATCCAGTTCGGAAAGCAAATCCGCCACCACCTGGAAGTTAAAAACGTGAGGACCCGTGAAGGCCGGTGTTCCCATCGCCAGGGACTCCAACATATTGTGACCGCCTACCGGTACCAGGCTACCGCCGATAAAGGCAACGTCTGCCGCACCCAGCATGCGTAGTAAATCGCCCATCGTATCACCCAGCACCACCTCCGTCGATTCACCCACCGGCTCATCTCGGCTGAGGCGGCTGAACTGGAAGCCACGCGCTTTAATTATGTCCGCCACCGCTTCAAAACGTTCCGGATGACGCGGCACAATCACCATTAACGCGTTTTCAATGTTACTGCGTATATACAGAAACGCTTCCAGTAATTGCTCATCTTCCCCTTCATGGGTGCTGGCTGCAATGAATATATTACGTTCGTTCCCCCACAGCCCCCTCAACTCTTTGGCCGATGCTTCCATACCGGGCTCAATATCCAGATCGAATTTCACTGTGCCGGTCACCTGCAGATTCGCAGGTGGCAATCCAAGCTCGACAAAACGCTCCCCATCAATGTCCGATTGCGCTGCAATCAATGAGACTTCCCGCATCATTGGCCTGAACAGGGGCAGGACTTTGCGGTAACCGTTTGCGGACTTTTCGGAAAGCCGGGCGTTAGCGACCACCACCGGGATATTCCGCTTATCGGTGAAATGGATAATATTCGGCCACAACTCGGTTTCCATAATTACCAGCAAACGCGGGTTAAACCAGTTCAGGAAACGCTTGACTGCGCCAGGCAAATCATAGGGCGCGTACACATGCAGTACACGACCTTCCGCTATTTGCTGTTGATAGGCAGCGCACACCCGATCTGAGCCCGTAGGCGTCATGGTGGTTATAACCAATGTATGTTGCGGATAGGCCTTCAACACCCGGTCCGCCAGTGATTTTGCGGCAACGAATTCGCCAACCGAAACGGTGTGGAACCAGATACTTTGCTCCGGCTTGCGCCCGCTATAGAAGCCGAATCGCTCGCGTATACGATGGCGATAGGCCGGGTTCTTTTTCACCCGCTTCCGTAAGCGTATTAATATAATCGGAATCGCCAGATAAAAAGCAAGCGAATAAAGCCAGCGTGTCAGCATAGAATTCTCAAATATCCCTGTCAGCGGGAATTATAGGTCGTGGCGTCTGCACACCCAAGCGCAGATCCAAAAAAAAATCCGAAAGCAAAAAATTAAAACCTGAATTGGCTATCTCTGTTGCTGGTTGGCGCCGCAGTGGCGCACTGCCCGCACACAAACGTACAATACTGCGTTTAAGCTCAGAGAAACCAAACAATCCGAGCCCCCAAGGAACAGAGATCAGAATATGGTAACGGACAGAGAAAGCCCACCCCGCATACTGGTGATGGGCAAGCGTGGCGGGATTCTGCAATGGCCCGAGCATGTCTTTAATGCCTGCCGGAAGATGAACCTTGATTGCCGTTTTCTAGCCCTGAATCACCAGAGTTCTACAGATCGATTTGTGAAGCGTGCCAAAGGACTGGTCAGTAAGCAATGGCAGGATTCGCACCTGGCGCAACAATTGGGCACTTTGCTGCAAACGTTCAAACCCGAGCTGCTTATCTTGCCGGACCTGATAGCGCTGCCGGAGGCGGTGCAGGCCGTATTGAAGCAATTCAAACCCCAATTCAAGTCGGCCTACTGGATCGGGGATTTTTTTCCCGAGTCAATCCGTCATTACAACGATTTTATTGACCGCTTTTATTTTACCGACAGCCATCTTCAGCAACAGGGGTGCGATCTGGGGCTCAACCGTGCCACCTACCTGCCTCTGGCCGTCGACGTCAGCCTCTTTCAACCCCTCGCCAAGCCCTGGCAGCAGCGCGATCACAAGGTCCTGTTTGTTGGCGCTTATTCGGAAAACCGATATCAAATGTTACGCGCCATCGAACGACCGGTACAGATCTATGGCAAGGGGTGGGATAAGCCGATGCCGTCCAGCCATCAGGTTCATTCCCGCAACATTCCGCTTGCTGACGTCGCCAGGCTGTATGGTTCGCACCGGTACGTACTCAATATCATTAATAGTAATAATATAAAGCATGGTCTGAACATGCGCTGCTTTGAAACGGTGAGCGCCGGTGCCGTGCTGATCACCGATCGCGTTGCAGATCTTCCCCGGTGTTTCAACGCAAACGATCCGGTTATTACCTACGGGGATCTAGCAGAGCTGAATTCGATTCTTTTCAAATTAGACCAGCACTCGATCCGGGGGCATTCAGGGCCGAACACAGATGCCCTGATGAAATACGACTATACAGACCGCGTGCTGAGTATGATGCGGGATAACCTGGGAACACGACACTGACCAGCAAATACACCAAGCTATACACAGGCACAAGGAAAGGACCAGCCGGCCAGAAGCAATAAACCAACCAATGGGTTGCAGCAGCCCCTCGTTCATCTAGCTAAAGCTGACTGAGTGCCGGTGAAGGGAATCACGTTTCCAAACAAAGCCTTCAATATAATAATGGAGAAAGCCAATGGTCAATGAGATCTGCATCCACAACCCCATACGGTAATTTAACGCCGCGGTGGATTCGAGTGGCGTAAAAGGATTCAACACGCATTTATCGGGCACATTACGGGACACCCCCAACAAAGAATCCAACAATACCGATCCACATTCAATGGAGTTAGCCAGCACCAGCGCCAGAATCGGACACAAAATCAAGGGCGAAAGCGGAATGAACGAGAGCATGCGATAAATCCGGTTTTTCTTTTCTTCGAGATTACGATTCTGATCATGTACGCTATAAATCATGAACGCCGTCAAATCGTGCAAAAACCGGGGTACCGCGATAACGAAAATATCGTATCCCATCTGCAGAAGACAAAAGGTAGCGGGCAAGATAGCCAGATTACCCAAACAATAGAAACTGCCTAGACGTCGCTGCGACCGACTGACTAACGCAGCGCCGGTCAGCGTGGACAACACAATGAATACCAGCGCGATGCCTTTCATCCACTGCTCGGCGCCTATATTGAAGAAGCTGAGATCGCGTAAGAAATATTTTCCGAACACCATGAAATACAGAGTCGTAGCCGCAATGGTTGAAAGCCATCGCCAGGTTTGATATTGCTGATCGGGCCGGGCCCGCATCAACATCATTCCGATACCGAACTGTTGGGATAATACATGCCAAACCGTGTAGGCCGAGAAAAATAAAAAGTAGGCCAGAAAAATATTTTCAGCCACCATAGCTGGCAACGTTAGCGGCACCACATAATTGATAATCACTAACCCGGACACGATGATCATAATCGCGCGCAGTACACGTTTACGATAAAACTGCCAATACTCGTGATCTACCATAGTCACCATCGACGACACGATATGGGGAAAATTAAAAATTACGGACCAGAATAGTATCTCGGCCGGGTTAGTGGGCAATAACTGATCGCGCCATTGATTCCCCCACAGCAACTTATCCAGCAGTACAAAAACGAAGCACAAGGGAATCGCACCGTAAAGAAACAATAACCATTGGCTATTAACAGTCGCTGTTCGCTGCTGAAAAGGGATACTGATTGCGTTCATGGGGTGTGGTTCTTGCTATGTTATTTCACTGAAATTATCACAGGGCTACGCCATAAGTACCGCAAACACACCCACAGTGCGACGCGGCGCACGGGTGTTTAGCCAATCTGAATGGACTATTGGCCAGAATAGCATTGAGTGCTGTGCCCAGAGAATGATAAAGGAGAAGTAACCTACCGCCTGGCACAGGCGATTCGATTAAATTAGTACCAACGGGTCGCTCGTTTTCCGGAACGCAGCCACTTCCTTGAACGGTTAATTTCGGCCTCACTATTTTGCGTGATAGCTGAATTATTCCTCAGAATGTCACCTTCGCCCGACTTACATGCTTGTTGATCAATGCTAACCGGCGGCTGCGTTCTATAGATTAGACAAATTACGTTTGTTTACTTTTTTTCTTAGAAAGACTGCTATGCAGGTTCAGTAACGATTTTCGGTTTAGCAGGATATTTCTGATTCGAGAGGACGAAACATAAAAGCGGGAACACATCGACTGAATAACTACGGACTCTTTTCGCCGAGCATAATTTTCTATTATCTGTTGTTTGACCTGGTGGTAAGCATCGGTCACGACGCCTACACTCTTGTGGGTTAAATGGAAATCGATAACATAACACTTGTAACCCCGCTGCATGGCATTAAAACAAAGGTCGGTTCCGTACAAATGAAACCCAGCTATATTGCGGGTACAACCGACATTGGCAGCTGTATTAATGATAATGAAATTTTCATCCAGGCTGACGACTTCGGCTGGCAGATCGCCCACCGTAACATTCTCCCCATGTGGATCACTAATTCTGAGCGCCAGAGAGGAATTCACTTGCTTTCCAGCGTTTCCCGCAATCGCCCAGTTCGCATCCAGGGCACTCAGCTCATTAATTTTTTCGATTAGCTGCTCACACCGATCCTGATCAAACAATACATCCTGATGGCAGATGATAAGATACTGGCCTGCGGCCCTTGCAATAAAATGGTTTGTACCGGAGAAGCCATCAAATTGATTGCCTGAACTATTGTCTATGTATATAAATTCCACATCGTCCCGATCGAACCCGGACTGCAATGCGCTGTCCACCATTTCCAGATACTCGTCCTTTCTGGTTACCAGCGTGGCGATAGTGAATAGTAAATTCTTTTTCTTTGAATGGGTCACATCCACCGGAGTAGAAGGCATAATTTGGGAATCTCTGTTATCTATTCGTCGTTCTCGTTGTTGCCGGCAAACTGTATATTGTATAGATGGGAGTATGGGCCTCCGGCTTTCAGCAATTCGTCATGTTTGCCATTCTCTACTACGTGACCCGCATCCAACACATAAATGCAATCCGACTCCAGAATAGTTGATAGCCTATGGGCAATGACTATGGTTGTCCTGTTTCTTGTCGCTTTATCCAATGCATCCTGGATCATGCGTTCCGATTCCGTATCCAATGCCGACGTTGCTTCATCGAGGATTAAAATCGGTGCATCTTTTAATATGGCCCTGGCTATACTGATTCGTTGACGTTGCCCGCCAGACAAACGGGTTCCATTTTCACCCACCATAGTATCCAGGCCTTCATCCAGTTTTCGAACAAACTCTTCTGCATTGGCTTGCTTGAGCGCATGCCATATTTGTTCATCACTCAGTTCCTGATCAAATCCATAACTGAGATTACCCCGGATACTGTCATTAGTTAACTCTATATTCTGCGACACCAGCGCGATATGCCGCCTGAGTTCTTTAAGCTTGTAGTCTTTTAGTTCAACGCCATCCAGCAGAATATGCCCGGATTGATAATCATAGAAACGCAGCAATAAACTCGTGATGGTGGTCTTGCCACTACCCGACTGGCCTACCAACGCAATCATTTGCCCTGGCTCCACGTCGAGATTTATATTATCGATTTGTTTACCATCCGCCCCATCATAGGTGAAACAAAGATTGCGAATACTTATGCGACCTTGCAAATGCTTTGCGCTGTGCGTACCGGTGTCTTGCTCTATCTCTTCGTCCAGCGTTTCAAAGATGGATTCTGATGCCGCCAGGCCACGTTGAATCATGCCCCAGATATCACCCATTTGTCGTATAGGCTTCGGGATCAATCCAGCCGCGGTCAGGTACGCAACTATATCACCCACGCTGTGATCTCCGAAAAACTCCATGATCGTATACATCAGAATCGCCAACGCGATGGAAATTATAAATTGCATCACCGGGGAAACAGCCGTCATGGTGCGCACCATTTTAAGGCTTAAACTGACATTGACGTTGCTGGCCTTATCGAAGCGCTCAGCCTCCCGCCCTTCACCACCATAGGCTTTAACCAACTGAAACAACGACAGTGATTCTTTGGCAGTGTGTGTAATATCCCCCATCGATACCTGCATCTTTTTGCTGATATCTTTTAAGCGTTTTCCCACATAATAAATAATGGTGCCGATCACAGGAGCGATGATCAAAAACAAAAGCGTCATCTGCCAGTTCATATAGAACAAATAGCCCATCAGGAAAATGACCGTAAAGCCTTCTCTCACCACCACCTTAACTGCATCCGTTGCAGCACTACTTACCTGGCCGACGTTATACAGGATCACTGACATCAGCTCACCGACACTGCTTTTATCGAAAAAGTGCTTCGGTGCGTACATGTAGTGCTCGAACAATTCACAACGAATTTTATGAATTATGCCCAGGGATACCTTTGAAATATAATAGTTACCGACAAAGAAACCGACCCCTCTTACGAAAGCAAGCAATATCAGCGCTATCGGGACATAGAGCATGTACTGTTCGTTCTTATACTGAATGCCATCAATGAAGTATTTGAACAGATGGGCTGCGCCCGCCTGTGTCAAAGCGAACACTATAAAGCCCAATATGCTGACAACAAAATAAAACCTCAGTCCCTTCAAATAACTAAGCAAGCGCATATAAAGCTGAAAATCTGTCGGGCCTTTTTCTTTTTTCTGCATGTTGGACTCTGTGGTTAAATTCACTACCCGGCAATAGTACCCTGTTCCGGACTCTATTTGGACTCTACCAGAAAAACACGAAATTACTTTTTGTATCCCCGCTTGCCCGTTTTCATGCGCAACATAAAAGCAAGATGATTGTCTTTGCCGCTGATTTTAACGCGCTTCAATTGGTAAGGGTCCGCGTGCAGGTCCTCGTCAATTCCGGCAATGGTCGTTACGCTGGAGGTGTATCCCGACTGGGCGGCGATGGCAACGTCCTGCTGATCGTAAATCCCGAACGGATAAGCAAAACTGTCCACCGCTACTCCAAACATCGTTTCCAGCTGAGTTTTGCTGTCCGCAATTTCCCGGGTTTTCAACTCCCTGTCCGCCTTGTGTAAATTGACGTGCGTAAGGGTGTGCGCCCCCAACTCAAAGACACCGCTTTCAACCATTTCGACAATTTGCTCATCCGTCAGCTTTGCTTCCCGGGCCAACTCGCCGCTATTGTGGTGCGCTTTCTTATTCACGGACCAGTCCCGGTCATGACGATCAACGACCAGATACAATGTGGCTTTCGCCTGGTGCCTCTTCAAGATCGGAAAAGCATTTAGATAGTTGTCCTCATAACCGTCATCAAAGGTGATCGCAACGGTCTTCTCAATGTGTGAGGTGGACGCCATCAATTCGCTCATGGTCACAAAGTTCCAGCCATTGCGTTTTAAATAGCAGACCTGCTGCTCAAACCGGTCCGGCGTCACTCGTAATCCTTTGAATTTTTGCCCCGGCTTTTGCTCGCTGACCATGTGATACATCAAGATGCGCGGTCGCCGGTAACTGATCGCCGGCATCCACCACGCGTAGCGGTAACTAAAAGCCAGAAACAACAGCCCCCCTGGCAACAACAGCGCAGCAACCCAGCTCATGGCACTAACTCTCGATAGACCGACAGTGTTTGCTGCTGCATGTTCGAAAGTAAGAAGAGGTTATTTTGTTTGAGGTCTCCCGCTTTGCCCTGCTTCAGTTGCGTGATAGCCTCCGCCCCCCCCGCCTCATCACCCAGTGCTACGGCGCCATCCGGATACAAGGCCGCCAGGATTTCCCCGACACCACCGTGGGCGAATCCGACCACAGGCACTCCCAGGCTCAACGCCTCCAACACCGTACGGC
>Ga0207904_1000065_pt1 | contig 89443 bp, 75 predicted proteins | sample MalvirmetaMSP118_FD_184232 | JGI IMG/M metagenome (GOLD analysis project Ga0207904, IMG submission 184232) | Marine viral communities from the Deep Pacific Ocean - MSP-118 (SPAdes) | ecosystem: Environmental > Aquatic > Marine > Oceanic | place: Pacific Ocean | collected 2011-05-30 | reverse complement strand
CACATATGGCCACCAGAATGATCCGGATTGGCTCACCACTGCGCCAAACACATGGGGGTAATTCAAAGCCGCGTGCATCGCGGCCAGGCCGCCCAGGCTTTGCCCTGCCACCACGGTCGTTTCCGGCTTCAAGATAAATTTATGGGCCAGGGCCACACCGGGCAGCAGCTCTTGCACCACCGCATTCCAGAAAACATCATCACAAGCTAACTCGCGGCTGCGCTGAGCGCCGCTAACACTATCGACAAACAGATAACGGGCTGCGGGTAAACGGCTGCGCTCGGTTTCCTTATCCAACGCGTTATAGATCGGCATCTCCTGTGCCCAACGGCGTCCGTCCAGCAAGATCACCAACGGCAGAGAGGAGCCGGTGCCGGTTTGGTACAACCAGACCGTGCGAGACGTGCTCAGCAACGCGCTATGCCACTGCCATTCCTGCTGCGCAGACCGGGCCGGATCATGTCCGGGCTCAGCCCGGGTTGAGTCTTCCCCAAGCCAGGCCGACTGGTCCGGTGCTGCAGGCAGGTGCAGCGCAGAATACGCCCCCCATGCATTACGATGGACACAGGGGTTCAACGGGTCTGCCATTGCGCGCCCTGAAATACTTTGCCACCATGCCCGCTGCGCCTGTTGTTGCTGTTTGGGGTTGGCCTCGTTTTCTTGCAGAATGTGCGGGGGCAACTGCTCCTGTCGCACCGGGATATAGCAATAGCTACCCCGCCAATTCGCAGGTAAATCCACTTGCCAATACCATACATCGGTGCCCGGAACGCGCTGCAAACTTTGCGGTTCAAAACTATGGTGGTCGGTCACGGAATTGACGTCGATATAGACCCTTACGTACGTAGACTCCAATTCGGACCCTTCCGGGTCGCGCCATAAAAACGACACCCTGACCTGATCACCCGCTGAACCCACCGGGCCGCCCAGGGACAGCGGTTCACACAACGGTGCACCGGCCGCTTCCAATTGCTCCCACCAACCCTCTCGCCCTAACGCAGCGTCCAACAGCCAACAGGTTGATTCCATTTCCTTTTGCTTCACGCCCGTTCCCATCATTTCAGATAGCCTATAAATCGCCCAAGACGTCCATGTGATATGGATTTTGTTGCGAACTCTAACATAAATAGGCTTAATTTCTATTGCTAATGATAATTATTATCATTATATTTACGCCCTAATTTCAAGACCTATCTGAGTCGATGAAGTCCCGCAAGGGATTCACCGACACACGAATAAACAGGGGATTACCACGAATGAAGTTTATTAAACTTCCGGAGCAACGCAGCTTCGGGACTCGGGCATTGCTGTTGACCTCCGCAACACTTTTGGCACTGCCACTTGCGAGCAACACCTTTGCCGAAGATACAACAGACAGCGACGTCGCCACCTCTAAACTCGACACCATTAAAGTAACCGGGGAAAAAATAGACCGCTCACTGCAAGAAACCACCACCGCGGTGACCGTCCTTGACGAGAGCGACGTGGATTCCGGCGAACTGGATACCGCGAACGAAGTGGTCGAAAAAGTACCCAATATGATCACCAATCCCAATGGCACACCGAACATTCGGGGCGCACTGGGAACCGGGCCCGCCGCTGGCGTTTACTCTTTCACGACCGGTGCCCGTCCACGGGTCAGTACCACCGTAGATGGCTTGGCGGAAAGCTGGTCCGGTCAGGAATATCAGGACACTGGCATGTGGGATGTGGAGCAACTTGAAGTAATGCGCGGCCCGCAATCCACTACTCAGGGCCGCAACAGCATCGGCGGCGCTATCGTGCTGCAAACCAAGGATCCCACTTTTTACTGGGAAGGAGCGGTTCGTGCGGGCTACGAAGGATCGGAAAACAAGCAACAACTCGCTGCGATGGTGTCTGGTCCGTTGATTGAAAATGAATTAGCGTTCCGACTCGCGGCTAACGGCTCAATGGGAACAGGCTACATCAACTACACGATACCGGAAGGAGATCAGTGGCCCTGGGATCCCGCGGAATCGGAATTCAGCAATGTCCGTGGCAAGCTGCTATGGGCGCCCTCTTCTATTCCGGAGCTCACCGCCAAGCTCACCATCACCCGACGGGACCAGGAAGGTGAGTATCTGAACGTAGTGAATGGCGACCATTTTTTTGACTATGATTTTCACGCCAGCTTTAATGATGAACCCAACAACACCCGTTACCAAAACACAGATACCACCACGGTCAGCACCGACGTCGCTTACGAATTTTCTGACGAGATCAGCCTGGAAGTCTTGCTGGGCACAAGCGAATACAACGCCTCGTTTGAACAATATCCTGCCCTGTTCGAGTTACAGCTGGAGGAAGAATCCACTACCTTCGAAACCAAACTCATATTCACTCCGGAAGACGACAACAACAGCGGCGTAATCGGTATCTACGCTTATGAGCGCAAACAAAACCTGGATACCAGTACCAAAGAATTTTTCGGTGACGATGATGTAAACACACTGGCCTTGTATGGTGAAGGTCGTTTCGCCATGACCGGCACCGTTGATTTAATCCTGGGCGGACGCATCGAACGGGAAGAGCAGGAGCGGGATGTGGCGGGTTGGCCCGGACTACCCTGGGGCGGACAAGTGGTCACCGATATTGGTGAAACCCTGTATCTTCCCAAAATCGGACTGGACTACCAATGGGCACCCAACAACAATCTGGGGTTCACCGTACGTAAAGGGTATACCCCCGGTGCCGGTGCGCTGGACTGGGACAACGGCGACTTTTATGAGTACGACAAAGAAGAAGTCGTTACCTATGAAATCAGCAGCCGCAACGTGCTCGCCAACAACACAGTGTCCATCGTGACCAACGTGTTTTACAACACCCTGGACGACCTGCAAACCCTGCTCAATAACCGCTTTGTGAATCTTCCAGAAGGCAAGTCTTACGGTTTGGAAATGGAAATCAATGCCGAAGTTGCTCGTGGCCTGAACCTGTTTGGCTCCATCGGCACACTGCAAACTGAAATCACGGAGCCGGATGAACTGAATCCGGAAATCAAAGGCAACGAATTCGGTTACTCACCGGATTACAACCTGGGCATTGGTTTCGAACAGCACCTCGACATGGGTATATTCTTCGGCATGGACGCTAATTACGTCAGTGAATACTATTCCAATGCCGACAACATAGAAGACGAAACCGCCGGAGATTACACCATAGTCAATATGCACGTAGGCTATGAAGCAGCCAGCTATACCGTGCGTGCCTATGTTCGCAATTTACTGGATGAGGAAGTTTTGTATCGGCAAGCCGACGGCTTCGTACCTGAAGCTCAGGTCGGGCCTCCGCTGACGGCGGGCATAGTGGCGGATTATCGTTTTTAGCAAAACAACTAAACGGTAAATAGTTTTAAAGCAAAGCCCGGCTTGTATCAATGCAAGCCGGGCTTTTTGCTATCATTGCAGCAGTATCTTGTATTGCACCTGCATAAACTCGATCACATCACCGGACACTATTTTTTTGCGCTTTCTGGTTTCCTGAACCCCATTCAATAAGACCAAACCGTCGCTGATAACCCCTTTCGCTTCTCCGCCACTGCCAACAATGCCTTCAAACTTCAGTATTTTATAGAGCTCCACTGGTTCCCGGGTGATAAAGATTTCCTTCATAGCACATCACACGCGGCCTGACCGCCCCGGATGCCCCAGTTTTCTGCTTCGATTTCCCGCACCGCAATCAACACGTGATCCGGGGGAATGCCGAACTCTTGCAAATTGTTCACAATAGCCTGATATAGCGCGCGCTTGGCATCCAGCGTTCGACCGGGGATACATTCGATACCGACCTGGGTATAGCATTCGGGTTTATCCAGGCCGGGAGGACAATTGAAACGGTGCGGTTCGTGCACAACCAAGCGGGCATTGCGGCTTTTGCTGCCCAAGCCAAACGCCGTTGCAAGGGCAGCATGCATTGAATCAAGAATCCGGATTTCTATTTCTTTGGGGTATTGCTGACGAACATCTATGGTGATACTAGGCACGGTTTTTTCCATCAACGGCTGTATTTCGGATGGAATACTACACCGTTGATGATATCCACCCAAATCAATTAATGCCCGTGTGATCCGATATCATTACCTTCTGCATCATAAAAACCGGAATGGCCGTGCTCAACAAAACCCAGATTAATCATTTTACGCAGGAAGGGATCGTTTTCCATATCCCCAATATCAGTGAAATCCACGGTTTGGTATTGCGCCAGCAGATCGAACGCCTTGTCCACGGTCTTTTCGTCTTTGATCAGTTGCGTCAGCGTCCAGTGGGTACCAGTCGTCTGGCTTTTCACACTCAACTCCTCCGGCAGCTGCAATGTTTTAAGCCAGACAAGATGGTAATTTTCATGCTCCTTGTGAAGAGAATAATGCTGTTTCTGATCACAACCTTTGCCACTCTCCTCTCCCGGCGTCATGCGACCTTTAAAAGCATCGGAAATCAGCTGGTGCTTGACACTCCAGTCATGCTTGCCTTTTATCTCTATGGGTTGATATTCGATTCCGCGCTGATGGGCGTCAAAATAGCGCACCATATGCAATTGGTTATTCTTAGTTTGTTCCCAGAGTTCCGTTATTTGTTTCTGCGGGTAACGGATCGCAACCTGCTTTCCACTGCGCCACAACTCCAGCTTTTGTATCGGCTTGGTTGTGGACGAGCCTGCTTCGGGTGACATTTCGATTTCATAAATCGCGCCTAGCTTATTTGCAGTCGCACATTGGTGCTGCTGGGCTGACACATTGAAGGGAGCGGCTATCCCCAACATCAAGCCTGCCGCGACGATTTTTTTTCTGATATTCATAACTTAACCTTATTTATGTCGGTAAACCTGTAACGAAAAAATGAGGAGCATAGGCTCCCCATTTTTAGACTGCTCTTTTTAGAGTCAATCGCTTACCACCACCGACGCCACCAGGGAGCAGGCTTACTCAATTCTTTGTCGGCATTCACTTCCAATTTGCCTACCTGATTCATGATATGGAAAATATTACTTTGTTCGTTGGTACCGCTAACCAGATGCGCGCCAGGGCCCGCACCGTAGATGGCAACATCTTCACCCGCATGGGTTTCAGAACCCAAAGGAATCAGTGCTTCCTGATGGTATCCGCTGGCTTCGGTATCGATGCTGGAAAGATCCATGCGTCCGGCGTTGATATCGTAGCCATATATTTCATCGGCATCGGTTTCATTGCCCAGATCACGCATACCGTATCCATTCATGTAGCCCACCGTCGTGTACGGCATGCCGTCGGCCGCCAACTCGGGTTCATCTGAACCCACGCTCACGACTTTGCCCAAAATCGGGTTACCGCGCTTGGGGTAACCGGCGATAGTGAATACGTGGCTGTGGTCAGCGGTAACGATAATAGTGGTGTTACTCAGATCGACTGACTCAACCGCCGCTTTCACCGCATTCGACAGTTCAATGGCATCGGTGAGGGCGTTATAGGCACTTCCGGCGTGATGGCCGTGATCAATGCGACCGGATTCCACCATCAGAAAATAGCCTTTCTTATTATTGGCCAGTACATCAATCGCCTTCGATGTCATTTCGGATAACGACGGTTCCCCGGCAATATCGTTAACCCGGTCGGCTTCGTATTGCATGTGGGATTCGTTAAACAGGCCGAACACTTTACTGGTTGAAGCCGGGTCAATCGCGTCAAAGCCGAACTGATCGTACACATAGACGCCCTGAGGATAGGCTTGCTTCCATTCCGCAGTCAGATCACGACCGTCGGTGCGATCGCCTTCAACCGAACTGACCGCATCAGCGCTATTATAAGCCGCGTCGTTGGGCAGAAAATGACGGCGACCGCCGCCCAAAACGACATCGATTCCGTCTACTCTGTCGGCTTGCGGGAAACGGGCTTTTAAGTTCGCTTCAAAATCCACCAGCTGGGCTGCAATATCAGTGCATCCCTGGGCAAGTGCCTCTTCCGGCATATCGGAATTGTCTTCCCAGTCGCGATCGGCTGATTTCGCATAGGTGGCGGCAGGGGTTGCGTGGGTGATCCGTGCAGTGGAAACTATACCGGTTGCTTTACCACCTATTTCAGCCAGCTCGAGGGCAGTGACCAGCTCGTTGCCCGCAACCGTCGAACAATCTCCACGTACAATTCCTTCGCCCACACCGATCACACCAACATCGGTTTTAACGCCGGACATCATGGCCGTCATCGTACCCGCTGAATCCGGTGTTTGCGCATCAACGTTATAGGTTTTTGCCATGCCGGTGTAAGGAAACAGGTCAAAGCTCAGATCGTTTTCTTCCCCTTGCATGCCTTTCAACTGGCCCTCAAGAATACGGGCTGCTGTGATGGTGGAAACGCCCATGCCATCACCCACAAAAAGGATAACGTTTCTGGACTTACTCAACGCGGCAAATGGCTTGGCTTTGATATTGGCCTGGCCTTGGGTATACCAAGGGCTGTACTTCTGGTAACTCGGGACAGAATCGATTTTATTCAGATCATTAGCCTGTGTACCTGTGGCCATAGCCACGGCAACAGCGCCGGCAAGCGCGGCAACTTTGAATTTCATGTAGGCAGCTCCAATTGTTATATCAGCAATAGATCAGTTAAAAGGCCCCTTCAAACGAACATTGGGGGCAGAGACAACAGAGAAGATAAAGCGGAATTGTTACAGAACGGTGGACGTTTTTTGCCTAATTCTAGAGAAGTGTGCAGATTCACGGCGTTGCACACGGAAGCAGCGAAAATTGCGGAGGCTCGGCAGTTCCCCCTCACAAGACTTGCATTACAGTCTGAAGCGAATACATTAAAGCAGACAAGCCCTATTGAATACTAAGGAATATCGCTTATGAAAAAATTGAAGAACGAGAAAGAACTGGTTAAGAAAGCGATCGAAGAAGGTGTGAAGTATGGCGAAAAAAGAGGCGTTGTTGAATTTGAAGCCACCGATTCAGCGACCGCCAAAATCGAGTATATTTACCGGTTGCTGGTACACGACAAAGTCATTCAACCGGTGCCTGAAGATCAGATATCGCAGGGCACCATGAAGCACAAGCTGGCTATCTGGGCGTCCAAATTAAAATAAAACCGGGTGCAGGACGCTCCCTTCTGAGCAGCATTGATCAAAACAAAACGGGAAGCACGAAACGCTTCCCGTTTTATTTTGGTGCTGGGTTACGCCGCAGAATACAAGCGCTTTTCCAGTAATGAGCTGCCTTGTAATTTGTCCGTCCATTTTGCGACGGCCAACACGGCCAGATCCAAAATCGGCTCTATCACGATAACGCTCATATAGGCTACCGAGAACGAACCTACGCTTGCCAGATTCTCGGCACCGAAGCCCTGACCGTAGAATGCCCAGAATGCAACCCAGGTAACGATGCCGCCCTGAAACACGACCGACAGGCTCAATGCTTGCGAATATTGAATATCCACATAGCGCGTACGTTCCGGAATAATTTTTTTGGCGATCACACTCATGGCAAAAAGCGGAACCAACAAAGTGGTGATATTCATTGCGAACTGCGGTAAATCAGTGGGTGCGAACAGTAATCCCTGAATTCCCAGGCCAACCACCAAGCCGATGGCTGCCGGAGCCAACCCAAACATTAAGAACAAAGTGGAACCCAATATGAAGTGTACTTCGGATACGCCCACCGGGTGATGCGGTAAAACCTGGAAAAAACAGAACACCAAAACCGAAGCAATAACACCACGCAAAGCCGTAGAAATAACGCCATCCTTGTTTACTGTATCCAGCACCGCTTTCGACAACAAGCCAAAGGCAACGGTTGCTGTGCCATAACTAAGCACCATTTTGGCGCCACTGACAATACCTGGTTCTATATGCATATCACTATCCTCATGTTTATTTAAAACGAAACGGTTGTGTGTACTTCAAGGTGTTTCATAAAACTCCGCTGCTACAAAATAGTCGGATTGCCACAGTTGAGCAATTTGTTGAGCACGTCTCAGTGGAACCGCACGATTTTCAAAATCCACAACGGTACACTGATCTGCGTATTCCGGTCTCGACGGGAGCGGGTTAAAGCGCCCATCCGTCAGCAACCACAGCCCGGTGCGTAATCCCGGCTGTTTACGCTTGGCCTGCTGCAATATTTCATCTGCTTTCCCTAAACCCAGTGTTGCCGGAGTTCCACCGCCACCTTTGATTGCTGAAATCCAATCTTCATTGAAAGCCACGGCTTTTCGGGCCGGTTGTAACAGTTGTACCTTCTGCCCGTTGAACCCCAGCACCACCAACCGGTCACGTCGTTGATAGAATCCTTCCACCCACTGCAGCAAGAGCCCTTTGGCCAACGACAAATTATGATGTGCAAGCATCGATCCGGAACAATCCAGCACCAAACAATGCAGTGTTTCAGCCTTGGGGGCATGACGTCGGTACACCAGGTCCTGCGGCTGCCAGCCACGGCTCCCACGCTGGGGATCCACGCCTTTTTGCACCAGCGTTTTCACCCAATCCACGTTTCGGGAATGGGCTTGTTGTGCCTTCTGTTTGTGCAACGATGCCTGAAGACCGGGCGCCGCTCGTTGCAGTGCTACTTTTTTAGCGGTAACGGTTTGACGTTTTTAACTGCACTGATGGGGGTCACCTGCGCAGGCATTTCCCCCCAATCCGAATCAGGCCCGGTTGCCTCGGGCCCGCTGTTTTGAATTTCCTGCTGCTGTTGCGGTTGCAGCCCGGCCTGATGCTGATCAGGGCTCTGTGTGGGTTGTATGGCCGGGTCCGCTGCATTTTGATCCGCATTCGATTTACGCCGGTGCGCCAATACCAGCTCACAAACGGCCAGAATATCCGCAGATGCAATTTGCTCCCGTTGGTGCCAGGCCGCGTGCGCACGCGACGCTCTCAACAGCGTCAGGTCAGCCCTGACCCCTTCGACATTGGCTTGATGACAGATGCTGCTCACTTGCTCATAGACTTGATCCGTAAACAGCAACCCCGCCAATAGGGTCTGGGAACGCAGAATACCTTCTTTCAACCGATTCTGGGTATCACTATGCTGCTGCTGGAAACGTACCGGATCAGCGTCGAAATTCATTCTGGCACGAACTATAGCCTGTCGGATAGACGGCTCGACATTGGCCTGCAAACCCACAAACAATCCAAACCGATCTAACAGTTGCGGACGCAGCGTGCCTTCTTCCGGGTTCATTGTGCCCACCAATACCAGGCGCGCATCGTGCTGATGAGAGATACCATCACGCTCAATTCGATTGATACCGCTGGCAGACACATCCAGCAAAACATCCACCAGCGCATCCGGCAACAAGTTGACCTCATCGACATACAGCACACCCTGGTGTGCGCGGGATAACAAGCCGGGTTTAAATTGAACCTCGTTGTGTTTTAAAGCCGTTTCAATATTCAGGGAACCGATTAGCTGCTCTTCACTGGCACCTAATGGTAATTCCACAAACTCGCCCTGAGGCAACAACTCAGCCAACCCCCGGGCACAGGTGGATTTGGCGGTACCGCGCGGCCCCTGGATTAACACACCACCGAGCGCCGGATCAATTGCCGCTAATAACAACGCCATTTGCAATTGTGCCTGCCCCTGCACAGCACAGAAAGGAAATTGCAAACGCGGGGCATGTAATGCAGTGCTCATGACATTAAACCTTCCAGTTGTTGTTCGCTGTTCAGCAAATGCTGTTCTATTTGTTGCCGGTAATCACCGGGCTCCTGCCAGAGCCCCCGCTGTATTGCTTCCAATAACCGCTCGCACATATCATGCAACGCATCCGGATTGTGCTGCTGTAAAAAAGCGCGGTTAGCATTGTCATTCAAATAGGCATCGGTGACACTTTCATACTGATCATCACGCACCACCCTTGCCGTAGCATCGTAGGCGAACAGATAATCCACGGTGGCGGCCATTTCGAACGCGCCTTTGTATCCGTGACGTTTTACTCCGTCAATCCACTTGGGGTTAGTGACACGAGAACGCATTACGCGGCTGATTTCCTGCGCTAATGAACGAATTTTCGGCGCCTGGGGATTACTGTGATCCCCCATCAACACGCTGGGTTGGCGACCACTGTAATGCCGTACGGCTGCCGTCATGCCGCCGTGGAATTGATAATAATCGTCGGAATCCAGCACATCGTGTTCGCGGTTATCCTGGTTCTGGACCACCATATCGATCGAAGATAAACGCTGACTAAAGGTGTCCCGGGCATCGGTGCCATAATCGTTCTGCCCATAGGCGTAACCACCCCAGTTGCGAAACGCCGACGCCAAATCACTATCCTCATTCCAATCACGGGAATCGATCAGATGCTGCATCCCGGCACCATAGGCACCCGGCCGGGCACTGAAAATCCGATAGCGGGCTTGTTTCTGAGCTTGCTCCGGCGCGATACCCTGTTGCACCAAATGATCGGCTTCCTGCTGCATGCGAACGCGTATCGGGTTGACGTCCGCCGGCTCATCCAGCTCTGCTATTTTCTGCACTGCTGCATCAAATAAGCGGATAACGTTGGAAAATGCATCCCGGAAAAAACCCGACACCCGCAAAGTCACGTCTATGCGTGGCCGGTCCAGTAATGACATGGGCAAAATTTCAAAATCGGCAACGCGGTTACTGCCATTGGCCCACTTCGGTTTCACACCAATCAAGGCAAACGCTTGAGCGACATCATCACCGCCGGTACGCATAGTGGCAGTGCCCCAGATCGACAGGCCGATGGCTTTGGGATAATCACCGTGTTCCTGCACATACTTTTCAATCAGCAGGTCCGCAGATTTAAATCCCAACAACCACGCCGTGGGCGTCGGGATTGAACGCGTATCGACAGAGAAAAAGTTTCGCCCGGTAGGCAGTACGTCCGGTCGTCCACGACTGGGTGCGCCACTGGGGCCCGGCGGCACAAAACGCCCCTCCAGGCCACGACAGAATTGCAGCAGCTCCTGTTCGCCGCAGGCTTTTAATTTCGGAATAAGATCATTCTGAATACGGGTGAAGACCTTTGCAGTATGCTGCCACGCAACCGGCAACGGCTTTGGGGCGTCGCCACCCAGCAGCACCGTTTCAAGCAGCTGCAGTGCCAATAATTCCAACCGCTCGCGCGTATCGCCGGCATGTCGCCAGGGAGCATCACTGACCTCTTGCAATGCTGGTGGTCGCTCCCCGGTCCAGGCAAGATTCCATTCGCTATCCAGCGGGTCGAAGGTGTCTTCTCCACCATTATCCAGCTTAAAATCCAAAGCCAGCGCACGAATTAAGCTGTTGTTGTGGTCACTGCCAGCGGCCACCGGATATCGTGCCAGCGCCAGCAAGGTATCCCGCAACAACCGCCCGGTCGGGGACTCACCCAATATATGCAAGCCATCGCGAATCTGGCTTTCTTTCAGTTCGCACAAGTACGCGTCCGTGCTGTTCAGCACCGCTTGCTCTTCCGCTTCAGTTGTCGGTTCGGGCAGGCCCAGATCCTGATGCAGGTTGTGTTTGATTATGTGCTGCAGAATGTGTTTTCGCAGCAATTTGGCACGCTTCGGATCCAGACTCAGCGCTTCATAGTATTCATCCACCTGACGCTCCAGATCCTGCGTCGGGCCGTAATTTTCTGCGCGGGTCAGCGGAGGCATCAAATGGTCGATAATCACGGCCTGAGCCCGGCGCTTCGCTTGGGTGCCTTCGCCTGGATCATTGACGATAAAAGGATACAGGTGTGGCGTGGGGCCAAAGATTAAATCCGGCCAACAATTTTCACTGAGCGCCACGCTTTTGCCCGGTAACCATTCCAGATTACCGTGTTTGCCTACATGGGAAATCGCATCGATTTTCCATACCTTGCGCAACCAAAAATAAAACGCCAGATAAAAATGCGGTGGTATTAGCTCGGGGTCATGATACCCGGCCATCTGATCCAGCAGATAACCCCGTGCCGGCTGAATGCCCACAAAAACATTACCGCAACGAAGTCCCGCAATCATAAAGCGGTTATTGCGCAACATCGGGTCCTGTTGCGGCTCGCCCCAGCGTTCGGTTATCAGCTCACGGTTAGCCTGGGGCAACTGACTGAAAAACTGCAGATACTCTTCCATCGCCAAACTTTGTTTGGCGGGCCGGGTCGCCCAGTGATCCGGGTCGTTGGTGATGCCTTTTTTCAGGTGTGCAATCAGTTCGTCGCCATCTCGCGGAATGGCGTCCACACCATAACCGGACTGTCGCAATTGATTCAGAATATTGATCAGGGAATTGGGTGTATCCAAGCCCACCCCGTTACCCAAGCGCCCTTCTTTTGTGGGGTAATTTGCCAGGATTAATGCCAGTCGTTTATTTTGATTCGGTAATTCACGCAGGCGACACCAACGCCGTGCCAGCTCACAAACAAATTCACTACGCTCTTCGTGGGGCTGGTATTGCACCACATCCGTTTGCGTTAATTCACATCGGTAGGCCAAGCCCTTAAAGCTCACTGCGCGGGAAATAATTCTTCCGTCTACTTCCGGCATGGCAATGTGCATGGCAATATCACGCGGCTGCAATCCGTGCGGATCTTGTTCCCACCCGGCCTGGTTTCCTCCGCTCAATACCAGCTGTAAAACCGGTATATCCCCCACCAGGGCGTGATCACCGGGATCATCTATACCGGAATGGGCAAACGCCGTAGTATTCATAATCAGACTAACGCTATTATCCCGACACAATTGTTGCAATGTTTCCAGACACAGCGGGTCTTTCAGTGACGACAACGCAATGGGTAATGGATTCAGGCCTTTACTCAACAGCACATTACATAAGTGCGAAAACACCAGTGTGTTGCCTGCTTGCAAATGAGAACGGTAAAAAAGAATCGCCACGCACGATGCATCCGGGTGCCATTGTGCCCGCCAATATTCTGCTGATGCGTGCTCTTTCTGAGGATGGAACACACTGATCAGCGGCAGCGGTTTGGCAGGTAATACCGGTAACGCAATTTCAAAAAAACGCACCGCCAGATAGTGGAAAAATTGACGGGCATTAGTTCCACCACCCTCCCGCAGATAACGCCACATTCTGCGACAGCTTTCCGCATCCACGGTGCTTTTCATTAACAGATTGGTATCTTCTGAGGTGTCACCGGAAAACATCACTAACTGGCGCTCTCCGGATTGACACATCTCAACCACCTGCTCAGTGCCATAGGGCCAATAACTTTCACCACCGAGATGATCAATAACAATCACCTTGGCGTATTGCAACACTTGCTCCAGATACAAATCGATGGAGGCGGGCTGCCGTAAATGCAACAAGTTGGCCAGGCGCACGCTCGGGAAACTGAATTGCGCTTGCGCTCCAGGCTCTGCCTGTATCGCCATGACCTGCGCGGACAGCAACGCCAGCGTGGAATCAGACGCACTGAGAATAACAATATCCGCAGGGGTCTGATCCAAGCGGGTGATGATCGACTCATCGTCAATAAATCCCCCTGGTTGTGCCGCCAGTAAATGCATTAAACGACAGGTTCCACGTTCACACGGTGACTCACCTGCAATACCGCTTTGCTCAGTTCTTCGTACAGTAGTTCCTGATTCAGATCTTGCCCGATTAACACCAGATGAGTATGCGCCACTTCGTCCGGATTCCAGCGCCGGTCAAAATAACTATCAAAGCGCTTACCAACACCGTGCACGACCAATCGCATTGGTTTTTCCGGCAAGGCAACAAACCCTTTCACCCGAAAAATAGTAAACTCCTGCACCAGGTGATGCAGGGACTGCATCAGCAAATCCTTATTGACCACCGGTAAGGAAATCACCACGGAATCAAACTGGTCATGATCGTGTTCATGCTCGCCATCTTCCCCATGATGGGAATCGTGATGGCTGCTGCGTTCATGGATATTGTCCTCGGTACTGCTACCCAATCCCAGCAGGACATTTAAATCCAGCTTGCCATGATCGCTGGCAATCACTTTTACCTGCGCTGGGATTTCCTTGCGCACCAGCGCTTCTACTTCGGCCAACACAGTGCTGTTTGCCAGGTCTGCTTTACTCAGCACCACCAGATCCGCCGCCGATAACTGATCTTCAAACAACTCATGCAATGGCGATTCGTGGTCCAGATTGGGATCGGATTTACGTTGCGCATCCACCGCAACCGGGTTTGCCGCAAACTGACCGGAGGCAGTAGCAGGCACGTCCACCACCGTAATCACGGCGTCCACCGTGCACGCATTTTTGATTTCCGGCCAATTGAACGCCTGTACCAGCGGCTTTGGTAACGCCAGACCGGAGGTTTCAATCAGGATATGATCAATATCATCGCGGCGTTCTATCAATTGCTTCATTACCGGATAGAATTCTTCCTGCACCGTGCAACACAAACAGCCATTGGCAAGTTCATATAAGGTACCGCTTTTTTCGCCACCCTCTTCATCACAGCCGATGGTGCAACCTCTCAGGATATCCCCATCGATACCCAACTCGCCGAATTCATTGACGATCACCGCAATACGGCGGCCATCGGCATGGTCCAGAATGTGACGTAACAATGTGGTTTTACCGGAACCAAGAAATCCGGTCACAATCGTTGCCGGTATTTTATTCTGCTTGCTCATTTGATCATTCATCCTCAATGGCAGGTATTCTGGCAATGAATTTGCCTTTAATATGTTCCGGCCAGTCCCGGTAAGGGACCTGTCCGGTATCGGATAGCTGGTAGGCCTGGCAGTACTGCAATAATGCGGTGACGGCGTTTTGATCCGGCAAAAAATCCCCGATCACATAACCCAGCTTACGGTTATTACGCACCTGTACCACACAGTGTCGCTTGCACGCCATCAAGCAGCGAAAACGTTTCAGACTCACGGGCAGCGCTGAATCTTTTATGGCCCGTTCCAATGCGTGTGCCAATCGCTCGCCTGAATGCACAGCATCCGGCTCGCTATCATTGAATCCACAGGTTTCGCAAACCAACAAGGTCGTGGTCATAACCGGACGACTAAAAGTCGATGCCCGCCTGCGCTTTCACCCCGGCTTTATAGGCGTGTTTTTCATCCCGGATTTCACTGACGGTATCCGCCAACGCGAACAGTTCCGGCTTGGCTCCACGGCCGGTCACAATGACGGTTTGCATAAACGGACGCTGACGAATCGCCTCTACCACTTCCTGCGTATCCAGGTAGTTGTACTTCAGCATATAAGTAATTTCATCCAGCACCACCAGGTTGATGCTTTCGTCTTGCAGGAGCTGTTTGGAAAAGGCCCAGGCTTCATCGGCCGCCGCTTTATCTTTGTCCCAATCCTGGGTGTTCCAGGTGAAACCGGTAGCCATGGCATGATAGGGAATTGGCAGATTTTGCTGTTGCAGAAAAAGCACTTCGCCGGTGGCCTGCGTGCCTTTTATATATTGCACGACACCCACCTTATGACCGTGGCCCAGGGCTCGATAAAGGGTACCGAAAGCGGATGTGGATTTGCCCTTACCGTTTCCGGTAATTACCAATACGATACCGCGCTCTTCCTGAGCACGCTCGATGCCGGCATCAACTACTTCTTTTTTGCGCTGCATGCGCTCGTTATGGCGCTGCTTTTTCTCCGAATCCATACCCATTGCCTTTGCCAGATTAAAATGAAAATCTAACACTAGAAATGCTTTGGACGTGGGGAATGGAAGACAGAAAACTCAGACTTCAGAGATCGCTGGCCGACCCGCCCACCGCAGGACAAAACACCTAATGCTCGCTAAAGGCCGGTCTCCAGACTCGTGAGCACGCCGGCTCACCTACTGTTGCGGGGGCAGTAAAGGCATTGCAGTGAACCCAGAAACGATCTGGCTGCGCACCTGTTTCCCGATTATCGTTTCAACCAGAACGGCTTTGAAACGCACCTCAAGCGCCTGCATCATATAACAGCGCCAAGAAAAGGGTCAACTTGGAATCAGCCGCAACCAACGCAAGCACTGGGCAATGGAGCGGGCCGGGGCTTCGAGCCGACCCCTTGCTTATACATCTATAAATACCAATAACCCGTCGCTACTTTACCCTCCAACCCCAACAGCTCATATCTTCAGGGCTTTTCGGGCATACCCTTAACCTAATTAGTGCACCCGTTAACCGGTTCTAGACCGGCCGAACGGAGGAAAAGTTAAACGAACGGACACGTTGCCGGTATTCGCCAGGGGTTTCTCCGGTTGCGCGACGAAACGCGTAACTGAATGCCGCGGGTGTGGAGAATCCCACCACATAGGAAACTTCCTTTATACACTGCGTACCTTCAAGGTATTTCTTTGCCTTCTCAATCCGGCATTGGGCGATATAATCCCCAATCGAGCATCCTCTGCTGGCGCGAAAGGCGCGGGTCAGCTGCCTCACGGATAATTTACACAACTCAGAAAGCTCGGTTAACGTAGGTGCTTCAGTGAGATCCATGAGCCGTTCGTCAATCAACCGCAGACGCCAAGGTGTCAGCACACCATTCTTGGCATCATCAAGTGTCGAAGCATAGTGGCGAGTCAGCTCAATAGTAAGTTGGCCTGCTATCAACTCTGCTAATGCTTCACTGGCAAATCCGGGGTGCTGAGCCTCTTCTCCCAAACGTAATAGCAGGCTGCGTATATGGCCGTTACGGATATTGAGGCTGGTTTCCAAGTGACGATCCGTCCAGTCCACTTTATTTTCGAACCAGCAACCCTCAGGACCAACGGGCAGCAGACAAATCATTGCCTTATGTCCACCCTGATCACCCCGTGCGTGAAACGCATGACCGGCAGGAATCAAATAGATATCACCAAGGCTTTCAAAGCGATGTGGATCCCAATAGTCTGTATAGCAGGCTCTGGCATTATGCAGCCGGGGCGTAAGAGAAAAATCGATCCAATGAGCCTGCCTATCAATCAGCACTTCATCAATCGGTTCAGAGAAATTAAAGTTAATTAAAAGCGCCTTAACCGTCGGAGTCTGAAGCGACGCTTCTATATTCATACTAACGGCTTGAGCGTTCACCATGGCTTTGACCTTCTGCTACCTATCCTAACTAAAGTGTAAATACGTTCACCGGATTCCTGAGTATACTGGCATTAGTAAATTAACGGCAATATATCAGCTAAAAACTCATTCTATCTCTATCAGACCAGACTCCCCGCAGCCAACCATGACGATTCGGCCCAACCTCGCATAACAAAGGCCCGAAGACGATAGCCATTTCCAATTACAATACAGCCAGAGTTTGGGCCACAGCTCCCGGCATCGCGATTCACAACGACAGTCTATGTGCCTAACAAAAGTCGGCACGTTTATGGCTGTTTATGCACTGATAAAGAGAACACTATGAGAATCAAAAATAATAAAAATGCGGGTAATATTTTTAATAATATCATCCTAATCAAGTGGATAAGTTCTATTTTTCTTCTACTCAGCGCGTGTATCACGCAGGCTTATGAGCTGGAAACCTATCTGAATCTACAGGACGTTATCGAAGACCTGAACAGTGGTGGACACTCAGAGCTGGCAGAGATGTTTGCCACCAAAGGGTTTCACCCCGATGGTATTAAACTGGGCGTTCCCTGCACTCCGACTGAAGGTAAACTGTATGTCAGTTCCTTGGCTACCGGTGCCGTACTGGAAATCGATCAGAATGGAACGGTACGCCCCTATGTCAACCCCAAACGCGGTGAAGCCTACGGTAATAGCTTTGATTCCCTGGGCAATATGTTCGTTTCAAGAATTGTGCGCTTCAAGAAAGCCGGTGGAATTGACGTAGTTCCGGTGAACTCCCCCATTCCTGCAGATGGCAAAGTCTGCTATGCCGTTCCCAATGCAACAACGTCTGTGAATGACTTGGTTGTCACCGAAGATGGCCGAACGTTGTTTTTCGCAGATGATACCGGCGGCCGTATCTTTCGGTGCGATGTTGAAATCGACGATGTCAACGTCAGCTGTGATTGCCGACTCTGGTTAAAACACGCTTACACTGCCTCTATGGCAAACCTCTTCGGTGGTGTAGACGGACTGATTTTAGATGAAAGCGAACAAAACCTGTATTTCAACAACTTTCTAAAAGGAAAAATATACAAGGTAGCCATAAATCCCGATGGTACACCTGCAACACCTCAAGTGGTGACAGCGGATCCTATATATGCGTTAGCGGATGGTATGAGTCGTGGCGGAGTTGATGGAACCGCAATCTATACCGCCACGTTTAAGCTTTCCGGTGGCTCGGCTATTACCAAAACCGATATGAACACTGGCCAAACCAATACAATTGTTGAAGATACCTCTTATCAATTTCTTAGCCCAGGAGCCGCTCTTACGGTCGACACGTCGGGCCAATATGAAGACCTGTATATCAGCGCGATGGACTTGCCGGGATACCTGCTTAACTATCGGATTGCCGGCAGTGATGGAGGACAAATAGTAAAAGTAAAGCTAGACACTAAGCCGCAAAGCCAAACCATCGGATCAACTTGCAATCAATCATTTTAAATTTCCAACAAACTGCCGGAACAGAAAATGCCAACTCAAACCCGAAACCCGAAATCCGATGAGCAACCCGTATTGGTGACAGGTGCTAGTGGCTTTGTTGGAAGCCACACAGTACGGCTGTTGGTACAAGCAGGCAGAAATGTCCGGGTATTCCTACGTAAAACGAGTAATACAGATTCTCTGCAAGGCCTGCCCGTTGAAACCTATTATGGTGATGCGCTGGATCCTGCCTCCCTACGCACCGCCATGTCAGGTTGCAGCAGTGTGTTTCATTGTGTGGTCGACCCGCGCTTTTATCTAACCGACCCTGCGCCATTATTTAACAACAATGTACAGGGACTCATAAACAGCATGGAGGCAGCACTGGCCTGTGATATAAAACGCTTTGTTTTCTGCAGCACAATGGGCACGTTAGGGAGAAATGCCAACGGCCCGGTCACAGAAGAGATACCGTTTAACTGGTATGAACAAGCACCGCCCTATATTCGTTCACGGCGTCAAGCCGAAGATAAATTTAATCAGTATTGCCGTGAAAAAGGCCTTCCCGGAGTGGCTTTATGCATTGCTAATACCTATGGTCCTGGAGATTATCAACCGACACCCCAAGGTAAAATGCTGTGGGAGGTAGCGAACGGAAAAATGAAGGTGCTGTGGAACGCTGCCCAACCAACAGTGGACATTCGCGATGCTGCGATGGCGATGCTGCTGGCCGAAAAAAACGGACGTATAGGTGAACGCTACATCATCGCCAATGAGTATGGCAGTTACGAGGAGCTTTTTGGCGTGGTAGCGGCTTTAGGCGGCCAGAAGCCGCTCATTGTATTTCCTCTTTGGCTGGCAAAGTCCAGTGCCTGGACTGGGGAGCACCTCCTGAAATTGTTACGTCGAACTGATTATTTAGTTCGAAGTGATGCCGTATTCCTATCTGTGGCTTTCGCAAGACTCGATAGCAGCAAGGCGAAAAAGGAGCTGCTGTGGCAACCCAGGCCGTGGCTGGAAACGGTGAGGGATTCGATCAATTGGTTTGCTTCCCGAAACAATACCCACCCGATCGAGATGCCCCCTATTTTTGGACATAAAAAACGTGAATAATTTTTGCCACGCGCTTCTGTTGTCACGGTTTGACGGTGGCCGGTCAGCGAATAATAACGGCCTGAAATCGATATTATTTGGAGGTTACACCTTCATGGAATTTTGACAAAGTAACTACCTGTTATTGAGAAATTCAAAGTGCTCCGTTTTATAACAATAAAGACCGCGCAGCCATATTAAAATATTTAAAGGAGAACCACCCGACAGTGAATGCTTCCTATGAATTGCCACCGGTAGCTGCCCTTGTTACAGCAGGGCTCTCGCAAACCGAAGCTGAACCGGTTACCGACTCTATTTTTAGAATAAGAGATATCGCCAATCTTTATTTAGTGAAGACGGACGACGGGGACGTTCTTATCAACTCCGGATTAATGGATAACGTCGCCAGCAATCTGGCCAAGTTGCGCCCTCATCGAAGCGGCCCGTTGCGAAAAATTATTATCACCCAAGCCCATCCAGATCACTTTGGTGGCGTACCGGAACTGCGCGAACCAGAGACCGAGATTATAACTGAGCGACGCTTTTCCGAAACCTGTCTTTTTTTTAATGATCTGGCGCCTTACCTCAAGCGTCGCATGCTGAAGCTTTGGGGCATGACCTTTGACAGGCCGGACGATGCTCCAGAAGTTCCCGAAATTGTATCCGATATCACAGTGGATGGTCAGTTCAGTTTCAGTCAGGGAAATCGCCAGTTCGAAGTCATTTCAACACCTGGAGGCGAAACACTTTGTTCACTGACGGTGTGGTTGCCTGAGGAACGTATCGTCTTTGTCGGTAATCTCTTTGGTCCGCTACTTTCGTCCATGCCCTTTCTGACAACCATTCGGGGTGAAAAACCGCGCTTGGTAAAACCCTATCTGGATGCGCTTGATCGCGTTCGAAAACTAGGCGCTGAAATTCTGATTTCCGGTCATAGTGAACCGGTAAGAGGTATAGACAACGTTCGGGCAGTACTCGATAAAATGTATTCTGCCGTATCCTATGTCAGAAACGAAACACTGAAGGGCATGAACGACGGAAAAGATGTCCACACACTGATGCGCGAAATAAAACTGCCTCCGGAAATTCGCATCGATGAATATCACGGTACTGTGGCCTGGGCTGTACGGGCTATTTGGGAAGAAAGTTCTGGCTGGTTCCATTACGACTCAACCACGTCGCTTTATGGCGTTCCCCGCTCGAGCATTGATGAAGACCTGGTGGAGCTTGCAGGGGGCGCTGACGCACTAGCACAGAGAGCAGAAAAAAAGCTATCGGATGAACGGCCATTGGAAGCGATGCACTTACTCGACATCGCTTTAGGGGCCACACCTTCAAACAGCGCAGCGCTTGCAGTAAAAAAGCAAGTGCTGGAACAACTCTTGATTCAAGCAGCCAACATCAACGTCAGTGAAGTAATGTGGCTGAGATCGGAACTAATGTTAACCGAGCTCGCACAGGCTCAGCAGGAATAGCCATGAAATTATCCAATCATTACCAAAATGCCTACGTGACTCATGATATTGAAAAAGCAATATCGATGTTGGAGATCAAGTACGGTTTCGAAGGAATCAGTCCGGGAGAAATAGAACTGGACGTTGTCACACCCAGCGGCAATAGAAAATTGCACATGCAACTGGCGTTTTGCTGGATCGACTCAATGCAATTTGAGCTGATCCAACCAATTTCCGGTTGCGTTGAACATTATCTAAGTTCACTGCCTTCAGATGACACTGACTTCTCTCCACGTTTCAACCACGTGGCTATGCGCCGTGATGACATGGATGCCATGCGAAATGAAATCAAAGAACTTGATCTCCCGGTTTTATTTGAAGGAAACCTAAACGGGCTGTGCTTCATTTACGTGGATGCGAGAAAAAGTCTGGGTCATATCCTCGAATATGTATGTACCACACCGGAAATCTGGAATCTTTTGGGCTGGCCAGCTGGAAAGCAAATATAACGTAACGAAATAGGTAGATTATGAATAATAAGCTGGTAGCAGATGAGCTGATTGCGCAGGCACAACAGGAAACCAAGCTTCAAGACTTTGATTCGGATAGCTATCGAGAGGGCTTGGAAATATTAATAAAGGACCTGAATATTGAGGCTCCAGGCTCTTTTTTCTTTGAGCGTAACCGTACCGATATAGTCGATTCATTAGCAACTCGCCTGCGCGTTAATAATTACTTAACTAAACGATCCGAGTTGCTTGAGCGCTCCGTAGCAAAGCCAATCTTTGTCTTCGGTGTGCCTCGCACCGGCACCACATTGCTCAGCAATCTGTTGGCAGCCGATCCTGCACATCGCTCCCCCTTAACTTGGGAAATCGAAGATCCGGTTCCGCCACCCTCCACAGAAACTCTTTACACTGACCCGCGAGCACTGAGCCGTCTAGAAGAAGAACGTAAATTCCTGGAAAGCGTTCCGCAGGCAGGGAAATATTATCGCATGTCCGCGACCTACCCCTATGAATGCAGCTTCTTTATGCGCCACGATTTTAAGGCCTTGTTTTGGGAAGGCCGAGGCAAGTTGCCCAACTATCGTGATTGGCTGTATAACACTGATATGACGGCGACCTATCAATACCATAAACGCTTCTTGCAGTTGTTACAGGCTGACGCACCTGGCATTTGGAATCTCAAAATGCCATCCCATGGATTGTGGCTGCGCACATTACTGGAAGTCTATCCGGATGCTCGCTTGATCTGGACGCACAGAGATCCCCTCGCTGCCACTGGATCCTATTGCAGTCTTATGTCGCTATCTCACTTCGCTTCCACTGATAAAATTCACTCCGAATGGATAGCAGAGAATTACTCCTGGCAATGCGCAGAACATGCAAATCGAATTATGGATGCACGGGAAGCCCTGGGGCACCATAGAATTATCGATGTACATTATGGGGAATTAATGCGTGATCCAATTCCAACCATGCGCAATCTGTATAAGCAGCTCAATCAAGACTTCTCCACCGGGGCGGAAAACGGAATGCAATCTTGGTTATCCGATAATCCACAAGACAAGTTCGGGCGTCATGAGTACAAACTGGATCAGTTCGGCCTAAAAGAAGCCAACGTTTACAGTATGTTTGAACGCTATTTGTCTGCATACGACGTAGAGACCGAAGTGTAAACACAGACATATTCAATTTGAGGTAGGACGATGACAATATCGGTTGAACTTAGCGGTAGACGAATTTTAGTGACGGGTGCTTCGAGCGGACTGGGAGCTGAAATATGCCGTTCGCTTGTGCGTCACGGATCTCAGGTTGCCATGATAGCCCGGCGCAAAGATAGACTGGAAGAGCTTCAAACAGAGTTAGGCGAGATGGCGGTAGCCATACCCTGCGATGTTACTGACTTTCTGCTATTACAGGCTGCTGTCGCAGAAGCGACCGATAGAATGGGCGGCCTGGACAGCATTGTCGCCGTGGCCGGCAGAGCGATGGTGGGATCAATCGAAACCGGTGAGCCCGAGCGTTGGCGGGATCTGATGACGCTAAATATCATCGCGCCGTTGGCAACTGTACGTTACGCAGCTGAACATCTAACTGATAATGGCCGTAGAGATGTGATATTGGTTGGCTCCACCGGCGCCATAACTCCGATTCCGGGTGTCGGTATTTATGGCGCAAGTAAGCGGGGGTTACGTGCCGCCTGCGACACTCTTCGCCTGGAATTAGCGCCGAAAGGTATAAATGTAAGTTTTATAATGCCCGGCATGTTTGAAACCGAAGGTCTTGTTGGCGCGGTTGAGTTTGATGGTGCCATGCCACCCTCGGAGATACCGATGTTCACTTCAAACGGATGTCCTGCGCCGCCTCAAACCCTCGCTGATACCACCGCGTTTATGATGGGATTACCAGAGGGCGTTTGCATTAATGAGTTGGTAATACGGCCAACCGGACAACTGAACCCCTAAAACGAAAAAAATTATCAAAAACTTGAATCAAGTCTGAGGAGAAAGCTTTATGGCGTTTAATGCAGAAAATAAACTGGGTGAATTGGTCGATAACGAAGCCGCCTACGCAGTGCTCTTGAAGCATTGGCCTAAATTAGGAACGGCGGGCCCCATGTTGAATATGGGCCGAGGGATGTCACTCAAGCAAATAGCAGGTTTTCCCCAAGCAGAGCTGTCTGCAGATACCTTGCAGGCCATCGTTTCCGATTTGGAAAATCTCTAAGGAAATGGCAGCATGACGTCAATTGAAAGCGTTCTGCCTGGCGGTGCGCTATACCTGCCAGAGCGCGCGGGATGGCTCAGGCGGTTACGGGTGGGTATAAGAGCTTTGCGGGTGCTGACCCGAAATCCGGATGATTGTTTTGCAGCACCCGCATTTCACTTGAGCATGGATCGTGAAACCTGGGAAAAGGTTGCGGAAAAACTGCGAGACACTACGGAAGGACGATTGCTTCTTCGTGAGCGCCCCAGCTTACAGGCCAAAGACCTGGATCTTTGCGCGTTGCGTATGCTGCCTCCGGACAGCCTTGGAAATACACTGGTTCGTTATTACGATGACAATGGCATTGAACCTTTTAAAAGCCTTTATCCGGTAAATAACGATGTGGAATATCTTGCAACTCGTTATAGAGAGATTCACGATATTGCACATATCGTCTCTGGCTATAAACCCGATGAAATTGGTGAACTGGAGCTGCAAGCCTTTATCTTGGGAAATCTTGGGTTGCGTCAAAGTGTGCTTGCCATAGTCGGCACAGCACTGTTTCCACCTTCTCAGTTCCCACCTTTACGCGCTTACGCTCGCAGGCTGATGGCTGCGTTCAGACGCGGGCAAGCAAGCGGTGATATTGCAATTGAGCCGCGATATGAACACTTTTGGGATCACACCCTGGAGGATCTCAGGCAACAATTAAGAGTCGCAGCTTCAAAGTGAATCGATCCCAACTGTCCAAGGAGGATCTTGGTCCAAGGACAATCTTGGTCGGGAGGAAATTCTGCCTAACATTGCTAAACTCAAGTGTGAGAGAAATATTCGCCGAGTATTTGCCGCAGACAATTGCGTTGTCCGTGGCATTGTTTCTTTCGGTGACGTTCTGGCGCAGCTAACTGATTTTAAAAGCTAACCCGAATAGTCCGAAACTTATATGCCTACATCGTATCGAAGGAAGCGTTACTTTACTCTACTCATGCAAGGAGCCCCCCATGTTAACGGTTACTCAGAATGGTCCGAACCGGATAGATCTTGAACTCAGTGGCAAGCTGAATAAAGCAACAATGAAAATTGCCCTGGACGAGATCATCACTAAATCCGAAGGCATTCAACACGGTAAAATGCTGTACCGCATTCACGATCTTAATTTACCCACCCTGGGCGCTTTGGGAGTTGAGATTGCCCGCCTTCCCACTTTATTCAAAACTATCAAAGGATTTGACCGGGTCGCTGTCATTACGGATAAAAAATGGTTACGAAAAGCGAGCGAGTTCGAAGGCGCGCTAATTCCTGGCCTGGATATAAAAGCGTTTGCAGCAGAAGGCGAAACCGATGCAGAAGCCTGGTTGCTTTCAGAAAGCGCTGTGGCTGAACACTAACCTACTGAAACACTCGCTCTATGGCGCGTCCGCCAGCACCGTACCAACGTAAAGCAGATGCGGGCGACGCCAGCCTGACCCCGGCTGTCCTGCAAGACGCGCTAACAAATAACGTCTTCGCTATTCCTTTCACAACTTGGCCAATTTTTCCTGCCTGATTTAAGAAAATTGATTCCGTATTATACAACGGGTCACCCTGGGTCATTGACTGCCCGCGCATTTGCCCACCATCCCATTGCCTTATGACCAATAACTACCGCTTCTACGGCCAAAGTTACTTACTGAAATATACACTTCGTAGACACAAGTAAATGAATGTTTATTATTTTATTCGCCCCAAGTATCGCTCTGGTTGATCGGCAGGAAAACGATCAATTTTAAGAGCGCGGTGGAATAACGTTAATAAGAAGGAAATATAAAATGAAAGCAAAACTTCCGAACAAGACTTTACTCGCAGCTGCCTTAGGATTAGGCCTTGCCGCAATGACCACTACGTTCCAGGTTAATGCAGCGGATTGCCCCGCTGATGCCATTTGCCGAAACGATGAAGCGCCCGGAAATTACACCCGCAATGGTCCTTACCGGGTTGCAGATTTTAATATGTCACGCTTTGACGCCGCCGGTGGTGCTACCGTGTACTACCCCACTAACGCAGAGCCTCCGTTTGCCAGTCTGGTATTTTGTCCGCCTTTTATCGGATCACAATTCATGTATCAAGCCTGGGGGCCCTTCTTTGCTTCCCACGGTATTGTCATGGTCACGATGGACAGCGAGACTATCCTCGATACCGTCGATCAGCGTGCAGGACAACAACGTGAAGTGCTGGATGAGCTGAAAGCAGAAAACAGTGATCGTAACAGCCCACTTTACGGCAAGCTGGATACCTCACGCATGGGCGTTACCGGCTGGTCAATGGGTGGCGGTGCAACCTGGATCAACTCAGCTGAATATCCCGGCCTGAAAACCGCCATGTCATTGGCAGGACATAATCTGTCTGCAATTGACTTCGACTCCAAGGGACGCAACACACAGATACCGACCTTGATCATGAACGGCGTAACCGATCTGACCTATTTGGGCGGCCTGGGTCAATCCTCCGGCGTATTCCGAAACATTCCACGCGGCGTTCCCAAGGTAATCTACGAAGTAGCAACCGCTGGCCACTTTGCCTGGGGAACACCCACCGCCGCTTCCGATAACGTTGCTGAACTCGCATTGGCGTTCCAGAAAACGTTCCTGGAAGGTGACCTTCGCTGGGCACAATATATAGATCGCCCACGCAGCAATGTTGCCACCTGGGATAGCGAAAACATACCCGAATAATGCCCTGCAAAAAAGGTATCGGTTTTCAATACCGGCCTGGGTCGGGTGACCAGGACAAAACGGTGCGAAGGCCAAACCGGGTAAAGGTTACCGTAACCCCATAGACAAAAATAAATGAACGTTTATTATTTATCGGGTATCGCCCTTCTGCAAGGCACTCATGGAAGGAGATCCGTTGAGCGGGATTCATCTTCCGCTGACGAAACAATGGAGCAAACCGGATAGGTCAGACGTTCCGGGTTACTGCATTGAGGGGTGAAAGCTGGAGTGTATTTTTACCTTTTAGCATGCAACACTTGATAGTGCGCCAGAACGGTTTCTGGCGCACTTTTTTCCGTGTTGCGACCCCATTAAAAAGAAAGCAGTTTATCAAGGAACGCACAATGAGCACACCCGAGCAATCCAACTCGCCCGCCAAGAAACCCATGTTGCTTTTATTAACCGTGACAGCTCTCGGGGTAGGAGTCGTTTGCTACACGGCATTCGGTACGAATAAGAACGCGGAACCGATCACCGAATCAGCGACGACGACACAACCCGGCGCGGCCGTTGTCACAGACGATAAACGTACTCCGGGTACACACGAGCAGATAGCATCAAGTATCCGCGTTCCGGAAAATGACGACAGTAACCGTGCTTTGACGATCAGTGCCGGTTCCATGGCTGACAATAATGCTGATCAACCATCCGTTACCGATATCGCCCGAGAAAATCAGGCTGTGCAAACCCAATACTTACGGGAAGTGCTCCCGGACAACGATTTGATCCCGTTTGAACGTACGCCGCAAGAAGTTGAAACCATGATGGCCGAGTTTCAGGAGCACAGCGCCCTACAGAAAAAAATTGAAGCCGGGGAAGCCACTGAAACAGACCAACTGCGATTCTATGAATTGCGAGCTTCAAAGCTGGAAGACGAAATTGAGTTAATAAAGTTATGTCAGGATGTGCAGGCAAATACACTGGACGCCGATGAAGAAACGGCTCCCACATTATGTGCCAATGCGACTGCCAAAGGCAGCCAACGTTTACAACAGCTGGAAGAAATGCTGGCCGAGTTGGAACATAAATATCTGTAATTAACCCGGTGTGCTAAAAGGTGCTAAATCCATACTAAAGGGGTATCTGCCGATACCCCTTTTTATTGTTCTAATCGCGTATCAGTTGCTATCACTAAAATCCGTCTCACCATCCAGGTCCCGGTCGATACCAATACGGGTTCCATTGCCGGGAGGCACACAAGTAAAGGTAGCCGACCGACTCGCCTTCAGCGATCTATCCAGAAGCGTGTTCAGTGCTGCGGCATCCAGGTTGCGATCACTTGGTACAAAGCCCTGCTCGCGGTTCATTACCCAACCCACTGCATGACCGTCAATTACCGTTGCCGCAACCAGCTCGCACTCCGGTCGCGGACTGGTTACCAATGCCCGAGCCACCAAAAGTTCCAGCCGGTTACGCACATCAGTTCGCGAACGGTTGGCGGGTGTCACCGTCACCTGCTGACCGACCACCGGATTCAGTTTGGCGGGTGCACTTAAAGACAGTTCTTCCAACATCGCCCGTTCCTGCATTGTCAGATCAAACACATCTTCACCGAGGAAATTGGAAATACTGCCGGCAGAACCAGAGTTGTCGTATCCGAACCCCCTGATTTGATCCCCCAGGTTTGAAAAGCCCCGCACCTGGGTATTACGGGCAAACATACCCACTTTTTGATACATGTTTTGCAGATGGGGAATTTTCATATCTTCTTCCACGCCACCGCCCTCGATCGCCATTGTGCCGTCTGTTCCGAACCGACCACGGGCGGGATCAATAGCATGACAACCATTACACGTGGTCAGCGTGTCATTCACGTCATTGTTATACACATCATAGGCATTACGCATCCGATTGCTCAGACTGTTGTCCAGATTCGCTATCGGATTAGGTGGGTAGGTTAACTGCAATGCGTACCGGGCAAATAAATCCATTTCCTGTTCCGTTAACGGTTCCTGACGATTTAGCAAGTCAACAAACGACACATTGAATTCTTCAAACGCCTGCTCTTCCAGGGTTTCACCCCGGGATGCATTCGAACCGGAACGGTCACCGCGCCAATGCAACGGCCCTGCCCCTTTCATACCCCGCAGACTTTGGGTCGTCATCGGGCCTTTCATCGGATGAAAGTTATCATTACGCCCGATACGAGGGATATTAGTGTTGTACACGTTGCGGTTAGCCACCACCTCTTCATCCGGGTTGCCCAGATCCCATGAAAGATGGTCCATATCGCCAAATACGTGACATCCGGCGCAGGACGAATCACCGCGGCTGGACGTGTAATTCGCATCATACATAAACCGGCGCCCGTTTTTTACGGCCGCAGGCTCGGGGTTAAACATCCGGATATGCGCCGTTTCTGTCATTGGATTGGCAGTACTCACAACGGAAATGCCATTATCAAAGCGCGTGGCAACGTAAGCCCGGTTGCGGGCGCTGTCCAGCACCACACCGGTAGGCCCACCGCCAGAAAGCGTCACCTGGTTATCCTCACTGGGCGTGAAAGAATCCGCCGCTAATGCGTTGGTATCAAAACGAGCCAGCTTGCCAGAGCCCATTGCAGCCAGATAGAGCTTTCCTCCATCAGGGCTGATCACCATTTCCAGCGGTATCGCCAGGGCGCGGGATTTTTCGCTGCTGGTGCCCAAATCCCGTGAGTAATCAATATGCTTGTTGAGATGCCGTGGACGCGCCACACCGTTTTGCAATACGGTAATACGGCTCTCCACGAAATGCCCGTTGACCGTAGTGGCATTATTGCCAGGCCCCTCAAAGCGCACGACATTGCGAGCCTCTTGATTACTCACATATACCTGCCCGTTCTGTGGATTCACCGCCATGTTAAACAGCGTCGTTCCAACATCGGAAACACGATTAATAACCCTGGGTATGGAACCACTGGCATCAATCTCGAAGACATCGTAATCAGGCAACGTGAGATTAACCCGGTCGTCCCAGATTTTCGGCGCAACTCCACTCACCGGGTCGCCATTATCAACCCAGTTGCGACCATTGTATTGCACGATTAAGCCGGTCTCCGGCTGTTCCTCTCCCGCTGCATTTTCATAAGGTGGTGCTTTGTCTATACCGCCTTGGCCGCGATCATCGGTTAGCACCGTTGTCCTGTTACCGGAGTTAAACACTGCAGCGTATAGGCGTGAACCGTCCGCATTGCGGGCCAAAGCACGCAAGGTATCTCCGAACATATTCAATATAGTGGCCGGTGTTCCGGTTAACGTGTTACCGGGGCTAAGTGCATTAAAAACCCAGACATCCGCACGCCCTACCCCTGCGGTTGTAAGCTGGGGGTCGAATGGAACATTCTGACCGCGGTGCGCAGCTGTTATAAAAGCCCACTGATCGTTGGCGCCGCCAAACACGACGTCACGCGGCTCATCACCCACCAGTAAGGTTTGCTTTACCAACGCAGGTGTCACGGAAATGTCGATGATACTGACACTGTCCGACAGATGATTAACGACCCATAACTCAGCGTCATCACGCAACGCAACCGCCACCGGCTCCAACCCAACACGGACAGACTCAATAAGCTGCGGCGAAGAACCGCTTGTATCGAATATCTCAATGCGGTTATCCGGCGTGTTGACGGCGAACAGACGGGAACCGTCACTGTTTAATGCCAGAGGCCGCACGTGACCGGATTCGAAGGTGACAAAATCACCGGCGGCCGGAATCTCATCGCTGACATCCGAAGCCGGCGGATCGGTCGGTCCCGTTGGATTGGTTGGGTCCGTTGCTTCGTTAGAGTCACCGTTTTCATCCGCTTCCAGCACCACTGATCCTATGGCGTATCTTTCCATTAGACTACTGGCTTCGAGCCTGAAGCGAACGCGAATGGAGTCTTTATTTTCAGCAGTGGTATCCAGCGCAACATCAACCGAGCCGGAGCCCGTGGCGGTGACCGTTTCAAGCCGCGTATAAGGGCCGTTGTTCACGGATAATGCCACCTCCGCCAGCTCACCCTCATCCAGGCCCGACGTCGCATGATCCAATTTTAGAACCAGATTTTGGTACCCTCGGGTGCTGATGGGCGACGATGTTATTGCTGTTTGCTCAGCACCCCCTAGCATCAGAATTTCACCCATTACACCAATCACTCGACCTTCACTCTGGAAAGATCCAGCGCCACGGGCGAAATTTTCTTCAAATACTATTTCTGCCGATAAGGTCGTCATCGCCGGCAATAGCAATAACACCAGTAGTCCCGCTCTCCAAGGCTTCATCTTATATTCTCCCTATCTTTTTATTAGATTTATGGGTGCATGCAACCAAAGTCAGCAATCATTAATCCGGGAAACAACAAGCAGTCCCGGTACAAGCGTTTGCTAGGAACGCGATTGTGCACATCGCAGAAACCAGGGAAGATATAAATGACGACATCTGGCCGTATTCAACGTGTATTTGGACTCAAAAAATTGACGTGAACGTTCATTTTCGACATGGATCACAGCAGAAACAAAAACCCCGTCACAGAATTCACGAATACAATTCATCCTGCGCGGCTATAGATGAACTCGCCCCCCCTTAGACCATTTTTCAATAATGGCCGCATAACGATTCCGCTTTGTCCGATTTCCAAAAGTGGTTTGCGTTATACATAACCTCCCTATATCTGACTGCTAAATCCAAACCATCATATCCAGGCAGTTCACCAGAACAAAAACGAACGCGAACGGAGTCCGAAGCATGTCACAAACCAATTTAAAAACGCTCTTGCTGTTAACCACCTGTATCAGTTTTCCCGCCCTGGCCTTCACGCCAACACCCGACCCGGGCCCTGATCCGGAAACACCCAGCACGTCAATCGCCAACGGCCGCTATGTTCTTTATAACCAGAACAGTGGCAAAGCGATGACCGTTGCCGGCGGCAGCAAAGAAGATGGCGCCAATGTCATACAGCAGGATTACAGCGGCCAAGACTATCAACAGTGGGACGTCAGCAGCCTGGGTAGTGGCTACTATTCCATTCGACCGGCTCACAGCGGCAAGTCTCTGGATGTTTGGGAATGGAATGCCAGTGACGGTGCAGACGCACGACAATGGACTTACCTCAGCGGCGAGAATCAGCAGTGGCAGATCAGCAGTACGGGTAATGGAGCCTATAGCATTATTTCCCGCTACAGTGGCAAGGCCATTGAAACCTTCGAGAATTCAACAGCGAATGGCGCCAATATTGATTTGTGGAATTACTGGGGTGGCCCGGCCCAGCAATGGAAATTCACTTTGGCTTCAGCAGCCGGTGGTGGTAATGACGGCGGTGATGGCGGCAACAACGGAAACACCAAAGGCGCAACCTGTACTGCAAACGGCAGCGTCACCGTCACTGAAACCATCGTCGTCAGCGGCGGCGTATACGATGGTGGCTGTAAAGTCTTTAACCCCACCTCGGCCCTGGGTGACGGTGGTCAGGCCGAAGGCCAGAAGCCGGTTTTCCGAGTGGAAAACGGCGCTACGCTTAAAAACGTCATTATCGGCAAAAACGGAGCAGACGGAATTCACTTCTATAACGGCGGCACCATCGATAACATTCGCTGGACCGATGTTGGCGAAGATGCGTTGACCGTAAAATCAAAAGGGGATGTGACTATTCGTAATATTACCGGAGTAAACGGCTATGACAAGTTCATGCAGATTAACGCTGAAACCAATTTGAATGTTTCCAACTGCGTTGTTGATAACATGGGTAAATTTTTACGCCAGAATGGCGGTACCGGCTTCACCATTAACGTGAACGTGACCAATTGCGATATTTCCAACATGAAAGAAGCGGTTTTCCGCACAGATAGCCCGACCTCCACTGCGCGAATTACCAATAGCCGCTTGCGTAATGCCGGACAGCTTTGCTACGGTTCATGGAAAAGCTGTACCTCTTCAAACATAACCTCGTTCTGATAGCAACGGCACAAACAAATAGTTGAATCCAGAAAATAAAAAACCCCGGCAGGTACTGCCGGGGTTTTTTATTGCGGATCATACAGAATTCAAACAACCGGTTTAGTGATCATTGTGATATTCGTGGAACCGGTTAGCCGGATAACTGCCTTCGCTAGCGCTGTAAGGACGCGACGCAGTTGAATCGCGCCAGGGATCATTTGCTCGGATGTGGTTGGCCATATTGGTTTCGCGAATCAAGAGCTGACCGTTGGGATAAGACCCGCTACGCACTTTGTTCGCATATTGCGATGTATTACTTAACCCTTCATCCCAGGCCCTTCCCAAATGAATCAGGTTAGCGCTGGTGCCGCTTTGCGCCGTGAAACGGCTGTTGATCACCAGAATGCCATACGGATTTCGTGAATTGGTACTGGGTGCAAACAGAATCCCGCCATTGCGGCCTTGACGTGTATGCAGGTAATGCACAACGCAATCATCAAACACCATCGTAGCGCCCCCAAATATAAAATCCACATCGCCTTCGATATAGCTGCTTTTCACATACACCCGTTTCACCAGATCTTCACTACCGGTCTTGGCATAGAAGGTGTCCTGATTGCCCAGAAAACGCATATTCTCAAACACCACTTGATCGCTTTCCGTTAAGATTGCTACACCCTGTGTACCGCCGTTGCTGATGGTGTTTTCGTTACCGTCATTCGCAAAGGTCATATTTTTAGCACGAAAGTGATTTGCTTTAATTGTTACGGTTGCGCTGCCGGTGGTCCCATACGTTGAACTACTGCTGTTATTACAGGTATTGACCCCGGCACGCCGGGTGGTGCCGGCCAGATTGTTATACACGACCAGCGTTTTCGAGGCGTCAGTGTCGAGGCTATACAAATTAATCGGGGGAGCGGAAGAAGGCACACACAATACTTCGCGATAGGTACCCGGTTTAACTTCTATGTTGATTGCACTGCCACCGCCTGCACTAACGGCCGCATTAATCGCGGACTGTACGGTGCGATGGGTACCACCGCTGGTTGCCACAACATAACGCGCATTGAGCTGGGTGACATCGCCGATGCCCGCGGTCGGGTTCCAGTTGTCCGTGCGCAAACCGGAAGCCAAGCTGCCTGCGCCTGCCAGATGGTTTCGGATCGTATACCGGGTTGCCTGATTAGTCGTTAATAGGGGTCTGGATGACGTTCCGGTATCGTCGCTGTAATAGTCATCATCACTATCGCCACCGTCATCACTGCTTCCGTTTCCGGCGTCTGCAGCATTGACGAACTTCCAGCTTTGCGATGCGCCGCTGGTAAAAGTCCAGAGCGATACATTTGCGCCATCACCGGAGGGTGCACTCACCACATCGATGGCTTTATCGCTGAAGCGGGAAACAATGCTGTAACTGTCCGGCCCGGTGCTTTCAATTTTCCAATGTTGATTCTCAGCATTCAGATAGGGCCATTGCCGTACATCGGCACCGTCACTCCCATTCCATTCCCAGACATCCAGCGATTGACCACTGTGTACCGCCCGAATCGAGTAATAGCCATTACCCAGGTTATTTACATCCCATTGCTGGAAGGGCTGACCGGTGTACTCCTGCTGAATCACATTGGCGCCATTGTCGAGGCTACCGGAGGCCACCGTCATAGCGGTGTCGCTGCTCCGATTGATCAGGACATAGCGTCCGTTCTCAATTACTCCGGTGTTGGAGGGTGGGTCCGGATCGGGCTCCGGCGTCGGGTTAGGCGTGAACGCATAGGCAGAGAAACTGAGCCAGACACCGGCACTAAGACACACACCGGTACGTAAACAATTACTAAAGGTACTATCCATAATATGCATTCCAAATGTTATTGTTTTTTACTGCTGATCGAGGGGCCGGCAGAATAAACCGGCTCGTGCCCGCACGCTAACATGTCCCGTAAACCGGGAATGAAACTCAGTATGCAATTTGAATAGTGTACTTTCGGAAATCTCCCCATACCTGGGGTGCAAGGGACAGAAACGGAATCCGTCGGCCTCTTCATACAGGTTTTCATTGCGGCAAAAAACGACGCCAAAAGCGCTGATGCCGGCTCCCGTTAATGGCGCGGACCAGCCCCAAATCGTCCCAGTATTTCAAACAACCCCATTCCCGTCAGCATGGCGATAAAAAACACGACCGCCTTCGGTGTGCCGGTTGCAAACGCCACCAGCGCAGGGCCGGGACAAAACCCGGCCAACCCCCAACCCACGCCAAAGCCCAGGCTGCCTAAAATCAACCGCTTGTCCAGTTGTCGTAACGTGGGTAGTCGTAGAGGCTCACCCAGTAAACTACGACTGCGACCCTTCGCCAGAGTAAAGGCGGCCAGACTGATGCCAACCGCGCCGGCCATCACCAACATTAGACTGGGATCCCAGCGCCCCGCCAGATCCAAAAACGCCAATACCTTCGCCGGGTTCGCCATGCCTGACAGCAGCAAACCCAGTCCGAAGATCAGACCTGATAACCCAGCGCTAATCAGAGTCCATTTGCTACCGGATAGAAGATTGGAACCCAACGCATTCGACATAAAAACCTCCTAACCCACCACGTGACGGATCACATACACCGTCACGAATCCGCTGCCCATAAACGCCGCCGTAGCAACCAGGGAGCGCGGGGACAAACGGGCAATGCCACACACTCCATGGCCACTGGTGCAACCGGACCCATAGCGCGTACTGATGCCCACCAGCAGACCCGCGACAACCAGCTGTGCAAAGTCGGCATCAATAACCATTGGCGGCAGCGCAGCCCATCCCTGCCAAACCCAGGCCGCAGCCATCATCCCGAACACAAAGGCAAGCCGCCACCCTGTATCGCCTTGCGGCGCCCGAAGTAACCCGCCCAGAATTCCGCTAATCCCCGCAATACGGCCGTTCAGTAGTATAAAAATGGCAGCCGCAAGTCCGATCAGCAGCCCACCGCTCAACGCTTGCCACGGAGTAAATGCCTGCCAATCCAACGTCATCACAACCCACCCGGTCGAGGACAAAACCGCTCATAGAGCACCTGTAACACGGCCATGGCATTGTCATCTGTTACCCGATAGAAAATGCGCTTGCCATCACGGCGGGTATCCACCAGACCCTTTCTACGTAACACTCCCAGATGCTGGGATAACGAAGGCTGGAACAAATTACAGGCCTGCTCCAGCGCACTGACGCAGGCTTCACCCTGGCTCAACTGGCACAACAACATCAGGCGATCTTCATTGGCCAATGCGCGCAGCAACATAGAGGCCTGACCTGCCGCTGCCCTCATCGCCTCGGGATTGATTTCGGTTTGCTTCATAGGAGGTACTCCGTGACGCTTGTCGGGTATCATTATATATATTTATATTATATATTAAAGCATATTGATTTGGAGCGCGCTATGATCCCGCAGATACAGTCCTTTCTTGATCCGGATTCGGAAACCTTTTCCTACGTTGTTTTTGATCGGCCCGGCGGTCATGCCGTGGTGATTGATCCGGTGCTGGATTTTGATCCCAAGTCCGGTCGTACCGGTACTGCCGGCGCGCAACGCCTGGTGGATTTCATTACTGCACAGGGGTTGGCACTGGACTGGGTTCTGGAAACCCACGCCCATGCCGACCATCTTACTGCTGCGCCTTTCGTGCGCGAGCAATTGGGTGGTAAAGTCGCCATTGGTGAAAATATCCTCCAAGTACAGCGTATTTTTCGCCGACTGTTTAATTTCGAAAAGGAATTTCTTTGTGACGGCAGCCAATTTGATTATCTATTCACAAACGGCGACGAGTTCAGTTTCGGCCAGCTCACCGGCAAAGTTATTTTCACTCCCGGCCATACCCCGGCCGATCTGGCTTATCTGATCGGTGACGCACTGTTCGTCGGTGACACTCTTTTCATGCCCGATGTCGGCACCGCGCGCTGCGACTTTCCCGGAGGCAACGCCGCCACGCTGCATCAATCCATATCCACTTTGCTGAAATTACCGGATGATACCCGCCTATTTGTTTGCCACGACTACCCTGGGGACAGACGTCAGCATCAATGCCAATCCAGCGTTAAAACCCAGCGGCAAAGCAACATTCACGTCCGTGAAGGTATCAGCGAAGCCGAGTTTGTTGCTATGCGGGAAGCACGTGATGCTACACTGGATATGCCACGCCTGATTCTGCCTTCGATTCAGGTCAATGTGCGAGCAGGTGTAATGCCACCGGCTGAAGACAACGGACAGGTGTACCTGAAACTGCCAATCAATGCACTCTGATTCACAGCCGCACACCCTAAACATCATAGGAAAAAAGTCACCGCCAGCCGTTAAAGAACTTAGCGGCTTTGCCGATAAATAAAGGTAGAGCCTCCACACCCTCATTGCGGAACGCGTGTATGCAAACTCAGACCTTACAGCCCTATAGCCAGATCCCACCTCGCAGCGGTTATGGAGTCGACGCGAATTCCGGCAGCTTGAATGGGTCTAGCGGACTGTCCGGCAACACAGGTGCAGGGGGAGATCGTTTGTCCCGCGTGCTGGCGTCTGCCTACAACAGAATGAGTGACCGCATTGCCACTAGCTTGCCTGCCGGCACATCCGGTGATGCTTCCGCCAAACCCGCATCCAGTGGCGATGACTTTTCCCCCGAAGCCGTAACCGACCGCATTATGGGGTTCATCACTGATCGCCTACGCCAGGAAAAAGCCAACGGTGCATCCGATTCCCGCATTCAGGATCTCTACAATCAGGCACTAAAAGGCGTCGAGAGTGGATTGCGTGAGGCGAAAAATATCATGCAGGGATCGGGGACTTTTAGCGGCGAGATCAAAAACAACTTCGACAACACCGTCAATATGATTGCTGACCAACTGCAATCTCTTGGCAAATCTTTTTTCCAGACTCCGGCAACCACGCCCGATTCGATACAGACAAGCAGCCAATCCATTGCGGTTGGCCAGAGTCGCTCGTTCTCAATGCAGGTAGTCACTCAGGATGGTGACCGCGTTACGTTGAACGTCGCCTCCGGCCAGTCCCTGAGTCAGCAATTCACGGAATTTTCAGAACTGAATATTCAGGCGAATAACACCGGTAGCACATATTCAAGCTACGATCATTTTGCCTTTCAGGTAGAAGGTGAACTGGATGAAGGTGAAATGAATGCGCTGCAGGATTTGTTTAAGCAAGTGAATTCCGTAGCTGAAACCTTTTATAACGGGGATGTTGAAAAAGCCTTTAATCAGGCCCTTGAAGTGGGCATGGACGTCAACGAGTTATCCGCCTTCGCAGTGGATCTGACCCGCTCCGAAACCAGTGTTGTGCAAAACACCTATACCCGCATCAACAACTTAGACAACATCTCCGGGCGTCAACCTGTACGCAATCCGCTTGCCGGTCTCGGGGACTTTACCAACCAGGTTAACCAAGCCCGTGACGCCGTGCGCTCTTTGATGTCGGACCTGCCCAATGCCCATGAGTTGTTGGGCGGCTTGTTAAACTCTTTGCAATCTTCTGATGCCAGCCAGCAATCCGTGCAGGCCTTCAATAACTGGATTGGCGGCACGTCCTGATTAGAATCCCTGCCTGCATCTCCGCAAACAGGACAGGTTTAGTCCGCCAACCAATTCCCGTGAAACCCTAATGGTACCCGAACCGGCAATTTAATAATTGCCTGCGGCTCACCATCAAGATCGTCCGCATTCAGAATCACCACCTCGCTGCTGTTATTCGCCAAATCATACACGTAAGACAACAACCAGCCATCGTCTTCCCTGCCTTGATCACTGCGGGGAATAAAAATAACTTCGCCGGAAATTTTCTGGGGGCCATAGTCATGATGAATTCGAGCACCGCTTTCAACATCGTGCCGGTACAAAGGTTGCGGTGAATCTTGTTTGCTCAATTCGACCCCTACGGTATAGATATACCGATAAGCCCGTGTCGCCAGCCGCTCATCAAAACGGGGAAACTCCTGCGACAGTGACGAAATCACTTTACGCTGCACCTGATCGCCATCTGGCGGCAGTGTCCAGCGTTCCAGAGTCACCTGTTGCGGTTCCGGTCCCTGTATCGAATTATCAAACATGCGCTGGTGTACCACCACGTCCACGACCACGCTACCATCGTTTGCATCAAAAGCATTGCAGGTATGAAAAACATAGCAGGGGTCAAGGTGAAACCAACGCACGTCCTGTCTATTTCCCAGCCTTGGCAGTAAGCCTACCCGCGCCCGGTGTCGTTTATTCCACTGATAGGGAAAGCGCGCCCCTTTAATCAATGACCGCATCGAAAAGGTGACCGGCAAATCCAATAGAATGGTCTGGCTGGTTGTGATCGCGCAATCATGAACCATCGGCCCGTGTTTAACCGGGATGGAAACCCGCCTGGATAACTGCCCCTGTTGGTCAATTACGTGGTAAAAGATGCGGAAAGGTTGTTTCGCGTCATAGCAGATCGCGTGTAATTCTCCGGTTAACGGATCAAGATGAGGGTGCGCACTGAAACAACCCACGGCATTGCTGTTAAACAAACTGTGCTGTAGCGTTTCCAGCTCATCATCCAGCTCCACCGGCAATGCACCGGCTTCCACCATAGCCCAGTTACTACCCCCATGACGAATAATATTGGTGTTAACCGTATCGTTTATCCCATGGCGTTTGCCGGGTGCTAATGGCCGATTTAACTGACGATTCGTATTGTTGGTTCCGATCCAGCGGTTGCGATACCAAACCGCCTTACCGTTTTCCAAACGTAAGCCATGTACCATACCCTCACCAATGAACCAATGATGAGTGGCAGGATTGGGAACCGAGATTGGATTCGGCCCAATGTGGGTAAAGACCCCATTAAGCTGCTCGGGAATCTGGCCCTGCACTTTCAGTGAGGTGCTGGTGGTTTCAACGTCAACCGGGGCATATGCACCTTTCAGGTAGGGGTTATTTCCGGAAACCGGCACCCGTTTCTGAGCCTGTTCCGAAAACCATTGAAATACTTGATCCATCAGTGGGGCTATTGCCATCGCGCGCATCCTTCAAGTCAAACAAAAACAGAATCAACACCGTCATACCGAAAGTACCATAGCACTCAGTTCAGCGCACATTGCCGCTTCGGTGGTTAGTACCGGTGAAAAACCCGGAGCCACCTCTGACGAATAACAGCCTTCGGTTAGGGCAATTGGTTTTTTAAAGACCGTAAATTCGCCGCATTGGGATTGAGCTTAAGCGACTGCTGCAATACTAAGCGTGCCTGCGCCGATTGCCCCATTTCCATTAACGCGACAATATAAACGTAGCTGTAACGCTCATTCTCCGGAGACAACTGCACCGCTTCAGCCAGAGATTTCAACGCCTTATCTTTATCCTGCAAACGAATTTGTAGCAACCCCAAACTGTAATAAAGAGCTGCCGAATCCGGGTTGCGCTCAATCCCATCCGACAGTATTTTCTTCCCCTCATCGTCCGTGCCCCGAATGCGGTGCATATCAGCGAGATTGATATAAGCAGGAATCCATCCGGGGTCTAACTTGATTGCCGCTTGGTATTCTCCCTGCGCCGCGGCCCACTTGCTCTGACTACCATAAAGATTACCTAAATTGACCCGGGATGCCGGTGTGTCTGCATTGTGTTTTTGAGCCTGCTCATACTCCTGCACCACCGATTGCAGCAATGAAAACTGATCCGCACTGATGTGCTGCGCGGAGATATCCGCAAGCTGACTGGCTGCCAAGGTGCGAACCACCCGGATATCATCGGTTAACAGAGGACTCAATGACTGCCACCGCAGCTCTGCCGGCAAACCATCGAATGCCTGCACCGCTCCGGCCCTCACCAAGGGATCAGGGTCACTCAGGGCGTTGGCCAATTCCGGCAATGATTGCGAGGAAAGATAGGGGCCCAACGATTGCGCTGCCGTGGCCCGCGCAATCGCCGGTTGATCCGGCCGCTGCAGCAGAGCCACTAATTGTTGCTCGGCATCGCCTGCACCCAGCCGTGCTGCCTGCAAAGCATGGGCGAACTGCTGATGGCCTGGCTTGGGCCCGGGAAACCAGGCATTAATACGATCGGTCGCCCAGCTCGCGCTTTTATCTGAGTGACATTGATTGCATGCGTTCGGCGTGCCTAATTGCTCGGATAAATCCGGACGCGGAATGCGGAAACTGTGGTCGCGCCGTGCGTCTACCTGCATAAACAGTTTACTGGGCATATGACAATCAACGCACTGCGAGCCCGGCTCATCTTGCTGATGAAAATGGTGGCTTACCGATTCAAACTTCTCGGCATTGTGACATTGCAGACAAACCCTATTGCCACTGACTTTTAATTCCAAACTATGGGGGTTGTGACAGTCACTGCAGGTCACCCCTTCGGCATACATTTTACTTTGTAGAAAAGAACCGTAGACATACACTTCATCGTCTATCTGTCCATCAACATGATATAAACCCGGCTCCAGGTTAGAAGGCAAATAGCTTTGCATCAATGCCTGACCTTTACGATCATCTTCAAATAGTTGTGCTCGACGAGAATGGCAGGCCGCACAGGTTTGAATTTCGGTTTCTGTCCGGCGTGGCTCGCTGCGTTGCGGGTTATAAGTCTGCGCATTGGATTTCCAGTGCACACCCTGACGCTCGTTGAAAACATGGGTAAGACCTTTGTTCAACGACGTTAATTCGGTAGCGGAATTATCTTGTTGCTGTGCCCATTCCACGTGATTGGATGCAGGCCCGTGACATGCTTCACAAGACACATCCAGCTCCGACCAGCGAGTGTCATAACGGTCGGATTGCGCATCGTAATTTTTATCCAGGTTAGTAGAATGGCATTCTGCACAAGTGAAATTCCAGTTCTGTTGCATTCCACTCCAGTGCAGCGCCTCTGTATGATGAATTTTTTGATCCGGATAGAGATGGAACCAACGTTGCCCGCCTTCTTGTTGCGGGCGACTATCCCACGACACACTCAGCGCCTGTAGACGACCACCCGGCAATTCCAACAAATACTGCTGTAAAGGGAAAACCCCATACACATACGCGACACGGTATTTCTCAGCAGTACCGCCGGGACCAACCGTTGTGACATAATAGACCTCACCCTGTTTTGAAAACCGGGTAACCTCGCCGTCTTTTTCAAACTCAGACTGATCAAAGTCCCCCAGCACCGTGGCTTGATTTACTTCCTGCATGGCCAGGTCATGATGAGATCCGGTCCAGGCCTCGACCTCTTTTTGGTGGCAATCCACACAGGCAGACTTTCCCACATATTCCGGTTCAATGAATACCGGCTTAACGTGGGTGACTGTTTCGGACGGCGTCTGCAATGGTAAAGGCACAGCCTTGCTGCCATCCCGCCCTTCGCCCAACATCATAAAAACAGAATACAAAATGCCGGGTATCAGGATGCAGGCCAAAGAAACAATCAATTTATGATTAATTTTCATTCTCCTCAAATGGGGTAAACCAAACCCGTGGTTATTCTATTTTACGCTTTCGACTGTTACCACAAACAAATCAGCGAGTTAAAATACACTAACCACAAGGTAAGTGGTGATCTTCACCAATTATTGTAATAATGCCCCTCAGCCAGTTCCCTATAAGCCCATTGGAGAAAATCAATGCGAACCATACTCGTTATATTAACAGCCACAATCCTGACTAGCTTGTACTCGCCCGCCTATGCCTTTGATATGGGCAAACTGAAAGAATCTGCGTCAAATGCAGTTGACGATGGAGTAATGGTGACTGGTGATGCCAAAAAGCTGGTGGAATCGTTAACCGGTGACCTGGGTGTCAGCCCGAAACAAGCAGCCGGAGGCACTGCCGCCATGCTGGCGCTGGCAAAGAATCAACTGCCTGCTGACCAGTTCAGTGGCATAACCGATAAAGTACCCGGCATCAGTGAACTACTGGGGGGCGGCGAAGGCGGCGGCCTGGCAGCCAGTGCACTGAGCCAGGTTTCCAATATGGACAGTGTGCTCAAAGCCTTTAGTAGCCTGGGCCTGAGCCCGGACATGGTGGCTCAATTTGCACCCACTATTCTTAAATTTCTGGGAAATGAGGGTGTCGGCACTAACATCCTGGGCAGTCTGCAAGGTCTGTGGGGCGCTGCAGGTTAATTATGCACTCTGATTTCCCTGCCGATTCCCCTCTTCTGCATCAATTTTTATTTTCAACCGATTACCAGCGCCTTAGAAGGTCGCTGGTAATGAATAAGAATCTGCTCATTATTCAGGATCTGGATGGTGTGTGCATGGGATTGGTACGCGACCCACTCACCCGGACTCTGGACCCTGACTATATCAATGCCAGTAAATTGCTTGCCGGTCATTTTTATGTTCTGACCAACGGAGAACATATCGGTGGTCGCGGATTAAATCAGATCGTTGATACCGCACTGGGTGCTGAATCGCAGACGGCCGCACATCAGTCTTATTTACCGGGATTAGCCGGAGGCGGAGTCCAATGGCAGGATCAACAGGGCCGGGTCACCCACCCGGGAGTAAGCGACGAAGAACTCACATTCTTACGCTCTGTTCCGGACAAAGCGAAAGCCTATCTGACCTCCCTTTTAAATAAAGCACCTTATAACTTATCCAATGCCGATATCGATTTGCTTTGTCATTCCGCCATTCTGGATAACCTGGTTTCCCCTACCATCAACATCAATGTATTCCATCAACATTTCCAACAGCCGGAATTGTATCTTCAATTACAGAAAGACCTGAAAGGAATAATGCAAGCTTTGCTGGACGAGGCTGACGTTCGCAATTTAAGTGAATCGTTCTTCATCCACTACGCCCCCAATTTAGGTCGGGACGCACAGGGTGAACGTATCAAGTTTGCACGCGGCCAGGACTCCGGCACCACTGATTTTCAATTTATGCTACAAGGCGCGATCAAAGAAGTCGGCGTGCTGGTCATTCTTAATCACTACTACTTTGAACAAACCGGGCACTATCCGCTCGGCGAGTCATTCAATGCCCGCACGGCTCCCCGCGACCAGGAAAAATTACTGGCCCTGGCTGAACAGCATTTCGATCCGCAACAGATGCCCAGAATTATCGGGGTGGGTGACACTGTTACCTCCAATCCGCAATCGACCGCAAGCGACGTGGTGTTACGGGGCGGCAGTGATCGAGGATTTTTAACCTTGGTGCAAGCGTTGGGGGCGCGTTTTCAGTCAGACAATGCCGTGCTGTACGTTGATAGCAGCGGCGGCGAACTGGATCGCCCAGGACTACAGCTTGATCGCCTGAACCCACTTCCGGGCAGCCAACCTAATCGCCATCATGATGGCATTTGCGATCAGAACGACCCACTGAACCTGAATTTTGTGTTCGCCAACGGCCACCAACAATACATTACATTCTTCCGCGATCTGGCAGCCGCATTCGCTAACGCCTGACTTTGGTTCCGCGATACATTCTTACAGCCGTGTCTTCCGCTTCCGGTGTCAAATAGGTGTAACCGCGGGTGATCGGTTGGGTAAAAATACAAACATCATCAATTTCGTTGTCAGCACAAACCTGCTTAATGTTCTGTTTTACCTTTTCCACAATAGAGCGATGTAAAACACAGCGAATAAATCCGCTCTCACGGTTTAAGCGGATGCCGCTGGAGGTTGTTCGACTCTCTACCTCAATAAAGCGGGCGTAGCTAACATTTGCACCATAAGCGCCGGCGGATAAAATGGCATCCATCATGGCGTCACTGTATTTCCGCCGCACAATACAACCCAGGCATTCCTGATCCACTAACCAATCACGCTCTTTGAATTTTCCGAACAATGAAAGACCTGCGCTCTTGCCAACCACCCCAAGCTCGACCACACTCTGATCACGCCACTGAGTCGACCCTTTCAGGCTATCAATAGCCGCAATAATCTGCTGCATATTCGCGTTGTAGCCACGATTGCCAACCGTACTGGGCAAATGGATCATGCCCTTCTGGATAGGCATACTAAACAAAAAACCCCGCCCCGGCATATCCAGACGCCCAGCCTCGATCATGGCTTCAGCAACGGCGACCTTGTCGACGTTATCGACAATCACCGTAATCACTTCTTTGACACCTTTCTTGGTAATCTTCAGCCAACCCAGCCGATCGCGCAACCCACGCCCTTCACAATAAAAAATAACGGGGCCGTGGGCACCCGCCTGCATTGCCGCCCGAGAAATGGTATCCACCTGATCTGGTTGTACAATACAGTAAATTGCAGACATGTTTTCTTTCAGATTGGTGGAAGCGTTAAACGCATCGTCACCTTGATCGTCCAGGGTTGACCACAACGCAAAATCACTGCCATATTCCACCTCATCGCAGGGCACTGAAAATACCGCACCGGCTCCGTGCAAATGCAAACTACCATGATGAATGATGGATTCCACAATCTGATCCACCTGGGGATCCGGCACCAGAAACTGCAAATACTCCAGCTCCGGACTGATCACAGGTAAAAAATTCTGATACCAGCGATCACGGATAACGGTACCTCTGGCATTGAACAACAATGCATTCTGTTCGCCCAGCTCAAATGACCCGTCAATAACCTTAGCGGCGACAGCCGGAGGCAGGATAGCCGTCACAATTGAAATATTCGCGCGCCGGGAAAAAGGTTTCATATCCGGTCTCCCGCGTCGTCCGACAAGTCCGATCTGGACACCACCAGACCGACCATTAATACGGTGATGATCGGACCAACGGAAGCCAATGCCAGCACGCCAAAACCGTCAATGACACCCGGCACATTCGCCCCCACGCCCAAACCCATCGCTAAAACCAACGGTACAGTGATCGGACCTGTGGTCACGCCAGCACTATCCCAGGCAATATTTACGAACGCTTCATCAGAAATAATCGTCAGTACCATCAACACTAAATACGGTGGTAACAGCAACCAGATCAATGGCAGATTGAATGCTATTTTACAAACTCCCATACCGATCCCGATGGCAACACCGGTCGCTACAGACTGCATCAACAACCGTTTACGAAATGCGCCAACGGTAATTTTTTCCACTGTATCGCCCAATGCATTCAACGCAGGTTCCGCCAACGTTGCTCCGTAGCCCAGAAAAAAGCCAAACGAAATCGCTACTAATTTGCCGATGCTATCGCTTTCAAATATCGGCCCCTCTGAGCCATTCATACCCCAAGGTACGATCGCGGTAAAAGTAGAAGGTACATTGCTTCCGAGCTGAGTGCCTAACGGTGTCAATCCAATAAGAATACCACATAAAAACAATCCCATTCCCAACACAGAAAAACCGATGCCCAACGCGATTTCATCCGCGTTTTTAACTTTATCTTTTAACACCAGCTTGAGCGAAACAAATAAAAACAGGCACAACGGGACGATTGCTCGCAACGCGTCGATGGCCGCTGTTTTTAACGTGTTGACAATATTTGTTTCAGGATTCCAGCTCTGACCGCTAACCATCTTGGATTCCTGAATCGCTTTTTTTTCTAATACGATGCGCGAATCGGCTACTACAATTCGCCCATCCACCAAGCGCGTTTCCCCGCCTTCAAAATACACATCATAACGATCGTCTAACACCGGATTAGCAATAAACTCTTCAAATTCCGATGCAGAAACATCAGTGTAGGAATCCTCTTCTCCCAGCAGTGGTTTAGGTACCACTAATTCGTATTCAGCACTGCCCTCATAAAATTCCTGACCATAGTAATCCTGGGCATAAAAATGGTAAAACGCCAACAATAAAACAGCCAGAATCGGAAACAGCGATGCCAGCGTAACAATACCAAAGCCCGCATTTTTAGCATCACCGTTGCCGACAATACGACACACTCCAACACCCAACGCCAGCACGAGCGGCACCGTCACCGGCCCAGTTGTAACCGCGCCACAATCCCAGGCCAACCCCAATACAGGCTGTATTGCCACGTTGAAATTACCTGCTATCGTCAGCAACAAAAGCACGGCAAGCCCGGGCAAAATCAAATATTTCAAAGACCAACCGAAGAAGAAACGCAATACGCCAAGCAGCACGGCGAAACCCACACCTACGCCCACACTGAATACCAGCTGGCTGGAGAAGTCATTCAGCAAGCTATATAACAAAGGGGCATCATCGGGTTTTACTCCCGCACCGGCTGCACGCAACACTGCGATCGCAGGCTCTGCAAAAGTTGCTCCCAGGCCTAATAAAAAAGCAAACAGCAGAATTAACGGTAAAGTGGAATTTCTCGGCAGCACAGCGCCCAGCATCTCGCCCAGAGGCATCAGCCCGATACGCAGCCCTTCCATGAAAAACATCAGGCCGATCACCACTACTAACATGCCCGCTGCAATCATCGAGGAGTACACAATAGGCAAACCCAGAATCACAACCTGGAAGAACAACAGATAGAACACAATAAACCAGATGGATTTTATCTGTTCCAGAAATTTTTCTTTCAGATACGGCAGTAAAATAGCCAGGGTTCCGGAGAACCCGAGTTGCACGGTGTTGTTACTCATAGCAAATACGAATCATCGGCCTTGGAAAACGTCTTCATGATAGTAGCAGAATTCAGGCCAGCTTTTGCTGCGCCCGTATCACCTTTAGCCTGCTGGCGTCTCAGGCAGCAGGTAGTGCGGTCTTCACCAAATAGATGTTATAAGCGACATACATCAATAGCAGCAACACGGCCTCAATGCGGTTGATTCTACCCTGGCGTTTAAATCCTAAAGCCATTATCAACAGAACAACACTCAGCAGCATCATGGCGGGCCAGTCCCGATGCAATACTTCAGGTGAGATCGCTTCCAACGGCTTAATAATGCCCGCAATCCCGATTACAGCCAGCAGATTAAAAATATTTGAACCGACCACGTTACCGATTGCGATATCGTGCTCGCCTTTTCGCGCGGCAATCACCGAAGCGGCCAACTCCGGTAACGACGTGCCCAATGCCACAATGGTTAAACCGATCACCAGATCACTAACCCCCATTGATTCCGCTATCGTTACTGCGCCCCACACCAGCACCCGGGCACTGATTATCAACAGAACCAACCCGAGCCCAACCCAGAACAACGCCATCTTTAAGCTCATAGCGTGCTCCACGAGCTCCTGATCCATCTCGACCGCTAAATTATCATCGCTTCCGCTCATCGCGGAATACACGGTCCAGCCAATCAGAATAAAGAATCCGACGAGCAATAGGATGGCTTCCCAGCGCTGCAAAGCCCCATCCCAAAGCATTCCGCCTACGATCAAACCGACCACGATCAAAATGGGCAACTCTTTGCGCACAATTTTGGAGTGCACCATTAACGGTACCATTAACGCGGTCACGCCCAGAATTAATCCGGTGTTTACAATATTCGAGCCCAGGCCGTTGCCCAACGCCAGATTCGGATTACCTTCCCACGCCGCCAGAGCCGACACCACCATCTCCGGTGCCGAGGTGCCAAAGCCCACGACGACCACGCCGATCAGTAAACTGGGCATTCCGAAGTGACTGGAGGTGGCCGCAGCCCCATCGACAAAACGATCCGCACTCCACACCAACAAAGCAAATCCAACCAGAACAGCCCCTACTGCAAGTAACATAACGTTCCCCCGGCCCGGCATCTCATGCCTGACGATAGTTTAGTGGCGGCCATACTACTTATAAACCAGACCAATGACCAGAATTCCGGCAGCCAGCTAAGAGCCTACATAATTTGTGGTAATGCTCCGCAGTCGGGGCGTGATCTCGGTCACGAAAAACCACTGTTAAACAAGTCGTATACAATCGGGTTCGGCACCCAATCGCCGGGGTAAAGTGCGCTCAAAAATTCGCCCAAGCTTCATTTGTGATAGACACAATGTTCCCTATCTCCATTTACTGTATCCCTATCTTTACCATGTGTAATTACCTGCGCACTCCCGCTGCGGACTTTAATCGCTTCAGTTACCAACTGGTGGATACGGGAGCCGGAGTGATGCTGTAAATATGACCCGCCAAAGGTCTCCCAGGGGATGTTCGCCTAACAGACCGGTTTTATACACTTTCATCCCAACTGTATAGATCCTGCCTTGATTTAAACGCCTACACCTAAAAAGACAATTAAATTACCTCCCTAAAATCCCGATCACCCCACTCATTGAACGCGAAGTCGAAGTGTTCTTTTTTGTATGTTTTATGACCACCTATTGATCAATAAAAAACCGCTATTTTTCAGGGGCCTAAGAAAGGTTCCTACAACGTCACAAAAAGCCTAACTTCTGGGGAAAACGCTGCGGTTTTTGTGCACCACTTCTCACAACTCGAGGTACCCATCGCTTAAGGTAGGCCTATGCTTAACAAACGCTAAGTTAGCGTGTGAAAACAACCACTAAATTCACCTAAATAGAAATTGCACTGACGAATACAAAGCACCGCATCAACAGCAGACACACATAGTTAATTGTCTACGGTTTCGCACATTCCGTATAGTTAATTGACGCCGTGAAAAAGTGAACAGCATGGGTGTGCCCACCAAGAAAAACGTTTCTTGTACAGGGTTACCCCAACAGCGAGCGCTTTTTAGTTTGGAGTTGAATTCCCAGTAGTAATTGAATTCAAGGTATTGTCCCAGATGTCTATATCAATTTCCCGCTTAGGGCTCATAAAAGTAGTATGTATCGCTTGTTTACCTCTTGTCGCAGGAATGGCGTCTGCCGCCAACAACAGCTCCGTCAAAAGAATCAACGTCGGAGGCTCCGCGTTTACCGATAGCTCAGGCCAGAAATGGTTAGCCGATTACGGTTCTAAAGGCGGTTTTAAAGTTAAAAACCGAAAACTCCAGATCAAGAAAACCAATCTGGATCGCGTCTACCAAAGCCAGCGCCGCCATAAGCAAAAAGACAAATCGTTCGATTACGTTATACCCGTACCCAACGGCAACTACTCTGTAAAATTGCACTTCGCAGAAATAGAGAACAAGGCATTCGGAAAGGGTAAAAGAATCTTCGATATCTATGCAGAAGGACGCAAAGAGCTTTCCGGTATCGATGTATTCAAGCAGTCGGGTAGCGCCCGTGCCGCAATGAGCCGTTCAATTTCATATGTCAAAGTCAATGACGGTAAACTCAACCTGAAATTCAAAGCTAAAAAATACGCAGGCTTGGTATCCGGTATCGAGATCAAGTCCCTGCAAGGCAAGAATCTAACAGGCAAGTCAGTGAGCAATAGCTCCAATTCTAATAAAACCATAAACGCCAACACGAGTGCGGCCAAAACGAAGTCCGGCACCGGACTCAAAATCACGTCACAACCCTCCAATGCACTCGCCAGCCCCGGCTCGACTGTCAGTCTTGATGTTGGTGCATCAGGATCCGGCATCAAATATCAGTGGTTCCGCCAAGGTGGCACCCTGGTGAAAGGAGAAAAATCCTCACGTTTAAGATTTGCATCAGTCCAGAAGAAGGATGCCGGCAAGTACTATTGTGTCGTGCGCAACTCTAACAAACGTCTTCGCACGAAGCTGGTCAACGTAATAGTCTCAGGCACCAATGCAGCACAAACGTCAAAGAGCGCTACACTAAGCTGGGCAGCCCCGACTAAGCGCACGAATGGTAAAACACTGAAGAGATCAGAGATCTCCGAATTCGAGATCTTCCATGGCAGAAGTGCTTCTAATATGTCGATGTATGACGCTGTTGATGGCGGAAAACTCAATCACCTTATCAAAGGCTTGAGTCCTGGCAATCATTTCTTTGCTATCCAGACGGTCGATAACAAAGGCGCTCGTAGCAACAAATCCAAAACGATAAAAGTTGTAGTTAAGTAATATCGCGAATTAACGCGAACCAGATCACAAAGGCAAAACAGAGAAAGGCCAGCTAATTTCAATAGCTGGCCTTTTTTCTATCTCCCAAAACCGTACCTGCTTCACATTTCTTAGCCCCTCACCCTATCTTCATCCTAAATAATTCATTTTATCTGTCTGGCTTTCTCATCAAATCCAATCGCGGTATTCGATTTTCAAACGTATTCGACATTTTTTTTTAGCTCCAGCGCATTGAACACCTGTGATGTTCCACACAGTTCCTGACGCAGAAGTTCATTAACCAGAAAGTTGTGAGCTATCCCACAAGCACCCCTGAATACCCGCTGCTAGGCTTGTGGGTGTAAGTTTCCCAGTTGCATTAAATTCAAGGTATTGTTTAAGATGTCTATATCGATAACCCGTACGGGTCTTTTAAAAGTTGTAAGTACAAGCTGTCTGGCGCTGGTTGCCGGAGCAGCATTTTCCGCAAGTGATATAAGCCCAACCGACATTCGAATCAACGCGGGTGGCAAACAGTTCACGGATAGCGCCGGACACAGCTGGTCTGCCGACTTCGGGTTTAACGGCGGAATTACTGCCTCGAATTTATCACTCGGCATCAAAAACACCATCAAAGATACGCTTTACCAAAGCCGGCGCCGGCACACTTCCAACGAGCCGGATTTGAGTTACGCTATCCCCGTCGCCGACGGCACCTACAATGTCCGCTTGCACTTTTCGGAAAACTACCAGGGAGCCTTTAAAAATGGAGCCCGTGTATTCAAGGTTGCGGCTGAAGGCAAAACAGACCCGACATCCATCGACGTATTTAAAGAAGCTGGCGACGGCTATAGAGCACTGATTCGCTACATTGATGGCGTAAAAGTGACAGACGGCAAACTCAATATTACTTTCACTGATCTGGCATCCACCGCATTCGTATCCGGAATCGAAGTCTTGAGTGCAGAAACAACCGCTCCCACCGTGGAGAAAGTTGTTTATCGCATTAACTCAGGTGGCGGCAAAGTAACAGACAGCAACGGCGTACAATGGTATGCGGATAACCATTTCATAAATGGGTTAACTGCCAGCGTATCGGCTAACACCAATATCATCGGCACTGCAGACGATGATATCTATCTAAGCCGTCGCCGGCACACTTCCAGCCAAAGTGATCTGGAATATGCATTTCCCGTTAACAATGGCAACTATTCGGTACGGCTGCATTTTTCTGAAAACTACGACGGAACCTTTGGCTTCGGAAAGCGCGTTTTTGACATTTTCGCGGAAGACAAAATCAGAAAAAACGATTTTGATGTTTATAGCAAAGCCGGCTCCGGTTACACCGCAGTGAATGAAACCATAAGCAATATTAATGTTGAAGATGGAACACTGAATATTCGCTTTCTGGATCAAAAATCCACGGCATTTGTTTCTGCGATCGAGGTGATCGCAAACGAAGAGGTGTCCACTGGAGGAGACACCAACAACGGAAGCTCCAAAATTGAAGCAATATACCGGGTCAATGCCGGTGGTACTACCTATAAAGATGGCGCTGGTAACACGTGGAGCGCAGACGCTCACTTCAACGCTGGAAAAACCGCATCCAATCCTAATCAAGCAATTGCCAAGACTTCGGATGATACAATTTATCAATCACGCCGACGAAATTCTGCCGGCGATCCAAACCTGGTATATTCATTCCCGGTTGATGCAGGTGAGTACTCAGTAAATTTACATTTTTCTGAGAACTACAGTGGCACATTTAAAAATGGCGCCCGCGTATTCGATGTCTACTCAGAAGGAAACAAAATTGTAGACAGTCTCGATGTATTCGCAGCAACAGGAAAAGGCAACACCGCTTTGGTTCGTAATATTCCGAGTATCAAAGTCAGTGACGGCTATCTGACTCTACGATTCACTGACACCAAGTCCACTGCCTTTATCTCCGGCATCGAAGTCATGAAGATTTCTGCCGCAAGCACCGGCAACAATAGTGGTGATAGCACAGGAGCCGGAAACACCGGCAACGCGACTCCACTCGCATTCACAGCCCAGCCGAGCAATGAAATTGTGAACCCGGGTCGTAGCGTTACTTTGAGCGTGTCTGCAAAAGGCCCCGCTTCACTGAACTACCAGTGGTATTTCAAGGGTGGAAAAATATCAGGCGCGAACAACTCGGATCTGAAACTGACATCCGTAACCAGTAACAATGCGGGTCAATACTACTGCGTCGTCACCAGTAACGGGAAATCCGTTACGTCTAATACGGTAAAACTCATCGTTGCCGGCACCAGCCCCGTGGAAGTAAAAAACGACGCCACTATTAGCTGGGCAGCCCCCGCCAAGCGCGCCAACGGAAAAGCGTTACCGAAAAGTGAAATTTCACAATATGAAATTTTTCATGGCGTCGGAAGCGCGGGCAACATGACCTATGCAGAGACAGTACCGGGTACGCAGCTGAAGTATGAGTTCAAAAGCCTGGACAAAGGAACCCACTACTTCGCGGTCCAAACGGTTGACCATAACGGTGTCCGTAGTAAGCAATCGCAACCCATCCAGGTTGTTATAAAGTAGTAGAACCCACACTCTGGAGCGCGGCCGGCAGATCGGGAAAACAGCCCCCGACCTACCGGCCGCTTTTTTCGTTTCCTATTAACCTTTCCGGCCCACCCGCAAATCTTTTTCAGCGCCTTCCCAGGCACACCAGACCCACCGCAAAAAATATGGCACTATTGAGACTTATGTCTGACCAAGGAATTCGCCATGCTGAACGACCATCCGATCTCACTGCCCAATCAATTTGCTCCACTGCCTAATACGTTGGCAAGCGGAATGCCAAGCGAACAAGACTTTGGAGATGCCGCTAAAAAAGGCATCAAGACGGTAGTTAATCTGTGCCCGCTGAACGAGACCCCTCCCAGCGAGCCCGCTGTGGTTGAGGGGCTGGGTATGCGTTATGTCAATATTCCCGTAAGCGGACCACAGGATCTGAACCGCGCCAATGCTCAGCAGCTGGCAGACGCGATGGCGGAAAGCGACACCCAGCCTGTGCTGGTTCACTGCCGTAGCTCCAACCGGGTCGGAGCACTACTCGCGCTGAAGGCATTCTGGATTGACAGCCAAACACCGCAGCACGCGATTGAGTTAGGTCGCGCTGCCGGGCTTTTGAATCTGGAGCCGGTTGTGCTTCAGCTCATGAACCCGTAACTCACACTCGTAACGGGCTTTGCAATGCTGGCTATTTCATTAGGAATTTTAGTCGGCCTGGTTTTGGGCCTGACCGGCGCCGGAGGGTCTGTATTAGCCGTGCCTCTTTTGATATGGGGCATGGGCTGGAGCTTACCTCAAGCAATCCCGACCGCATTAATTGCTGTTGCTTTGGCTGCATTTGTGGGCACTGCAACAGCCTGGCCGCAGGGCATTGTTCGATACCGTGCAGCAATCACCATGGCCTCAACCAGCATACTGACAGCTCCTCTGGGCTTGTATACCGCCAGCAGACTTCCGGTCAGCCGCCTCCATATCATTTTTGCATTGGTGTTAGTGGTGGTGAGTATCCGCATGATTTTGCAGGCACGAACGGCGCCTGAAGAAACCCGGGTGGTGCTGGCCGGAATGAAAACCGATAAAGAAGATCCGACCGAACCGGTCTGCCGCATGAATCCGCTAACCGGACAACTGAAATGGACGCGCCCCTGCGCCCTGGCGATTTCCGGTAGCGGGCTGCTGACCGGTTTTCTATCGGGGCTACTGGGCGTGGGCGGGGGGTTCATTATCGTACCCATGTTGCGGGCAATGACCGACCTGTCCTTTCATGCCGCTGTAGCCACCTCATTGATGGCTATTACCATTACCAGCCTGGCAACGGTAGGCATCGCTGCGTATCAGGGTCAGGCGCTGCCCTGGCACGTTGCCGCACCTTTCGCAGCAGGCGCACTGGCAGGCATGCTGGCGGGACGCCTTTTTGCCGGCAAACTGGCAGGGCCGAGCTTACAGCTAGGATTTGCCGGACTGATGCTGATCATCAGTGGCAGCATGCTGGTGCAAACACTCGTTTAAGACCCATCATCACCGGTGCAGACGGCGTTACAGGTCAGAACGGATTGCGCAGAATAATGGTTTCAACTCGGTCCGGGCCAGTGGAAATAATATCGATCGGCGCGCCAACAGCGGATTCCAGTTTTTTAACATAGGCAATTGCATTTGCGGGTAAGTCCTCCAGGGACTGAACCCCGTAGGTCGACTCGCTCCAGCCCGGCACCTCTTCATAAACCGGCTGAATGCCGTCATAGTCTGCCGCGTCCACTGGAAACGCGTCCAGCATCTTCCCCTGCGCGTCTTCATAACCAACGCATATACGAATTGTGTCCAGCCCATCAAGAACATCCAGCTTGGTCAGGCATAAACCGGAAACCGAATTAATCAACATGGATCGGCGCAAGGCCACAGCATCGAACCAACCACAGCGGCGGGTACGCCCGGTGGTGGTGCCGAACTCATGCCCTTTTTCCCGCAGGTGATCACCCACGTCATTAAACAATTCTGTGGGAAACGGACCCGATCCCACACGCGTGGTATAAGCCTTGGTAATGCCCAGCACGTAATCCAGGTAAAGAGGGCCAAAACCGGAACCGGTGGCAGTACCACCCGCACTGGTATTCGAAGACGTCACAAACGGATAGGTCCCGTGGTCAATATCCAGCAACGTGCCCTGCGCGCCTTCAAACATGATATTGTCACCGGCCAACCGGTGTTGATGCAGGATCTCGGTCACATCGGCCACCATCGGCTTCAACTGCTCACACATTTCCAGTGTTTCTTCTAGCAGTTTTTGGAAGTCCAATGCTTCTGCTTTGTAGTAATGCTTAAGGGCAAAGTTGTGGTAATCCAATACTTCACCCAGCTTGGCAGCAAACCGCTCACGGTGAAAAATATCCCCCAAACGCAGCCCGCGCCGGGCTACCTTGTCTTCATAAGCCGGGCCGATACCGCGCCCGGTGGTGCCAATTGCCGCTTTTCCTCGCGCCACTTCACGGGCTTTATCCAACGCGACATGGTACGGCAAAATCAGTGGGCAGGCCGGGCTTAACCGCAATCGGTCACGAACCGGTACGCCGCGCTCTTCCAACATCGTCATTTCTCTGATGAGTGCATCCGGAGCCAGAACGACGCCGTTACCGATCAGACAATGCACGTTCTCTCGCAAAATGCCCGAGGGAATTAAATGCAACGCCGTTTTTACTCCGTCAATCACCAGAGTATGACCGGCGTTGTGTCCGCCCTGAAAGCGCACCACGCAAGCCACTCGATCAGTCAGCAGATCGACGATCTTGCCTTTGCCTTCATCACCCCATTGGGTTCCCAGAATTACGACGCTCTTGCCCATTACTATTGTCTCTACTAGAACAAATTAAGATTCGGATACTGCTACCGCGGTCCACACAGAGCCGGATAACACCAATTGTTGGTCACACCCCGATGCGCGGGCCGTCTGCCCTTCATCCAGTGCCTGTACGACAATATTGCCCGCTGCCCGTGAAGACTGTATCGCCTGCTGCAACGAAGCATCGTTTGAGTAAGGTGCAAACACCCGATTGCCTGCGGGTTGATGTGCGACACGTTGCACTAACTGAGCCAGGTCAGTACTGAACCCGGTAGCTGGCCGGGCGCGACCGAAAACTTCACCGATATGGTCATAGCGCCCGCCATTTGCGATCGCCTGCCCCATACCGGGCACATAGGCGCTGAACACCGGGCCGGTGTGGTAGTGATAACCACGTAACTCACCCAGATCGAAATACAAATTAACATCTCTGTGCTGCTGTAAAAGCACCGCAGAAATATTCCGCAGATCCCGCAATGCAGACTGCACTGCATCCGGTGCATTTTTCAAGAGTTCACCGGCATCCGACAACACAGAGTGATCGCCGGCCAGGGTAATCAAGCCCCGCAGCATCGCTATCAGATTCTTGCTGTGCACTTTTTCCGCCAGGAACTGATCCAGCTCGGAAACCGCTTTACGCTGAAAAATTTCGAACAGCTGATCTTCCTGGTCTTGACTCAATCCGGCTTCTGCCACCAGAGCCCGATAGATAGCAACATGCCCCAAATCGAGATGGATCTGCTGGCACCCCCCCACACTGAGGGTTTCCAGCATTAAACCGATCACCTCAATATCGCTGGCGATGCCGTCATGGCCATAGATTTCGGCGCCGATCTGAATCAGGCTTCGGCTCGCCATCAGATTATCCGGTTTTGCGTGCAACACATGCCCCGCATAACACAGCCGGGTAACCCCCTCCCGCTTCAAAGTATGAGCGTCGATACGGGCTACTTGCGTGGTCATATCCGCACGCACGCCCATCAGGCGGCCCGTTAGCTGGTCGGTTAATTTGAAGGTTTGCAAAGCCAGATCATTGCCGGCACCGGTCAACAGGGATTCCAGATACTCTACCAGCGGCGGAAACACTTGCTCGTAACCCCAGACACGATAGAGATCCAGCAGATCCCGGCGCAACTGTTCCAGTTTGGCTGCCTGAGGAGGCAGGATTTCATCGATCCCGTCAGGGAGTAACCATCGGTCTGCAGTGGACATATTGTTTCGCTGTTAGGTCTTTGGCACACACAAAAAAACCGGGGGAATGCCCCGGTTTCCTTATCATAACACGCATCCAATGTCGGAGTTAAAGATTAATTGGACCCGACTGCGTGTTTACTCTTTTTTCATATACTCGAAAAACTCCCCTTCCGGACTCACCAGAATCAGATCGTCTTTACTACTGAATACACCCCGGTAGGCGTCCATGGATCTGGAAAACGCAAAGAAATCAGGGTCTTTATTGTAGGCTTTGGCGTAGATGGTAGCCGCTTCCGCGTCACCGGCACCGCGTAGCTCTTCCGCCTGACGGTAGGCACCAGCAATAATCTCGGTGCGTTCACGATCCGCTGCTGCTTTTATGCCTTCCGCCAGCTCATTACCACGGGCACGATGACTACGCGCTTCCCGCTCCCGCTCAGCCCGCATCCGGTCATACACCGATCCGCTCACCGCTGCCGGCAGCTCGATCCGCTTGACCCGGATCTCAACCACGTCAATTCCCAGATTTTCCTTCGCTTTTTTGTCGATTGACTCGGTCAGATCCACAACCAGCTCTTCGCGTTCACCGGCGACCACTTCGTACACGGTGCGCTCACCAAACTGATTACGCAGCCCCTCATTAACACGTGGCCCCAACAGCAGATTCACACGCTGCTCCAAACCGCCACCGGTCGCAATAAAGAACTGTTTCACATCCTGAATTCGCCACATGACATAGGAATCCACGATCAGACGCTTTTTCTCCTGGGTCAGATACTCTTCCTGACGCATTTCCATAACGCGAATGCGGCCATCAAATACTCTGGGCTCATGGATCAACGGCATTTTAAAGTGCAGCCCGGGCTTGAGGTCTTCCCGTACCACTTCACCAAACTTCAGCAAAACACCGCGCTCACTTTCCTTCACTGTAAATAAAGTGCCGGAAACCAAAAGCGCAATCAAAGCCAGGACTAATAACAATGTCATACTCTTATTATTCATTACCGGCCCTCCCATCGGTTTTCACGGGACTGGCGCAAGCGCTCCAAGCCTCGCACCGTATCCGCAGGTTTCTGACGACTGCTGGATGCGGACTGTTGTGCAGAGCTATCGCCGGATGTTGCCTTGCCGGAGCCACGCTTGTTTTGTTCCAGAATTTTATCAATGGGCAGATACACCATGTTGTTTCCACCCTGCGTATCCATCAGCACTTTGGATGTGTTACCCAACACCTGCTCCATGGATTCAATATACATACGACGCCGAGTCACCTCAGGCGCTAATTTATAGGCTGAATACAGGTTGTCGAAGCGATTGGCCTGACCCTTGGCACGCTCCACCACCTCGGCTTTATAAGCGTTGGCCTCTTCAATCATGCGCTGACCGTCACCTCGTGCTTCCGGTACGATTTGGTTGGCGTAAGCCTGCGCTTCGTTCTTGACCCGCTCTTCGTCTTCTTTCGCTTTAATAACATCATCAAAAGCGGCTTTGACATCTTTTGGCGGATGCGCATCTTCGATGTTGAGCTTGTCGACTTTGAGCCCGGTTTTGTAGCGATCCAGATACTCTTGCAGACGTTGATGCACTTCTACTGCGATGGCCTCACGGCCATCCGTCAGCACACGATCCATTTCGCTGCCACCGACCACATGCCTTAATGCGGATTCGACCGAATTGCGCAAAGAATCAATGGGATTGCTGGATTCGAGGAAAAAGGCTTTGGAGTCCGTCACCACGTATTGAACCTGAAGATCGATATCCACGATGTTTTGATCTTCGGTCAGCATGGTCGCCCGCACCGGCATGGTTTCACGCTGATTCACATCCACTTTATGGACAATATCAATGCCCCAGGGATTCCAATGTAAACCGGCGTTGACGGTGTCGTGGTATTTACCAAAACGCAGCACCACCGCTTCTTCTGCCTGCTCGACCCGATACAGCCCAGCGACAAACCAGATGACCAATGCAATGGCGATGATCAATCCCAGCAACCCAAATCCACCGCTGTCTTTGCCTGAGCCGCCACCCATCATGCCGCCAAAGCGATCCTGCAACTTTTTAATTACGTCATCCAGATCCGACTGCCCGCGACCATCGCGACCTCGCCATGGATCTTGATTATTGCGCCCGCCACCGGGCTCATTCCAAGCCATATAGTGCTCCGTTTTCGTTTTTTAGCTGGGGAAATGTTATTGCATCTCAAAACGTTATAGTAGGTTTATTATTCCGGATAGAGTTAATTTCGCAACTCTGCTCCGTCCTGCGCCATCATTTCTTCATTAAGGTCAAAGCGCTTTAACATTTGCGCCCACGCTTTTCGTGGCATTCTTACCTGCAACAGCGTGTTACCGGCCACATCGGCTGTTTCACCCTGCACGGCTTTCAAGCCATAACAATGTGCACGCACAGCGGATAAAGAAGGCGGCAGGCACAAAGTGCTCTCCACCATACTTTTGCCGAGGCGTTCATTCAACACCTGATGCAACATTTCAGTACCGGCACCCGTTTGCGCCGACAACCAGACCGCCCTGGCAATACCATCGTCATCCCGGTCGATGCGCGGCGCAAAATCCCCCATCAAATCGATTTTGTTATAAATCATCACATGAGGCACCTGATCTGCTTGTATTTCGTGCAGCACTTCGTTGACCTGGAAGATATTATCCTCCCGCTCATCAGAACACGCGTCTACGATATGCAGCAGAAAGTCCGCTTCCCGGCTTTCTTCCAGCGTGGCCCGGAAAGCCTCCACTAACTTGTGCGGCAAATGCCGGATAAAGCCCACCGTATCCGCCAGAATCACGGCCCCCAGGTCCGGCACCTCGATACGGCGCAATGTTGGATCCAGCGTTGCGAAAAGCTGATCGGCGGCATAGACATCCGCTTCAGTCAGACGGTTAAATAAGGTAGATTTGCCGGCGTTGGTATACCCGACCAACGACACAGTGGGCATTTCCGCCCGCTTACGCGCACGCCGCCCCTGATCACGCTGTTTACGTACCTTAACCAGCCGTTCGCGAATATGTTTTACCCGGGCCCGCAGTAACCGGCGGTCGGTTTCAAGCTGGGTTTCACCCGGCCCTCGTAAACCGATCCCGCCCTTTTGACGCTCCAAGTGCGTCCAGCCCCGCACCAGGCGGGTAGAAAGGTGCTCCAACTGGGCCAGCTCAACCTGCAGCTTGCCTTCATGAGTACGGGCGCGCTGCGCAAAGATATCCAGGATTAATCCGGTGCGGTCTAACACCCGGCAGCACAACTCTTTTTCCAGGTTGCGCTCCTGAGTGGGTCCCAGGGCGTGATTGAAAATAACAATATCGGCTTCAAATTCAGCTACCAGCTTGGCCAGCTCTTCCACTTTTCCGGTGCCGATAAAAAGACGGGGGTTAGGGGCCGACCGGGAAGCCTTGACAACACCAAGGCGCTGGGCACCGGCGGAGTCCACCAGCATCTCGAATTCCTGCAAGTCTTCACATTGGCTTTCCTGGGGGAATTCAATGTGCACCAGTACAGCCCGCTCTCCGCTTTGGGGGCGGTCAAATAACGATTCCATATACCAGTGTTCTGTTTTCCTGAAAGGTTGGCAGAGTCTTGCTCATCAAAAGAGACTCTGATAGCGGTATGGCGAAAAAATCACGCACGAAATCAAACTTGCCTGATGCGTTGGGGGCAACAGCCAAGTTTGATGATGTTACCGAAGGGAAAGGCAGGGAACAGCGCTTAAATATCGCTGTTGCCACCTTCAATACCATTGCCACGCTCGGTGGGCCCACCATGGGCGCGTGGATTTCTTGCTGGTACGACAGTCGAAATAGCGTGTTTATACACCATTTGATTAACTGTATTACGAAGCAAGACGACATACTGATCGAAGGATTCAACCTGGCCCTGTAATTTGATGCCATTTACCAGAAAGATAGAAACGGGGATCCGCTCCTTGCGTAGAGCGTTTAGAAAAGGGTCTTGTAGACTATGCCCTTTAGACATAAATAGTCTCCTTGTGTTGGCCCAAAATCGGGCTAAAAGATCAAAAAGCAAACATGCAAAACACGTTTAACGAGAAAACGTCGGCTTACATAGGATGTCGTTCAATAGCAGAATTTTCAAGACATTTTCGAATAATTCTGGATCAAGACTATCCAACCAATGTAAGTCGTTCCAACCCCGTAACCAAGTAATCTGCCGTTTCGCAAGCTGACGAGTTGCGATAATCCCTCGCTCCTCCATTTCAGCGTAGCTTAATTTACCATCCAGACAATCCCACATCTGACGATAACCGACTGCCCTCATTGAAGGCAGCTCCGGGTGCAGGTCACCACGATTATAAAGTGCCCTGACTTCCTCATGAAAACCTTGCGCCAACATCTCGCGAAAACGGACTTCGATGCGCTGATGCAAAACACTCCGCTGCAGAGGACAGACCGCTATATTGACCACCCTGTATGGGAATTGTTCCTGCGCCCCACCCCAGCTTTGGTCACCATTTTTGCCTTTCTGACCTTGCTGCCACTGGGTCAGCGTTCTCCCGGTAGCCCGGTATACTTCCAGCGCCCGCTGCAGTCGTTGCGGATCATTCGGGTGAATACGCGCTGCCGCTTGCGGATCGACCGCAACCAGCTCTTTGTGCATGGCTGCCCACCCCTGCTGTTGCGCTTGATCTAATAGCTGCTGCCGAATCTGCGGGTCTGCCGCCGGCAGCTCAGCAATACCTTGGTGCAGCACTTTGAAATACATCATGGTGCCGCCCACCAACAACGGAATTCGGCCCTGCTCCGTTATCTGTTGCATATCCTGCAACGCATCGCGGCGGAAATCCGCGGCAGAATAGGTTTCCGCCGGGTCTAAAAAACTGATTAAACGATGCGGTGCCGCAGCCAGGGTGCCCGCATCCGGTTTTGCGGTGCCGATGTCCATGCCTTTGTAAATCAAGGCGGAGTCTACACTGATGATGTCCATGGGAAAGTGCTTTACCAGCTCCACCGCCAGCGCGGTTTTACCGGACGCCGTCGGGCCCATCAAAAATATGCACGGCGGCTTCACTATTATCGCCCCCGCAAAAACAGTTTATCCAGTTCCGACAACGACATTTGCGTCCAAGTAGGCCGGCCATGATTACATTGGCCGCTGCGTTCAGTGACTTCCATATCGCGTAATAATGCGTTCATTTCGGGTAGTGTGAGTTTGCGATTCGCCCGGACTGAGCCATGGCACGCCATAGTAGAGAGCAGCTCGTTAAGCGATTGCTCGACCCGGTCACTGCTGCCATGGGTCACAATATCCGACAGCACATCCCGCACCAGGGTTTCGACGTCGGCATCCCGCAACAAAATAGGAACCTCGCGCACTAATAAGGTTTCCGGCCCCATGCGTTGGATCAAAAACCCTAATTTCTGAAACAGCCCAAGGTGTTCCTCTGCGAAGTCCGCTTCGCGACTGCTGACCGCCATACTCAGCGGAACCAATAATGGTTGTGAACGGATTTTCTCATCCTGCCAACTGGATTTAAGACGTTCATAGGTGATGCGTTCGTGAGCCGCGTGCATATCAACCACCACCAATCCATGCTGGTTCTGCGACAGAATATAAATTCCGTGCAATTGCGCAATGGCAAATCCCAATGGTGGTGTTTCGCCTGCCTCATGCTCCACCATCGGGCTAGCTGATTTGGCTGGCGTATGCAGATCGGCGTAGACCTGCATGGTGTCCGCCACCTGGCGTTCGCCGAAAGTGGATTTGGGTTGAGTGAATTGCAAATTGTTCTGGTGGCGGAATTCTCCAGACCCGACCGCCAAACCCGGCGACGCATTGAACGGATGCAAGGCCGACGGCGCAGCTGCAGCGGAGGCCGGATTAAAACCGGAATCGGTCCTCGTCTGATTTACCGGCTGACTGTCCGCAGGGGACATTTCCGCAATGGCCCGGTGCAAACTGCGATACAAAAAATCGTGAACCTGCCGGCTTTCGCGAAACCGCACTTCGTGTTTGGTGGGATGCACATTGACATCCACCCCTTTTGGATCGAGTTCCAGATACAGCACAAACGCCGCATGCCGACCGTGATACATGACATCACGATAAGCCTGCCGCACCGCGTGATTAACGACTTTGTCCTTTACGCTGCGGCCATTCACAAAAAAATACTGCAGGTCGGCCTGGCTGCGGGAAAACGTCGGCAACCCCATCCAGCCCCACAACCTAAGTTCGTCCGTTTGCGTATCAATACGCACCGCACTTTCTATAAAATTAGGACCGCACAAAGTCGCCACCCGGCGATCCTGTTCTGCCTCGGTGGTGGCGGAACGCAGCGCATGCACCACCCGCTGATTATGGCGTAACGTAAATCCCACATCGAAATGGCTTAGCGCCAAACGTTTAACGATTTCTTCCAAATGGCTGAATTCGGTTTTTTCGGTACGCAGGAATTTGCGTCGGGCCGGGGTATTAAAGAATAAATCCCTCACCTCGACCGTGGTACCCTGAGGATGGGCGGCTGGAAGCAAGACCGCCTCCATGTCCCGCCCTTCTGCCTGCACGCACCAACCTGCGCCGGATTCGTTATCGCTGGACGTCAGACTAAGGCGGGAGACCGAACTGATACTGGCCAAGGCTTCACCACGAAAGCCCAGTGTGGTCACCCCTTCCAGATCTTCCAGCTCGTGAATTTTACTGGTGGCGTGACGGGCTATGGTGAGCGGAAGGTCAGCTTCATTCACGCCCAGGCCGTTATCGCGAATGCGCAGTAACTTGACCCCGCCCTGCTCTACGTCCACATCCAACCGGGTAGCCTGGGCATCAAGACTGTTTTCAAGTAGCTCTTTCACCACCGAAGCCGGACGTTCTACTACCTCACCAGCGGCGATCTGGTTGGCTAATCGCGTCGTCAGACGAATAATTTTGCTCAAAGGAAAACCCACTTTGCTGCTATCAGGTGTGGTTTATCAGGAATTCGGAATCCGTAATACCTGACCGACGCGGATTACGTCGCTGTCATTGAGGTCATTATACTGCATTAAGGAAGCAAGATTGACCCTGTATCGCACCGCAATGGTGGATAGGGTTTCACCTGATGTGATGCGGTGCCTGGTCGCCTGCAAATGTTGTTTGCGCATTGCGATATAAGTACCGGGAGGGGGGTGTTGATCGAAATAGGCGATAATACCGCGACTGATGGCACGAGAGAGCTTCACCTGGTGATCTTTGGAACGCAGGTTATTTTCTTCGGCCGGGTTTGATATAAAGCCGGTTTCCACCAGAATCGATGGAATGTCCGGCGACTTCAACACCGCAAATCCGGCTTGCTCCAGATGGGGTTTATGGAGCCGGGTAACGGAACCCATCTCACGCAATACCAGCGAACCCACTTTGATGCTGTGCTCCATACTGCCTTCCATTGCCAAATCATAAATAACCGAGGTGACCATGACATCCGCATTGTCGATATTGACACCACCGATCGCATCGGACTGGTTTTCTTTTTCGGCTAACACGCGAGCCAGGGTACTGGTTGCTCCGCTGCGTGACAAAGCAAAAACCGACGCCCCTTTTGCGTTACGGTTACTGAAGGCATCTGCATGTATCGACACAAACAGATCCGAGTTGTATTTTTTACGCGCCGTATCACGCCGGGCGGCCAGTGGCAAAAAGTAATCTCCGTTCCGGATCAGCACCGGCTTAATTCCCTTCTCAGCCTGCAACACGTTATATAGACGCCTGGCGATTTGTAGCACAACGTCCTTTTCACGGGTTCCTTTCGCACCGATCGCGCCGGGGTCCTCACCGCCGTGGCCAGCATCAATGGCCACCACAATATCGCGGCCACCGGAAATGCCACTGTAGGATTTAGTAACCGTTGGTTTGGGTTTGGCTGCCGCTTGAGGTTTACCTGCGGCCGAATTGCCCGCCACTCTGCCGGAAAGGCTTTCCAGGTCAATCACGAGACGATTGCCATATTGGTCGCCCGGCTTGAGCAAAAAGCTTTTCGGATTCAGCTTGCGGTCAAGATCCAGCACCACCCGCAACGTCCCGTTCCCCTGTGGCGCACTGCGTACATTCACCAATGGCCCGCCTTTTATTTCCACCAGATCCAGGGCATTGGTTTTCTGCGCACCGGCAATATCAATCACCACACGATTGGGGTTTTCCAGGGTAAATAACTGGTGCTTGACCGGACCGGACAGATCGAACACCACGCGGGTGTTGTCCGGCGCGTTCCAGACCCGTACGCTGCTGATTTTCTCGGCTGCCGCAGCCCAGGGTGCCGTGATGATAAACCAAAGCACAACCGCTGCTTGCAACAGATTCTTAGATACCCCGTTCAATTTGTTCTCTAACCTCATGAGCTTCAACTACTTTCCCATTTCACTTTTTAGGCTTTTTTTTCCGTTTGGTCAAATTTTCGTTAATTCGCCTAACAAACTTTGCCCCCTCGCGGTGCCAAAACCCAGCTCCGCACGACGTGCCTTTCCGACCATTATCAGGTTGATGTTCAGGTCCGCCGGGGGGATGCCCGCGCCACCCCTTTGCGGCCACTCCACCAGACAAATCGCGTCGCCGTCAAAGTATTCCCGGATACCGATGTACTCCAACTCTTCCGGATCTTCCAGGCGGTAAAGATCGAAATGAAACACCGTCAATTCGCCCAGTTGGTATGGTTCAACCAGAGTATAGGTGGGGCTCTTAACCGCACCTGAATGGCCCAGAGCCTGGATAATGCCGCGGCTCAACGTCGTCTTGCCTGCCCCCAGATCCCCATGCAGATAGATCACACCGCCCTGGCGCAATACCTGCGCAAGGCGCTTACCCAGGGCAAGGGTGTCGGCTTCGTTGTTCAGATCCAGGATCATGGGAGGGGGCATCCTCAAACATCTCGTTTGCTATTCGACCAAATGGGATAGCCAGTTAGGCGAAAAGTTCGGCAGCCGGATATTGTGCTCGCTTTTGCCCCCTATCGTCCAGCCTGATTCACCAATCTGCGCAGATGTGGCATTAAATCGGTTGCCAATAACCCGCGCTGACCGGTTTGCTCGGTAGCCCGGTCTGCTGCCGCGCCGTGCACCCAAACTCCGCAAGCCGCTGCGTCACCCAACGCTAACCCCTGGGCTATCAAACCACCGATCACCCCACTCAACACATCCCCCATACCTCCGCTCGCCATGCCGGGATTACCGCTATTGCTGACAGAGACGTCGCCTTGCGGTGACGCTATCAGACTGCCCGCGCCTTTCAGCACCACGGCGGCGCTGTATTTCTGCTGCAGGCTTGATACCGCATCGAAACGGTTTTTCATCAAATCTTCAACCGAGCTGCCCAACAGGCGTGCCGCTTCCCCAGGATGCGGTGTTAACACCCAATTCACGCGCTGGCTCATCACGTCCGCTTGCTGGTGCCAGCTGGCCAATAGGTTTAGCCCATCCGCGTCCAGCACCAGAGGCTTATCGGTGGCCAAGGCCTGACGCAACAACTGCTGCCCCCAAGGCTGCTGGCCAATGCCGGGACCAATCACAATCACGTCGGCTTTTTCCAAATAAAGGGCAATATCCTCACCCTCGTCCACGCCGATCACCATACACTCAGGACGTCGCGCCAGTATCGGGGAAATATGCTGGGGGCGGGTCACCACGGAAATCAACCCAGCGCCAACCCTGCCCGCCGCTTCGGCGGCCATCGCCACTGCGCCCCCCATGCCTTTATCTCCCCCTATTACCAGCACATGACCGTTCTGGCCTTTATGAGCCAGCCGTGAGCGCGGCGGTAACCAGCGTTCAACATCGCGGCTACTGAGCAAGGTGGCGGAGGGTGCCACCTGTTGCAGCACCTCGTCGGGCACCTCCAACCCGGCGAACAGCAAGCTACCCACATAATCTGGCGCCTGCCCTGTTAACAGACCTTGCTTCATCGCAATAAAGGTAACGGTGGCTTGCGCTTTTGCAGTTGAGCCCAGGCAGGTTCCCGTATCGGCACACAGACCAGAGGGAATATCAACGGCCAGAATCGGGCAAGCGCTGTCATTCATAGCCACGATCGCCTGCGCGTAAAGTTCGCGCACAGATCCGGTCAGACCCGTGCCCAACAGCGCATCCACGACAACGTCCCCCCGGTAGGGCTTTTCCGGATCGAATGATTCAAAGGACGCACCGGCTTCCTTGGCATGGTTTAAGGCAATAAGCGCCTCCCCCTGTATTTTCTCGACATCGCCTACTTGGACACAATGGGCTTCGAAGCCTGCCTTTTCTGCCACCGCCGCAATAACATAGCCGTCGCCCCCGTTATTGCCGGTTCCGCAGAAAATGCACAACTCCCGCGCCTGCGGCCACAAATCCCGCAGCGCATCAAAGGCAGCCTGCCCCGCCCGGCTCATCAACTCAAAGCCCGCAATACCTTGCTCTTCAATTGCGATCCGATCCAATTCACGAACCCCAGCGGCATAATACAAATTCGCGGGCAATTCACTGGTATACTGTCTTGATTCGTTGGCCATCATGCACTCCATTTTTGGTGTAAGCTGAGCCTTCTTATACCACAGCTTAAATCACTTTCTTGTGACGCAGGTTTTTCGCGTTTGGACTATCAGCAACTCGTTAACAACATCAAACTCTGGGGCAGCGAACTCGGTTTTCAAAAAACCGCAATCGCCGATATACGGCTGGATCAGCACGAGCATTATTTTCAGAAATGGCTGGATCAGGGCTTTCACGGAGAGATGGAATATATGGCCCGCCACGGCACCAAACGCAGCCGCCCCCACGAACTGCAGCCAGACACGATCCGAGTTATCAGCGCACGTATGGACTATCTGGCAGCGGATACCGAACTGCTACAGATTCTGGAAGACCCTGATAAGGCGTATATTTCCCGCTATGCCTTGGGACGGGATTATCACAAGCTGATGCGCAAACGATTGACCCGGCTGGGTAAAAGGATTGAAGAGGAAATCGGCCCTTATGGTTACCGGGCGTTTGTGGACAGTGCACCCGTGCTGGAGAAAGCCCTGGCAGAAAAGGCCGGCTTAGGCTGGATTGGCAAGCATACGCTGCTGTTGGATCGCAGCGCCGGTTCGTGGTTTTTTCTTGGTGAAATCTATACCGATTTGCCACTGCCGGTGGATCAGCCTGTCACCCAACATTGCGGTAGCTGCTCGGCCTGTATTGATGTCTGTCCGACCCAGGCCATTGTGGCCCCCTATCAACTGGATGCGCGTAAATGCATCTCTTATCTGACCATAGAACTGCACGGCCCCATTCCGGAGGCGTACCGCAAGCCCATGGGAAACCGGGTATTCGGCTGTGATGACTGCCAGTTGGTATGCCCCTGGAACCGGTTTGCACAATTCACCGCTGAAGACGACTTTAACCCCCGCCACCGCTTGCAGAACAGTGACCTGGTGGAGCTGTTCTGCTGGGATGAACAAACCTATCTGGCGCGTACCGAAGGCTCACCAATCCGACGCATTGGATACGAACGATGGCTCAGAAACCTGGCCATCGGCTTGGGTAATGCCCCCACTTCTGAGGCGGTGCTGAAGGCGCTGCGCACCCGGACCAACTACCCATCCGCACTGGTGCAAGAGCATGTGCAATGGGCTCTGCAACAGCACAGAGCCCACTAATCCAAACGCGTTTGCAACTAACGATCAGGGCTGAATGAAGGTTTGCCGGTAATGTTTCAACTCAGCAATCGACTCGCGGATGTCATCCAGTGCCAGATGGGTGGCGGATTTTTTAAATCCATCCAACGCGTCCGGCTTCCAGCGCCGCGCCAGCTCTTTTAACGTACTGACATCCAGATTACGATAATGGAAGAACGCTTCCAGCCTGGGCATGTATCGATAAAGAAAGCGTCGGTCCTGACAAATACTATTACCGCACATGGGGGAAGCTCGCTCGTCCACCCACTGTGACAGGAACTCAATAGTAGCCAGCTGAGCCTGATCCTCACCGGTCTGACTCTGACGTACCCGCTCGGTAAGTCCGGATTTTCCGTGCTGTGTCGTACACCATTCATCCATGGCGGCCAGGGTATCGTCGCTTTGGTGCACGGCAAACACCGGACCTTCAGCCAGAATATTGAGGTCGGCATCGGTTACGATGGTCGCGATTTCGATTATGACATCCTGGTCCGGATCCAGCCCGGTCATCTCCAGATCCAGCCAAATCAGGTTGTTTTTGCGGTCGTTCATGACAATCCTTAACTTTGCTTCGTATTATTAACGTAGAATAGCGCAAGAATCCGATTGTGGACCGAATAGGGCAACATGAGCAAACGTAAACTAACCCGTCGTCAAAGCTGGCGCATAGAAAAAGTTCAGCAGGAAAAAGCGGACCGGATTGATAAGAAAGCCCGCAAGTTAAGTGATAGCGACGACCTGGGTGATGAAGAAGAAGGCCTGATTGTCAGCCATTTCGGCACACTGGTGGAAGTGGAACCACTGGCACCACCCACCGACCCCATCCGATGCCACTTTCGCACCAACCTGGGATCACTGGTCACCGGTGATCGCGTGGTCATGCGTCGTGGCCAATCCGGCTACGGTGTGATTGAAACTATCCTGCCGCGCACCAGCCTACTGTCACGCCCCGACCCACGGGGTAACCTCAAACCGGTGGCCGCCAATATCGATTTTATGATCCTGGTGGTCACACCGGAACCGGCGCCCTCTGGTGTGCTGATTGATCGCTATTTGGTGGCGGCGGAGCTGCAAAAAATCCCGATCAAAATCCTGCTCAATAAAACCGACCTGCTGAATGAAATGAACGAAGTGGCGATTGATGCGTTGTTAAATACCTACCGAGACATCGGATACCCGGTCATGGAATGCTCCGCCAAAACTGAACAAGGATTAGCAGAATTGCAATTGGAGCTGGATCAGAAAACCTCGGTCTTTGTCGGGCAATCGGGTGTCGGAAAAACCTCACTGGTAAACGCACTGCTACCCGGAGTCAACGCCAGGGTCGGTGCATTGTCCGAAGGCTCCAAACTGGGTAGACACACCACCACCAATGCCCGCTTGTTTCATTTTCCTTTTGGTGGCGATCTGATTGATTCGCCGGGGATCCGGGAGTTCGGACTCTGGCACCTGGACCCGGATAAAGTGATTGAGGGTTTTCGGGATTTTGATCCCTGGCGCTTTGAATGCCGGTTTCGGGATTGCCGGCATCTGCAGGAGCCGGGCTGTGCTCTGCATCAGGCGGTTGAGAACGGTAAAATAGAACGGCAACGGGTTGAGAATTACTTTTCGATTCGGGAGGCGCTGCTGGAGGGGCGGTAGGACGCTATTTGAAGGGCTGCACACTAGGCAAAGCTAACGGCTATAAACAAAATAGGCTGCATTCTCGCCCGCACCTGGGACCATTCCCGACACGCTCACTATTAACCTGTATAACTCACTAGGACTATTCACATCATCAATCCCTAGCAGAAACACTGCATATGATTTGGCACTGCCATTCCCGGAATCAACCGGGCTACGTTTCCATCTACCCACACGAGAAGGCCCGATCTCGAACCACTGCGGCTCTGTCACGATAGTATTCTTTAATTACAAGTGTAGAGGATTTTGACACACTGACTGTTGCGTGGAATGGATCTTCGATATCAGAAGTAGAGGAAGTATATGAAACAACTCTCAGGAAAGGTTGCCGTGATCACTGGCGCGGCGGGCGGTATCGGCAGCGCTCTGGCAATGGAGTTGGCCAATGCCGGAATGGACATCGTATTGGCTGATATCGACGTGCAAAGCATGGAAGATCTTGCTGAGAAAATCACATCATTGAACCAACGTTGCATTTGTTTCGAAACCAACGTCAGCGAGTTTAGACATATACAGAGACTACTGGACCACACTCTCGCTTCGCTCGGGGATTGCCACTTATTAATTAACAACGCCGGGATAATTCGGGCCGCCGGGCTTTTTAGTGTGGACTTTCAGCGCTGGCAGCAGGTAATCGACGTCAATCTCAATGGAGTTTTGTACGGAAGCAGGGTATTCGGAGAGTATTTCATTAGTAAAAAGGAAGGGCATATCGTCAATGTTTCATCGGCCGCGGCATTGTTTCCAATGCCCGGGATGACGATGTATACCACATCGAAGATTGCGGTCGAGAGCTTTACAATGCAATTACGTTGGGAGTTGCATCAAAAAGGCGTGGGTGTAACCCTGGCGCGCCCGGGCACTACCAAATCAAAGATCTATGAAGGCCCTCAGGTAGGGCTGCCGCGCGCACAGGCCAATCGTGTTACACAGATGGCACTGCGTCCGGAAGGTCTGGCGCGAAAAATACGCCGGGCAGTGCAACATAACCGCGCGCGGGTTAGCTCCGGGGCGGAAGTCTATCTCTTCGGTCTGCTTCGGCTTTTACCAATGTGGTTAAAGGATCCCATTGGTAAGCTTATCGCTCGAACAACATTAAAGATGCTGCCACAAAAGCAAATCGATTAGTCCCACTAGAAATACCGCCCCATCCTCTCTAAATCAATTTTTAAACGCATCATAAATTTCAAGACCAGGCAAAATTTCATAGCCACCAATATTGAGACCTGCAATGGATATGAGGGCTTGAACGCCATCGCCACGCTGTTTATTTCTTTATAAACCGCTATGGACCGGTGGCCGGTCAGGCCACTCGGTCGACAGAGTGCTGCCTGACAGTATCTCTCGTCACGGAGGCACTTTCAGCCTCTGCTTCGACCGATGCGGGCCGCGATATTTGCGCCTGACCCAACAGCATGTTCATCGTTTTCGCGATGATTCTTGCGTCGTTCAATGCACGATGCGACCTGAGTCCTGTCGCTTCTATTATTTTGCTTTTGTGCTGCGTCCAATCGGATAGCTGGTGTTCTTTTAGCACCATTTCAATCGGGCTGCACTTAAATGCTGGATAAACACCCGCCTGACCAAACAGCGTTAAGATCCAGGGCAAATCTCGTGTCCAACAGTCTGAATACAACGTTTCTCCGCGGCAGAAGTCGTTTAACTCGGCACACACATCGTGGACACTTAACCCGTAAGTCTCCAGAGCCTCGCAATTAATGCCGTGCATCGCTTCTGCTTCTTTACACCAGTGCTTCCACTCTGGTGCCGGCTTAATCAATGCCTGATATTCGCGACCGCTGGCCATTACAACACCCACTTCGATCGGATAGCTGTCGCTGCCTAATCCCGATGCTTCTATGTCCAGCACATTGCAACGAACGCGCCTGCGTCTTCGGGAGAAAATTCTTTGGTTCATTATGAATAGTCCTTTACCGTTCTAAAAAACAACTTCATTGAGCGCCTTTCCCTGCCCCACGCTTAAGCACGATCCCTGCCAATTTCCTTATTAAAACGGTCGAGATTGCAGCCCGCTTAGCGGCACCCCGCACTGCATGGGCTTTAGCTGAAAACGGGTGGAAGTGGGCCTGCCAACCTGCGCTGGCACGTTGTACTGCGACTTGACAGAGTATGCAAACATTACAAACGCTTATGTAACAAATTAATATGACAACTTCCGCATTCTGCTGGGAGCCGGAAGTCCTCAACTTAAGCACCTGTTTTACTGATCTATACTTTGGCAAGCTCACTCAACGTGAGCTACCGGAAAATCACTATCTGACGCCCTAGTTGGTTTCATGTTATCTTTTCGCGCTGCCCAATAAGAATAATTCCGCTTAGGTGAGGCCTTTGCTCGTATGAACGTATTTTGGATACTGTTGCTGCCCCTGGCAGGCATCTTGTTGCCTGTGCTGTTTGCCAGGTTCGGTCGCACTGTGAGTGCCTGGTTGACGGCGTTGATGCCGGCTTTGGCTCTGGGAATTTTGCTGCAGCACGCGACTGAGGTGTTTTCCGGCGAAGTATCGGTGTTCTCGATCCCCTGGGTACCGCTATTGGGCTTGAATCTTTCCCTGCATCTGGATGGGCTGGCGTTTCTGTTCTGTCTGCTGATCCTGGGAATCGGTCTGCTGATTATTTTGTATGCGCGCTACTACCTCTCCGAGTCCGATAATATGGCGCTGTTTTATGCCTATTTATTGTTCTTTATGTCCGCCATGCTGGGAGTGGTGCTGTCCGCCAACCTGTTGCAGTTGTGGTTGTTTTGGGAGCTGACCAGCATCAGCTCGTTCCTGCTGATCAGTTTCTGGTGGCATAAGAGTGAAGCCCGTAAAGGGGCGCGCATGGCGTTAACCGTTACCGGTGCTGGCGGCCTGGCGCTGCTGGGGGCATTGTTAATGATCGGGCATGTGGCCGGCACCTATGAATTACGGGAAATTCTTGCCATGGGTGATGTACTGCGCAATAGCGAGCACTACCCGGTGATTCTGACACTGTTTTTGCTGGGCGCGTTTACCAAGTCGGCGCAGTTTCCGTTCCAGTTCTGGCTGCCCCACGCCATGGCGGCCCCCACCCCCGTGTCGGCCTATTTGCATTCCGCCACGATGGTGAAAGCCGGTGTGTTCTTGCTGGCACGCTTTTATCCTGTGCTGGCCGATACCGAAGCCTGGTTTGTGGCGGTGTCGCTGACCGGTATGGCAACCATGTTATTGGGCGCCTATATCGCCCTGTTCAAGCACGACCTGAAAGGCTTGTTGGCCTATTCCACGGTCAGCCATCTGGGGCTGATCACCTTGTTATTCGGCTTGGGCACGCGACTGGCTGCCGTCGCCGCCGTGTTCCATATTATTAACCACGCTGTGTTCAAGGCTTCCTTGTTTATGGCCGCCGGCATTATTGACCATGAGTCGGGCACGCGGGATATGCGCAAATTAAACGGACTATGGAAATACATGCCCTATACGGCCACCCTGGCGATGGTGGCCGCTTCCTCCATGGCCGGCGTTCCGTTACTGAACGGATTCCTTTCCAAAGAAATGCTTTTCACCGAAACCCTGAACCAGTCCACGCTGGGCGCACTTTCCTGGTGGATCCCCTTGCTGACGACAGCCGGTGGCGCGTTTGCCGTAGCCTATTCCCTGCGTTTTATGCACGACGTATTCTTTAATGGCGAGCCTATCGATTTACCAAAAACCCCCCATGAGCCGCCACGCTATATGCGGGTACCGGTTGAAGTGCTGGTGGTGGTGTGTTTACTGGTGGGGATTTTTCCGCATTTTATGGTGGGTGACCTGTTGGCTGCGGCATCCGCTGCGGTGTTACAAGCGGATTTGCCGGTCTTCAGCCTGGCGATCTGGCACGGTTTTAATTTTCCCCTGTTGATGAGCGCATTGGCGGTATTAGGCGGCCTGACTTTATATATCAACCGCCGCCATCTATTCGGTTTTCAGATGCAGTTCGCCGACCGGGATGCCAAGTACATGTTCGAAGAACAAGTGCAAAAACTGATTGCCCGGGTAACCACGCTGCATAAATGGCTGGACAACGGTTCATTACAACGCTCTATGTTTTTGTTGATACTGCTGGCGCTGGTTGTAAGCGCAGCCCCCTTGTTCGATCTGCTGGACGCCATCGGAACCCACCCCCAATTGCCAATTAACTGGGTGGTGGGGTTCTGTGCCGGCTTGATGGTTGCGGCGACGTTCGTCACCTTGTGGTGGAGCCATTTACGACTGGTCGCCCTGATTGCCTTGTCTGTCGTAGGTTTGATTGTATCCATCGCATTCGCCTATTTTTCGGCACCGGACCTGGCCCTGACCCAGCTCTCTGTGGAAGTCGTGACCATCCTATTATTTCTGTTGGCCCTGTTCTTTTTGCCGCAAAAAAGTCCCGTCATTGACAGCAATCTGACTACCATTGTCCGCGACTTCAGCGTGGCGGCCCTGTTTGGCAGCGTCATCGGCACTATCTGCTATGCCATGTTGACCCGGCCATTGGACAGCATTTCAGATTACTTCGTCGCAAACAGTAAATCCGGCGGTGGCGGGACCAATGTGGTGAATGTGATTCTGGTGGATTTTCGCGGTTTTGATACGTTGGGTGAAATCACCGTGCTGGGCATCGCCGCCCTGGGCATTTATAAGTTGCTGGCACAAATCCTGTTGTATATGCCCTCCGCGGATAATAAAGGCTATCGCTGGTCTAAGGAACGCCACCCCTTCCTCTTGGCCGTGGTCTCGCAGAGCTTGTTACCACTGGCGTTACTGGTGTCCGCCTATATTTTCCTGCGCGGTCATAACATGCCGGGGGGTGGTTTCATTGCCGGCCTGATCACCGCCATTGCCCTGATCCAGCAATACGTAGCTCATGGCGTAGTGTGGATGAAGGAGCGTATGCCCATCAATTATCTGGGTCTGATTGCCAGCGGCTTGTTTATCGCCACTCTGTCCGGGCTGGGGAGCTGGGCTTTTGGCCGCAACTTCCTGACCACCTGGTTTGATCATTATCACCTGCCGCTGGTCGGTGAGTTTGAACTGGCCAGTGCCATGGTGTTTGATTTCGGAGTGTATCTGACGGTGATCGGCGCGACACTGCTGATCCTGGCTAATTTGGGTAAACTCACCACCAGTGAGCGCCTCAAGGCAGGAGATGACTGATGGAATTTACTTTTGCCATGAGCGTGGGCGTGCTAACCACAGCCGGTATTTATTTGATGTTACGGGCACAAACTTTTCCGGTGATTCTGGGGCTGACATTATTATCCTACGCAGTGAATCTGTTTCTATTCGCCAGCGGGCGTTTAACCGTAAACGGAGCGGCCATCGTTGGCCACAGCCAGGCTTATGCCGACCCATTACCACAGGCACTGGTCCTGACTGCCATCGTGATCGGTTTTGCCATGACCGCCTTCGTGCTGATATTGGCGATCCGGGCACGCTCGGATCTGGGCAACGATCACGTGGACGGACGCGAACTGCCACCGGAACGCAGTGCGATGGAAGATGCACTGGCAAACCGCATTGAAAAGAATCAGGCCCGGCAGAACCGATCCCGCAAGAAACCGGCGAACCACCAACAAGCCCAACAGAATAACGTAAAAAGGAAGCCCACCTGATGCTGCAGCATTTACCTGTACTGCCGCTATTAATCCCGCTACTGGCCGGCGTTTTAATGTTAATGCCGCCCATCGCCGGCACTCTGCAACGGCAGCGGGTGTTCGGCACGTTGGCGGCACTGCTGCAACTACTGGCAACGATCACGTTGCTGTGGCAAGTGAATCAGCACGGTCCGATCGTGTATGCCATGGGGGAATGGCAGCCACCGTTTGGCATTGTTTTGGTGGCTGATCGGCTGGCCACGTTAATGTCTGTGCTCACTGCCCTTTTGTTGCTGTGTGTGCAACTGTTCAGCTGCGCCGGTGAAGATCAGAAAGGTAAATTTTTGCACCCGTTGCTGATGTTTCAGGCGCTGGGCATCCAGGGCGCGTTCTTAACAGGTGACTTATTTAATCTGTTCGTGTTTTTCGAAGTGTTGCTGATTGCCTCATATGCCTTGCTGATCCACGGAGGTGGCCCACAGAAAACCCTTGCCAATGTTCATTATGTGACACTGAATCTGGCCGGCTCTGCGCTGTTCCTGTTTGCCCTGGGCATTATGTACGGCACGTTCGGCACCCTGAATATGGCCGATATGCAACTCCGTGCAGCGCATATTGTGAAGAGCGATGTACAACTGGCGGAATCCGGCGCCATGCTGCTACTGGTGGTGTTCGGCCTGAAATCCGCGATGATGCCGCTACACTTCTGGATGCCCAAAGCCTATTCGGTGGCACCGGCACCAGTCGCCGCGTTATTCGCCATTATGACCAAGGTCGGTATCTACAGCTTGTGGCGGGTTCACAGCACCATCTTCGGCGACGGTGCCGGGGAGCTGGCCAACATCGCTCAACCGTGGCTTTGGCCGCTGGCTTGGCTCACCATCGTGATCGGTATCATTGCGACTCTGGCCAGCAAAACCCTGCGTGAGCTGACTGCCAATATGGTCATTGTTTCGGTAGGCAGTCTGCTGCTGATGGTGACGCTGAACACCCGTGAAGCCACCGCCAGTGCTTTGTATTACCTGATCCATAGCACACTGGCAACGGCGCTGATGTTTTTGGTGGCCGGGCTGATCGTCAGCCAACGAGGTAAAGCGGAAGACCGCTTTGTGCAGGCACGCCCGGTCGCACAACCGGCGTTGCTGGGGCTCTTGTTTATGCTTGCTGCGCTGGCGCTGATCGGCATGCCGCCGATCTCCGGATTTATTGGCAAAGCACTGATGCTGAAGGCCGCGCTGGCCAGCCACCAAGCAGGCTGGATCTGGCCACCAATATTGCTGGCCAGTCTGGCTGCGTTGCTGATGTTAGCGCGTTCCGGCAGCACTTTGTTCTGGCGCACCCGGGGTGAGAATGCCGGAGAAGTGAAGGTACACCCCGCTCAATTAACGGCGGTGTGTTTACTGGTAATCACATTGCCGCTGATGGTGGTGTTCGCGGGCTGGATCACTGAATACACCCAGGCTGCCGCTCAGGACATGACACGCAGCCTGAGTGTGCCGCTGCGGATACCGGGAGACACTGATGCTTAAACGAATTTTCCCCATGCCGCTGCATACCCTGATTTTGATCGGGGTATGGATGCTGCTGAATGAATTCACCATGGGGCACTTGGTGCTGGGTTTGGTTCTGGCCACCATCATTCCGTGGGTAACAGCGCCCCTGAGTAATCCCCACCACCGAATTAAAAAACCGATTAAAGCCTTTCTTTACATCATTATGGTATTGGCTGACATTGTGGTCTCCAACTTTGAAGTGGCAGGGCGTATCCTGCGGCCCAACAGGCAGTTGCGTCCGGGATTAATCGCCCTGCCGCTGGATCTGACCGGCCAATTTCCTTTGGCGGTACTGGCCAGCACAATTTCACTCACTCCCGGCACAGTGAGCCTGGATTTCTCTGAAGATATGAAATGGTTATACATCCACGCATTGCATATGGATGATGAACAAAGCCTGATACAACGAATAAAATCACGCTACGAAACGCCGCTGAAGGAGATCTTCGCATGTTGAATACGGTTTTGCTGGTCGTGACCGTGATGGTCGGGCTGGCACTGGTACTCAATACAATACGTTTACTGGCCGGCCCTTCCACAGCCGATCGTATTCTGGCGCTGGATACGCTCTACATTAATAGTATCGCGTTAATTGTTTTGCTGGGGTTGTACTTTTCCAGTGACATGTATTTTGAATCCGCTCTGCTGATTGCCATGCTCGGGTTTGTCAGCACCGCCGCACTGGCCAAGTATCTGTTGCGTGGCGACATCATTGAATAAAGGGAAATAAACTATGTTGTTCTGGGTTGAACTGTTTGCCTCGTTTTTGTTGATAATGGGTGGCCTGTTTATTCTGATCGGTGCGTTGGGCATGGTGAAACTGCCGGACTTTTATACCCGTCTGCATGCGCCCACCAAAGCCACTACTCTGGGAATCGGCTGCATCCTGATTGCGTCCATGATATTGCATCCCTTGCAGGGGGCGGGCATTAGCATCCATGAACTGGTCATCAGCTTATTCCTTTTTATCACCGCGCCAGTGTCCGCTTATATGGTGGCCAAGGCCGCCTTCCAGCGACGCACCAAGCTAGTCGAGGGCACCCAAAACGCGGAAATGAGTAAAGATATTCTGGAACGGAGAGCACCCCAAGCACGCTAAAATACTTCGTCGTCCTGTGGGGGGTTTGCCTTCGGTTGAGCTGTAGCTTTGGGGTCTGCTGAGCCTGGATCCGGAAACAACAGGCCAGGGTCTGCGGACTGTTTGCGAGTCATCGTTTTCCGCAACCGTTCGAAGGCTTTCAATGCGTCGGCTTCACTTTCAATTTTATCAACTGTTTGTTCCGGAACAGGAATAACGTCCCCTTCCTGTTGTGCTTTCAGTTTTGCCTGAGACTTATCATTCATCACCAGAATAGTGATACGGCGGTTGATCGGATTGTCCGGGCGCCCCTTGTCATAAGGCACCGAAGAAGACAGACCCACCACCTGCGCCACCTTTGCTTCCTTGATTCCGTATCGCTGCAATGATCGCCGCACCGCATTAGCGCGATCTGCGGACAATTCCCAGTTGGAGTAATCCCAGGTTCCAGAAAATGTCATGGCATCGGTGTGGCCGGAAATACTCAATCGGTTCGGCACTCCGGTTAACGTTTCCGCCACCGCTTTCAGGATGCTGTTCATGTAGGGCTTGATAATGTCGCGGCCACTGTCGAACATCGGGCGCGCTTTGGCATCTACGATCTGGATTTGCAGTCCTTCCCGCGTCACATCCATAATGATCTGCTCTTTGTATTTACGCAGGTCCGGGTTGTTTTCAATCCGGGTTTCCAGGGTTTGTCTTAATTCCTGAAACTTCAGATTCTCAATTTCAGCGGCCAGATCCTGCACGGTTTCTTCGTCAAGCATCACGCCCTGATCCTGAATCCGGCTGTTCGGTGATTCCACATTGTTTTCACCGGAAAACTGATCGTCTTTCAGACCCCCACCCAAATCAATAACATAAGGGGAGCCGCCTTCTGTAAAAGCAGAAGGATCAGAAAAATAACCGGACAAGGCAATTTTTTCTTTGGGAGACGCCGCTTCCAAAAGCCACAACAGCAGGAAAAACGCCATCATGGCCGTGGCGAAATCCGCGAAGGCCACTTTCCAGGCCCCCCCGTGATGACCACCCTGAACTTTTCGGACTCGCTTTACGATAATGGGCCGGTCGTCGTTTTCAAATTCCATCAGCGACTCCGCAAATGCTCCTCGAGTTCACTGAAGCTGGGGCGCTCCGAAGAGAACAGGGTTTTGCGTCCGAACTCCACCGCCAGCTGCGGCGGTATGCCGTTGAGCATAGCCAGCAACGAGGTTTTTATGCAGTCCAGCGCTTTCACCCGCTCTTTGGCTGAGTGCGCCATTGCATCGCTCATCGGCCCGACGAACCCATAAGCCAGCAGCACCCCAAGAAAAGTTCCCACCAAAGCGGCCGCTACGTGCATACCCAATTCTTCCGGCGGGCCGCCCAGGGATTTCATGGTAATCACGATGCCCAATACCGCCGCCACTATACCGAATCCAGGCAACGCATCCGAAACCCGGCTAAGCGCATGGGCGGGATGTTCCGCTTCCTGAAAGCTGGTTTCAATATCCTGGTCCATCAGGGTTTCCAGCTCAAATGCGGACAGGTTGCCAGACGAAATAATCCGCAGGTAGTCACAGATAAACTCCAGCAAAATTGGCTCGCTGGTAACCCGGGGGTAACGCTCAAAAATGTCACTGGCTTTCGGGTCTTCCACATCTTCTTCGATGGACATCAGACCATTGCGGCGGGCTTTATTAAACAACTCGTACAACAACGATAGCAGGTCCATATACAGAACCCGCCCGTAGCGCCGTCCCAAAAACATCCGACCGACGTCATGAAAGACTTCTTTTACTACGTAAAACGGGTTGGAAACCACAAACGCACCAAACGCCGCACCGCCGATTATTAATAATTCGAATGGTTGCCAAAGTGTCGCCAACTCGCCGTGGGACAGCACAAATCCGCCCAAAACACTGCCGATAACAATTAAATATCCGAATAACTTACTCATATAAATACTAAGAGCCTGTAATCACTGATTGTTTTCCTGATCAATTGCGGAATGCGTCTATAGTTAAAAGTTAAGGACAGCTTTGCTGATTACACAAATTACTTAGGTTTTTAAGCTCTATGGCGAGCGCGTTTCAAGCCAAAGGTCTGCAATATTGGGTGTCTGAACTGGCGCAGGCCGTGCTGCCCATTTTGCCCGGCAGCGCCGTTGAAATCCGCCGCTTGCTGGAGCACCCGGATACTTCCCTAAATCAGATAGGCGACCTGGTAGCGCAAGACCCGGTATTGCGACTGCATGTACTGCGCGCCTGCAATAATCAGTTTGCAGAAAAGGCAGCCGGCACCCTGAGCAATCCACATCACTGCGTCTCTATGCTTGGAATGGATAATATCAGCGCTCTGGTCGATTCCCTGAAGCCCGACTGCGGTGCCAACAACCGTTTTGAGCCCCGCTATCTGCAAGCGATCATTCAAAGCAGTCACGCAGCCGAGCTGGCATTGAGCTGGCTTCCGTTCCGGCACCAGGGCAATGCCGATCAATTGGTTCTGGCGTGCCTGCTGTATGGCGTACCCGATTGGGCGATGTGGCGGGTGGCGAGCAATGAGGCGCGGATGATCGACGCGCTGGTGCAGCAACAACGTGTACCCGTTGAGGAAGCCGAACTGGCGGTTCTGGGATGCCAGCGCGCCGAGCTGGCGAAGGCGCTGGCACAACACTGGCATTTTTCCGACCAGGTATGCGGTGCCATTCACGGGGCACCGATCCCCTCGCCCGCGTTTTTGATGCGGTATGCGCGTTTGGCACAAAAGCATTCCAATGATGCGGCCTCGGTGCGTATGCCCAACAAAACCGAAGCCGGCTTGCTGGCGCATTCGCAAGGGTTCACAGTCCACCTCAGCAATACGCTGGCGCAACAGAGTGCCCGGAGTTGGTACTCCAAGCCCACCCTGCGTTGTCAGGCGATCGTCGCGGCCTATCTGGATCAACCTCTGGTTCGCATCCTGGAATTAACCAAATCCGTGGCGCTTGAGACGTCACGGCGATTCGCGATCGTTGGCGTCCAGAGCCCGGCAGAGGGTTTGCTATGGCCGCAGCCGAGCGCGCAACGTCGTCGCATCAAACCGAGTCAGATGGACGCTGCGGTTACCAAAATGGCGAGCATGCTGGGCCAGGGTTCCGTCCCAGCAAAGGCGCCAAAATCCGCGACACCGGCGCCACCAAGCCAGCGTCCTGACCCGCTCAATCAGCCCCGAGCAATTGGCATTAAAAGCGAAAAATTACCCGACGGACTGGATCATCACGCCATTCGGTCAGCGCCCAAACCCGCGGCGAAACCCGCGGCCGTCTTCCCCGGCTTTGTCTCGGCAGAAAAATATGCAGATTACGAAACGCTCATAAATAAGCTGCTGCACCAGCCCTCTGCCTTCAGCAGTGAGCAAGAGGCGTTACGCAGCATTACCGATTGCCTATATCGGTGCACCGAGTTAGAGAGAGTCGTAGTGGCTGTACTCAATCCAGAACGGTCCAAATTGGAAGCTTACTACGCCCAAGGCTGCTCCGAGGCACCTGCGCTGCAACGTTTCACCGTTCAACTTCAGCCGCCCAATCTATTCACTCAGCTGCTCAGGCAACCCGCTGCAACCTGGATCAGCCGGGAACGTCAGCAGCAGATCGAAGGCGTGATTCCCGGCCAGTTCAGACAAGCCAGCCAGTGCGAGGATTTTTTTCTGATGTCCGTATTCAATCAGCAAGGAGCCTATGGACTGTTTTACGCCGACCGGGGCTTGACGGACCGCATCGGTCTATCCGAGGCAGAATACAAGATTTTCAAATCCACCGGTGCACACTGCAGCAAATACCTGATGGCATTGCAACCGTAAACTCCTCCCCGCTCCTGCGGTCATCAAGGGGCAGCCCAATGTCTGGCATTCAGGCAGCCCCTTGAGTACACTCTCGCCATGGAATCGACAGCATACCCCTTAATGATAGAGCCCGAAGAACTGAACGCGTCGTTGGCCGACCCCAGCCTGTTAATTGTGGATTTGTGCCGCACGGAGCAGTATCACAGCGCCCACATTCCCGGGGCTGTTCATCTGCCCTTTATGCATTTAATGGGCGGTGAATTTCCTGCCCCCGGAAAGCTACCTCCGGTTGAAACTCTGGCAAAGGTGCTGGGCCGTATCGGCTTGCAGCCGCACAGTCACGTAGTGGCTTATGATGACGAGGGCGGCGGCTGGGCCGGTCGCCTGCTGTGGACTCTGGATGTGATCGGACATTCTGGCTGGTCTTACCTCAACGGCGGCTTGCATGCCTGGGCTCAAGCGAATTTACCGCTGGAAAACGAGATCCACACCGCGACAACCACAACGCCCGAGTTTTATTACCGGACCGGGGCGGTACCGGATAGCCCGCTGCTTAACAAGGAAGACATACTACTGCGCCTGGGCCAACCGGACTTTGTCATCTGGGATGCACGATCGGCGGAGGAGTATCTGGGCCTGCGACCCGGCGCCATGCAAAACGGCCATATTCCCGGGGCCGTGAATTATGAGTGGACCAGAGCCATGGATCATCAAAATGGCCTGCGTATCCGGCCCCGGCAATGGATCCTTGCGGAACTGGCGGAATTGGGGATTAGCGCCGACAAACACATTGTTACCCATTGCCAAAGCCACCACCGTTCTGCCTTCACCTACCTGCTGGGCAAAATTCTCGGCTTCCGAAGCATTCAGGCGTATCCCGGTTCCTGGTCAGAATGGGGCAACGACCCCGACATGCCGGTTGAAAGCACCTGACCTGATCCCCATTAATCTAACCGTAATTAATCACACCAAGAAGATGAGAAAGCCATGACTGCTTCTGCGCTGGACCGACTAAGAGTTTTGCCTCAATACTGCGTCCCCCAACACCTGCTGTCCAGGTTGGCCGGACTGGTGGCGGAATCCCGCTGGCCACTGATTAAGAATACCTTTATCGATTTTTTTCTGAACCAGTACGATATTGATATGAGCTTGGCGGCGGAGACGGACCCTCACGCCTACGCCACATTCAACGACTTTTTTACCCGCGCGTTGAGAGACGGCGTGCGCCCGATCGCCACGAACGGCATCGCCAGCCCTGCCGACGGCGCTTTTAGCCAACTGGGCACCATCGAAGACGAAATGATTTTTCAGGCCAAGGGGCACCACTATACGCTGACCCAATTACTGGGCGGGGACCCCGCTGCGGCGGCGCCGTTCCGCAACGGTGAATTTGCTACTGTTTATCTTTCACCAAAGGATTATCACCGGGTTCATATGCCCTACTCCGGCACCCTTACCAAAATGATTTATGTGCCGGGAAAACTGTTTTCAGTGAACACCATCACGGCTCAGCAGGTACCTGCCCTGTTCGCACGCAATGAGCGTGTAGTCGCCTTCTTCGATACGGAAATCGGCCCCATGGCTGTGGTGCTGGTGGGAGCGATGATTGTTGCCAGTATTGAAACCACCTGGGCAGGTCTGGTCACACCGCCAAAGCGCCGGATTCAAACCTTTGAATATACCGGTGAAAGGGTGCCCGTTACGATAAAAACCGGTGAAGAAATGGGCCGTTTCAAGCTGGGATCAACCGCGATTGTGTTGTTCGGGCCGGGGGTTGTGAAATGGAACGCGTCCTTAGGGGAGCAGGCACGGGTGTGTATGGGAGAGCAAATCGGAACCCTGGTTTAGTACTTGAGCCGGGCTCCGTTCCGCACTGCACAGGCCTGTGTTAAACGTATCGGATTGGTCAACAAACTTGCCGCTCCGATACGTTACTTCCGCTTCGGCAGCCTAAATTGCCAGAGAATCACTACGTCCAATAGCGTAATATTTAAAGCCGAACTCCTTGGTGTCCGCCGGACTGTAAAGGTTTCGCCCATCAACTATCACCGGATTTTTCAATTCCGACTTCAGCCATTTCAGATCCACAAAACGGAACGCTTTCCATTCGGTGCAAATCGCCAGCGCATCGGCGCCACTCACGGCATCATTACGCTGCTCGCACAACACCAGATCAGGCCGATCACCATATATACGACGACACTCTTTTGAAGCGACTGGATCGAAAGCCTGGATTTTCGCCCCGGCCGCCCACAATGCTTCCATTAAATCTCGGCTGGGGGCTTCGCGCATATCGTCGGTATCCGGCTTGAACGACAGCCCCCAAAGAGCGATGGTTTTACCGTTCAGATCACCGTTAAAGTGTTTGCTCAGTTTTTCGAACATGCTGCCTTTTTGACGGGTGTTTACGTTTTCCACCGCGTCCAGCAACTCCGGAACATAACCTACCGTCCGGGCCGTTTGCGCCAGGGCTTTTACGTCTTTCGGGAAGCACGATCCGCCGTAACCACAACCGGGATAGATGAACTGATAACCGATGCGGGGATCTGAACCAATCCCTTTTCGTACTTGCTCGATATCCACACCCAAACGCTCGGCCAGCTGCGACATTTCGTTCATAAAGCTGATTTTAGTGGCCAACATGGCATTGGCTGCGTATTTGGTCAGTTCTGCTGCCCGCACATCCATAAACATTAATTTGTCGTGGTTGCGAATATAAGGGCCATAACACACCCGCATAATATTCACGACACGGTCAGAGTCCGTTCCCACCACAATACGGGCGCCTTTGTTGAAATCTTCCAGCGCGCTGCCTTCTTTAAGGAACTCGGGGTTGGAGCACACATCGAATTCCAACGGTGAAGAGCGGGCCTCCAATTCTGCGGCTACTGCAGCTTTCACTTTATCCGCTGTACCTACCGGCACAGTGGACTTGTTCACAATCACTTTGTAGTCCTGCATGTTACGGCCAATGTTAGCCGCCACTTGCAATACGTATTGCAAATCTGCAGAACCATCTTCATCCGGAGGCGTGCCCACCGCGATGAAAATCAATTCGCCGTGTGCGACCGCTTCTTCCGTGGAGCTTGAAAAATTCAGGGTTCCGTCTTCAAAACAACGCTGCACAACCACGTCCAGGCCGGGCTCATGAATGGTCACAATCCCTTTTTTTAACGACTCGATTTTGGCAACATCCACATCCATACACAGTACGTTGTGGCCCACATCCGCCAAACTCGCCCCAGTCACTAAACCAACATACCCCGTACCAAACACAGTAATGTTCATACATCCTCGCTACTTTCTGTGTGCATTATCCAAACCATAGTTGAAAAATCGCGTCAATAGTAACTTGGAGACAGGCAATCCCCAAGCCTATCGCCGTTCATCGCGGATCAGCTCGCCCAATTTGGCCTCTAATCCATATCCTCAACGAATGGCTCCTCTGTCAGGCTCAACAATATTTCCTTCTTGAAGGTGGTAATAATAATGCGGTTCTGATCGAGCCGCTGAATACTCACCACATCATCCAGAGCGTCGTCGTCCGGTTCATTTTGCAGATTGGTCTCGTGGAAAGTTACCACCGAAGGGAATACGACCCGGCGCACCAAATTCTGCGTCTCAGGCCCGTCCATAAGCTCAACGAACAGCATCCGAACATCAATATCGTAAATTAAATTTCCAATATAGGGGGAGCAGTCCCCCAGCAATTGTTCCGTTAACTCCATAGCGGGCTTATTCCGTTTCTAATGAGGGGGGCTGAATACAACAACCAAGCTGGCTATTGTATGTTGTCACCCCCCTGATTCAAAGCGTCTTTCAGGCAGCATGTGTAAGCTTTTTGTAGTCTTCGAACAATTCTTCGAAACTATCAAACACGGTTTTCATCAACCGATCCATATTCGAAAAGCGCCCCTGCTGAACCTGCAGATTACTCTCGATACCACTGAGCAGACGGTTGTTCGGGGATATCCCCTTAATTTTCTCCGTTATCTCGGACAAAGGTACAATTATCGGGAATACATATTGATCCGCGTGATGTTTAAGCCGCTGCTCTAGCTGGGTTAGCGCATCCGGCGGCAGATCCAAACGGGTCAGTGCCGCGCTCAGCTGCATGGCCTGAAGCTCAGGCTCATGGGGGTCAAGCGGAAACTCCGCCATCACTTGCCCTAACTGCTTCAATATGGACATCGAAGGGATTAAATCCTGAATCGCATGGTCCAGTGCCGCGCCCATGCGCATCAGGGATTCCAGACGAGCACTTAGCTCCATCATCTGGTTCATTTTACCCATCAGCTGCGACATCTGGTCCGCAATATCTCCCGCCTCTTTTTCAATCACACCCAGTTGCGGCGATAGCAGGCTCAAGCGCCGTTCAACGTGATCGGGTACCCCCGCCGTCATTTCATAATCCGTGAGCCGGTTCACTGCTTTCTTGATCGTGATCATACGCTGGCTTACCGCCTCGACGTCTTTCATCATCATGTCGATCAAGGAAGAGGTCGCGACGGTGAAGACAAAGGTGGGACTGAGATAGCCACTGAGCCGCATGACCATCCTATATACCTGGTCGATCGGGTTCTTTAACGACCGCGCTGTTAAGCGCAGATCGGCAGCCGAACGCAACATCAGTACAACGGAGTCTCCGGTCAATTGCTCAGCCAAATCGCATTCACGAATCGTGATGTCATTCACTTCCTGCATGGCTTTTGCGGATTTGGACAGGCTGCGCAGGGTATCGCGAATGGAGGTCAGTCCGGGTGGAACGCCTACCGCAAAACGATCCGGTTTTGCGTGCAAAATGTTCTGAATGTTTGCCACGAACGTGTGCAGGTTGCGCAGGTCTCTGGCGAGCGGGTAAAGAATACTTTTGATGCGGCGAGCTTCGTCCATGTCCGTTTCCTTTAGTGGTTGTTCAGTCCTTGTTTAATTCCGGGTTTCCAGCCCCCAGATCACATGCAACTAACCAATAATGAAATACATGCAAGCTAGATTATAGCCACTTCTAAACCCATAAGGGGACAGAATAATTTGAACCAGTACTCATTGTGAGTGGTTCCAGTTAACGCACAAAATTCGCCCAACACTACTCCTCACTTGAGAAGTCGTAGTTCATATTTTCAGCCGGCGCCTGCAGATAGTAGCCTTGGATATAATTGACACCAATCTGCCAAAGTGTCGATAAGGTGGATGCGCTTTCAACGAATGGCGCGATGGTGAGCTTACCCTGGGCATGAGCTGCTGCGACCATTTCTTTCAGGGCTTCTTTGTTTTCCTCAGAGCCGATATCCTTCATAAAGGAACCATCCATTTTCAGATAGTCCACTTCCAGGTGTTTCAGATTGTTAAAGGGATTCAGGGCACAACCAAAGCGCGATATAGACACCTTACAATGCAGTTCCTTCAACCCCTTGGTAAAATCTTTGGCTTGTTTCAGATAGGTTGTCGCATCGCTTTCACTAAACTGAAACACAATGGCATCGCTGGGCATGCGGGCTGCCTTTAATGCCACACTTAACCAAGGTAATAGCGTTTGATCTTTCAGCGATTCTCCGGTCAGATTGATAATCAACTTGGAATCGTGACCGTCATTACGGTGTTCGGACAGTAACTTTATGGATTGCAGAATAACCCAGCGATCTATTTTTTCCGCCAGGTCCTGCGCCGATGCCACCGCCAGAAAGTCGTTTGGCGGCACTTCATTGCCCTCATCATCCACCATCCTCAGAAACGCTTCATACAGCTCGCCGCTGCCGCCGCGCAAATCGATTACCGGCTGGAACAACAATTTGAACTTGCCCTTGTCTATAGCGTCTTGTAGCACCGCCCCGGTATCGCTCGGATCCACTTTCTTTGCTTCAGCCGGATCAAAGACTGAAACACCATTACCCAGTGGTTTATCTTCGTATACTTGCTCGCTGGCCTGGTGCGCGCGGGTGATGACTTCTTCACCATCCTCCGTGTTCTCGCTGATCAGGGTCACACCAATACTGGCTGTCACCTGTACCGTGCGATCCTGTACTTCAGACAGGTGATCCTCCACTCCACTGCGAAGTTTTTCCGCTAATAGTCGGCCCTCTTCCAGGTTTTTCTCTTTGATCAGGACAGTAAAAATGTCATCACCAAAGCGCGCCAACACCTCACCGCCCGGCAATTGTTCACGTAACAGGGTAGCGACATCCGCCAACACCATATCCGCCGCGGCTATACCGATGTCCGATTGTACCGAAGCAAAATTATCCAACTGAATATAAAGCAGAACGGCGCTGTGATTGCTGGTAATCGCCCACTGAATTGAGGCGTCCAGTTCCTGCGTAAAATGATTCCTGTTGTACAACCCGGTCAACAGATCCTGACTGGAAATTTCTTTCAGCCGTTCCTGCAATTCTGCATCTGCCTGATTGGTCCGGATCAGTATTTGAGTGCAGGGCTCACCATCATAGGTCGCGCTGGAAAAGATCATTCGCGCTTGGATTTCTGTGCCATCGGTGCAAAGCCCGTGACATAAAAACTCATTGGTATCACTTTCTCCGGCACTGTAAGCACGCAAAAACTGCTTGAACTCCTCATGATCTTTGGGCGAGACCATGTCCATAATGGGCATGCCTTCCAAGTCGTCCGCATCCTCGTAGCCGAACAATTCAAGGTAAGCCTCGTTGGCGTAGGTATGCATACCATCGGTTATATAGGTAATGGCATCTCGTGAACTATCGAGCAAGCTTGCGCACCGCTTTTCCGCTTCTTTCAAATGTATTTCAGCGGTACGCCGCGCACGACGCTCAGATAGATTCCGTAACTCTCGCTGTATTACCAACACCAATCGCGCCTGGTCGTCTTTCTGCACCACATCTTCATAACCATCGCGCAGACCGTCAACGATTTCTTCCGGATCGTTGTCATCCAGCAGCAGAATGGCAGGAATATCTTTCGCGTTCTTTTTGACTTCCTTTAAACATTCCATCGCAAACACGTCATTCGCTTCAGGTCGCAATAGCATCAGATCCCAGGTGCTGCTATTTAAGGCTTGCACAAAGCCCTCCAGATCCTCAATCATCTGGCCACGGGTGGCCCGCCCCGAATTACGAATCAGGTTCATCAATTGTTCTGCATCATCCGGAGATTCGTGCAAAACCAATAGTTTTATTGTCTCGGTTTTCTTTGTCATTCAATCAACCGCTCAATATTGAATTCGTGAGAAAAATAACGACCACGCGTGACCTCTACAGGCTAGACCAAATAGAATCAAAGTCGTCTTCCGGACCTGATTTAGACTGATCCATGCCCGCTAGTTTGTGCTCGGCTTCGGCACCCCGCCCCGGCGCAGGGACCAGCATTTTAAATTGGAACTGGGCGAAGCTTGCTGTTGAGGTCACCTGCTTTATCAGTTGCCCTTTTGAAATATGCCCGTTTTCGTTTATGTTAACTTTGTATCCGATATGAAACGTGATATTCGGTGTAATGAGCGTGGCCGGCTGGCCTATCGCCCTTAACTCC